>OBXO01000114.1_pt1 | contig 94517 bp, 85 predicted proteins | sample 1501431 | NCBI WGS metagenome assembly OBXO01 (sample SAMEA2580163, study PRJEB22360) | human gut metagenome | biome: human gut; feature: human-associated habitat; material: faeces | place: Denmark | collected 2008/2010
CTATCAGTGCTTCTCTAAATAATAATGTTTTTGAAATTGTAGTGTGCTTTCCTAAACAAAAAGGATAAAAAACTTGATGGCGGTTTCAAATCCGCCATTTTTCGTGCAAATAATATTCTAAAACAAACATGGTGGCGTAGGAGGATACTCGTTCAAAGGAATAATATCAATAAATGAATTATGAATGGTCCTACTAAGAAGAAAAGCGGCAGAGATTTCTCCCCTGCCACTTTGATTATGTAAAAAATATCTGTGTTAACGAGTCTCTTGCCTTGTTTGCATCTCGTTCATTTTTCCAATCAAAAATCAGATATAAACTTTTGTTTAAATTGCCTATAATTCAAGTGAATCTTCTGCATCCACCCACATCTGTAAATTACCATTAAGATATAATCTCGCATATTCCAAAGGTTCATCCACAGCCAATGAAGTAAGCGCACATTCTGATCCATATGTGGTTTTTAAATTTTTTTCAGCTTCCCAGCAATCAATGCGAAGCATATATCCGGCACTTGTGTAAACATCAATACTATCGTGGTTTATGTTGTATTCTGCATAAATTGTTCTCATCGTATCTTATCTCCATTTTCTTTTAATCATCAGTTACAGAGTTAAATATCGAAAACATTTCAATCAGTTCACCATGTCATTATTGTTATATGTTATACTGTGTTATGAAATTTTCTTTCCCTTAATTTTTCCCATATTAAGGTTCATGAAAGCCAATGGGAGAATATAACGCAAGGGAAAGAGTAAGGGAAAGTTCACTTGCTACAAACTTAGTATTTTCAAGGGTTTATGAGGAATTTGATAATCAAATATAACAGTTATTAAATATCCTAAAATAAGTGAAATATCAACTGGAATTGTTCAAGCTTTTCAAATACTAACGTCCTTAATTCTGTTCAATAATTGATTTATAGTAGTTACCAAAGTCAGCAAGTGAATTAACAATTGGAAGCATTTTTGTTCCGAGTTCCGTTAAGCCGTATTCAACTTTCGGTGGCTGCTCATGGTAATCGTGGCGATATGCCAGCCCATCACTCATCATTTGTCTTAAACTATCTGTCAAAACCTTTTGTGAAATACCATCTATACTTCGTTGTAGCTCATTGAATCTCCATGGACGCTCTTTTAAGTTACGCAAAATCAGCAGTTTCCATTTTCCTCCGATAAGAGATACTGCTGTTGCAACTGGGCATTCCGGTAATTCTTCTTTTGCTCGCATAATTCTCACCTCCGAGTCTATTGTAACACATTCATTTTTGAGTGTACAGTTACAAAAAGGTGCGTACTTGTTTTTGTATGTGTCTCACACTATACTAATACCAAGCAACCAGAAACTACAAATTAACTATGGAGGTTATTATGGCAAATTACACAAAAACAACTATTGGAAAGGAAAATCGAATTGAGCTACATGAAAAGTTGTCTTTAACAGGTGCAGAAATCAGTTTAAACGAACTACCTGCAGGAGCCAATGTCCCATTTGTTCATTCTCATAAAGAAAATGAAGAAATCTATGGAATTCTTTCAGGTAACGGCAAAGCCATAATTGATGGAGAAGAAATCAGCCTTTCAACTGGAGACTGGCTAAAAATCGCACCTGCTGCAAAGCGTCAGTTTTTTGCATCCGATATTTCTGGAATTACTTATATCTGCATTCAGGTAAAAGAAAACTCTCTGGAACATTTTACAGCAGAGGATGCCGTAATCGGCTAATTAAAAGTATTTATTTACAAAAATGCACAGTTCACGATAAGCTAAGAACTGTGCATTTCTTTTTTGTTCAATATTACGTTTTCTCAATTTTTCAAACAAGAAGTTATCAGTGATTATCTTTTAGAAAACAGCCAACTACAGCGACGCCAAATCCAAGAACACCTAGGACATATCCCCAAAAATTATTTGTTGTCACAGCAATTCCTAAAGGTATTATTGCAATCCCCAATAACTCAATCTTAATTCCTTTCATCGCAAATACCTTCGTTACAAACTTGAATTTGGAGTGTACTTTATAAATTTTTTCCGATTCCCTCAAGTTCATTCATGGAATTCTTATTTTTTTCAAGTTCATCTCTGGCTGTTGCATAATATGATTTATTGAAAAGCATGTCCCATGAAAGATATTTTGCCATACAGTCAAACTGCTTATCAATCAGCTCATACTGGATGCTGCCTACGGGAGAACCACCTACAACAATTGTGCCAACTTTTTTGTTTTTTAACTGCAATCCACGGCAGTAGCACTTATCAATGATAAGTTTCAATTGTGCTGACATTCCCCACCAATAAACTGGTGTAGCAAAAAGAATCATATCTGCGGCAGCAATTTTATCAATTGTAGGATTTGTATCATCCTTATCGACGCATCCCTTAGAGCATTGACAGACACCACATCCCTTGCATGGTGCAATGTTGAGGTTGTCGGGTTCAATGATTTCAATTTCATTCTTTTCTGACGCTCCTTTTATAAATGCATTGATTGCTGTCAGCGTGTTTCCTTTTCTGGCACTTCCATTAATGATTACAATTTTCATGCGTGTATCCTCCAACTTTTTCAATTCAAATAACTTTAGGTTGCCTGTCATAAAATATTCGAGAAGAACTCTTCTAGTAAACTATTGATCATCTCCGGTTTATCTGTATTAGAATTATGACCGACCCCTTCAATCCACTTTAAAGGAATTTTCGTTTTTCGATGCCATTCTCTGTTATACCTTATGCATGAACCGGCATGATCCTTTGTACCACATATCAACAGGGAAGGACATTTGATTTCATAAGGCAGATCCTTTTCCATTGCCTCTGCCAGAATACGAAATCCATGCCCGGCAATTTGTGCATAACGATGCTGATCACCATCATAGACCAGCATCATTTCCTTCATCAGGTTTCTGCCATAATTAGAAGTTGCAACTCCCTTTGTTCCGGATTTCAAAAGCAACTTCCATGGGTAATGTGCATATACTGGTTCCATTCTTTTCAGAAGCCAGATCTCCACTGCTGTCACATAGTTTCTCTGGAGCGGTGCTGAATCAATGGAAATAAAACCTGCCAGCCGGTCAGGATACAATTGTGCATAAGCCTGGCCTACATATCCTCCCATTGATTGACCGATTATAATTGGTTTTATGATTAAAAGGCATGAGCCGGTGCATCCCATACAATAATATTATATTTTCCATCGAAGTACGCAACCTGTTTATCAAACAGTCTATGGTCAGCAGTCAGCCCCGCAAGAAATACAAGCGTCGTTGTATCCAAACTCAGAATACTTGACCAATAGTGAATTGTTCCGCAAGGAGTTTGATATGTACTTTCCTTCAACAAATCCACCTCCGCAATTTTCATTTTTCTCAGTTACACAAACTGAAAAACTTTAACTATTTTCATATTGGTTTTTTGTATCAAATACATTCTGCTACATCTCATCCGGTTTTTGACCGTCGTGGGCTTTCCATTGACACTCCGTCAATTTCATATCTGTAAATACCGCTTTAAACGATGAATCTTCCGGACTGCATGCATAAATTCCAAATTTAATTTTTCCTGCACCAGCCCACATATGACAAATCCTCATTTGCTTAAACCGTATGCCATCCTCAGAACATTCAATGCAATAATCATCTTCACGTCTACTGAGACGATACCACATAGATTTAATCTCTGCATCAATTTCCGTAGTTGCCCAATCTGAATATCCATTGTTTGTCACAACACTTCCCAGGTGCTGAAAATTGTCATTCTCATATTCTATAGAACCTTTCAACCAATTCTCACTGTCAAGATACATAACCACACCGCACTGATCAAAGCGATGATGGCTTTCCTTAAAATCTGTTTTCACCATAAATGAAAAAAACTTTTCCTCTGTTTCTATCTGCAAAACCGGAGCATTATCATTGCGGAAATGATAGTAAGTTCTTTGCCACAAATCAGTTTCAGGCTGTGTAATAATCTCAATTTTGTCATCTGTCAGCGTGTAATCATCAGGTTCTCTCGTCCACTTAAAATCTTTTATATTCATTTCATTATCCCTCCAACTTCCGATTTCTATTTTCGTTTCCATAGCATAGTGTACTCTTTTTCACCAGTATCTTCATCCAAATCTTCACATTGAATAATGAACCCTTCTCTTTGGTAAAAAGAAATTGCTCTGGCATTCTTCTGGTATACATTTAATCGTAAGCTAACTTTTTTATCCTTAATATAATCTAATAAAAGCTTACCTATGCCACATGACTGCATTTCATCGGAGACAAAAATACCTTCTATATATTTATCATTTAGTCCTACAAATCCTTGTATCATTTTATCTGCTTCAAACACATAAACTTCGTATTGTGACATCATTTCTTTTACTAATTCATAATTACTTTTCCAGTATTGATTGGAAATAAAATAATGTGCTTTCAGATTTGTCTTTAACCATATGTCAGCAACTCTATCGATATCTCCGTTCAGCAACTTTCTAATCATAACAAATATTCTCCACAACTACATCCTTTATGCTTTTCTCTTTTATCCATTCTATCACAAGCTCACCATTAATCATCAATTTTTTGATATTTTTTTTCTCCTATTGCAAAACAGCATCTGAGCGTTTCGTTATATAGAGTGGTACAAATACAGAGCAAAAGTGAATTACTCGGTAACTGAGTTACCAGAGCATCTGAATTAAGGCGGGATACCGCCTTTTTTCAGGGTGCATCCATGGCACCACTACTGTTTGCTCTTTAGAGCTATACAGCTACTTTTATTATTTCCGGTGTTTTCAGTCCGGTTACGGACAGTTCTCTTTTTACTCCGGATACGGAGTGATATTTTCTCAGGATATTATATGCGCCTACGGCATCTGCGTTATAGGTTCTGTTTCCATCTCTGTACAACCCTCTCTCTTTCCGTTTGGACGGCTCTGCATATCTTTTCCCCACTTTCGGTGACAGCGGACTGCACTGGCTGGTATAACTTTCTTCCTGTTTTATAAAACGGATCCCATATCTTTTCAGCTTATATTCCAGCATGATGTAGATCCTGTTATACGGCAGGCTGTGGAACTTCTGGTTTGTCCTGTGTCCCAGGTCTTTTTCTCTCCGGATATTCCGGATATCCCCTGCAACGACACAGGTGATCCCCTGTTCCCGGCAGTATTCTGCAAGATACCTTGTGACCTTGTGCAGATAATCCGTTACTGAATCATGTTTTCTCTTATATAACTTCCTGATATGTTTTGATGTAGCCAGATACTTTACTCCCTTTCCGGACTGCTGCCCATACCACTGGGCCTGCACCCTTGCGATCTCTTTATGGAAATATCTTTCCAGTGCAAGGTACTTCCTGCCCAGGATAAACGTCTTCCCATTTCCAGAATCATAACACGTCATAAGGTTGTGAAGCCCCAGATCAATAGACAGTTCATGTCCGTTCTGTGGAAGTTCTTCCTGGTCAGGGACCTCATAAACAACAATAATTTTACAGTTTCCCTTCTCCGGCGGATAGATCCGCAGCTGTTTGATCTGATCCATGCCCCTGAAAATCTTATTTTCAAGGTAAAGAAAGTTTTCATGGATCTGATACGTTTCTTCCATATATTTTTTTAATGCCTTTGGAAGGGACAGGCGGACTCTGCCCGTATCCCGCTCATGCACGATCCCCATCTGCATATAGGTAATGGGGATACTTTCCTGCTTAAACCGCGGCGGTCTGGGAGTCTCGATCCCCCCGGATCTTTTCAGGGCATAAAAAGACTTCCATGCCTTGTCCAGCAGCTTGCAGACTTCCTGGGCCGTCTGGGACGGGAGCTGTTTATACCACAGATCCTCTTTATGGGCTTTTTTCTGATAATACCAGTCCGGATACTGCTCTATCCCAGTTTCTTTGTAATGCTGACGCTCGTAATTACAGACATTCCAGAGCTTGGATGCTGCATAGCACATATGCCCGATGAGGTTCGCATATTCCCGGCTGACCTTTATGGATGTTTTCTTTGACAGCAGCATTTCCTCTCCTCCATAGTATCAGTACGCTTTGCTCTGATGTTCGATGTACCTGCGGATATTTTCTTCCGATACAGATCCGACCGTTTCCACATAATAGGAATGGTTCCACAGCTCCCCTTTCCAAAGCTGGTTTCTTATTTCCGGAAAACGTTCGAAAAGTTTCCTGCCGGAGATCCCCTTCAGGTATTTCATGATCGCAGTTATGGATAATTTCGGAGGGGCTGACACAAAACAGTGTACATGGTCTCCTTCCCCACATTCAAACAGATGGACCGTAAAGCCCTTATCTTCTGCGATCTCCTGCACCAGTTCCTGCAGATATGCCTCGACCTCCGCATTTAATATCTTCCGCCGGTATTTCACTGACCATACCATATGGTAATTAATATTACACACACAAGTGCGGTAATGTATAAGATTTTCTTTCATACATATAGTATACCATGATATCAAAAGTTTCGCAATAAAATATCGAACATATTTTCTTTTTATAATGCTAGATACAGCTTTTATATGGAGAAAGGTTAAATGTATTTTTAAATTCTACCTTGCAAGAGTATATTAGAATGTAGAATTTACTTTTTCATTCAAGCGCCTTTAAAATATTGTTCATTTTTTCCAAAAAATAAAATACCATGTGGTTGTTCTTACGTCAATAATATTTTGGTGGAAAATTTACATATATTTTAACCGAATCAAGTAACTCCCCTGTGGATGTTGCGAAAAGCAATAAGCAGTGGGTGAGGACCTGCTGTTTATTTTTCTAATCCCACGGAAAAAATGCCCATTCGCCATTTCCAACATACCATCTTTCATACCGCCGATAAAATCGAATCTATAAACATGGAAAGTTACTGTCCAGCTAACCCCTGAACAGTAACGGTTCCAATACACACTTTTTATTCCGTAGGGTTCTTTCCGGTTTTCCACATAAACTGTTAGTAAAACTGGTATCTTTTTTCTTAAAAGCGAAATCTCTGCAACATTCCTGACAAATCAGAGGGGATACTGCAATGTATAATGTGCATTGCCGGTATCCCCTCTGATTTATTCAACCATTATTCACAATTTTTTATTTCATTTTAACTTTTCTGACATTTGACCATTCGCTGAATGTTTTTGAATTATCCTCAGAAGTACGGTTCCATGCATGTAAACCAATATAATAAGTGCCTGATTTAACATTCTTAAATGTAACAGTTACTGTATTTCCTTTTATCTTTTTTACATAATAATTTTCTCCGGAAACAGCAGGGCGTTTCTGTCCGTTAGTTTTGGTAAGGGTATCACTGAGAACTACATCATAGCCCTGAGCGTTTTTGCTCTTCGTATATTTTACTGTCACTGTGGAGCCTTTAACAATTACCTTACTGATCACAGGTGCCTGTGGCGTAATGGCACTCACATCTACTTTATGGATCTCAGACCACTGTCCAAATACTTTTTTGCCATCTTCACCCTTAAGCCATGCGTGGCATGCTACATACCAGATTCCCTTATCCATATATGCAAATGCAGACTTCAGTTCTTCCTGATTTTTCAGGACCTTTGTATACTGTCCTGTTTTGAGCATATCCTCAGAGGTGCCGATCACATAATCATATTTCAGAGCACCCTTACACTCTTCATTCAGCACCATTTTTACGGAGTTTTTGGAAACAGATACATTCTTTATAACTGCTTTTGCAGGTCTGGTATAATTTCCGTCTGAATCTGTGATACTTCCGTCTGTACTGTAGGTATTTCCTTTTGTATCTGTTACAGTTTCATCTTTATTTACAGTTGGCTTTTTACCATCTGCATCAGGTGTCAGCTTCGTGCCATCCGGAAGTGTTACAGTTCCATCTGAACTGATCACGATTCCTTCCGGTGTAACAAGGTTTCCATTTCTATCTTCCTCAGTTCCCTCCGGGTAAGCATCCGGTATCGGAGTAACAGTTGGTACCGGCGTTACTGTTGGATTCACTGATGGTGACGGATTTACCGACGGTGATGGATTTACCGATGGTGATGGATTTACGGTCTGTATGATTGTGGTATCTGATATAGTACAGTTCTGAATTTTATCATCTGGTGTTTTTGTAATGTCACTCCAATATGTATCCGGAGCAGATTCACTGTTGGAAGTTATTTTTTTACCATTTACTGCTGTTCCTTTTGTAGAAGGAGATATAGTGACAGATTCAGTATACGCTTTACCTGGCTCCGCATTTTTGTTCATAAATGAATAAGCAGAACCTCCCTCCAGATATGCTTTTGCTGTTTCTACATTTCCGGTGCCCTCAACTGCATTGCCACCGTTATCACCATCTCCTCGTCCTGCAACAGCAATCAACGTTCCTGCTCCGGAAATCGTTCCGTTGTCAAGAATCACCGCTGCACCGCCAACTGAAGTAGTTGCTATGTTTCCTCCGCCGTATGCTGCAAGCTGGCTGCCCTCGCCAATAGTAAGTGTTCCGCTGCTGACTTTCAAGGCCGGCTGTCCGCTGTAGCTTTTTCCTGTGGCAGGATCTGTTCCTGTGGCAGCTTCATCACCTTTGATATATACTTTTCCTTCTACCTTTACATTTCCGCTTATCACAACAACAGGTGATGTATTGTGACGTGCCTGTGTTCCATTGGGAAGGAAATTAGTGTTGGAGTAGATCATGGAATTCTTTATGGTCGCTCCATCATTCAGAATCAGCTGTCCATTAATGGAAGTACCTGTCAGGAATTTTCCGCTATAATCATCGTGATTGACAGATATTGTTCCACCATTTTCTACTTCAATCTGTCCATATATGGAAGAATCTCTCAGATTCAATGTTCCGCCATTTTCTACTTTTATCTTCACACTGCTGAGAACCTTCATATTGACCATTGTAAGATCACATCCAGCCGGTATGATCAATGTCTGGGTTGTAGCTTCTCCCTCTGAAACAGCATATCCCAGTTCTCCATATGTACCGCTGGTGTGAGAGCCATACCAGGCTTTAATCTCTGCCGGGACTGTTACAATATCATCTGTATCATTAAAATCAGGAATTACCCATGGATCCATATCATACATGTATTTTCCATCTGCAGTCTTGGTTGCATTTTCAAGCTTCAGATGATCTGCCAGTTTTTCCTTAGTACTGTAAACCTTGAAAGTAAGCTCATTACTTGTTACTGTACGCCCTGATTCATCAGTTACTGTAACATTGACAGGATATGTACCGATTTTAGCAGGAGTTCCGCTGAGAGACAGAGAACTGTCATATGTGGAATACATCCCTGCCATCCCACTTTCACTGTCAATGTTTACCTTTGTATTCTTTGTGTCAATTTTTACACCTGTTTCTTTTAACTCCTTCCAGTCAGCTTCAACAGGTTCCTGCCCATCCGGAAGATCAGCTGCTTCCACAACTACATTACTGTTTTTGTTGGATGAAACAGAAGTGGATGCCCCTGAAACTGCATCGTATTTCTGCTGCCCTGTAACAGCGCTTTCGAAGTATCCTTTTAATCTGACATGAAGAGTGTTCACTCCGTTAGATGCACCGTTAATATTAGTTTCACCGGAATCAGCTGTAACAACTTTGAAGTCATTTCCTTCTGCAGTTACCTTAAGATAAAGTTCTTTATATCCATCACTTTTTATTGTAATGACATTTCCAGTATGAAGTACAGTTGAATCAAATACAACACGATTATTACTGCTGTCTGGACAATATGCTTTTCTGCCATATAATGCTATTGCATAATCTGTTTTATCCCATACTGTCCCATCTACAGATATTTCTTTGATTTTACTGATATAATCAGAAACATTATTTTCATCAGCTGGTTTAATGATCTTGTAGTCTGTACCTGAAATTTCCACTTGATCTCCCGCAAATGTTGGCGCATCTTTGGTCTGTTCAGTTTCAGACTGTGAAGTTACTTTTTCAACGTTCCAGTGTTTTCCGGTTCCTGTTACCTTTAAAGTAAGATCCTTGTATCCGGTACTGGTGATTACAATCTCATTACCCACTTCAAGTCTATCTGGAGATAGTCCAACATAACCGTCTGAGTCTTTTTTAATATATGTTGTTCCTGTAAGATTCCACGAATAAGTTACTTCATTCCACTCTGTTCCATTAATAGATATTCCTGTAATTTGCTCAACATACCTTGAGTTAAGAGAAGTTTTTAGTTTACAAACATTCGCAAAAGAACCACTTTCATATTCTGCTATCACCTCCGGCGGTTCTTTCACACTTTGTGTACCCTCATCCTGAGCCACCTGTACATTCTCCTGCTCATCCGCAAAATCCGGTGTTCCCGATCCATCACTAAAGGAATCATCATCTGCCTCCTGTGTGATCGCTGAATCCGTAGTCATTGAATCTGTAAATATGTCTGCTGCACATACCGGTACAGAAGCAATCATGTTTGCCGCAATTGCCATAGACATCAGAATTGCCATTCTTTTCTTCATCTGTTTCTTTATCCTCCTGTAATATGATATCAGGGGCCAAAGATGTTTCGACCCTGACTTGAAGCTATCTGTGTATCATCTCATTTCAGATGAAGCGGATAAAATCATCCGATTCACCCCATTTCTGCAGTGGAAATTTAAATGATCAAATCACGCAATAGTTTGCTTTGGTTAACTCTGTTGGTTAGTATATTCTAACCTGCGTGAAAATGCAAGAGAATTATTCTGCATCTGTTGAGAAAGTATCTCATAAATCAAGCAGTATCCTGTTGACAAATTTTTATCATTTCACAGCAAGATAAGACAGAATAGAGCAATTATGGCAATTCCATAAAATAATGCAGGTAATAAATCAGGTAACATCCTGCTATCAGTCTGAAAATATCATCTTCTATCTCTTTTTCGCTGCTGTTTAAAGTAATTTTGTTTCCTTCTATCTGAAGCCCCATTGTATCCGCGAGATTCTCAACCCGTTGCCTGTCATATTCTTTTTCATCCAAAAGAACAGACTTCTCATAAACCCTGAATTTTCCGGTTTCATCACATTCCAATCTCAGATGCAGTTCAGGGAGTTTTCCGGGTTTAAAGGTTATCTCACTGTATGTCATAGATTGTCTTACTTTTGTGATCCCCTGTTTCACTGCCAGTATGATCCATTCATCCAATACAGGTCCTTTATACATAGGAAGTCCATATTGCAGATGTAATTGGGCTGCCTTGCTGATGCAGGCATTTCTGGTACGGTTATTCAGACGTTTATAAACATTGCTGCCCTCAACCGGGTAGTATTTCTTCAGTATCTTCTCTTCGGCTTTTGTCCATGGATCATTGGTTTTCCTGCTTAATCCCAGAATCATCGCTCTGTATTTGCATGCCTGAAGAGATCTTTCAGGAATAAGAGTATGCACATATCCGGCACCTTTTTCTTCATAATATCGGGAAATGATCGCATCCTCTTCCTGTGTCCATGGAAGTCTGTTATTGTCTGATCTGACATTTAAGTACTTAGCTCTGGACTGACAGGCAGTCAGAGTTCTCCCTTCCAATCGTTCTGCTGCCTTCCTGCCTTCCGCTTTGTAATATGTTCTTATAATTTCATCTTCTTCTGCAGTCCATTCTTTTCTTCCCTGTATGCAAAGACCTAATTTGGCAGCTCTTTTATTACATGCCTCTTTGGATCTTCCCTCCAGTCTTTTCTGAACTTCAGCACCTTCTGTCGGATAATAATTTCTCAGAATTTCATCTTCGCTGCTGCTCCATTTTCTGTTTGCCCCGGAATAAGTAAGTCCTAATGCAGCAGCTCTTCCTCTGCAGGATTCTGCTGATCTCTGATTTAAGCGATAACGTACCTTACTGCCCTCCGCAGCATAATACTCTCTGAGTATTTTATCCTCTGCCTCTGTCCATAATCTGACATATTTAACATCATTCTGTACAGTTGCTGAAGAGGAAATGTTTTTGGATATTTCCATTTTTGATGCCTGGATCCTGCAGCTTTTTGCAGTTCTTCCGGATAATCTTTCACAGACCTGATCTCCTTCTGCGGGATAGTACTTTCTTAATATTTCGATTTCATCGGCTGTCCATCTTTTTTTCGTATTTGCCATGTCTCACACCTGTTTTATATATTATTTCAAACTGAAATATTCACTACTTCTTACTTTTCGTAACCTTCGCAAAAGAATTCCATATGTGAGTGCAATATCTACATAGAAATTCCTGAATGTACAACATATTCATACCCTGTCTCCGTAGTATAAGTTTTTTCCTGTCCCAGTGCCGGAATAACAGATTCAGAGCTGTGCAGACTTCCACTTTTAAATACGATCATCACTTCTGCTTTCTTTTCATTAACCGGAGTTATTTCTATATTATTGATTGTGTTTTCAATCATGGCTCTGGTGATATCTTTGGGTTTTACGCAGGAATATTCCTTTGCATAGTCTAATATCCTGTCCATCTGATCTGTCAATTCTGTTTTTGAAAGAGGTTTCATGCTTTTCAATTGTTCCAGATTCGCTTTTGTCTCTGCTATCTGCTGTGTAAAAACCTTGTTTCTGCTTAAAAATTCTGCATCAGAAATGTAGCCGCCCATATTGTAATCCAGCAGCTTATCTCTCTTCTGTTCCAGTACGATTATTTCATGCTGTATGTTGTCAATTTTTTCTTCAGTTCCTTCTGTTTTGTTAATCTCTTTCTCATAAAGTTCCAGATACTTATGCAATATACTTTTATTGCTTTGAGCCAGATTGTTATAAACATCCGATATCATCTCCAGCAGGATTTCTTCTTTTACCGGTTTTGATCTGCAGGAAACTGCGCCCTGTTTTATGCGATGACTGCATACCCAGGTCTTTGCAGCTTTTCCGCGGACATTTCTGACTTTCAGCCAGTATGCAGCTCCATCTTCCGCACAATGTATAAGTCCGGTAAAAAGGTTGTCCTGCTTATAGGAAGTTTTTTTCAACTTGATATTTTTACTTCTTTCTTCCAGAATCCTGTTTGCATCTTCCCACAGTTTTTCATCCACAATTGCAGGGACATGGGTACCATCGTCTTTATACATCACCCATTCATCTTCAGGCAGGAATTTCTGTTTCTTAGTAAAGAGATCAACTATTTTTACTTTTCCACCAACATAGTAACCCTTATATTTAGGATTTCGGATAATATTGGCAATCACATGGCTGTCAATCCTTCCCCCTTTATAATTTCTGTATCCACATTCCCATAAAAATTGTTCCAGTGAATGGGTAGACCAGTTTCCCAGAGCATATTTTTCAAAAATAAGCTGTACCATTTTTGCCTCTTCGGGATTCAAAAACAATTTTCCGTTTCGCTTGTCCCATCCATATATATGTGAATTACCAAGAACCACACCGTTCTGTATGGATCTTGCATGACCGAAACGCACACGACTTGAAAGTTTTCTGCTTTCTTCCTGTGCAATACCGGACATAATTGACAGCCTGAGTTCCGAATCCTCATCTAATGTATTGATATTGTCATTCCTAAACCAGACAGCAGTTCCACAGTCCAGAAGCTCTCTTGTATATCGTATACTGTCTAATACGTTTCGGGCAAAACGGGTAATCTCTTTAGTTATGATAAGATCAATTTTCCCGGCTTTTGCATCCTGGAGCATTCTCTGGAATTCCTCTCTGTGGGTTACGGTAATACCGGAGATTCCTTCGTCTATATAACCATCCACAAGCGTCCAATTCTTTACGTCTGAAATCAGTTGTTCAAAAAAAGTCCACTGATGCTCAATAGAGGTTTTCTGTTCCTCCTTATCCGTACTGACTCGGGCATAATACGCCACATTCAGTTTCAGATCAAATATATTTTTCTGCCGGGATTTCAGTTCCTCACGTGTTGCATAAATATCCATCTTATTCCTTTCCAATCAACTGATTCGCTGGCAATATTCATCTGAACTGTCCATCTGTTCTCCATTCTTCGCGGCTGCTGTATTGAATGTACTCAAGGTTATAATGTCTTTCTGGATACTGCTGTGCAGTTTTTCGGAAATCTGTCCATTATCAAGCATTTTGTCATTAATCATTGTCAGTACAACCTGTTCCAATGTCATAAGCATTCCTCCTGTTCTGTATGTTATAATGTGCAATTTGGCATAGAACTATCCAGCGGTAATATGATGAATTTCACAAAATTATTATAACTGATTCAAAGATAATTGTTTTTGAGACGAAAAAAAGCAGCTAACCTATTTTTCATAGACTAACTGCTTAAAGTACGTAAAAAACCAGAAAGATCTAACAGTTCAAAAGATTCTTTCCGGTTTTTTACACATATAAAGCGAGGGCATCGCTCAATCATCTAATTTGATGATTTTACGACACCCCCATCCCTTCAGATATATATCAGGAAGACAGTTCTATCTGCTTCATTTCTTCCAGAAAATCACGGATATAGGATACTGCCAAATCAAGGGCCTCCTGTCCAAGTTCTGCGGAAGAATCTTTCGGATCAAAAGGTCCAAACCAGCCGCTTGGAGCAATTTCTTTGGTATCTCTCACAAGACGTACGATACCACCCTTGAAATTAACTGCCTGGATATAAGCCGCTTTCATATTCTCAGAAGGATCCTGTGCATTGATAGGCTTGCTAAGTTCCAGATGTACTGATTCCGGAGCAATTGCCATCATAGCTGAGGTCTCCAGAACATCACCATGGCCGCCATCAAATTTCTTGTCAAGTTGAGCCACCAGACTCCACCAGTCTACACTTGCACATACGCCCCCTTTGTGATATACCTCCAGAGCCGCCCGATCAATGGATGGAGTATTGCCGCCATGGCCATTCAGAACTACAAAACGTTTTGCGCCATGCTGCATCAAAGAGTCCATAATGCCATGCAGAACCATATACAGTCCCTCATAACCAATATTAATACTTCCCTCAAAGCTTAAGTGATAAGGACATACACCGTATGGAACAGTAGGTGCTACGATTACGTTATCTACATCCTCCACATGATCCGCCAGATAGGACGGTACCATAAAGTCCGTTCCCAACGCCCCCTGTGTTCCGTGCTGCTCGGTGCTTCCCACCGGAATCACAATAATCGGATCCTTCTCAAAAGCCTCTTTTGCTTGTGCTGTAGTCATTTTTGCAAGATACATTTTAAATACGCCTCCTAACTTTTATACTGTAAAATGACGATCAATAGTCTCCTGCGGCGGAGTTTCTGTAAATTTACTTACTACAATCATTACAATAGAAGCAATGATCGTAGTTGGGAACAGTGCATGGAATCCCATAGCCAACGCCTTGACAGACGGATTCAGTGTAAAGAGCAACAGTGAAATAATACCTACTATAACCGATGCGATTGCTCCCTTCGCTGTTGCTTTCTTCCAGTAAATTCCAAACAGAATCGGCACTACAAAAATTGCCATTCCTGAAAATGCAAACAGGTTAATTTCAAAAATACTGCCTGGCTGGAATACACCAAAGCAAATTACGATGATACCGATGATTACAGTTACTACCTTGGACAACTTCATAACATTCTCATCTGTAGCATCCTTATTGATAATCTTCTGATAAATATCACGGGTAACAGCACCGGTAGTCGTTACCAGAATACCATCGATTGTGGACATACCTGCTGCCACAATACCTGCGATGAAAATGGAAGCCAGGAAAGGATTCATGCCTCTCTGCAGAATCATAGGAATAATCTGATCTGCCTTCTCAATATTCTGAATGGAAGCAATACCATTTACACCGGCCCACTCAATCAGAGTTGCAGAGAAAAACATACCTGCAGTACCAAGAAGAATTGCTTTGAACATGGTCTTATGATCCTTCATGGCAAAGAACTTGGTAAACAGATGAGGCTGTCCCATGGTAAAGAACGACCATAGCACAATGTTGGATACATAATAAGTCCAAGGCATATAACCGTTAGCACCCGGGAAGGTCAGATAAGCCTCATTCATACTCTGAAGTGTATGGTTAATGTTAGAGAAACCTCCACCCATTACTACAGATACAATAAATGTAACCACTGCAGTAGCAATCATCAGAGATCCCTGGATAACATCCGTCATCATGGCACCTTTCATACCACCGCTCATACAGTAGAGAATAACGATAATACCCATTCCCACAACACCTACCCATTCAGGCAGTCCGGTAAATACATGTACAATAACACCTGCTCCGATAATCTGTGCGCCCATCATCGGAACCAGGAAGAAGAGCATCATTACGCCCAAAACACCGCTCATCTTCTTGGAGTGATAACGGTCTGTCAGGTAATCGGCCATAGTCAGGAAACCATATTTATGACCAAGAGTAATCAGCTTACGGCCAATAAGAAGAGCCGGAAGAATCATACAGAACACAGCTCCAGGTACAGAGATAGCCATTCCTGCATAGCCTACACCGTAAATGGTTCCCGGTGTACCAAGAAATGTTCCCATGGAAAACTGGGTTGAGAAATATGCAATACCACTTACTACCACGCCAGCCTTTCCACTCAATACAAAGAAATCGCCAATATTATTCGTCTTACGTCCTGCGTACCAACCAATAAATGCCATAATTCCAAGATAAAGTACCAGAACTGTATAGAAAGGAATCGGTGCTGGCTGAATTACTGCTGCTCCATTCATTTATTTGTCCTCCTCATCATAAGTGTGATATTCTTTTCTCTTCATACACATGCGATAATAAACAATAATCAGCACAAATGTAATGGCAGTGTGAACAATCCATCCGAATATATAGAGTGGAACACCACCAAATGCGGGAATATACGTTTCGCTGTAGAAAAACGGGAACGGAATCATAATTAATACAAACATAATCAGAAAAATAATCAACCATGTCCGTTCGAAGTGTTTCTCAAAAAGTTTCTTCATAGCCTTTTTCCTCCTTTGCTTTCGAAAGAAAATCTATATACTATGATTTTCTTTCGATTTTTTGTTAAGTATATACTTTACTTTATATTTTCCATTATACATGCTATAATAAATTTATAAAGTTTTTACTTATATTTTTATGAAAAAAATATAAAACATTGCATGCGCCATGCAAAGAAAGGACATCGTGTAATATCTATGGATATTTTAGAGCATCTTCAAAAACTTTATCCTGCCCTGACAAAAAAGCAGAAAACAATCGCAGATTATCTAATTGCTAATCCGGAGGAAATCAGCTACATTACACTGGCACAGCTAAGCCATCAGACCGGTACCTCCGAGCTGACTTTGCTTCGTTTTTGTCAAAAACTGGGGTACTCCAACTTTCTGGACTTAAAGGAGCAGTTTCGGGACTATACCCAAAAAATGATTAAGCAGGCCTCCTCTTCTTCCTTTTTTCTGCCAGAGCGTACCTCAGGCGAAGACACCGAGCGGGAACAAATGCTTCATGAAATCTGCAATACAGAGGCCGCAGTTTTCTCTGATTTTATTACCAACATCAATCTGGAATCTGTCATAAAGGCTTCTGATGAAATCCGGAAAAGCACCCGTATCTACATCTTTGCCCATGATATTTCTCTGGTTCCCGGCAAATTTTTACAGAGCCGTTTGGAAATTCTGTACTTGAATTCTGCGTTGATTGATTTATCGGATCTGGAAGTCACCCAGAAGATTATCCAACAGCTGACGGATGGTGACCTGGTAATCTTTTTCTCTTTCCCCCGCTATTATTTTCCGATTGGAAATATTGCTAAAAAAGCAGCTAAATCAGGGGTACCGATTCTGACCATCACAGACAGTGATACTTCACCGGCAGCTGCGCACAGCACACTATTGCTTCTCTGTCCCACATCTACGAAGCTGTTTTATAACTCTATGACTGCACCTATGGCTATGCTCAATATTCTGGCATCCTGTCTTGTCATCGATAGTGTATCACCATCTGAACGGCAGATTTTTATCGACACTTTGCCATCCTGATTTTTAGCCCAAAAACAAAACCGGATATACAGGTTTCCAACAGAAAGCCATATATCCGGTTTCGTTTTTATTTTCTTTTTACTTCTCATAGGTGCCTTTTCGAATCACCTCTCCATGCTTCATAAAGATCTTTCCCCTGGCTACATAAGTATCCAGCGTCAGATCCTGATCAAACAGCAACAGATCCGCATCGGCCCCCTCTGCCACAGTTCCCTTGATTCCCAGTAAATCCAGCCCCTCTGCCACCTGACAGGTCATATAAGGCAGTGCTTCCTCCAGAGTCATTCCCAGAACCTGTACCATATATTTCAACTCTTTATAAAGTGCATCCACACCAGATACACCTATCTCCAGAAGGCTGCCGTCCTCAGCATAATTAGACCAGCTTCCGTGTCCGTCAGAGCTCATTGTGATATGCTCTGTGGGCAGTCCCCGCTTTTTAGCCTCCAGAACACATTCTCCCGGTGAAGTGTGCATACCGCAGGTCAGATCAATATAACCTCCCCGCTTCAGAAATTCGTAGCCCTCTTCCAGCAACTTTTCATTCCGGTTGACATGAGTGGGACGGAAAATCCGTACAGGAACAGAACTCACCTCCAATGCCCGGAATACCGGTGCAAGACCATCTTTGTCATCTCCCATGTGAAGCACCACAATGCCTGGCTTTCCACTGAGCATTCCCGCCACACGAGCTTTACTTGCAATCTGAACCAACTGATCACCAGTCACATTAGGTGCCCGGTGATCAGATATCGCCAGCTTCACACCCAAAATCTCATTCACGAATACGATGTCCCTGTCTGTTTCACCTGTGATAGTCGGGCTGGGATATCCGTAAGCACCTGTGAGCATATAAGCACTCACGCCCTCCTCACAGAGTACCCGGGTCTTCGCATAAAGATTGTCCACACTCCTGGTGATACCATCCGTACCCAGAAGTCCCACCACTGTTGTGATACCGTTCTCTACCAGTTCTGACATCTGTAATTCCGGTGTCCGCGTATGAAAGCTTCCCTCTCCACCGCCTCCGGTAATATGTACATGTTGATCTAAAAATCCAGGAGTAAGAATCTTGCCCTCTGCATCCAGCACCTCGCACTCCACAGGCAATTCTCTGATGGAATCCTGTATACATTCAATCTTTCCCCCGCAAATCAAAAGATCCTTTTTACCGAGATATTCCGGTGCGTAAATCTCTGCATTCTTTACCAATAACATAACTGTTCCCCTTTTTCCCGTAGCTGTTCATTACGCAGATACTCCAAACTATCATGAACAGTTACTTTTCTTTTTTCGTTTCTACTCAAAGTATATACGATGGAATCCGTTTTGTCTATGAAAGTTCTGAATAATTAGCTATATATCTCCACCATCAAGGTACATCCGATATGAATGTTTGTCCCATTGGCAGCTTTCCTGGAGAAGTAATTTCTAATCGGTTGTCATATACCGCCACCTGTATCGTACCATAATGAATTATCAAAAATAAAATCTAAGGTGGACAGATTGCTTTGTCTATTGTAATATATGCTGTATGGAATTTTACGAGGAGGATTTATCATGGAAGAAAAAATACTTAATTTTATTCTGGAATGTGCAGAAGTCCAGAAATTGGTTCCATTCTCACTTATCGAAGAAGAATTTAATCTTATTCTGGACGAAGCCTTAAAGTCTGTCATTACGGATGCTCTCTGGGATAATGATACTATTTCTGACGTAACTATAGGAACTGATGGTTTTACTGTCACATTTTTCGAGAATTGATCGTAAATATCAAACTAATCAACTGATGACACGAACACAGCCAGAAGCATAAACAAAGTATCTGATAAGCAGACATGATCTAATACCCCCTTATCAGATACTTTTTTATGTTCCATATCTTGCCTGCAATTTACGACCGTCTATAGCAATCCTCGTAAATAATGCATTTAAGACAGTTCAGCAGAGTGCGAAAGACAAGGAAGATATCTGCAGGCGTGCTGACGCAAGGCAAAAATATCTGACGCAGATTTCACACTCTGATGGACTGGATTAAGATGCATTATTTTAGAGGATTGCTATAGTCATATTTCTCAAGCCCCAGATTCTCAAAACAATATCTGGGCTTTCCAACACTCTTCCTGCCATATTCGATTGCCTCAGCCGGACAATAGCAGATGCAGGCCATACAATGCGTACAATGCTTTTCCCATACAGGTTTCTTATTTTTCATTGTCACATTGTTTAACGGACAGACTTTTACACATTTGCCGCATCCGGTACAGGTCTGATCTGCATAAAATGCCTTTGCTTTTACAAATGCCGCATAGAAGATATCATTCACCAGACCACTCTCAAAAGATGCACCGAAGCCACTTTTTGATGGAAGCTTCTCTCCATGTTTGATTGCCAACACAGCTTTAGCAATATCAGGACCTGCTGCCGCAACAATCTTCTTTGCTTTCTCCACATCAGGAGCATTAAACATGGCAATGTAATTCTCCGGCATAATGATCTGTGCCGTCCCCATATGCTTTAATCCTTTTTTCTCACTCAGTTTTCGATTGTATATATCTGCGCCACCAATACCGCTTCCGCAGCTCATCACATACCAGACGTTCTTCGCCCCGACAAATTCTGTCTGTCCGATCCAGTCAGAAACCACACGCGGGATTCTCCATGCATAAGTCGGTACCACCACTACCAGATTCTCTCCTGTCTTAACAGACCCGGTATCACCCGATTTGATCCGTTCGTTCATACAGATCAGTTTTTCCTGCAAGCTGCCGGCAATCCTCTCTGCTACATATTTACTGTTTCCCGTTCCTGAAAAATAAACAACCATGTCATTTCCTCCTCGCGCCGTTTTATCCTAATAAAAAGATATCACATTCGTTCCGTTTTCTCAATATCCGCGGAAGCCCTGCTCCAGTATCATTGATCTGTTTTCCATCAAACTCACCATATACAGAAAGTCAAAAAACACCACAGATTTCTCTGCGGTGCAGCCCGGAAGTATAGCGATAACTTCATGACAAATCTTCATACCAATACGGAATTGTTCAAAAATCTTTCGGAGTCTTACTTGCTTAATTTATGACTGTATTATAAACTGACTTTCGTGATATTATCACACAATAACATAGTAAAAACTCTATTGGTTTTTCCAACAGGGTTCTATCGATTACTCATTTAAGAAGATTCATCTACTCTGAGCTGAAAGCTAATTATATTTCTTGCATAACTGTTTATTTTTATACATATAAGCATCTGCCTCATCCAATAACATCTGCATTGTACCCGACATATCATCGGAGGATAATGCCCATCCGCAGGCATAGTCGATTGGTATTTGATTTTCATAACTATTTAATCTGTTTTTTTCTCTGTACAATGATTTTAATATCACCTTAATTTCCGCCTCGCTTGTATGATAAATGACTGCTATAAACTCATCTCCGCCATATCTTCCAACAAAATCCTTTTCTGGAATAACACTGCGCAAAAGCTTTGCGAAATTCAATATTAACTGATCTCCTGCGGAATGTCCCATTGTATCATTTACAGTTTTTAGATTATTTAAATCAAACATTATGCATGCTGTAGAATCTGTAATTATATCTTTTTTATTAAGTAGCTCATTACAGGCATTTTTATTTGGCAGTCCAGTATGGGCATCTACGAATGCTTTTTGTTCCAGCAGTCTGTTTTGCATTGCCATCTGCATTGCCTTTAGAGTCTGCATAATAACCAATATCACCAGACTCAACATATCAAGTGCCGACAAAAGCTCTATGGTACGAATCTTTACAGCGATTTTTTCTGAATAACTTTCTGCGGCAGAGACAGTTTCATCTGCCATCGTAAAATATATTTCACTCATATTAACAATGTCTGTATTTTCGTATCCCTTGTTTCTTACTGCTTCAATCTCTTTTTTCAATTTATCCCAGTAATCACTCTGAATTTGCAATTTTTCCAGATATTCTTCGTCATTGAGTTTTACCAGATCATAATGTCCATCCTGATATCTTAATCCAAGAAAAATATCATCCAAATATTTAATTAATTCTTCATTTTGGTTTCCTGTAATTTCTAATTTTACTTCGCGCTGTGTAGCTCCACGTACTAGGCCTGCATAATTTATTACGCGTGCTGTCCCCTGTAGCCTACTAATCTGAATCATCATAAAAATAATAAGAACTACTAATATCAATATAAGGAAACTCTGTATAATACCTATTATATTTTTACCTTTTTTCTTGTTTGTCTGCATTTTGCAATTTATCCTGAACCTTAAATAATATTCATTTCAATAACTATGCTATTCCTTTACTTTCTCCCTGCATTTTGGGCAAATACCTTTAAATGAAATATCATAATCTAAATATTTTATTCCATTCGTGTCATGAATCATTTCTATCAAGTCTGATATTTCATCCACGTCTACACCTGATACCTCACCGCATTTTACACACCTGACATTGTAATGATTTTTTAAGTTAAATCGAATCACTTTATTAAAAAAATACCTACAATAAGTACCTTTTTAATAAGATGTTATCTCTATTCTGCGTTCAAAAATATATTCCGTATCTGACGATAGATCATACCTGAACGCATAGCCAAGTCTGTCAAATTTTTTTATATCCTCAGGATTTTCAATACTATTTTCAGCCATGAACCTAACCATTTCACCACGAGCCATCTTCGCATATGTACCTTTTTGTCACCAGTTTATCTCCTGATAACTCGCAAAATACAATTGTAATATACTTATCCCGTAATGTCAGATACTTTTCTATAGATTTGGAATATTCTTTTGATGCCAGGTTAATTATAATCCTACTGTTGTCGATCACTGAACAATACAACATATCTCCCCAGTATTCATATAAGTTTTTTGCATCTCCTATGCCGACTTTTGCCTGCATTTCCAAGCGGTAAGGTGTCACGCCATCCAACGGTTTTAGAACGCCATAAAACGCAGATAGTATTCTCAAATGATTTTGTACATACTCAAACTGACTGTCCTCAAACACGGATGGAGCCATATATTGAAAAGCAATTCCTTCATATGATAAGACAGCTGGAGTAAGTAAATGATAAAGATCCATGTTTTCCAATCTATTGAAGTTCTGTTCTGTAATTTTGTCATTACATTTCCAAATAGTCTTCAGTTCTTCTTTTGACTTACTTTTCAACCAACTTTGTATCTCTGTCGTCTTTTCAATAAATTCAGGCAATCCATCCGGCGCTATGCTGTCAGTATCTGTAATCATCTTTTTAGCAGGGGATAATATTATCTTCATTAATCTAATTCCTTAAGCATATTTTCAGGATCATCTGCTGCTTTGACTTTATCATTGGCTTTGATGATAACTCCCTGTTCATCGATAAGATATGTAGTTCTTACCACACCCATAGAGACTTTGCCATAATTTTTCTTTTCTTTCCATACATCATAAGCTTCAATAACTTTCCGCTCTGGATCTGCTAAAAGTGTAAATGCCAGTCCATATTTTTCCTCAAATCTCTTATGAGAGGATACAGAATCCTTACTGACCCCAAGAATAACTGCACCTTTTTCAATAAACTGAGGATATCTCTCGGAAAAACCACATGCCTGTTTCGTACATCCCGCTGTATTATCCTTGGGATAGAAATATAATACTACTTTTTTTCCTGCATAATCCGATAATCTGTGTATTTTTCCATTTTGATCTGGCAACTCAAAATCAGGTGCCTTGACCCCTACTTCCAACATTAATTATTCCTCCCTCTCTGTAACTTTCTCTTTATTCACCTTTTTCTTCCTATTCCCGGAAATCATTTTATGCCCTGTATATATCGCCATTGTCATACATAGTATAGAGCTTAACGCAAAGTATTTGTGGCTTGATTTTAACCCTTTATGTCCAGTGTAAAAAGTACCAATCATTGTGATCAATGCTCCTACTGACCAATATTTATGTGCTTTCATATAATTCCTCCGTCTTTTATCTTCGGTGTTTTTAATTGTAATTATACTATACAATAATCAGATGTCAATTTGATAATGAAACAATCAGGGCAGCCGGGTCTTTGACAGTTACATCGATTATAAAGTCCATTAATCCCGCATAAACTCTAGGTTTTCTTTGTCAATCAATTTGTTTTGATTTATAGTAATGTCGAAAGTAGTTGAATTATTTTAAATCAGATAGTATTATCTTTTATAGAATCTTATCTATTACTGAAGTAACGAGAATGCGACGCGCAGTTATTCAAACACTTTGAATACATCAAATCCCGGATCTTCTCTCTGGTATATTATCTTCTGTTTTTCATTTATTATAGTTAATTGCCCCGAACTTGCATTGTAATCAATCGAATTTATGCCACTGTTCGATTTGAAGAAATCGATTTTTTCCTGCATAACCTTGATAAGATTCTGTGAATAAATCTGGTTCGGTAAGGATTTATCACTAACCTCATACAGACGGTCAAAGGAAAGATTCTGACACACCCCTTTCAATGTGTGCGCACTGCGGAAAGCATCTTCATAATTTTTATTTTCCAATGCCTGTTTTAACTGTAGATAACTCTGGTCTTCAAGGAACTTTAATGTAAATCTCTGAATCAGTGCTTCGCTGTGAAGGCGTCCCAAAACAGCCTCATAGTTTTCTCCGATAGCTTTATAGCACTCCTGCATTGTCATCTTTTAGCCCTGTCAATTGTATTCCACTAATTCATGAACCTCTGCTAATCATTATGAACATACCTTAAAATCGTTTTTATAACTTCCTCAATCACAATCGGCTTTGACAAATGTGCGTTCATTCCTGCATCCAACGATGCCTGAACATCTTCAGCAAATGAATTGGCTGTCATTGCTATAATAGGAATGTTTTTTCCATCCGGTCTGTCATTCATCGCCCTGATTGCTTTTGCCGCTTCATAACCGTTCATTTCAGGCATCATGATATCCATCAGGATTACATCAAATGTGCCTTCCGGATGATTTCTGAAAATCTCAACAGCATTCTTTCCATCTACAGCTCTTTCTACATTCATTCCAAACTCTTCCAGCTGCACGGTCGTAATTTCTGCATTCAGCTCATTATCCTCTGCAAGAAGAACTTTCACACCTGTAAGATTTACCTTTTCAGAAAAACCTATGTCTGACTTATTACATTCCTTATCAGTAATTTCCAGAGGAATATCCACAGTAAAAGTGGTTCCCTCATGCTTTTTGCTTTGCACGGAAATGGTTCCACCCATCATATCTACATACTTCTTTACGATAGCCATCCCCAGTCCAGCTCCATGGTACTGCGTTCTCACATCGGAATCTTCCTGTGCAAATTCCTCAAAAACTTCTTTTGTAAATTCCTCACTCATGCCAATACCAGTATCCGAAATGCGGTAATGCATATTTATATATCCATCCCCGCCCTTTTCCTGACACCGGGCTTCAAATGTAATCGTCTCTCCATCCGGAGTGAACTTCACGGCATTGCTCAGAATATTTACCAGCACATCTCGCAGACGTACAGAATCCACAAGTACATTGGGGATCTTTGCTTCTTCACGCTGGATCTTAAAGCTGATATCCCTGTTCGTAAGAAAGCCTTTTGTAATATCCAGTGCAAAATCTGTGATACTTTTCAAATCTGTCGGTACCGGATTGTATTTCACTTTTCCACTTTCCACGCGAGTCAGATCTAATACATCATTGATCAGCGACAGTAAATGCTCTGAACTTTCATCAATCTTTTCCAGACAATTTTTCACTTCGTCTGACGGATTATTTTTCATTGCAATACCGGTGAATCCCATGATTGCATTCATCGGTGTTCTCATATCATGGGACATATGTGACAGAAATGCTGTTTTTGCCTTGTTTGCAGCCTGCGCATGCTCTGCCAGTTCCGCCATTTCCTCAGCCGTCTCCTGGGCTGCCTTCTGAGCTTTTTTTCTTGCACTGAGACGCATTGCTATCATAGCCATAGTAGTCAGCAGCCATCCGAAAATAAGAAGAACCCAAACAGTAGCAACAGGATGCAGACGGATCCAGTCAACAAATGTCAGCTCTGCTGCTTTGTATGTGGTATACCGTGCTGCTAGATCTTCGACAAGATTTTGGGGCATGGCATACATTGCTTTCGTCAGAATACCAGCCAGCGCATGGTTCTCTGTTGACGAAACTACCATGCGGTAGGTGAATGTAGGCTGTTCCAGCAGCGTATATGTCATGGTGCCCGTAGTGTCACTATTCACAAACGCCTGTGCCATGTAATAGTAGACGAAGGCAGCATCGGCTTTACCCTTACGGACAGCTTCCATCATTTCCTGCCGAGTACTGCACATCAGCTTTTCTGCACCGGGTGCCATTGCATCTGCAATTGAATTTGATGCTGTCTGGTCAACCGTAGCAACAACATTGATTTCTCCATCAAAGTCACGCCGTGTCACCCTTGCCAGTTGCATTGTAATGAAAGGTGCAGTAAGCCCCCATTTTTTCGTCTCAGCATAGTTATCTGTTTCCAGGCGTGCATCGATACTTATATTTGTGACTTCCTTATTTTTCTGATAAGCAATATACTCATCTCTGGTGGCAGGTGTAAGAAACTCATAGGAAATCCCGGCATAGTCTGCAATTTTCCGGAAGTAATCCGGGATAATCCCCTTCATCTCACCATTTTCATTATAAGAATATGGATAACGGGACGGATCACACAGAACATGAAGCGGGTTGTCCTTGGAATATTGTGCAATAATACTTTTTTCTTGCTCCGTATATTCCAGATTCTTAGTTTCTATGCTTTCATAATTTTTATTATAAAGCGTTGTTTTCCAGTCACCCTCAACTGCATTCATCTGATCGATCGCATAATTGATCTCATTCAGCAATTCTGTATTGCCCTTTTTAACAATGACATAGAAATCGCTGCTGCCAAATTTATCCACGATTCGCTCATTGTTTGTTTTTCTCAGAGAACTGGTAACAATCGCATCAACTTTTTCGCTCTGAAGGGCTTCCTCCATCTCTGCGGTCGTATCAAAATAAGATGGAACATATGTAAATCCTTTGTTGTCTGCAAAATCCGCAAACTCTTCATTCCGGGTGTTTCCGTTCAAAAGCGCCACACGCATACCGTTGTAAGTGCTGTAATTGTCGTCCACAATCGTGCTGTTGTCACTGCGGACGGTCAACATCCCATAATTAGTTCCGATCGGACGTGAAAAATCAAACTTTTCTTCTCTGTCCGGTGTTTTGCGGGCAGATGTTACCATGTCGATCTCGCCATCTTCAAGCATCTGCTGCATATCATCCCAGCTCTGATCGTATCCGACATATTCGTAATCTACATCCCAATAACGGGCCATCAGCCGAAGGAAATCATAGCCATAACCGCTGCGGTTCCCCTCTTCATCCATCATATGGTATCCATCCATGGCAAAGAAACCGACTTTGACAGTTTCATGCTGCGAACTGTCCTCGGCCGCATATGCAGTCAGGGGAGAAAATATCATACACACGCATACAAAAACCAGTAACACTGCCATATATTTCTTTGCACTCGAAATCATATTAAATCTCCTGTCTGTCAAATATATTTCTCTATACGTCTCCTTGTCAACCTCCTGGTTTAATAAATTTTCACCTGTCCCTACTGCTTCTCAATTCTTCGCATATAGTCTGCTTGATTGTTTTATCATCTAATGGCTTTGCAAGATGTGCGTTCATTCCTGCTTCCATACACTTTTCTGCATCTTCTCTAAATGCATTTGCAGTCATAGCAATGATAGGGATTGTTTTTGCATCCTGCCGTTCCAGGGATCTTATTGTTTTTGTGGCAGTAAGCCCATCCATCACCGGCATCATGACATCCATTAAAATAACATCGTATGTTCCTGATTCGCAGGCTTCAAAGTACTGAACAGCTTCTAACCCATTTTTCACTGTTTCTACTTTAGCCCCATTTTCCGTCAGTATAAATTCTGCTATTTCCGCATTCAGCTCATTATCTTCAACCAATAATATCCGGACACCTGATATATCTGCATTGAAATCTTCTTTTTCTTCCAGCCGTGCATTCGTATCAATTTTAAATGGAAGTATTACAGTAAAACAGCTTCCTTCACCAAGCTTGCTTTCAACTGTTATGGTTCCGCCCATCTTTTCTACAAGTTGTTTCACAATAGGCATTCCCAGACCTGTCCCATTATAATCAGAACGTGGGGAATTATCTGCCTGTACAAATGGAGTAAACAATTCATTTTTTATAAATTCTTCTGACATTCCAATTCCATTATCTTTTATTTTAAATTCACATGTCATGTGATCTTCTGATCTTTCAATCGTTCTCATACTCATGTAAATAAAACCATTCACCTTATTGTACTTCATGCTGTTTGTAAACAGATTCATCAATATTTTTTTCAGATGAACTGCATTGCTCCAAACATATATACCACTGTAATCATCATGTTCTCCTATAACATGAAGTCCTTTTTCTTCTGCCTGAAAAGATAGTGACTCCGTGATTTCCTGACATACCTGATCCAGATTGATGGATTCATCACTAAAAACCACGGTATCCGATTCTAACTTTGCCATATCCAAAACATCATTTACCAATGATAATAGCAGTTTCGAAGACTCATTTATTTTATTCAGACAATCTTTTGCCCGTTCACCATCATTTCCGCTTTTTTCAAGAATTGTAAGCATGCCCATAATGCCATTGATCGGTGTCCTGATGTCATGAGACATGTTATTTAAAAAGGAAGTCTTAGCCTTATTGGCACTCTGTGCTTCTACAAGTGCATTTTGTAATTCCTGCTGTTTTTCTTCAAGCTCCTGATTCAGCTTCAATGCCTGCTCAGCAGACTTCTTGGATTTTTCTTCCGCACGTTTTGATTTTTTCAAAGAATCAAGAATTATACACAGGGCAACAAAAATAGAGATTCCAACTATGAGTGAGACAGCCAGTAAATTGTCCTGAATAAAATCCTTCGCTGTAACTTTTCGTGAGGAAGCATTATACGAAACTACTGCACCTGAAAATTGAGTTGTAGGCATAGATGTCAGTGTTTTATTCAGAATGGACAAAAGAACCGGTTCTCCCTGCTGAACAGCAAATGAAACATCAGCTTCTTTTGTCAGGAAAACACTATGAAGCTTATTATTTTTCAAATAGTCTGAAACAGTACCTGAATTGCTTACAATACAATCCGTCTCCCCTTTCTGCATTGCTTTTACTGCTGCATCTGATGTCTCATATTCCACAACCTCCCATTGCGGATAATTGTATGAAAGATATGCTTTCAATGCAAAACTATCTTTTTCAACGGCAACTATATTCTCTTTATTTTCATCAAAAGAATCCTTTGCCGTAATTGCTGCCATATTGAGAGTCAATAGTGTATCCGACAAAGCAAATCCATTTGTTTCTGCAAAGTATGGATTCTGGTTTGCATGAAAAATCAGGTCTATTTTTCCATCCTGCAATGCCTGAAGCAGTTCACTTCTTGTATCATATCCATTTAATTCAAATTCCAGAGTCTGACCTTGCAGACAATTTTCTGCAAGATCCACATAATCTGTGATAACACCTGTCAATTTACCTGTTGATGAATCTACACTGCTGATACCTCCATCCTGATTCAGATACCCAATCCTGAGTGCACCATGCCGTCCAAGCCACTCCCTTTCTTCTTTTGAAAGAAAGGAGCTGCTCTGTGCAGAAAGATAACGCCTGTAGAGATCATCTGTGTAAAATGGGTTGTCATCCTTGATTCTGCGCATAGCACTATCCAGTGCTTCTTTGATATCCGGACGTTCTGGATTTATAGCGAAATAGATTTCTGTCTCTCCAATACTTGTAAGCGGTGAAATATCCGATTCTTCCCAACGGGATTCTTCTACCGAAACGAAGCAGTCAATTTCATGTTTCGACAGTTTGTCCATAATTTCTGTGGTTGTAGAAACATTGATATGCTTCGTATGCAGACCATATTTTGATTCCCATTCATTAAGCACATCCTCCACTATATTATCTTTAGACACACCAATATTTTTTCCCTCAAAAGAATCCAAATTTCCTGCTGTAAGATCCATATTGGATGCATCCGTATAGATGTAATATTTCTCTTCCCCCATAGGCATATCGGAAAAAAGCATATTTTCAGCACGTTCGTCTGTATAGGAAATGTCACCAAGAATATCAATCTCTCCATTTTCCAACTGTGTAAAGCAGTTTTTCCAATCACTTGTTATGTATTTATATGTCCATCCTGCATAACCTGCAATATCTTGAAGATACTCATAACCATAGCCGCTTCTTTCTCCCTTTTCATTGACGGTATTATAAGTTTCTTCAAAAGATCCTACCCGGATAACATTGTCAGAGTTTTCTTTGGCAGATGCAGGAACGGATAAAACAATAAAACATATAATTGTGCAAAATATAATGTAACAAAATTTGAAATTCATTATATTCTGTACTAATTTGCACTTCTTCATCTTTCTCCCCTCCTCTAGGCTACAGTTGCTTGCTTGCTTCCAGATTTTAATTTTACATTCATTAATTATCAATAACCTCCACACTATTTTTCACAATATTTTTCCAAACAGCTTCTGTATTACTTATTCAAGTGCTCTACCATAAAAAAGCACTGTCAAACAGACAGTGCACCTCATTTCATGCAACTGGCTGCCATTTTACAGGCCCTGTAGCTTTGCGTCCCAGACTTTCATCTGGTTTGCCAATTTCCATATTATAGCTTTAATACTTATGCAAAAAAACTGGTTTTATTATACTATAGCACTCTACTGTACACAAGAAAAACATTACCGTTTTAACGCCAAAAAATAAAAAAAAGAACAGCCGATACATATACTCGAACTGTTCTTCTACTTCCGAAGACCACGCAGCATTGACATTACTGTTTCCTGCTCATTTGTACTCAGATCGTTCCATATCCCTAGAACTTTCACCCGCTAAAAACAATATTTCCTATCGTCTGCCTTCACCCGCTAACAACAATGTAACCACATAGTAAATAATTCCAAATACAGCTATACTTCCCATCATAATGCCAATCATCTGATTTATACTCACCACATTTCCATGAAATACCGGATTGCAATCAAGCGTGTCTCTTATCGCTTCAACCATTTCATCCGGATAATTTTTTCTCTCCATCTCTCTGAAAACTCCGTGAAGCATATGATTCTTAATCAATGAAGTGGCATATGTACTCGGAAGATAAGACAGTGCCTTCTGAAGACCTGGTCCAAAATTTGAAATCGGCATATAAGCACCACATATAAAACCATATCCTGCGCTGACAATTGTACCTACAGCCGAAAGCTGTCCCTGTGTTGTCAACGGAAAGCTAATGATACTTGAAAGCGTACTTCCAAATAGGACGAGCAATATCATATCAAATAAAACCCATAATATGTCTGCTGTATTCATATACCATCCCATTTTAAGTAAATATCCCAGGCATAATACAAACGCAAGTCCATTGACCATCAATGAATTAGCTACTGTTGACAGAAAATATCCCAAATAAATTTTTTCCTTGCTGACCGGTGCAACATTAAAATCCTTCCTTGTTCCATTTGCCTTGTCCTGCACCATAGTCAGATTCACACAAAATGTTACAGTGATACAGCTCACTGCCATAAGTGATGCTGTCAGTTGTGCTGCCACGGTTCCATTAATAAGCTTATCCGAAATTGTAATCATATCCGGAATTGCTGCTGTAAAAGAATCTTTGAAAACCTTTGCAAGAAATGTAGCATACAGAACAATTAGAATAACTGGTGTGATCATTGATGTAAACAACATACCTTTATCTTTAAAAAACAGTTTCCTGTTCCTGTCCATTAATGCCAATACTGTTCTCATCAGCGTTCACCTCCAAGCTTCTTTCCTGTGACTGCAAGAAATACATCATCCATACCGCCTTTTACTACTTCATAATCCGTGAATAGGTCCTGATGCTCTACAATAAGCTTCGTAGCTTCTTTCGTATTTCTTACTTTTATCTGATATCCGCCACGTATTTTTTTATATTCTCTGTTCAATGACTTTATTTCATCTTCGGAAATACCATAAACAGACACTATATCCTGTACATAATCATTTTTAAGTTCAAATGGTGTACCTTCCGCTGCAATACTTCCTTTGTCAAGAATCACAACATACCCGGCATTAGCAGCCTCTTCCATATAGTGTGTAGTCAGAAATACTGTCATATTTTCAGTTTTCTGAAGTTTCTCGATAACATTCCAGATTAACTGCCTTGTCTGCGGATCAAGCCCTGTAGTAGGCTCGTCAAGAATCAAAATCTCCGGTCTGTGCAATAATGCACGGGCAATATCAATTCTTCTTCTCTGACCTCCCGACAGCTTACCTACAGGTCTGTTTAAAAACTCGTCAAAATCCAGAATCTCGACCAACTCCTGTAATCTCTTATCAAAGGCATTTCCTGTAATGCCGTATAAAGCAGCTCTGCTCTTTAGGTTTTCTTTCACCGTAAGCGGTTTATCAAGTACGCTATCCTGAAACACAACACCAAGCATTCTTTTTGTCTGTGCGCCGACTTTGTCAGTTTCTATTCCGTTTACTTGAACCGTTCCGCTGTCTTTTTTCTGCAATCCGCAGAGAATGGAAATGGTTGTACTTTTCCCTGCACCGTTTACTCCAAGAAACGCAAACAATTCTCCTTTTTTCACACGAAAGCTCAAATCATTTACCGCTTTTACTTCGCTAAAGCTTTTATTCAGATGACTGATTTTAATGATATCTGATTCCATATCTTCTCCTTTTGTTTCATCTTTCCTTAAATGACGCAGTATACGTTGGATTTACCTTTTTTAATAGAATCCATATGTTAAAAAGTAATATGAAGGCGAAAATCGTCCATATCCATGCCTGTGGCATTAAATAAAGGATTCCGTTTACATCTCCACCACCAAATGCTCCACTGAGTAAACACAAATATATTGGATCCAATACCAGCATAATTACTGTTATATAATAAAAAATAGCCTTCACAAGCTTATTCTTTATTTCACAAATTTTATCCTTAAAATATACCAATGTTCTGGTCTTCCCATAAGCATTATAATCTCCAATACGTCATCTATTTTTCTTTCGAGGATCTGTTGGCTTTACCGCATCTTTTGGTATTAGCCAAGTCTTTCCCTTTTTCTCTGCTCCAGGCACTCTTCCCTGGCTACATAAAAGAAAAATTCTTCTAGATGAAATTCCCCATATTTTTGACATTTCGATCGTTGTTATATAATCCATAATTTTCCTCCAAACGATACAACAAACCTATTATAAGTATATTCTTTTATCGGAATAGTTTCAACCAAAATTAAGTTTTCTTCTAAGCTGTTTGATTTGTTATTGTTTTCTAAGATTTTCACAAAAAAAATCCTCCTTTCGTATGTACGGATGCGTGAAAGGATGAAAGACGCATCCGGCCAAGAAAAAAGAGCCTACGGAAAACTCCGTAGACCCTCATTGCTTTTCTGGCGATTATAATAATATCACATCAAAAGAGAAAAGTCAGTGCAAGACCAGTGCAAACTTTTCATCAGAATTAACTTCTTTGTTTTCCTAATCGTGTTTAATGTATTTAGTGATAGTATCGATTAATTCCTCCATGTTAATCGGCTTGGAAATATGGTCATTCATGCCTGAATCCAGGGATTCCTGAATATCATCTATAAAAGCATTTGCAGACAAAGCTACAATTGGAATCGTAACTGCATCGGACCGCTCTATACCCAATGCTCGAATGGCTTTTGCTGCTTGGTGTCCATCCATGTTTGGCATCATAATATCCATCAAAATAAGATCGTATGTGCCTCGTGGATGATTTTTAAACAAATTCACAACTTCTTTTCCGTCTGATGCGCGTGTTACGGTCATACCAGCATCTTCCAGCATTATCGTAGCAAGTTCAGCATTTAGATCATTATCCTCAGCCATAAGAACATGAATACCCGTCAAATCTCTATGCAGATGTTGTTTTTGTTCTGATTGAATAACCTGTTCTGGCAACTTCAGTGGGATCTCCACTGTGAATGTAGAACCTACACCTTTTTTGCTCTCAACAGCAATCGAACCGCCCATCATATCCACATATTTTTTTGTGATGGCCATACCAAGACCGGTTCCCTTATATTGAGTTCTGGCATTAGCATCATCTTCTTGTGAAAACGGATCGAATAATTTTTTCTGGAACTCTTCGCTCATGCCAATACCGTTATCTCGAACAACATAACGAGTTATGATATGTTTCTCATCCGCTCCTGGGTAACTGCTGATATCCAAAGTAATCTTTCCGCCGTCCTTTGTGAATTTCACAGCATTGCCAAGAAGATTCACCAAAACTTCCCGGATACGCACAACATCCGCAAGGACATATGGGTTCTTTGGGATTTCTCGATGTACTTCAAATTTAAGATCTCGAGTATAAAGAAGTCCATTCATAATCGCCTGGACGTTATCTGTCAATTGAGTAATGTCCACTGGCTCGGGCGAAATAGTAACTTTTCCACTTTCAATGCGAGTAAAATCCAGAACGTCATTCAACAAAGAGAGAAGATGATTCGAACTTTTTTGAACTTTCTCCAAGCTATCATGAATATCTGAAACCGTGTTCTGGTGAAGCGCAATGTTTGTAAATCCAATAATGGCATTCATCGGCGTTCTGATGTCATGGCTAATACTAAGCAAAAACGCAGATTTTGCTTTGTTGGCAGCATTTGCTTCCTTAGCGGCGGTCATTAATAATTGTTTTTGTTTTTGCTCTTCTGCCTTGCTTTTCTGGTAAACATAATAGGTATATAGACAAATTAAAAGCAATACAGCTCCTGCGACTAAACCGCAGATGATGGAAATATGATTCGTCTTTTCAACCATTCCATAAGCTGATTGCATATCCATTTCAATGCAAAATGCGCCAATGATTTCTCCTGTCCCATCATGATTTGCTCTTACAGGATAGCAAGCCGTAAAAATCGGACCCCATGTTGTATCAATGATATCCTGAGAGTACACATTCTCTCCAGAAATAGCCCTATCAATATACGGAACCATTTCTTCCTCAATATAATCTCCAGGGTGTCTTACATCATCCGCATCCGGATCCAAACCGTCTACCACATAAACGAGTTTTCCTTCTTCATTTTTTGTAGCGGTGTAAATATATCGAGTAGAATTCAGTGTTCTGATTTCATTGAAATATGAAGAAATATCCTTATATAATTGCTTCTTTTCATCAGATTGATCTTTGATTTGATCAAAATCTTCTTTGCCGATTCTTCTATTCACAAGTTTGTGTACTGCATCTGCACTCGCTGTGTCACGTGTGATTTCTGTTTCAAGGGCGGTCTTAGTGTAAGAACTTTGCAGAATATATGTGTACGACGCTATTACCAAAATTATCAAAAGTCCCGCAATCACAAAGATACTGCCTGTATTCTTCAGCCTAAGGAGTTTTTTCAAATTAATTCCTTCTTTTGTTTTCTTCATGCTGCTCATTCACATCCTCTAAATCCTAATTTATCAATTTTATCATAGCACATTTTCATGCAGTTTTTAATTCCAAAACTTCCAATTAAAGCCATCGGCTTAACGTAACGTATCACTTCGTTTTATGAAATTGGTACAAGCATCAGTTTCTGTTTCCGGATACAGAATACCACTCTCTCTTCCAAGTTTAAAACAGCGCATCATCCATATCATGTTTCGTGCAAGATTCCGCATGGTCTGCATACCTTCTTCATCCTGAAAAGCTTCTTCTCCGTAAAGACCATGTACCATGTTCCAATAGGTAGAACCGGCGACTGGCATCTGTGCAATCCCCAAATATTTATTGATCCCATCAAGAGCTGCCGTGGTTCCTCCTCTTCTTGCTACTGCAACAGCAGCACCCGGTTTAAATTTGAAGGCGTCATAACCTCCGGCACTGTAAAAAACTCTGTCCAAAAAATCATAAATACGTCCACTTGGATGTGCAAAATATACTGGTGTTGCAAATACAAAGCCATCTGCTGTTTTAGCCTTTTCAACAAATTCATTCACGCCATCATTTTTAATCACACACTTTCCTGTTTTTTGACAGACATTACATTGAAGACAATCTGCTATAGGCTTTCCTCCAAGCTGAACAACCTCTGTCTCTACTTCTTCTGAATGAAATACCTTTATCATTTCTTCCAAAGCTGTCATTGTTGTTCCATGCAGATGACTGCTTCCGTTAACAAGCATTACTTTCATTTAATTTAACCGTTACTGAAAACTTATAAAAAGTTATAAACTTCTATGTTCCATTCCTACTTCAACGAGTATGCTTTTGATGATATAAATATCAATCTACTCACAAGTTCCTGTACTCTCCATAGGCGTAAATTCCGGACTAACGTATCCGTACATATTTGCATTAACGTTTCAGTGTTAGCTTGCAAATCGTTCTCCATAAGCCTTGAGATTTATAGATGCCTGGAAATCTCTGTCAATCATATTCCCACATTCACATCTATAAACCCTGTCAGATAACTTCAAATCTTTTTTGATGTTTCCACAGCAGCTGCAAAGCTTTGATGATGGATAAAACCGATCAGCCACAATAAGCTGGATCCCTTTATCATTGCATTTGTATTCAAGCTGTTGTCTAAACCTAAAAAATCTTTGTTCCTGTACTGCTTTGGATAAATGTCTATTTTTCATCATTCCGCTGACATTCAGATCTTCAATACAAATAAATCTTGGCTTTCGATTTACGATCTCAGATATGGTCTGATTCAAATAGTTTTTACGGATGTTTGTTAATCTGTGATTTCGTTTTAATAAAAGTTTTTCCTTTTTGATTACATTATTTGTTTTACAGTAACTTTCCCCTTTCTTATTTTTCTCGTAAGAACAAGAGATTCTACGCTGTAATCTACGTTTCTGTTTTTCTAGTTTCTTTACCTTCTGACTCTTATTGATGTTCTTATACTTAGCAGCATCAGAGCAGACAGCTAAGTCTTTAATTCCTAAGTCTATGCCAACTCCATCATCATTAAGTGTTTCCTTGCAGTCAGGAAATTCTACACATACACTGATCCACCAGTTCAATCCATCAAAGGATATTCTCGGATTCATATATTTAACATCTGTTGGAACACGTCCATGTTCTGCAAGTCTTACCCAATTCTTTTTTTGCTTATTTGCTTTCCTGCTGGAAGAAAAACCTTCAAGCTTAACGTGGGTATTACTGAATTGTATCTTAACGTTGTCCTGATAGAACTTCGGCATTGATCTCTTTCTGGACTTGAATCTTGGGAATTTTTGCAAACCCTTGAAAAAGTTCTTATACGCAGTACAGGCATCTTTGATTGCCTGTTTGGTTACATTATTTGAAATATTTAATAACCATGCGTATTCATCAGAATGTCTAAGCTTTGTAAATTCTTTTCTGAGTTCTGAATCTGAAATGAATTTGTCACCTTTTTCGTAGCTTTCTTTTTCCCTGGCCAAAGCCCAGTTATAAGCAAATCTTGAAGCTCCTGCGTACTGAAACATCTTAGTTTTCTGTACGTTGTTTGGTATCAACATTACTTTTATGGCTTTTACCATCTGTTTCCTCCTGTATCAGTTCACGGATAAGTTTCTTAGCTTTATTCGCTCGTTTTCCTTGTAATTTACAACTGAATACTGTGATTATCTGAACCAGATCTTCAACAAGTTCCTGCTGTTCGGATTTTTCAGTATTATCAATAATCTCAATCTCACAATTATAAAGTGAAGCGATATATTCTATCAGCTCAAAACCAAATCGCAATAGCCGGTCTTTATATAAAACAACAACCTTTTCAACTTGATTTTGAGATATTCGCCTGATCAATTCCTGAAGTCCTTTTTTCTTATAATCAATTCCGGAACCGATATCACTTATTACCTCAAATGGCTGTCCTTTTGCCAGAAGATATGTCTTAACATTATCAATCTGTCGTTCCAGATCATCTTTCTGTTTATGGCTGGAAACGCGACAATATCCAATTGTAATGCGTTTTTTTGGCTTTACATTTATTACCTGGTTGAGTTGCTCATCAGAATAATATCTATAGCCACTTACTGTAGTATGATGCGGATGAAGTTTTCCATTGGCATCCCAATTTCGTAACGTCTGAGCAGATACGCCTATAATTTTTGAAAATTCATGTATAGAATAATATTTACTCAAAGAATCAACTCCTTTCAATAATATTCTACTCTAATATCTTATAACACTCAACATGTATTTATATGATTTTATAATTTATATTTAACTGTTAATAACCTCCTAAAATTCATTTGGAGATAATATGAAAAAAATAGGAAGAAAAATTAAGAACATTTCTCCTCCGCGGAGGCATTGTCCCAGGAAAAATTGGATAAATGGATATGCAAAAGTGGTTTTCCGCGGAGAATAAAAGTATTTTGAAACGCAAAAAAAGACTCCATCTATATTAACTGAAGTCTCTTTCCATTCTGATCACTTTTTGTAATCCGTCACGTTGCAGGTTGGCAATCCTTTGGTGTCCCATGACATACCTGCCTTTTTCTTCCATGTCCGGCTGCCAAGCAGGAATCCGCCAGACTGCGCATCCAGAATACACCATTTGTCGCCAACTCTTACCTGATTCCACTGATGGCTTGGGTTACTTGCCTTGGAGTCTGCGTGTACATATCTGCAGTCTACTCCGATTGCATCACAGAGTGCTTTCATAGCTCTGGCATATCCGGAGCATTGTGCTTCTCCATATACCAATGCACCCCAGGCGGTGTTTGCATAATTATACTGCCAGCCTTTATAAGCGTAGCTGCAGTTGCTGCGGAGATAATTATATGCAGTCAGTACCCTGTCATAGTCTGACATTCCTTTACGGATGTAATTGATCTTGAAACTCTGGACAACACTCCGGACCTGTGCCAGATGCTGCGCGTCCAGATACGGACCGTAGACGCTGCCATACTGATAATCACCTTTTACAGTTGCTGTTTTTAAGGTGATCTTTCGGGCTTTGCTTTTGGAACTGTAAATATTTTTGCCCTTTATGACTCTGTACGCCAGCACTCTGTACTGATAAGTCTTTCCGGCCTGTACATTTTTGTCAGTTGTGGAGATTACATTTCTTTTTTTGACATTTTTCAGGAATGACCACTTTCCGTTATCATATCGGTACACCCTGTAGCCGTCTGCCTGTGCGATATAGCTCCAGGAAAGATTTACGGTTTTATTGTCCGTGGAGTAACACTTGTAAAGCTCCGGTGTCTGCAGATTGGCCTTTACATCAATGATATTTGATACAATCTCCACGCTATATTCTCCGCTGTCCGGATCATACACCATGTCGCCATAGACCAGTCTGTAGGAATATTGATGTCCGGCTTTTGCCGTAGTATCTACAAAAGTCAGATTTCCCTCCACGCATGTATCATGGGAATAGCACTGTACCTTGAAATTATCCCCGTAGTTCATATACAGATTGTCACCAAGGACTTCCCAGAAGTCTCCTATTACCCTGAAACTATCCAGTTTTTCTAATTTTCCACCTTGAGATACCGGCTTTTCTGAACGATAGATGTCTATTCGATTAGAGTCTGGAGTGGCTACCTCTGCCTTAAACTGAATCTGACTTGCCTCTATAGACTTTCCGTCATATATTTTCAAGAGTTTTGTATCTTCTCTTTGCGCTGCATTTACCGTAAAACCTGTTCCGAGACATATCCATAATGTCATTATTATCAGCAAAAATATTGATTTCTGTATAAATGAGTTTTGTTTTCTTTCTTCTAATTTCATGGTTTTCCCTCTTTTATTTTGATGTAATTCCTTGAGAATGCCCGGTAGATACAACTTAGGCTTGAAAAGGATTCATGTCCTGCAACGACCAGACAGAAATTACATTCCTAATTTCTGTTTGGTATTTGAAAGTTCTTTTCTTATTAAGTTGTTATTTGATGACTGAGCAAAGCTATACCATGTAGCGTTTGCATGATATTTCTTGTAATAAGTTTCATACATATTTCCTGAGGTTTTCTTGCCGTCCATATACCAGTCTCCTTCCATTGCATCCCCCTTCCATATGAACTTGTGGACCAGTCCAACAGACCCATCTTTTTTGGTTCCATAGTAATAATTATCCCCACACGCATTACCAGTTAGCTCTAACAGATATTTTCCGTTGTATTTACATATACCCAAACCTCCAAAATATGGCATATTGTTTCCAGACCATGAAATACGTGAGGTAACCCGTTTTGCAGATTTTCCGCCATACTTCCACAATTCTACATGATATTGAACTTTGTCTTTGTTATACCTTTCTGTTTGGTATGTCAGGATAAGTTCGTTGATGCCGTCATTATTGAAATCCAACAATTTGGCATAGCATAGTCCCGTCCAAAACTGTTTCTGCTCATTTAATTGAGCTTCCCCATATTTTTTCTCATAACTTTGTATCAGATTCCGGTAAGCTGAAGTTGGATCTTTGATATTTCCTTCTTTTTTGACCGTTACCTTGCAGACGAGATTGTAAGTATCGCCATACTGTTTAACTTTACACCTGATATAAGTTGTACCGGCTTTTTTTGCCTGGATCTCGCCGGAAGAATTGACTTTTGCTACCTTCTTGTTATCAGAAGAATACTTTACGTTTGACAAATAACTGATGCCTGTACAAGGGAACTCTTTTTTCTCCTTTACTTTCAGTGTGATCTTTGTGGTATCCGTATCCGGCTTCAGGGATGCAAGTTTTACTTTCTTTTTCGTCCAGAAAAATACAAAGGGAACCATATGCAATAATCAATGCATCCGCATCTGCGAACGCCTGATAATCATAAACTACATTGAACTGATAATCATAATCATCTTCCGTATCTTCGCCAAAATAAGATTTATAGTAATAACTACTGTGAATCCCAAGAAAAACAGAACATTTACGTCCATAGACTTAGCTGCATGAAAAATACCCTGCATCAGATTCATCGTATGCGGTGAATTTGCATTTCCGATCATTACACCAATCGTATACCTTTTCTCCATACGTATGCTCCCTTTCCACAAGTCTTTGTTTTCGTTTTATTTTACAATATTTTTTTGCCATCATTCAATATATTTTAGTTGTTTTTACCAAATTATTTAAATATCTGCAACCCCTTTCCCGTTTACAGGATTCTACGCCTCATGCGGAGCACTATATATCACAGGTACATTACGAAGTAATTTCCTGCGACATACAAAAATTACCGCGAGGTCTATTTCAATCCGCGGTAATTTTCATTTTCTGTTATTCAGATTTCATGATCAGTAGATTGTCACTGCCATAATTATATATACAAGAATAGATACCAGACAGTACATGGAGTTTGTTGTGGAAACATAAGCGCTTCCTTCTTCATCTTTCATAAAAGTCTGCATACTGAATGTGGCCGGTGCTGACATATAACTGATAATTGCAAGATTGACCAGCCGATCATCACCTACCAGATAATGTACAGCAACAAGAACTCCTGCGATCATCACTGCCTGAAGCAATACACGTAAGATGATCGTGGCAATGCATGGCTTTAATAATTTCGCATTCAGTTCCATGCTGTATCCCACTACCAGTAAAATAATGGCAGTCACAGATGTGGTGAGAATATTTTCCACACTCTGGTACACGCCTCCGAAAGGACTGTCTAAAACTGCAAGGATCACCTTCGATAATCCTGCAATAATTCCCAGGATACTTGCAATAAATGCCGGAGTCTTTAATGCACTGAAAAACAGTTTTTTCACATCAATCTTCTCACCGTTTTCCACCTGTCCCAGCATTCCCATATATACACTGAATCCAAACAGCAGTCCGGCAATATCCAGAACTGCAATACGGGAAAGATTTTCACTGCCACAGAGGCTTGTATATAACGGATAGGCCATAAGTCCCCCTTCATATACGCTTACCATAAACGGTAGATATTTCTGATAGGTTCCTTTCAGAAATGGCTTCAGCAAAAAGCCCAGACCAAAGGATACTACCAGCATTACAAACATGATCAAAATCAGGATTCCGGTTTCTTTATTATATTCCGCTGTTGCCAGAGCATGAAAAATAGCAACCGGAAGCATAACATTCGTTACAAGCACCTTCATGTTATTGATTCCGTCTCTGGTCAGAATCTTCCATTTTCTGCACAGCATACCGACCACGATCATAACCAGTACAGGCAGAACAATTTCTAATACATTCACTTTTTTACTCCTCCTAATATATAACTCAGCTTTGTTTATTGTAACTCAAAAAAACATTTTTCGCCACCTATACTTTCTGTTGTATTTTCACTTTTTTGCAGTTATAATTTTATGTGAATTTACGAAAAAAAGGAGAACTCAAATGAATACTTTCAGCATTCTGACTGCTCAGATCGGAATGTTCGTGATCTACATGCTTGCAGGCGTGATCCTGATCCGCACACGGGTTATGAACAGAGAAAATCTTGAAGTCATTTCAAAATTTGTAATAAAACTGGCGCTTCCTGTAATGATTTTTATCAATACTGTAAACGGAGTGGAACGTAAAACTCTTTTTCATTCACTGAGCATTTTTCTGATTGCGGGAATTATGTATATATGTCTGTTTTTACTCAGCTACATATCTGGTATTTTTTTTCATCTGCATGGTAACCACAGGCAGCTTTACAGTGCCATGAGCGTATTCGGAAATGTGGGATTTATGGGTATTCCCATAGTAACCAGTATTTATCCGGAAAACGGTATGCTCTACATCTGTGTGTTTACCATTATTGATCAGCTCATGCTGTGGACAGCAGGTGTACGCCTTACTTCAGGTACAGACAGTCAAAAAAACCGTTTTGATTTCCGGAAGCTGATCAATCCTGTTACTGTTTCCATCTTTCTTGCTGTGATCTGTGTGCTGACAGGAATCCGGCTTCCTGAAGTTCTGAACAATTCCCTTCAGAAAATCGGCCAGACCGCCACACCTCTCGCAATGATCTATCTTGGCGGTGTTTTCGCCTGTATCGATGTACTGAAAAATATCCGGAGACTGGATTATTATGGAATTGTCATCCTAAAAATGCTTTTGTTTCCGCTTTTCTTCTATGTATTACTTGGATATCTTCCGGTTTCTTCAGAAATCCGCACTACCATGGCTCTGACTTCTGCAATGCCAGTTATGTCCTCTGTGGTAATGATGGCAAATGCCTACGGATCAGATGGCGATTATGCAATGGGTGGAATTCTTGTTACAACTATCTGTTCTGTTTTTACACTTCCATTTATTTACTGGATTTTTCATTTTATCGGATGATTTAAATATAATACTTTTTTATAAATATTTATAAATTTCATTTATAAAAAAGTGTGGTATACCAACTCTACGACAGCGCTTTCCGCATTCTGGATATCCGCAACAATCTTCTGGAGAATTTCACCGATTCCAGAAAGCAAATCATTGATCTGGCAGCCTCCACCATTCCTTCTTCTTATCTCCTTCCTGAACTTCTCGCAGGTTTTGGCAGAATGTATCCTGATGTATATTTCCATTCCTGGCAGACAGACAGTTCCGGCGCTATTAACCGTGTACTGGATGGGACCGTAGATCTGGCTTTGACAGGACAGAATACAGGAGACGACAGCTGTGTATTTATTCCCTTCTGTCAGGATAATATGGTGATTGCTACCCCTGTGAATGATCATTATTTAAACTTAAAACAAAAAGAACAACCTGTTGTTTTTCAGGACTTTATCAAGGATCCTGTTATCATCAGGGAAAAAGGCTCCGGAACCAAAAAGGAAATGGATATTTTTCTGGAAAATGCCGGTATTGAACCTTCCAGTCTGAATGTAGTAGCCCGCATGAATGACCTGGAATCAATCAAAAAATCTATTGTAAACGGGCTTGGATTTTCCATTCTTTCTGCCAGATCTGTCGTTGACCTGCAAAAAACAAAGCAGATTCTTCTGTTTCCATTAGAAGAATCTGCTCACAAACGCAGTTTTTATATTGTTTACAGTAAAAACAGAATTCTGAAATCCCATGTACGCCAGTTCATTCACTATGTAAAAGAATACTATCAGACAGTCTGATTAATATTCTGATATTTTTTTGGCATCCAATTTCCCTTCCATGCATAGATAAGCATGAGTACCATTCCTACAGCCCATGAAACAGGATACAGTACATATATAATATCAATGCTGGTGAAATGTGGAACCACAAACTGAATCCACAGAATACGGAACAGGCATAATGCAAGCAGCATCACTACCATGGGAGGTACCGTCTTTCCTGTTCCGCGAATGGTTCCTGCCAGGGAATGCATAATTCCCAGAAGGAAATAGAACGGGCAGAAATATTTCATTGCCTGTGCCCCATAATAGATTACTTCTTTATCACTGCTGAAAATCCCTATGATCGGTCTGGAAAAGGTCAGCAGGAGAATTCCTGTCACGATCGTATAAAGCACGCTCATTCCAAGAGTTACTCTCAATCCTTTCCTGATTCTGTCTGTTTTTCCCGCACCATAGTTCTGACCGGTAAAAGTCGTTGCTGCCATACTAAAACTCATTACCGGCAGAATGTTAAACCCATCTACTTTCAGGTATGCACCAAAACCCGCCATTGCACTGGCTCCGAATCCATTGACACCAGATTGTACCAGTACATTTGAAAAGGAGATTACCGTGTTTTGAATTGCAGTCGGCAGACCTACCTGGATAATCCGTCCTGCCATTGTTCTATCAATGGAAAGTTTCTTCGGATTTATGCGGTAAATATCCGGAACTCTCATCAAAAACCATAATGCAAAAATGCAGGAAAGTACCTGGCTGATATCTGTTGCAATTGCAGCACCCTCGACTCCCATGTGCATTCCGCCGATAAGCCATAAATCCAGAAAAATATTGGAAAACGAAGCTACTGCCAGATACATCAGCGAACGTCTGGAGTTACCTACTGCATTCAGGATCCCCGCTGCCATATTATAGATGACATTAAAAACCAGTCCATAAGAATAAATTCTCAAATACAGAACTGACTGATTCATTACTTCTTCCGGAGTTCTCATCCACCTGAGAATTGTAGGTGAAAATACAATTCCAGCGATAGTAAGAACAATTCCCAGAATAAGTGCAAGCATCAAGGCTGTATGTGCAGAACGCTGAACGCCATTCTCATCTCCTGCTCCATAAAACTGGGATACAATAACTCCCGCACCTGCAGATGCCCCCATACTGAATGCAATCAGCAGACAAATCAGCGACGTACTGGAACCAACTGCAGCCAGTGCATTGCTGCCCACAAAATTTCCTACAATAATTGAGTCCACTGTATTGTACATCTGTTGGAGCAGATTTCCCAGTATCAATGGAATAGAAAACAGAAGGATCTGTCTCCAGATGGTCCCTTCTGTCATGGTACTGATCGATTTTAACTTCACACTCTTACTCTTTTCATATACTGCCACTCTCATTCCCCCATTCATATATTATTGCTGTTCACAACGCGTCCGGCAGCACCCTTCGGCATTCCTATTATAAAATATTTTATATAAAAATCAAGCCGCCACTATTTATAGCATTGCATTTCCTGTCAGTTTACTGTACAATACTTTTATATTGTAAAGTGCGAAACAGGAGGTAATTTATTATGGCTTTTGATATCACACCTTATGTAGATATGTCCCCAAAGAAAGTTCGTGAACTGATCCGCAAGGAAGTTATTGATTTCCCCACTGCAGGAATGTGCCGTGGCTATGCACAGGCAAATATGGATGCCGGCATCAGCAGTATGACTGCCAGCATCAGCATTGTCAGGAATGAAATTCTTTTTCTTTTCATGTAATTAAAGCCTCCTTTTATCGTGCGTTTTCCAATTCTCTCTCAATCCATGTCATGATCACATCGACAAGATACTCCTGCTGCACCTGACTCAACTCCCGGCCGGGTTGTATCTTGTGCCATTTGCGGATGCATTCCCGGCAGCAGGTCGCAGTTGCATGCTGTGCGATGAATACCGGGTGACCGCGCATGGGTGTCTGCTTCCCATCATTGGGAATATATGCAGGAGCTTCCCGTTTTGTAATGAAATCCTCTGCGTGTTTCCGGATCGTATCCAGTCCTTTTTCATGAATATAATCAATATCCTTCTGCTTAAGATGAAATCTGCTCCGAAATCTGGAGTTTTCAAGTCTCTCGAACAGTTGCTTGTACCATTCATCCTTTGTCATTAAAACTCACCACTTTCTATGAAAACAGACTCTGCTGTTCATATTCCGTCTGTCGATTAAGCTGAGTCGGTGTCTGGTACAGAAGTACAGGCATTTTGTTATTATCAAACCAGTCTGTAATTTGTTCCCTTTCCAAGATCAAAGGCATACGATTATGGATTTTTTTCATGGAATCATTCGCTGTGGTAGTCAGGATCACAAATCTTCGTTCATTCTCAAACCAGTCACAGAACCCTGCCAGATACAGCACAGAGGAATCTGGTCTGGTAAAGGTACTCTTTTCTTTCAGGGAATTCCATTCGTAGAACCCGCCTGCCGGAATCAACAGCCGGTGATATAAGATTCCGTTCTGAAAGGAAGGTTTATCCATGACAGTTTCCACCCTTGCATTGATGACCGGATTTTTGCCTTTTGACAGGGGATATCCCCATCTGCACATACCCAGTTCCAGTCCATGTTCTGACTGTCCAATGACCGGTGCGACATCGGTTGGACGGATATCTCCTTGTGTCAGCCGGATCCTCCCATCTATGTTCTGTACCACTCTGGAAATCTCCTCCATCATATTAGGATCTATATAATATCTGCTGCACATATTCTCTCCTATTTTAGAATCTTTCTTATCTGCGTATCCGCGGCTTCTGGATAAAGCTGTTTCATATGATCAACAATTTTTCTCCAGGATGCCTGCGGATCTTCCTTATAGCAGGAAGTGACATGATCATATCCATAAATGTGTTCCGGAGAAGAATACACTGCCACATCCCATCCGTATTCCACACCCTTTCGGTTGATCCTTTTCTGAAAATCGCAGTTACACAGATATGTCTGCATCATAAGGCTGGTAATGGCTCCGTCAAATCCCTTTTCACCATCTTTTCCAAATCCGGCCAATTTTTTCAATTCGTTGGAGTAGATTTCTGCATCATTTTCCATAAAATAATCCATGATCTTCTTATGTTTGACCGATGCTTTTTCATCCTCATACAGAGCATCAAAATCATAGCCGTCCCTGCGGTAGTTGGCAAATACCGGCAGCCATTTTTTGGAAATAAACCCGGCTTTTTTGGCAAAGAATTTTCCGTAAAGAACATCATGTCTTTTTGCAATGGCAATCCTCCATCTCCACGGATCCCTCACCGGATCATCAGACCACCAATATTCTGCTACTGTCCGTTCCTCCAGAGAAAATCCCGGAATTTCATTCTTGAAAAGAGGAAGAAAACCAACCCGGTTGATATATTCGACCGCTTCATCCACATCGTGGATGCATTTTGGATTATCCCATGTTACTCCATGAATGATCCATTCCCCTGCTTCGTTTCCCATGACTTTCTCCTTTCTGTATTTTGCTGTTTTAAGTATACCACATATTGACAAGGCAAGACAAAGATATATATTTTTATCGAAAAATTGATGACATTTTTGTTACTGTTCATACACAATGTCATTAACTTAAGCAATTTGCCAATACTGCATTGATGAAAATATCAGCAGAAGGATTTAATTATGATAAAAAAGGGAATATTAAGGGATTAAGATGCAATGTCTTGCTGAAATTCGGGTATAACAAAAAGACAAAATCAATATTTAATATTGAAATTTGTCTAAAGATGAAATATGGTAATATACCACCTTCTGCAATAACTGGTTTATCCACCATTTTTGTGTTAATATAAAAGTACTAAAATACATTTAAGGACAAGAAGGGTGTAAATATTATGGATATTTCAGATTTTGTTAAGAAAGCAAAAGAATATAATGTTCTTGGAATCAAAATTTCAAAAGATAATGAACTTGCAGCAGAGTGGTACAGCGAACCAGAATGCAGAAGGAATATTTATTCTGCAACAAAGAGTTTCACATCCTGTGCAGTTGGCTTTGCTGTTCAGGAAGGGCTGATCGATCTTAATGAAAAACTAACAGAAGCGTTTTCAGGTGACTTGCCGGAGTGTATAGATGAGAACCTGAAAGAAGCAACTGTTCGTGATCTTCTTACCATGTGCCTTGGACAGGAGAAGGGCAGTCTGATGGGAGAACAACGACCTTTATATGAAGAAGATAACTGGGTAAAAATGTCTCTGGCTATTCCCTTTAAGTATAAGCCGGGTACGCATTTTGTGTATAATAACGTTGGTCCCTATCTGGCAGGCATTCTTGTACAAAGACGCTCCGGCTGCGATCTGGTTTCTTACCTTACACCCAGACTTTTTGCCAAACTTGGAATAAAACGTCCTACATGGGAGACTGATCCACTTGGAAACAGTTTTGGAGCCGGCGGATTATTTCTGACCCTTTCTGAACTTCACAAATTTGGACTGTTTTATCTTAATAAAGGCAAGTGGAATGGAAAACAGATACTGTCTGAGAAATGGATAGAAGAAAGTACAAAGGCAGCTGATGTTGGATACTATGGTTATCTTTTCTGGCGTGGTGAATATAATTCTTTCCGGGCGGATGGAAAATACTCCCAGATATCTATGATCCTTCCGAAAAAAAACGCAGTCGTTTCGTTTGTTTCAGAATGTCGCAGGGGAGACGAACTTCTGAAGACAGTTTATGAGCTTGTCTGCGCAAAACTGTAATATCTTTTCTCCGCGGAAAACCAGACTCCTCAACATCCTAAACAACTTTTTTCCAGGTATGCAAAAAAACACTTTCCTTTTCTGAAAAAAAGCAATATAATGCTTCACGCAAGAAGATGGTTCTGCCGGCGAAATAAATCCGACCAGAAGAAAAGGTTATCGCTGACACCATCTATTCTGTTTTGCAAAATCTGGCATATTACAGAGAAATAAGAAATGAGGAAATATAGTGAAAAGAATATGTATAGCAATTTCATCAAACGATAAAGACACCACCATGCACCTGGAGATCTATGCACCGGAATATAAGGGCGATCTCAAAGGCCTGATCCAGATCTGCCATGGAATGACAGAATATATGGGAAGATATGTGGAATTTGCAAAGTATTTTACCAGCCGCGGATACATTGTCTTTGGCAATGACATCATCAGCCACGGACACAGCACCACACCAAGATCATCCTGTTTGTACATTAATGACTGGAACGACACAGTTAAAGATATGGTATCAGCAAGGGAATATGTTGTCCGGAAATACCCAAACCTGCCTATCTATCTTTTGGGATTTTCTCTGGGTTCCTTCATTGTAAGGACAAACGCTGATCTGACTCCCTATAAAAAAGAAATCCTGATCGGTACCGGTGCGCAGTCCGCTTTCCTGATGAGGATAATGAGAACCTGGATCGGGAAAAAATATACCGGAAAGATGTCCTGTGCTTCTGATAAGATCTATGATCTGATGTTCGGTACATATGGCAAAAAGTTCAAAGGCAGACCGGCCAATTACTGGCTCCTGACGGATAATGAAAAGAGAAGGGAGTACGCTGATGACAGTCTTGTTCGTCAGGATGTGTCTCCTGCTTTTTTCTGCGAGTTTTCCAAAGGCATGGAATGTGCCAGCCGAAACCTAAAAAATCCGAATAATACCATTCCAACTTTATTCCTGTATGGAAAAAAAGATCCGGTATCCGGTTTTGGAAAAGGCGTCCGAAAGGTATATAAAGCATACAAAGAAAACAACCCGGATACGGAGATCAGAAGCTTTCCCGGAACTCACGATATCCTGCATGACTCCGGATATGAATCGGTATTTAAGGCAATCGCCGATTATTTGAGAAAATAATACTACAATCAGAACCCGATGCTCTACCCTGAAAAGCTGCTCCAGTCGTGCCGGGCTGTCCAGTCGCCCTTCGTACTCCTCTTTATTCTCCGCATGTATAATAAACGGAGCAATATCTGCCTGCAGGCATTGCACAAATGCAATGATGCGGGCTACCTTATAACATGAGAAAAGCATTAAACAAGGAGACTCACGCCAAAACTATGAATCTCCTTGTTTAATAAAGGTTCGAAGTATCCCTCCGGGTATATCTATATCTTATTTTTGATTAATCTCTGCGAATCCAGCAGCATCAATTTTTAATTCTATTTTTTCGCCTTTTTTAAGTTCTTTCCATTGAGAAAAATCCATTTCATATCTTCCTGTTTCGGTCTTGCCCTTCTTTTTCTCATATGTAGCGGTCACAAAATAATGCTCTTCTTCTGCTCCTGTTCTCTGTCCGTCTTTAAGTTTCGGTTCCGGCCAGGAAGGGTTCTGATCATTGCCGGAACTTTTTGCAGTATCGACAACCGTCCATCTGTCTATTTCATAGTAATATTTTGTAGCATACACAGGCTCCTTCCGGTAGACTGGTTTTTCTACATCTTCGGTGCCAGGCATGACATCATGCCAAAAATGATTGCTGCGAAGATTCCCAGAATGAGCAGCACCCGCCTCAGCAGTGGCTTTTTCTTTGGTGTATTTTGGGGGATATTTTTCTGGCAGGATTCTTTTTTCTCTTCTTTCTTTCGTTTCTTTTCCTCTTCCTGCTGCCTCATCTCGAAGTAGTTTCTCTCCGAATCTTCTTTTGTGGCACCACAGTTTTTGCAGACATTCAGATCGTCGCTGTTAAGACTGCCGCAAAAGCTGCACTGCCAGTCCGGATTACGGCTGATCTTTTCTGCTTCCTCCTCAGAAACATATTTAATTTCATCCGGCATATAGAATTTTGTATTTTCGTCCTGCGGATGCCCACAATCGGGACAGGTTTTTTGACCGGCTCTAATCCTTTTATTCCCACAAAACGGGCAATCCCAGAGACCTTCGATTATCTTTCCCATACAGACTCTCCTCTTCCTTCCCTCAATAACAATTTCAACAAGTATTTAGATTTCTCTTCAATTTTATAATTTTCTGCAGTTTTTTTATTTGCTCATTTATAGATTACTGTTTCTTTTTCATCTCTGCTACTCTGTCCAGAATCTGTTTCTTTAATTCTTCTACATTATCGGTCTGATATTTTAATCCTGCTGCGGAGATATGTCCTCCACCGCCAAAAGGTTTCAACAGTTCATTAACATTGATCCATTTCCCGTCTGAACGGAAAGAACATCTCCACCCGTTTTCTTCTTCCTCATACATGGTAAAACCAAGTTCAATATCGTCGCAATCGCGCAGGATGGTGCTGATACAGTGGATGTCTTCGTATGTGATATCTTTTTCGGCAATTTCCTTCTGTCCCATAATAACATAGGCAACCCGGCCATCCATCGCACGTACTGCTCCATGAAGAATATCGGCTCTTTTGTACAGAATGTCCAGGGTATCACTGTGTAAGGTTTTCATAATCCTGCCATGGTCAACTCCCATAGCCATCAGATCAGCTACTGCCTGAAAAATACCCTGGTTTGCCCTTGCCAGTCCTCCGGTATCATGCAGGATGCCAAGGTAAATATAATCTGCGGCATTGGGGTACGCTTCTTTTTGGGCTGCATTTAGAAGCAGTTCGGAAGAAAGCATATGGTATACATTTTCCGCACACGCCTCAGAAACCTTTGTCCAGTTCACATCTCCGTATCCTTCATTGGAAGCATGATGATCAACAACAATGCTGGCAGCGGCATTTTGGTAATATTCCAATCCGATCATACGCTCCAGAGTTGCATTATCACAGACTATGACACAATATTGTTTTCCGGATATGTCCGGCATCTCAAAAGGAACAAATATCTTATCTTCCACGACCATCTTTTTCGGACCGCGCTCCAGCGTTTTTGCAAGATATGGAAACACCCTGTATTGTGGATAATTGACATGGATATAGTGCGCAAGGCTCATCACCGATCCGGCAGCATCGCCATCCGGATTTAAGTGTCCCAGAATCACTACAGTGTCCAGATTGTGCGTCTGCATGGTTTCATCAAAAACAGTATCAAAATTAAACTCTGTCATTCCTACCTCCTTCGTATATCACTTCCCTGTTATGTTTTAATTTTATCATCTAACAGATCAGATAGCAAGTTGTGGGCACATACAAGCCAAAATTCCAGATTGCCTACGGCAATGGAATTTTGGCTTGTATGTCTCGGGATTTTGGCATATTCATGCCAAAACACCTTGCGGAATAGTAATGTGTGAACAGTAACCAAAATTCATTCCAGATTGCATTATTTTGCGGAATTGCTACCGAATCAAAAAGAGACAAAAGAGACCACTTGTCTCTTTTGGTCTCTTTTCTGTCTCTTTTTAAAAAACTATAGCAATTTCGTAAGATTTCTATAGTTTTTTCAGGGTTTCAGTACTATAATGAAACCCATAAAGAGATTGTCATATCAAAAATAGTAATCTAATTTTCTGCCAAAAAATCAGATCATCTCCCCTCAAACTGGAAATTCAGGGAAAGTTGTTCTGATATTATTATGAAAAAGATGATCGAAGCCCAGGAAAGACAGATGTCCAGTGGTTCCCAGGGCGGACAGTACTAATCAGATAAAAGCCTCTCAGTTGAGGAACTGAAAAAAACCGATGGTGATGACTGAAAACAGTCAAATCCATCGGTTTTTCTATAAAAGCGAATTAATAAAATCAGATCATCCCTATCAGATGTACGATCAGTGCAGCCACCCAGGCAATCACACACTGCCATACCACAACACCAACAGCCCATTTACTGCCCATTTCACGTTTGATCGAAGCGATAGCCGCCACACATGGTGTATAGAGTAAACTGAATACCAGCAGGGATGCTGCTGCCAGCGGAGTCAGTACAGAGGCAATATTTCCACTGAAAAGTACTTCCAGAGTAGATACCACGCTCTCTTTTGCCATAAATCCGCTGATAAGAGCTGTACAGATTCTCCAGTCTCCCAGTCCGATCGGTTTAAATATAGGTGCCAGGACTCCCGCCACCATTGCCAGAATACTGTCTGCAGAATCTTTTACAAGATTTAAATGCAGATCAAAGCTCTGCAGGAACCAGATTATCATTGATGCAAGCAGGATAATAGAAAACGCTCTCTGCAGGAAATCTTTTGCTTTTTCCCACAAAAGCTGACCTACATTCCTTGCTCCCGGCAGCCGGTAATTGGGAAGTTCCATGACAAACGGTACGGGATCTCCCTTGAAAAGAGTTCTGTTATACAAAAATGCCGCCAGGATTCCCACCAAAATTCCAAGCAGGTAAAGACCTGCCATAATAAATCCGCCCTTCTTCGGGAAAAAAGCACTTACAAAGAAAGAATAAATCGGCAGCTTCGCAGTACAGCTCATAAATGGAGTCAGCAAAATCGTCATCTTTCTGTCACGCTCACTTGTAAGTGTACGTGTGGCCATAACAGCCGGAACCGTACATCCGAATCCAATCAGCATTGGCACAATGCTTCTTCCTGAAAGGCCGATCTTACGCAGAAGTTTGTCCATCACAAAAGCAACACGTGCAACGTATCCGCTGTCTTCCATAAGAGACAGGAAGAAAAACAGGGTTACGATAATCGGCAGAAAACTGAGTACACTTCCCACACCTGTAAAAATACCGTCAATGACCAGGCTATGCATGGCACTGTTTACATTTGCTGCTGTCAGTGCTGCTTCTACCAGCGCAGAAACCTTATCAATTCCAATCTCCAGAAGCCCCTGAAGCCACGCTCCGATCACATTAAAGGTAAGATAAAATACCAATACCATGATTCCGATGAAACAGGGAATCGCTGTATATTTTCCTGTAAGAATCTTATCAATTTTCTCACTTCTGATTCTCTCCTTACTCTCTTTTGGCTTTACAACTGTCTGTTCACACAAACGCTCAATAAAGTCAAAACGCATATCTGCGATCGCAGCGCTTCTGTCAACCTGACGCTCTGTTTCCATCTGCTGTACGATATGCTCCAGCATATCCGTCTCATTTGTGTCCAGCTTCAGCTTCTCAAGAATCAGCGGATCTCCCTCGATTGCCTTGGTTGCTGCAAAACGGGTAGGAATATCAGCCTGCGCCGCATGATCCTCAATCAGGTGCATGACCGCATGAATACAGCGGTGTACTGCACCGTCATGGTCACTCTTATCACAGAAATCCTGACGCAGTGGATGTTCCTGATATTTCGCTATATGTAACGCATGGTCAACCAGCTCATCAACCCCTTCATTCTTTGCTGCGGAAATAGGGATTACAGGTACTCCAAGCAGCGATTCCATCTTATTTACATCTATAGAACCCTGATTTCCCAGCACTTCATCCATCATGTTCATTGCAACTACCATAGGAATATCCATCTCCAGAAGCTGCATGGTCAGATACAGGTTTCTCTCAATATTGGTAGCATCCACAATGTTGATGATCGCACTTGGTTTCTCATCCAGGACAAAATTTCTGGAGACAATCTCCTCACTGCTGTAAGGGGACATGGAATAAATTCCCGGAAGGTCTGTGATTTCTGTATCCGGATGGCCTTTAATCGAACCGGTCTTACGATCCACCGTTACTCCTGGAAAGTTTCCCACATGTTGACTGGAACCTGTCAGTTGGTTAAACAGTGTAGTTTTTCCACAGTTCTGATTTCCCACCAATGCGTACGTCAGTGTAGTTCCCTCAGGCAGTGGATGTTCATCTTCTCTGGAATGATACTTTCCATCCTCTCCAAGTCCCGGATGTGCCAGGTCGCTTACAGCCTCTATTCCGGCGTGACTTCTGCTTCGCTTCGGAATCTGTTCGATTTCTATCTGCTCTGCTTCCGCAAGTCTTAATGTCAGTTCATATCCATGTACCTGTAATTCCATGGGATCTCCCATGGGTGCAAACTTCACGACTGTGACCTCAGCTCCCGGAATCATACCCATATCCAGGAAATGCTGACGCAGGGCACCCTTGCCGCCAACCGACGTGATCACAGCACTTTTTCCGATTTCCAAATCTTTTAATGTCATTTTCAGTCGCTCACCTTTTGTATTTGTATTTGGTTATCATTGCTATATCCGATTTTTCTCAATAACCTTATGCAGATAGCTTATACTAACTGATAATTTTTGTCAAGTAGCAGGTATGTCTCAATTTTTTTATAACCGAAAGCACAAAAAACTCAGATGAATTTATGCTATCATCTGAGTTTCTCAATGTCTTACCCTGACAGGTCATTAAACCTGTCTGTGATTACTTCATTACTTATTATTCTGATCATTCTCAAGTAACTGATTTATGTGATTGCCATAAGATTTGGAAATTGTTCTTATCTTTTATATGTCAGATCCACACAGAACCTGTAATATCACCGTTAATTACATAATATGCTTTGTTCTCTTCAGGTTTGATATAAATCTTAATATCTTTGAGATCTTTCTCCTTTTTACCCAGTTCGTCTGTCCAGATTCTTCTGACATTACTTAAAATATTTTTTGTATATACTTCTCTGCCCATGAACTGAATATATACTTCTGCTGTTGCTTCTTTCTTAGTGGTTCTTCTTGTTGTTTTCTTCTCGGCAGCTGTCTCTTCAGCCGGTTTCTCAGCTGTCTTAGCAGGAGCCTTCTTTGTAGTTCTTTTCGTTGTTTTTGTTGGTTTTGCAGCAGTCTTTGTTGTTTTAGCTGTCTCTTTTTTCTCGGCTTCTTTCTCTGTTTCTGCCGGTTTCTTTTCTACAGTGTCTGCTGCTTTAGCTGTTTCTTTCTTCTCGGTTTCTTTCTCTGCTTCTGCTGATTTCTTTTCTGCAGTCTTTCTTGTTCTTCTTGCTGCCGGTTTCTTTGCTGTTGTTTCTTTCTTTACAGTCTCTGTTTCAGCAGTTTCTTTCTTGTTTGCTTCTTTATTTACAGCTACTTCTTCAGCAGTTGTCTTTGCAGGAGCCTCTTTAACTTCGGTTGTCTTCGCAGTGGATGTGTTGAGATCTGCTGTAGTTGCTTTTTTTGCCATATGATTAGCCTCCTTACAAGGTATAAGTATTCGTAACTGCTCAGTTTTGTACAGTTACAGGTATTCTTATGTTACCGAAAATATGATAAACAGTAACATTCTTTTATGAAAATAGAATACTACGAATCTTCTGCTTTTGCAATGTTTTTCTGTTTTTATAATTTAGGCATCTTATGAACAGAAACATGAACCGTATTATTTTTTACTCTGTATCCGTCATTTTCTATAGTCCAAGATTCTGCAGATCCTCCTTCATATATGCCGAAAGTCTCCTCTGAAGTTCCTCATTCTGCGGAAGGCTTAAATCCGCATCAAGGGACAGAATCTCCGAAGCCGTTTCACTGGCAGCTTTCAGGATATCCGCATCCTGATAGATGTCCCCCAGTTTAAATTCCAGCAGACCACTCTGGCGGATTCCAAAAAGATCACCAGGACCGCGAAGCTTCAGATCCTCTCCTGCAATATAAAATCCATCGTTGGATTTGTTCAGGATCTGCAGACGTTTAGAAATCTCTTTTGCACCATTTCCCTGCATAAAAATGCAATATGACTGATATTCCCCTCTACCGACACGCCCGCGAAGCTGATGAAGCTGTGCCAGCCCGAAACGCTCGGCATTCTCCACCATCATCACTGTAGCATTAGGTACATTCACTCCTACCTCAACTACAGTAGTAGATACCAGGATCTGAATTTCCCCTGCGGCAAAAGCCTCCATGATCACATTCTTCTCTTTCGCTTTCATCTTTCCATGAAGAGAAGCAATCTTTATATCCGGCGAAAAAACATTGCGAAGCTTCAGGGTATAATCCAGCACATTTTCCCCATCCATCCCTTCGCTCTCCTCCACCATTGGACAGATCACATAAACCTGCCGTCCCTGACGGATCTGCTTCTCCATAAAGGAATAAGCCTTCGGCCTGTAAGAAGTATCCACCACACAATTTTTAATGGGAAGTCTCTGCGCAGGAAGTTCATCAATTACTGAAATATCCAGATCCCCGTATATAATGATCGCCAGCGTCCTTGGAATCGGTGTAGCACTCATCACCAGCACATTAGGCGGGTTTCCCATAGTAGTCAGTGCTTCCCTCTGTTTCACACCAAAACGATGCTGCTCATCTGTAATAACCAGTCCAAGATTATTGTACTGCACTTTTTCCTGAATCAGTGCATGCGTTCCTATCACCAGGTTAGCCTCTTTTGACGCAATCAGCGCATATTTTTCCCTTTTCTCCTTCACAGTATCTGATCCTGTCAGCAAAACCGGATGCCCAAAATCAATATTCTGTTCCTGCAGCAACTTCTCCATTGCCTGAAAATGCTGCCTTGCAAGAACCTCCGTAGGTGCCATAAGCACTGCCTGATATCCATTCTCCACAGTCATGATCATTGCGAGAAACGCAAGGATCGTCTTACCGCTTCCCACATCTCCCTGCACCAGTCTGGACATCAGGGCCTGGCCGCTTAAATCCCTCTCAATCTCATGCCACACATTCAACTGCGCCTTTGTCAGATCATAGGGCAGACTTTCAATAATCTGCTCTGTCGTCCATACCGGATGCATGGGAAACGCATTCGGTGCTTCCTCCGTCTTCTCCTTCAAAGACTGCACAGCAAGAATAAAAAAAAGAAACTCGTCAAACACCAACCTTCTCCTTGCAGCTAACAGCTCCTGCATATTTTGGGGAAAATGAATCGCAGGAATCGCAAAATTCCTGTCTGCCAGGTGATACCTCTCCTTATACTCATCTGCCAGATACTCTGCCTGAAGCTTCTGCTCATCAAGCACCTGATGGATCAGCTTCACGATCGTCTTATTAGAAAGCCCCGCAGTCAGTCCATAAATCGGCTGAAGACTGTGCAAAATCTCTTCATAAGCCGCAGACGTAAAAATCTCAGGGTGCTCCATCTGCAGCTTCCCCTGCTTCCTGACGACACGCCCCCGCAGAACAAACCTGCTGCCTTTCCTGACTGCAGAGCGCAGATACGGTGCATTAAACCACGTAACAGAAATTTTCCCCGTAAGATCTGCCACAGTGGTCGTGATCACCTGAAGATTCCGCACCTGATTCACATACACACCCGTTATAACCGCCACAGAAATCGCCACAACAGCTCCTTCTTCCAGAGACCGGATCTCAACAGGCTCCTCATACGCATCATAATTACGTGGATAATAACTCAGAAGAGATTCCATATCCGTAACTCCTATTTTCGCAAATAACTTTTCCGTTTTCTCCCCCACGCCCTTCAAAGTACGCAAAGATGTTGACATATACCACCGATTCCTTTCTACTACAATATAATTATGAATATCCCTTACAGCCAGTAAAAATTATCTATCTTATCCCTGCAAAAAATAACCAAATCAAGCAACCCTCATTCTTCAATCACAATAATCTGCCGACAATAAACTTCCACTATCCAAATCTCAGGCAGGAAAATATTTGTGTCAGGATGCATTTGCAGGTATCTCTTAGATGCCGAAACCGCATCCTTACACAAATATTTTCCTGCCGGCCCCTTTTATAACACGAAAACGGATATACCCACCCTCAACAATGGCCTATACCCGTTTTCATCACATGAACTATTCGTTTATCTCTCTCAAAAACTCTATTATCCTACTCTACAGAAATAACATAATAATAAATCGGCTGTCCACCCGCATTCAGTTCCACATCACAATCCGGATAAGCCTCCTCCAGAGCCGTTGCCAGCTCCTCAGCTTCAGCCTCCTCAGTATCAGCACCATAATAAATACTGATCACCTCAGACTCATCATCCACCATCTGGGCAACTGTCTCCTTGGCAACTTCCATGCGGTCCTTGCCAACAGCCAGGATTCCATGATCACCGATACCCATCATATCACCCTCATGGATCTCCTTATCATCAATCCTTGTATCACGCACAGCATACGTGATCTGTCCGGTCTTCACATGTTCGATTGCCTGAAGCATAGCCTCAGTATTCTCCGCACTGTTCTTCTCGGGCACATAACTGATCATGGCAGTAATTCCCTGCGGAATGGTCTTAGTCGGCACAACCACGATCTCTTTATCCTCAGTAAGATCCCTTGCCTGGTTTGCAGCAAGAACAATATTCTTATTGTTCGGGAAAATATAAATAGTCTTTGCATTTACTTTTGCAATGGCATTGAGCATATCCTCTGTACTCGGGTTCATCGTCTGACCGCCCTCGATCAGGTAATCCACACCCAGTTCCTTAAAGATCTCTGTCATTCCCTTTCCCACAGATACGGAAATAAAGCCAACTTCCTTCGGCGGCTGTGCTGCTTCTTCTTTTTCTTCCTGTTCTGCCTGTTCTTTCGCCATTTTCTCGGCATCCTTTATAAGCTTCTCCTGATGCTCCTCACGCATATTGTCGATCTTCATACGTGAAAGTGCACCAAAGGTAAGGGCTTTCTCAATAGCCTGTCCGGGATGATTGGTATGAACATGAACCTTCACGATCTCGTCATCTGCAACAAGCACAATAGAATCACCAAGAGACATCAGGAATTTCTTAAATTCATGCTCTGTCTCCTCGGACATCGGCTGGTTCAGAAGAATAATAAACTCTGTACAATAACCAAATTTAATATCAGCCTCTGTCTGTGCATCGATCTTAGTCACAGCAGGACCTTTTGCCTTGTCAAACTGTGTATAATCAATCTCTTTGCCAAGGAAACCATCATATGCACCATGGTATACTTCCAGAAGTCCCTGTCCACCGGAATCCACTACTCCTGCTTCTTTTAGAACCGGCAGCATCTCCGGTGTCTTTGCCAGAGTTTCCTCCGCATGAGCGATCACGCTCTGGAAAAATGTATCCAGATCCTCTGCTGTCTCCGCAAGCTCTACAGCCTTGGCAGCAGCCTCTCTTGCAACAGTAAGGATTGTTCCTTCCTTCGGTTTCATGACTGCCTTATATGCAGTCTCCACACCTTTCTCCATGGCTGCCGCGATATCAATGGCATCCAGTTCCTTACTGTTCTTAACACTTCTGGTAAAACCACGCAGAAGCTGAGAAAGAATAACACCTGAGTTACCTCTTGCACCGCGCAGAGAACCGGAAGAAATCGCCTTGGCCAGTGACTCCATGTCAGGCTCTCCCAGAGAACCTACTTCTGCTGCTGCTGCCATGATCGTCATTGTCATATTGGTTCCTGTATCTCCATCCGGTACCGGAAATACGTTCAGTTCGTTGATCCATTCTTTTTTAGCTTCCAGATTCTTGGCTCCTGCAAGAAACATCCTGGAAAGTATTCTGGCATCTATGGTTTTGTTATTCACCACAAGTTCCTCCTCTATCCTAATCAATTGCGCGTACACCTTCTACATAAATATCGATCTTATCGATCTCCATTCCTGTAAAGGCCTCGACTTTATATTTGACATTGCTGACAAGGTTGTCTGCAATTGTACTTATATTCACGCCATATGCCACAATAACATGGAAATTCAGGCGGATTTTATTGTCCTCTGTAATTCTGACGCTGATGCCATGTTTCAGGCTGTTCTTTCCAAGAAGCTTTACCAGTCCGTCCTTCATACTGACTGCAGCCATGCCTACGATACCAAAACATTCTACAGCAACGCTTCCTGCGTAGGTTGCGATTACATCTGTGTCAATTATGATCTGACCTAATCCGGAATCTATACGTCCATTCATATGGTTACCTCCAATGCTCATTATTGTATGTAAGTGTATTATAACCTCTTTTCACAGAAAAAGAAATATAATTTTTGAGTTTTTTCCTTTTTTTGCTTGCAAAAGCACAATTCATCTGTTACAATGTAATCTGTTGAACACAAGGTTACTGTTCAGACGCTATGCACACAGCACGACAGTAACAATAAAGCGTCAAGGAGGTGCTATCATGGCTAAATGTGCAATCTGTGAGAAAGCTGCTCATTTCGGAAATAATGTAAGTCATTCACATAGAAGATCCAATAAAATGTGGAAATCTAACGTAAAATCCGTTAAAATCAAGACTGCTGAGGGTGGAGCTAGAAAGACATATGTATGTACTTCTTGCTTAAGATCCGGTAAAGTAGAAAGAGCATAATAACACCATTACCCCTGTTGCAACAGGGGTATTTTTTTGCAAAAAAGACTGTCCCTCTGTTCAGATATTCTTTACCGAATATTCTGCCTGAGCTGACAGTCTTTTTTTATTTCATATGTCAAACGGGATATTAGCAATCTTCTGTAAAGTTAATGACAGAAAAGATGATATCCCAACAACAGGAAAACTCCGGCCGAAACCACCAGAACCACATTTTCTGCGATCAGCATCCCGATTATCATCCCAATCCCTATGAAAAACAGCATAAAGCCGAACAGCTTTTCCAATTCTTCTGCACCTTTTTCATCGGTTTGCTATAGTCTATGCAAAAATTATTTTTCTGATTCGCCGACAGATTCTTCGTCACCTTTTCCGGAGGTAAAACGGTCTACAAAATCCGGAACCATATCAAGGATCTTGGTGAGACCATCCTGATTTTTCACATTGACCAGCTTTGTTGTTCCATTCTGGATCACAAGCACTGCACAGGGAGTCATCTTTCCTGCCATTCCGCCGCCGCCGTTATCCTTCTTCTCTCCCGAAAAAGCACCGGCACCTACACCGAAAGATACATCCATCAGAGGAAGAATGATCGTATCGCCTACATGGATTGCCTCTCCTACCACTGTTTTCGCAGAAATAAAACTGTCCATTCCCTTGAATAATGAATTTACGGTTTCTTTAAAATTGTTTTCATTTGCCATGGTCATGCCCTCCTGGTTTTCCAACGTTTTATAACGTATTTTATATTTTTATTGAAATAAATACTCACTGCTGCCCGCACAGGAACAAATCCGTAGATCCTGCCTTTTGCCCTGATGTTTCCATACAGATAATTCTCACTGTCAAAACGGGGATTGATCTGTATACAGTTTTTGTGAAATGGAATTGTCATCCCAAGTACAGCAAGTGCCGCACCTGTCAGCGCCGGATCTTCAAAAGAAAAAGTAACCTGCCCTTCTATCCTTGTAGGAAAAATATGCTTAAGCAAAAATTTTCCATGTTTCCATACAAGCTTTCTGGCAGCTGTCACTCTGGGATGTTCTATAAACGCCTTCCACCAGGACACATTCTTCTTAATCTTCCCGAATGTCCTGCGGATATTTTGCAGTTTTGTACGAATCGACTGAAAAATATTTCGGATCCGGTCATAGATCCCTTTTATAAAAAACTGCCTCTTCTTTAGACTATTCCGATCTGTATCATCTGCATTCAGTTCCTGCTGTCCGGATATCTGACTGTTTCTGATCCTCTCTGTATCAGCAGATGTACCTGAAGCTGAATTTCTGTCTGTTTTCAGATCCTCAGTCTCCATATTCTCTGATTTCGGGTGATCAACCACTGATTTTTTATGCTCTTCTTCCCTGTTTCCGTCTATGCCGGATACAGATACCTTTTCTGCGCCGGATTTCTCCGGATTTTTCCCGGATTTCTTTGTTACAGCCCTCTTCTCCTGCCGTTTTTTCAACAACTTGTCTACGGGAATTCCAAACAGATGAAAGGATATCTCCATCTGCTGATCTTTCCATTCCGCTCTCAGCGAAATCCCATGAAACAGCCAGCTTACGATACCCTCTCCCTCTGTCTGTTTCAAGCCACCTTCTGCCTTGACAGCTGATGCCTTATATCTTACAGGACAGAACAGTACAAGAAGAACTGCCAGTAAAAGAAGGCCCAGCAGAATCCCCAGGATGATCAGTATAAATTTAAGGATCAGCCATAAAATATGTAACATATTCTCACCTGTTTTCTATATATTCAGCTGTTGCGAAGGTTCCCGTTTCCCTGTACATTTCATCGATCAGGCTTCGCACCATCTCCAGGGCTTCCTCTTTGCCCTTCGCCATTCCTATGATCTTCGGACAGATTCCATAAAAGCTCTTCTGTATCAGCATTGCTGCAGGAATAATATCCATCAGATTCACAGGATTCTCTGACAGAGTAAGGAGATAAATGTCCAGAACCGGTTTTCCGCTGTTCAGTTTCTTTTTTATCTTCTCAGGATCCTTTACAGATTCCCCTGCAAGAAAATTCTCCTGCCATTTCAGCATCTTACACCCTCTCCCGTTTCTATAACACTTCAGTTACAGTATTTCCATTTTCTCCAAAATTTAAACCGGGCTGCGTTGCAAAAAAACACAGCCCTGTTCTCTCGTTAATAATACTTATGCTGTTTTCCCCAGAGTCCATTGCTTCTCATCTCCAAATATTCCTGATAAGCACGCTCTACGATCTGCTTCTCGTTTGAAAACCTCAGCAGATGATAGATCTCATGAAATTTATAATATCCGGAATCTACAAAAAACTCCTCTCTCTGGGGCTTACTATGATAATTATCCGCAGTCATAAGATACCAGTGTACCTCTTTGAAAACCACGTCCTCCGGAACGGTAAAGTTATATTGGCTCTTTCCGATGTATTTCACAATGGTCGCACGCACTCCAGCCTCTTCCATCACTTCCCGCAATGCTGTCTGTTCATGCGTTTCGCCTGGTTCCACTGTTCCTTTCGGCAATACCCAGCCCTCATAACGGTTCCTGTAAGATTTATACAAAGTAAGAATCTTACCCCGATGAATTACCACACCGCCACAGCTCGTTGCTTCTATCATAATGCAATCCCTCCTGTTTTGCGTGGTATTATAAACTGAGTATAGTATATCTCTTTTTTTCCAAACCCGCAAGCTATAAATATCATTTCATAACATATTACCGATTAATTAGTTACTGTTCACTCCGTTCACAGTAACGTAGCCAAAATTCATTCCAGATTGCCTGCAACATGGAATTTATTATTGCTTATCATAATAATACGCATCAAATATCTGCTCTGCGATGGGCACTGCTGCTTCACTTCCGGTACCGCCATTCTCAACAATGATCGCAACTACCAGATCCGGATCATCCACGTTGGAATAACCGATAAACCAGGAATGACTGGAACCATTCTCATCAAATTCCGCTGATCCGGTCTTGCCTGCCACTGTATATCCTCTTCCGTTCAGAGCCGATGCGGTTCCGTTTTCCACAACACCTTTCATAAGCTTTCCAAGGATATTCGCCTCATTTGTTGTCATCAGACGTTTATAGCTCTCCGGCTCTGTTGTCTTCACTGTCTCTCCGTCTGAACTTACAACAGAATCAATGAGATAAGGCTTCATGAGCTCCCCGCCATTGGCGATCGCACTGGTAATCAGCGCCATATGCATAGGTGATACCAACGTATTACCCTGTCCGATGGCAGTCTGCATAACCTCTGCAACAGAAGATTTTCCATTTAATGTAAAAGTACTCTTTTTATAGGAAGAAAGCGGAAGACTCTTATTAAAAAGAAGATCCTCGGCTGTTTTTTTCAGAGAACTGCCTCCGAGCATGGTTCCGATCTCTGCAAATGCACTGTTACAGGAATTGGCAAAAGCACTGTAAAAATCTTCCTGTCCATGAACAGTTCCGCCATAGCACCTGATCGTGTGATCTTCTCTGGTAATACTTCCCTCACAGAGATAGGAAAATCCCTCCAGACTGCCCTTGGTTCTGAAATAGTCCAGGGCGGTTACCACCTTAAATGTAGATCCCGGAGGATAGGCTCCGTTTGTAGCTCTGTTCAACAGACTGCTGTCATTGGAATCATTTACCAGTGTGTCCCAGTTCTGGGAAATAGTATTCGGGTCAAAGTCCGGTCTGCTCATTTCCACCAGAATCTTACCTGTAGAGGGTTCTATGGCAACAACCGCCCCTCTCCTGTCACCAAGTGCATTATAGGCAGTTGACTGAAGATCTGCGTTTAACGTCGTGATCACAGAATCACCCGTATTTTTCTGATTCTTAAACTCATTTTTCATCTGGTTCAGGAAAAATTCATGAGAAGTCAGAAGCTGGAAGTTCGCCTCTGATTCCAGTCCGCTTTTTCCATTAGTGTCATATCCGACTACATGAGCGAACATATTTGCATAGGGATAAGTACGTTCCTCTGTTCCGTCTTCGTAAACATTGGTCTGGGCAAGCACCTGCCCATCTGCAGATATGATCTTACCTCTTACAACCCTGTCTGAAAAAGTATCCTGCCTTGTATTATAGGGACTATTGATAAAATCATCGCTCTTTGCATAATTAAAGTAGATCAGATATCCGATCATACTGACAAAGATCATCACAAAAAAGCAGGATACCAGTGTATACTCTCTGTTACGGGGCCTTCTCTTTTCAGAAATCTCCCGGGCTTTGCGCTTCTGGCGCCTCTTCAACTCTCTGCGCCGTTCCTTTTCTTCGATATCTCTCAATTTCTTCGTCCTCATCTTCTCTCAAAATATACAATCCCTGAATGATCGCCAGCATCAGTACTGTACACGCGACAGAACTTCCTCCATAGCTGACCAGAGGAAGAGTTACACCTGTCATAGGGATAAATTTCGTTGCTCCGCCAATTGTCAGAAATACCTGAAATGCATATTCCGTACCAAGTCCAAGTGCGATCAGTTTGTAGAATGGTTTCTTAATCTTAAGCGCAATATTTACGATCATCAAAAAGAAACTCATACATACCAAAATCAGGCAGATTGCAAAAATCCCACCCAGTTCCTCACAGATTGCACTGAATATAAAGTCATTCTTGACAACAGGGATCTTCTCAGGCGAACCCTGACACAATCCCATTCCAAACCATCCGCCGGTTCCAATGGCAAACAGTGACTGGACGATCTGGTATCCTTCATTCTGATATACCGCCATGGGATCCTTCCAGGCTGTCACTCTCTGACGCACATGGCCAAACAGATGATATGCGACAACTGCCCCTGCAGATCCGCCTGCAAGACCAAGTGCCAGATATCCCACATTTCTGGATGCCACATAAATCATCACAAGATATGCCGCAAAGAAGATTACTGCACTTCCAAGGTCTCTGGAAAGTACAAGAATCCCCACATGCAGTCCCGCCACTACCGTAGCCTGGACCACTTTTGAAAAATCAGCACCTTTTCTCAGCAATGCCGCCATAAAGAACACAAATGTAATCTTTATCGCCTCTGAAGGCTGGATTCCCATCAGGGAAAGTTTTGCTCCATAGCTTGTCTTTGCAAGCACAAATACCGCCGCCAGCAAAACGATTCCGATTCCCGCATAACCCCATGTCAGGTCCTTGAGAAATTTCATCTTCCTGATCAGGACAGGTACGATCAATGCCACCACATTTACGCCTGCCACAATCACCAGCTGTCTGGTAGCTGTGGAAACATCCAGCCTGCACAGCATAATAAATCCTACGCTGAGAAGCATGCACATATTGTTGAGCAGTAAAATCGATGCTTTCTTATAAAAAATCCTGTACAAAATCTGGATTCCCGCAAAAAATGCCATCATTTCGACATAAAACAACACGACCTGAAACTTACTTGTCTTCAGGTAGATGACCAGAAACGCAGTGAAATCCATAAAAAAGATAAGCATCAGCTGCTGGCGCAGCGATTCGTTTCTCTCCTCCTCACTCTGCTGTTTCACCAGATAGAAACAGTGAAAGGTATAAATCACCATCAGGGTAAGGATCACATACTTGGATAATTCTACAATTACATTAATCATATGCCTTACTCGGCTCCTCTTTTAAAATGTCCCTTTGTATATTCCCGTTTCGGAGGATTCTTCCCATCACGATAAACAGCTCTGAACTCTTCATATATCTTCACCGCATCCTGAGGCTTCTCAATGGTAAATGCAAGTCTCAGGGAAAAGACACCAAGTCTGTCTATCTGTGATTTCTCTTTCAACAGGCCGTAAGGGATACTGTTGTAAATGATATTATAGCAGGGTATACAGAAATCTGTATTCTCAGTTTTCCATGGGTTACATATACATTTCGCCGTAAATTCTTTATCGTAACGGTCTTTTAAAGTTACCCCTTCTTCCTTATGATTACATCCGTAAAGATTTTTATGCACACACTGGGCCGATATCATAAGAGGCAGATATCCGTAGATCAGCATCTCGCTGTCCCGGTTATCTCTGTGGCGGATTTCCCCTTCGTTCAGCTCAAGCGGTACCGTATTTCTGAGGACTTTCTGATCTTTCCAGAAATCAGCAGCTTCATCATTCCATGTGTACATACTGTGATCCAGAACACATTTCTCAGCCAGACCTGCCTTTCGCAGAACTGCAAAAGTCTCCAGATTTCTTACCAGAAATCCTGTCATTCCTCTGTCCATCCACTCTCTGATCCTGGTGAGAAGCTCCCGGGGCATCTCACCTCTCATAATATGCGGAAGAGACAGATACATCTCCATTCCTCTGCTTACACAGTCATCCAGGCAGACCTCCATGGCATCAGCGTTCAGATACATTCCATGTATCCCCTCTCTTTTATATAACGCCAGTGCAGTGGATTTTTCTTCACAGGAAATATAAATCGGAAGATTTTTCTCCTTTGGCGAATCTGCTTTTCTTCCGGCATCCTCTGATAAGCGTTTCTTCCCATTATTTTCTTCTCTCTTATATGGTTTGAGCAATTCATTTTCCAGAGATTCCAGTGCCTCTCTTCTCGCCTCATTCAGCATTTTCATCGGGGTAAAAATATTCTCATCCATCTGGATTTCCAGATTTTCCCACTCATATTCTGTATTTCCAAGCTTCTCCATCTGTGAACGGATGCGCTCCTCTGTCAGCGGCTGGTTCTGCGCATACTGTACCTCACCCACAGACGCAAATCCATGGATTCCCCTGCATGACACATCCAGTATAGCAGGACTTCCCGGAAAAAGAATGAATGTTCCCTGAATTTTTTCTTTCTTTTTTCTTAATACAGGACTGACATCTCCTGTTTTCTTCTCATTGCTGAATGCCATCATGGACGGACCATTCTGCATCTGATAATAACCGGTACAGGAACCTCCCCTGTTAAACAGATCCAGCAGATATCTCTTATCCTCCTCTGCTACCCTGTAATTCTCAGCTCCCTTCTCAAAAAGAAGATCCAGGTACTTCCGATATACAGAAGTTACCCCTGCTGTATATCCCGGCTGCTTCATCCTGCCCTCTATCTTAAGAGAAGTAACACCAGCCTCCAGAATCTGCGGAAGAATCTCTATCGTAGAAATATCCTTCAGACTCAGAGGACATAGTTCTTGCGCTTTCCTTTTCTCTGACCGTCTGCCATTTTCCCCGCAACAAAGTGCCGTCTGGTAAGGCAGACGGCAAGGCTGTGCACACCTTCCTCTGTTACCGCTTCTTCCACCCAGGATACTGCTCATCAGGCACTGTCCCGAATAACTGTAACATAAAGCTCCATGGACAAAAGATTCAATCTCGATAGGACTTGTCTCATGCATTCTCCGGATTTCCTCAAGGGAAAGCTCTCTGGCAGTTACCACTCTGGAAGCACCCTGTTCTTCCAGAAATTTCATCCCCTCCGGACCTGTCACAGTCATCTGCGTGCTGGCATGAAGATGCATACCCGGAAACATCTCCCTGATCATCTTAAACACACCCATATCCTGAACGATCACCGCATCCAGACCTTCCTTATAATATGGAAGCAGATAATCATACAACTGTTCAGACAGTTCCCTGTTCTTCAACAGCGTATTCACTGTCAGATAAAGTTTCCTGCCATGGATATGAGCAGTATCAATGGCACGCAAAAGCTCTTCCTCTCCGAAATTCTTCGCATAGGCCCGCGCGCCAAAGGCTGCTCCCCCTACATAAACCGCATCTGCACCTGCACCGATCGCTGCCTCAAATCCCTCATAGGAACCGGCAGGTGCCAGAAGTTCAATCTCTTCTCTTCTCAATTCTATACCTCACGTTTTCTATAACAGTCATCTTAAATGCATTATTTATGAGCATTGCTATAATATTCAAATCGAATACATATGAAACAAATCATAAAGGGGAAATCACCGAAGTAATCCCCCCTCTGTTATTTCAGCAGCTCATCAATCTGCTTTTCCAGTTCCTTATTCTTTCCCTCCAGAAGGCTCTTCTGTTCCAGGGCTTCCTGTTCATGCTTCTGCGCTTCCTCAATCTGCATACGAAGCGAGATCAGCTCATGCTTCAGATCATACATCTCCTGATCCTTCTGCTGTAAATCCTGTTCAAAAACCTCCGCCTGTTTCTTTGCCTTAAAATAGTCATCTGTAATATTCAGGCTGATAAGTGTATGCTTGGTCTCCATGGGCTGTCTGCTGTAACCCGGCATAGCACTTAACTCATCCATCTTTTTATTTATATAGGATGCTACTTTCTGAAAATATTCTTCCGATTCATAGCCTCCCAGCGTAATAATCTTACCACCTATGATTACCTTTGCTGTATTTTTGACCGCCATCCGTACGAGCCTCCTGTATCTTCCTTCAATCTGCCCGGAACCCCGGACATTTACTTCATTATACTCGAAAGCAGTCGAAATGTATAGGAATTTTTAAAAAACTTTTACTTTTTTATATTTTTACGCCCTTAACTTCAGTTTTTCTCCGGCATCTGATAGCCCAGATGCTCATACGCAAGCGCCGATGCCATACGTCCTCTCGGCGTACGGTTCAGGAATCCATTCTGCAGCAGATAAGGCTCATACACATCCTCCAGCGTACCGGAATCCTCCCCTATCGCCGCAGCCAGAGTCTCCAGTCCCACAGGACCACCCTGAAAATTCACGATCATAGTCTGAAGAATCCTTCTGTCAATCTTATCCAGACCATACTGATCCACTTCCAGAAGATTCAGCGCAAAACACGCCACATCATAAGTAATCCGTCCATCATACTTCACCTGCGCAAAATCACGAACCCTCTTCAGCAGACGGTTGGCAAGCCTCGGAGTTCCCCTGGATCTCTTGGCAATCTCAGCCGCACCCTTCTCATCAATCTCCACTCCAAGAACCTGAGCAGAACGGATAATGATCGTCTTAAGCTCCTCATGAGTATAAAACTCCAGATGATGCATCACACCAAAACGGTCACGAAGAGGTGCAGACAGAAGTCCTGCCCTGGTAGTCGCCCCCACCAGTGTAAACTTCGGCAGATCCAGACGTATAGACCTGGCAGAAGCTCCCTTCCCGATCATAATATCAATAGCATAATCCTCCATAGCAGGATAAAGGACCTCCTCCACCTGCCTGTTCAGGCGGTGGATCTCATCCACAAACAGAATATCTCCCTCCTGCAGATTATTAAGAATCGCAGCCATCTCCCCCGGCTTCTCAATAGCCGGCCCGGAAGTCACCTTCATATGAACCCCCATCTCATTGGCAATAATCCCCGAAAGAGTAGTCTTACCAAGCCCCGGAGGACCATAAAACAAAACATGATCCAACGCATCATGCCTCTGCTTCGCAGCCTCTATATAAACCTTCAAAGTACTCTTGGTCTTCTCCTGACCAATATAATCATCCAACGTCTGCGGCCGGAGATTCCCCTCCAGAGAAAAATCCTCCTCCGTCACATCCGTAGTTATAATACGTTTCTCCATCTGTTACCCATCCTAACCTATAACAATTCTATAACAATACAGGCAATCCAATCTACCAGAGCGTGAAATCCTGCTTCAGTTAAAAATTCTTCAGCGCAGCCTTCAAAAGACCTTCCACATCATCCGGTGACACATCCGTAACCTTACGCACCGCACGAAGCGCATCCGCACTGCTGTATCCCAGCGCAACCAGAGCCTCAACAGCTTCCTGCCTGCCATCCGAAACCTCACCGGCTCCCACTGCTGCCCTCTCCTGCTCATGAGCCAGCTTCAATTCAAACGCATCCTCCAGCTTCATCTTATCCTTCAGCTCAAGAATCAGCTTCTGAGCCGTCTTCTTCCCGATACCCGGAGCCTTCGACAACGTCTTCACATCATCCGAAAGAATTGCAAACCTCAATTCATCCGCTGTAATCCCCGCCAGAACTCCCAGCGCAGCCTTCGGCCCCACACCATTCACGCCAAGAAGCAGCTTAAACATCTGCAGATCATCCTTAGCCCTGAACCCATACAGCTTCATGGCATCCTCTCTCACACTAAAATAAGTATGGACCTTCACATCCTCCCCCATACGAATCTCAGACAAATCTGCCCCCGTCATATATATCTCATAACCAATCCCCCCAGCCTCAACAACCACCGAGCTCTCAGTCATATCCACAGCCATTCCATGAACAAACGCAATCATGATACATCCTCCGTCCCAAATTCATCACTTCCGATTCATCATACCACATCCCACCCCATAACGCAAACATATATTCGCGTCCCTTAATCAAACAAAAAGAACTGCCATGCCTTCACACAGCAGTTCTTCCTCCCATTACTGAATAATATGTCTCGGACAAACCTCTTTACAAGCCCCGCAATTCGTACACTTACTATAATCAATATGCGCACAGAAATTATCAACCGTAATCGCCCCATTCGGACAGGTCTTCTCACACTTCTTACATCCGATACAGCCAACCTCACACGCAGAAGTAACAGCCTTACCTTTCGCATGAGAACTACACTGCACAAACGTAGTCTGCTCATAAGGCACAAGCTCAATCAGATGTTTCGGACACTTGGCAACACATTTGCCACATGCTTTACATGCCTCTTTATCAACAACCGCCACACCGTTCACAACATCAATCGCTCCAAACGGACAGGCCTTCACGCAGCTTCCAAAACCAAGGCATCCATAAGTACAGGACTTCGCACCGCCGCCGGGAATGAAAGCCATCATCTCACAGTCTTCCACACCTGTATACTCATAATTATCCTTCGTCTTCTCACAGGTACCCGCACACTTCACATACGCCACCTGACGGGCAGTCTCCACAACTTCCTGTCCCATGATCGCTGCGATCACTTTCCCAACAGGCTCGCCGCCTACCGGACATCCGTTTACAGGTGCCTCACCTTTGGCGATGGCTGCTGCCAGACCATCACAGCCGGGATAACCACAACCACCACAGTTATTACCGGGAAGTGCCTCACGAACAGCAACTTCCTTCTCATCCACTTCCACAGCAAACTTCTTACCGGCAACGCCAAGGAAAACACCGATAAAAAGACCTACTGCCGCAACCAGTACAGTTGCCGCGATAATTGCTCCTATATTCATACCAGTCCCCTCCTTAAATCAGTCCTGAAAATCCGAAGAAGGCAATTGCCATCAGTCCGGCTGTCAGCAGAACTGTAGGAAATCCCTGGAAGGATTTTGGAATGTCATTGTATGCAATTTTCTCACGGATACCAGCCATCAGCACGATGGAAATAGTAAAGCCCACTGCTGTTGCAAATCCGTTCACTGTTCCCTGAAGAACATTATACTCTTTCTGCACGTTTGTAAGGGCAACACCGAGAACCGCACAGTTTGTTGTAATCAGCGGAAGATACACACCAAGTGCCTGATACAGGGAAGGCATTGTCTTCTTAAGGAACATCTCTACAAACTGTACCAGCGCCGCGATCAACAGGATGAATACAATAGTCTGCAGATAAGTCAGGTTCGTAGGAACCAGGATAGCATTGTAAATAATACCTGTCACAAAAGATGACAGTGTAATAACGAAGATGATCGCACCGCCCATGCCGGCTGCTGTCTCAACACTCTTGGAAACACCAAGGAACGGACAGAGGCCAAGGAACTGGCTGAGGACTACGTTATTTACAATCGCTGAGCTTACAAGTATGATCAAAAGTTCTTTCATAATCCATTACCCCCTTTTTCCCTTACACATGGTATTGCCACAGGCTGCACAGCTTCCGCCGCAATCAGGATTACTTGGATCAATGCCACGTTTGGCTGCACCGATTTTGAATTTGTTCTGTAATGCAGAAAGCGCTGCCAGAACAAAGAATGCTCCGGGTGCCAGGATAAAGATTGTGATCGGTTCATAACCAGCCTTACCTGCTGCAGCATCTGCCAGAGGAAGGATCTGATGTCCGAACAGAGAACCTGCGCCGATCAGCTCACGTACTGCACCGATACAGGTGATACTTAAGGTAAATCCAAGGCCCATACCAATACCGTCAAACAGAGAGGCAATCGGTTTATTCTTGGATGCATATGCTTCTGCACGTCCAAGGATGATACAGTTAACTACGATCAGAGGAATATAGATTCCAAGGGAGTCATACAGACTTGGGATAAATCCCTGTAAAAGAAGCTGTACAACTGTTACAAAGGAAGCAACAACTACGATAAATGCAGGCATACGCACTCTGTCCGGAATAAAATTTCTCAGAAGAGAGATCATTAAGTTGGATGCTGCAAGGATCACTGTTGTAGTAAGTCCCATTCCGATACCATTGGTTGCAGATGTGGTGATAGCCAGTGTAGGACACATACCAAGCATCAGTACAAAGGTAGGATTTTCTTTGATGATTCCGTTATATAAACGTTCAGCAGGTGTGTTTGGTTTCATCACTGATTTCCCCCTTTCTCATACTGGAATGCACATAATCCGGCATTGACACCGTTTGTCATGGCATTCGTTGTAATAGTGGCACCACTTAACGCATCAATCTGGTTATCCGCTGTGGCACCGGTCTTTGTATATTCAAATTTGTCTACTTTCTTATCTTTGAACTGATCCTTAAATGCATCTGTGTTTGCTCTCATACCAAGACCTGCGGTCTCACCGATGGAAAGAATGGAAATTCCATTTAAGGTACCGTCATCCTGGATACCCATTGCAAACTGGATATCTCCGCCGTAACCCTCGGAAGTGGTTACTGTAAATGCATATCCCAGTTCATTGCCTGAAGCATCTTTTGCAAGCATAGTCTCATCTATGGACTGTGCCGCATATCCGTTCTCATCCAGATAAGACTGCATAGCATCCGCATCCACATCCACTGTCTCAAAGCTGTCCGCATCTGCAAATACTGCCTTATACGCATCCTGTTTCGCCTGTGCTTCCTGCTTTGCAATAGGATCTGCTGTAATATCCTGGACTACACCAAGGGCAAGTCCTGCCACCAGTGTGATCACTGTAATGGCTATGGTGTCTTTGATAATTCTGTTACTCATGCCTTTTTGCCCCCTTTCCCAAATGCCGGGTGACGAGTCACACGTTCGATCATCGGAACTAACAGGTTGCAGAAAATAATCGCATAGGATACGCCCTCTGCGGAACCGCCGAAGAGACGGAAAACCGCAGTCAGTACACCAAGACAGACACCGTATACATACTGTCCTCTTGGTGTGATCGGTGTTGTGACATAGTCTGTAGCCATAAACCATGCACCAAGCATAAGACCACCGCCGAAGATGTGGCTGAACAGATAGTTCACGTCAAATCCCTTGCCTGTTCCAAGCATGTAAAGGATTACAAATACTGCGAAACTTCCAATATAGGTAAGCGGAATCTTCAGATCGATCACCTTGAAAACCAGAAGGATTGCTGCTCCGATCAGGATCGCAAGGGCAGAAGTCTCACCGATAGTTCCCTGGATATCACCGATAAACATATGTAATACAGATACAGAACTGTCTGTAAATCCATTCTGTTTCAGAGCTGCCAGAGGAGTTGCACCGGATACAGTATCTACCACACCTCTGAAGCTGTCGCTTACTGCGAAATCTGTCATCTTTCCTGCGAAAGAGATCATCAGGAAACATCTTCCTGCAAGTGCCGGGTTCATGAAGTTCTGTCCCAGACCACCGAAGAGCTGTTTTACAACGATAATCGCAAATGCACTGCCAAGTACAGGCATCCAGAGCGGAATTGATGCAGGCATATTTAATGCAAGCAGCAAACCTGTAACAACTGCACTGAAGTCTGTAATTGTGTTCTTCTTATGCATCAGCTTGTCATAAATCCACTCAAAGAATACACTGGAAGCAACAGTGATCACTACTACCAGTAAGGCGCGAAGGCCAAAATTATAAATTCCAAACAGTGTGGTCGGCAGAAGCGCCAGTGCCACAAGCTGCATGATTTTGCTTGTTGTCATCTTATCCCGGACATGGGGATTGGATGATACATGTAACATCTGATCCATTACGATGTCCCCCTTTTACTTTTTCTTACGGCTTGCCAGAACCATCTTGCGCATAGATTTGATCATCTGGGTCAGCGGACGCTTGGCAGGGCAGATATAACTGCAGCAGCCACATTCGCAACACTCCATACCGTCAAATTTCTGGAAGCTTTTCATATCACCATGCTCCGCAAAGGTTGCAAGTCTTGCAGGAATGACATGGCCGGGACAGACTCCTACACATCTGCCGCAGTTAATACATGCAGTCTGTTGGGCATCTGCCACATCATCCTTCTCCAGACAGAGACATGCGGAACTGGTCTTGATACATGGTACATGAGTGTCATACATGGCAAATCCCATCATAGGACCACCTGAGATTACTTTGGATACATTATCTGTCAGTCCGCCGGCAGCTTCTATAAGCTCTGCCATATCTGTTCCGGAAAGGACATCAAAGTTCTGCGGATTCTTAATCCCCTGTCCTGTTACTGTTACGATACGGTCCATAACAGGTTTTCCAAGGATAACGGCTTCATAAACAGCAATTACAGTATCTACGTTATCAACTACGCATCCTGCATCTGCCGGAAGCATGGCAGAGTTGATCTCTCTGTCTGTGACAGCCTTGATCAGGAAACGCTCACCACCCTGTGGGTACTTGGTCATCAGCTCTGCTACTTCAATACGTGGAATATCTTTTACCATTTCTTTCAGTTTCGCAATACAGTCAGGCTTGTTATCCTCAATACAGATATATCCCTTCGCATTGTCAAAGAGCTTCAGCATAACTCTTAAGCCCTCGATCAGCTTCTCAGAGTCATCCAGCATTCTTCTGTAGTCACTGGTAAGATAGGGTTCACACTCGGCACCGTTTACAAGGATATGATCGATCTTGTCCGGTTCCTTTGGCGCAAGCTTTACCTGTGTGGGGAATCCGGCGCCACCCATTCCCACAACTCCGCCTTCTTTAATTCTCGCCAAAATCTCCTCTTTCGAAAGATCTTCCAGACGTGCAGAAGTAAATTCCACACTTTCATACTGCTGGTCATTCTCAATGATAATGGAATTGACCATAGAACCTGTTGCTGTCAGGCGCGGTTCGATTCCTTTTACCGTACCGGAAACAGACGAATGGATCGGTGATGAGACAAACCCCGCAGCATCTGCGATCTTCTGTCCTGCGAGCACATGGTCTCCCTTCTGAACTATCGCTGCAGCCGGAGCACCGATATGCTGGGAAAGAGGATATACCATATCTCCCTTTGGCAGATATTTCACTACCGGACTGTTCTTGGATAATTCTTTTCCGTCATAAGGATGAACACCACCCTTAAAGGTTAAAATTCCCATTTCGTTCCCTCCTTTTATATTAAGCACCACCAAAGTGCTCTATTTTTGATAAAATCCATATACTTTTTTGTACATTTTTATCAACCTATTTATAATATAAACCATTTTTTCAAAAAAAGCACTACCCAAATTTCATTTTCTTGTGTATAATTAAATACAATTTCAGAAAGGAAAATTATTAACATGATTGTTAAAAAAATGCCCATTTTACAAGGGTTTCCAGACTTTGAAACTGTTAAATTTTTCACTGGAAAATTCTTCCAAAAATACAATTTTACACCTGTTTTTTACGACATTGAAACCACCGGATTATCAAGAAATTCCACGTATTTATACCTGATTGGAGCTGTTGGAATTGAAGATGAAACTTGGAATTTTTATCAATGGATGGCGGAAAATGCAAATGAAGAAGAGACAATTCTGAGAATTTTTTCACAATTTCTTCAGCAATGTGATTTGCTGATTTCCTACAACGGAGATCGCTTCGACCAGCCATATCTGGAAGCACGATATGAAAAATATGGAATTCCCTCTCCGTTTACAGGAAAACAGTCGCTGGATCTCTACCTGACATTAAAACCGTTAAAGTCACTTTTAAAACTGTCTGCCATGAAGCAGCCCTGCATGGAAGAATTTCTGGGGATCAAAGACAGGATTTATGATAATGGTAAGGAATGCATTAAACTTTACAAAGATTTTCTGAAAAAAAGAGATGCCTTTACAGCTGATGAAATCCTGGGACACAACCTGGAGGATGTGCTGGGACTGGGAAGAATCTTTGATATGCTGGGATATCTTTGCATCTATGATGGAGATTATGAAGTTACATACAGCGAATTTGACGGAGACAACCTGATCCTGAAACTGAAGCTCCCCTGCACACTGCCACAGGAATTTTCCAATGGAAACACCGACTTCTATCTGACAGGAAAAGACGAAGAAATCAATTTAATTATCAAAACAACTGACGGAAAACTGAAACAATACTATGAAGATTATAAGGATTACTATTATCTCCCGGAGGAGGATACGGTTATCCCGAAATCTCTCGGATCCGGAATTGACAGAAAGCACCGGAAAGCAGCAACCAGAAATACCTGTTACACCTGGTTTACCTGCTCCGATGCCTTCCTCAGTTCTCCCGTACAGCAGAAGCAATATCTGACATATACGCTTTCCTGTCTGATTGGAACTCTAGAGCGTGTCTGAAAAATCATCTGTGATCATACATAAATATCGTCGAAAACAATTTCCAATGGATTGTGAAGAGAAAAAGCCCTCTCACTGCTGACCGAGAAAATATAACCGTCAAATTCCATTGTCTCAAAAAAGCATGACCTTTCTGAGGATTTTCCGAGGACAAACCCCTCTGCTGTGGGAACCACTTCAAAAGAATCCAAAGGAAGGCTCATGCCTCTGCCTGTCATTTTCATATAACTTTCTTTTAATGTCCAGAGCGTAAAAAACGCCTTATCTTTGTTCTTCGCAGCCTTGATGTAAGCAAGCTCTGAATGGTAGAAATAATGTTCTGCCACCTCAAGAGGCGCATTGGCATTTTTCTCAATATCGCACCCGACTTCGCAGTCTGACAGCACACCCACAACATAGTCCCCCGCATGAGATACATTAAAAAAAAGGCCATCCACAACCGGCTTTTCATTGTCAGAATATCTCAGGCAGCTTTCCGTAAGCCCGTTTTCATCGAGGATTTTTCTGATGATGATCCCTGCACCCAGACTTCTTTTGCGGTCATCAGGCATACGATACCTGATGACCTTTTCTCTTCTTCTGATCCCAACCAGATCCAGAAGCCTTTCATTCTTAAGCGGATCCTCAAAATGATTAATATTGATCCTGTATAATTTCTGCATCTGATCAACAGTTACTTCTTCTGAATATCGATCTTGCTGTCAAACCCTGTAAGGCTGAATACATCGTAAACCTCATCAGAAACATTGATAATCTTAAATCCATCCTTTTGAGCCATTTTTTTGTAGGCTACGATCACCTGACGTAAGCCTGCAGATGAAATATACTCCAGATTTGTAAAATCAAATACCAGACTTGTGATGCTGTCTTCAAGTCCGGACAGAGCCTCCCCTAACTGGGGAGCTGTCTGTGTATCAAGCCATCCGCTGATTTCCATAGTTGCTTTGTTACCTTCTGTTTTTGTGATAATTTCCATTGTAATTTTCCCTCCTGAATCAATCAAAAAATGTAAGTCTGTCAAGTGCTGCAATTGCATTTTCCAGATATCTGTCATCTGTAACCGGCCATTTATAATCCAGCCTGTACAGAACCTGTGCTGTAAAACGATTGCTGTAATCAATGGTATAGATTTCATTTTCATTATGTGAGGTATAGGCGATCAGTCCGGAAACCGCATCAGAATCCTGACCGGTCTTTGCAAATTCCTTCACTGCTGCCTCAAACTCCTCATCTCTTACAATATCAATCCTGAATCCATAGCTGCGCATTGCGTAGATCAGGTCTGCCATATAAATATGATGGCTGTTGCATGCATGGAATACAGTAAATCTCCGGTCGGTCTGAGCCAGTCTCAGAACTGCCAGCGCAGTAGAATCAATCGGTGAGAATTCTGCCACCTCATGCATACCGCCCATAGGGAATTTACCTACAGCCGCATAACCTCTCAGGCTGCGAAGGAATCCATTGGTAATGAAATTAATCTGGAACTCGCCGTCAGAGTTTCGGCTCATCAGATTACCTACCCGGACTACCTTGCCGTCCAGTCCCTCGGAAACTGCTTCCAGAACCGCCCTCTCTGCCAGGAATTTGGTACGGATATATTCGTTGGTAATATTCTGTCCGATGTACAGATCATTTTCACAGAAAACTCTGGACATTGGCGGAACACCGTCAGAACCCTCTCCCGCAACGGAAACCGTAGAAATCTGGATCAGTCTGCGGCCGTTATTCTTACAGAAATCGATCAGATTTTCCACACCCTGCACATTAATTCTTTCCAGTACATCATCAGCCGCAAAATGCTTTACGCAGGCAGCACAGTTAATGATGGTGCTGAATTTGTATTCTGAAAATCCTGTTACCTGTTCCTTTGAGGTAATATCCCCATCCACACAGATAATACGGCTTTCAAACAGCTCTTTGTATGGATCATCAAAATAGTACATCAGCATGTTCATCATTCGCTTTTCAGGCGATTCATATTTGCCCTTACGTACAAGACAGTAAACCTTACCGTCATAATTGTCAAGGAATGCTTTAAGGACATGGATCCCCAGGAAACCTGTGGCACCTGTGACCATAATATCTCCCAGCTTTTCCTTTGTGATCCGGTCTGCATTTTCTTCTGTATTTGCGCTGATCACATTCTGGATCCTGTTATAGTTATAATCCGAAAATTCATTCTTGCTCTGTGCAGCCTCTGTAACTCCGTCATCATCAACCAGAGCTGCAAGTTCCCGTACAGTAGGATATTTGAAAATATCCGCATATACCAGTGAAATATTCTTTGACAGACACATAACAGCAACCTTGGATGCAGTAAGGGAAGATCCGCCCAGTTCAAAGAAGTTGTCCTCAATCCCTACTCTTTCAATTCCCAGTGCTTTCTCAAAAATCTCACAGAGTGCTCTCTGAGCTGCTGTAACTGGCTCTACATAGCTGGCAGTGTTCGTGGTTACCTCCGGCATTGGCAGTGCTTTTTTATCAATCTTACCGCCCGGTGTCACAGGCATTTCCTCAATGCTGACAAAGAAAGACGGCATCATATAATCCGGGATCAGCGGCTCCAGGAAGGTCTTCAGTTCATCCTCCGGGATGGCTTCTCCTGTATAATAAGCTGTGATATATTTATTTCCACCCTTTTCAATTACTGTAACGGCTGCATTTTTCACCAGCTCATGTTTCAGAAGGGCACCTTCGATCTCACCAAGCTCCACACGATATCCTCTGATCTTCACCTGTGAATCGATCCGGCCTATGTACTCAATATTTCCGTCGCCTTTCATGCGGACCATATCACCGGTCCTGTAAAGACGGCTTTCCTGCTCACATACAGCAAATGGATTTTCTACAAACACAGATGCTGTTTTTTCCGGAAGATTATGATATCCTCTGGCAATCTGCCTTCCTGCGTGACAAAGTTCGCCGGACGCACCCACCGGAAGCCGGTTCAGATTCTCATCCACAATGTAGCTGCGCACATTCCGCTGTGATTTTCCGATCGGGATGTTGTCATACTGTCTGTCTACCAAAAACTCTGTGGAAGAAACCGTATTCTCTGTAGGACCGTAGCCATTGATCATCTGATAGGTACGGTTACGGTAATGCTTGAATTTCTCGCCGCCAAGTGTAACAAATTTAAGAGCAGGTGCATCCTCCAGAAGTTCTGTAACCAGTTCTCCCATCTGGGTAGGGAAGGTTACGGTGGTGATCTCTTTTTCCTTTATATATCTGCTTATGGCAATGGCGTCCTTACGGATACTCTCCGGTAAAATATACAGGACTGCTCCTGCGGTAAGAGGTGCAAACAGATCGATCACTGACGCATCGAAACAGAAGCTCGCAAACTCTGCCACAATGTCATCCGGTGAAGTATTTCTGCTCAGTGTGATATATTCGATCAGGTTCAACAGATTTCTGTGCTCAATCATAACACCCTTTGGCTTTCCTGTGGAGCCTGAGGTATAGATCATATAGGCAAGGTTCTCCGGTTTCGGAGAAATAAGCTCTGCAGAAAGTTCAAAATCCTCAGCCTCATCTGACACACTGTCCAGACTGATCACATTTCCGTCATAAAATTCCACAAGATTCTGATACTGATCGATCACAAGGAGATTTCTTGCTCCTGAATCCTTCAGCATATATTCAATTCTGCTCTGTGGATACTCCGGATCCAGAGGAACATAGGCTCCGCCGGCCTTCATAACACCCACATAGGCTACTGTATATTCCTTTGTCCTGCCGCACAGGATACCTGCTGCCTGTTCCGGGCCAAATCCGTTTTCCGTAAGCTTCTGAGCAATATAATCAGACATTCTGTCCAACTCTCTGTAAGTAAAATCTCCGGAGTCATCCCGCACTGCCGGTCTGTCCGGATATCTGGCAGCCATCTCCTTAAACAGATCTATGAAGGTCTTTCCTGCATGTTCCGGAATATCCTCCATCTGAGTTTCTTCCTCAAACATCAGCCGGATATCAGCCGGATCGCATTCCCTTAAGATTCCCTCTGCAGTGGTTTCCAGATTGTCAGCCAGATACCGGATAGTTTCCTCATGGTACATATCCCCTCTGTACTCAATCTCAAAGACAAATCTGTTCTTTTCAATGGAAATGCTGACAGAAACCGGTGCCTTTGCCATGTTCAGGCTGACAGGCTCCTCCTGTGCATATTCCCCACCAATGGTGTCAAAAGCAAAATTGTCGCCCTGGTAAATAACCATGGCATCTGCCTTAATATCAAACTCATGGCTGATCTGTGAGAAAGGATAAATATCGTTGTTCATGGAATCGATCAGCTGTTTCTGTACACCGCTCAGGCAATCTTTGGCTGTTCCTGAGAAATCACAGAAAACAGGGAGTGTTTTTACCAGCATACCCACTGTTTCCGAAAGTCTGGAATCGTTTCTTCCATGGTAAATAGTGGTAAATACAGCATCCTTTTTGAAATTATATTTTCCAAGTGTGATACCAAAAGCGGAAATGAAGAATACATTCTCCGTAATTCCATGCTTTTTACAGAATTCCTTCACATCCTGCACGGAAATGGATCTGGTCTCTCTGTGGTAAAGTTCTGCTGTTGGAGCCGCACCGTTTTTGTCCGGATAGAAGCTGATGCTTCCACCTGCATGTTCAAATACTGACTTATAATAATTCTCTGCATTTTTATAGATATCACCTGCCAGGGCATCTCTGTTATCCAGTGCCAGATCATAGGAAGTATAACCTTCCGGTTCCAGCTTCTCACCGCTGTAAGCTCTGTTAATATCATTAATTATAATAGCCAGAGATGTACCATCGGCAACAATGTGGTGAAGGTCCAGGAACAGATAATTGCCATCACAGGTTCTGTAGATTTCAAACCGGAAAAGCTGTTCATTAAACAACATATATGGACGTACCAGAGTGTCTCTGTTCATTCCGTTTAAAATCGGTGTTTTATAACTGAGCCCATCGTTTCGTTTCTGAAGTACATTTCCGTTGTCATCCATAAACAGACGGGTTTTCAGATAAGGATGCGCCTCAACAGTACTGTCAATGGCTTCTGCCAGTCTGTCCAGATCCACCTTGTTATCAAGCTTTAACAGATACGGGATATTGTAAATGGTAGAACCCATATTTGCAGTACACTCAATGAAAATCCCCTCCTGAGTGTTGGTAAGAGGATAACTTTCCTGTACTTCCCTTTTGCTTTCTTTTCCCGCAGTTTTTACAAATTCCTCCATCATTCGGATAGTGGGATGATTCTTAATATCTGAAGTTTTGATCACAATGTCAAAGGCTTTGGAGATCAGGATATTCAGCTTAATGGCAGTGATGGATGTCAGACCTGCCTCATAAATATCTGTGGTAATCCCAAAATCCGTATACCCCAGAACCTCTGCGATACAGTCAAATAATATCTGCTGAACCTCATTCTCAGGCTTAATGATCTCCGCTGCTTTTTTCTCAGGCAGAGGAAGAGCCTTTTTATTTACCTTCTGGTTCTGGTTCAGAGGAATTTTGTCAATCTGCATGGTAACTGCAGGTACCATATAGGCAGGCTTTGTCTCTTTAATAAAATCATTCAGGGCATTGATATCAACAGTGCTGTCCGATACCACATAGGCAGCAATATATTTTCCACCATTTGGATCATCAAAGGCAACTACAGTGGCATCCCTGATGCCCTCATATCTGCGGATCACTTCCTCAACCTCAGAAAGCTCAATCCTGAAACCTCTGATCTTAACCTGGGAATCCTTTCTGCCAATGATCTGGATATTTCCATCCGGAAGAAATCTTGCCACATCACCTGAATGATACATCACTTCGTATCCCGGTGTATCATCATAAAGATTCTTTGTATAGACCTCGGCAGTTTTTTCCGGCTTGTTAAGATATCCTCTGGAAACCTGCCAGCCGGTGATCATCAGCTCTCCGCATGCACCGGGAGGAAGCATATGCCCCAGCTTGTCTGTAATATAAAGCTTCACATTGTCAAGTGCTTTTCCGATCGGGACATTTGGATAATATTTGTCCACTTCAAATACAGTCGTAAAAATAGTCGCCTCTGTAGGTCCATAAGCATTGATAAACTTATAATCTTTTGGCGGCTCACATGGAACCAGTTTCTCTCCTCCTACAGAAAGATATCTCAGGCTCTTACAATCCATCTCCAGCGCAAACTGCCTTCCCACCTGAGTAGTCATAAAGGAATGCGTGATGCCATTTTCCTCAAAATAGCGCTGCAGTCCAATAAAATCCAGACGGATCTCCTCCGGAATAATGTGAAGCTGTGCACCGTTTGTGATGGCACCGTAAATATCCATCATGCAGGCATCAAAACCAAAGGAAGCATATGCAGCTATCCTGGACTCCGAATCTATGCCATAATATCTCTTGAACCAGTGACAGAAAGCAGTAATATTTCCATATTCCAGCATACAGCCCTTTGGCACACCTGTGGAACCGGAAGTATACAAAAGGATAAACAGATCATGCAGCTGCGGCTTCTTAAGCACAACATCCCTATCCTCCAGCTGCCAGATCTGATCTGTAAACAGCACCGGTCCTTTATATCCGTCTACCAGAGGAAGAAGCTCTCTGTCAACAATGAGAAGCTTTGCAGAGGAATCCTCCATCATGTACATCAGGCGGTCCCTGGGATAGGTTGGATCCAGAGGCTGGTAAGCTGCACCTGCCTTTATCACGCCCATCGGTGCGATCGCCATATATTCACAGCGGGGGATTAGAATGGAAACAACATCTTCACTGCCAATTCCCTGGGATGCGATATATTTTCCAAGTCTGTCACTGATCTCATCCAGTTCTCTGTAAGTATATTTTTTATCCTTAAATACCACAGCCGTATGGTCAGGAATGGTCTGTACCAGCTCCTCAAACATATCAGCGATGGTCTTACTTCTGTCATATTCGCAGGCAGTATTATTAAATTCCGAAATTTTGTCTGCTCCATTTTGGGAAAGAACAGAAACTTCCGAAATATATTTTGCTTTCAGCAGGGAATCCATAGCTGCCTCATAGGATTCCAGCATTCCACGTACAAAGGCTTCACTGTACATGTCACTGCGGTATTCTGCAGTAAGCACATATTTATGATCATATTCTCTTACCTGGATCAACAGAGGCATCTTTGACATATCCGGAGAAAGGTCATGACCCCTGGCAACGGTATCACCGATTGGGAAATCATCCCCAAGCTCTGCCTGATATGCAAATACCAGATCAGAATTAATCCCGTACTTTGCACAAATATCAGAGAACGGAAAAATATCATTTGCCATGGAAGACAGAATCTGCTCAGAGAGCTCTGTCATATAGGCCTGTATGGTGACTTTCGGATCACAGGAACAGTAAACCGGCAGAGTCTTTACAAGCATGCAGACTGTATTCTCCAGTCTGGAATCATTTCTTCCATTATAAATAGTTGCAAAAAGACTTTCCTCGGAATTGGAATATCTGCTCATGAGAATGCCGAATACACCTGTAAACAGAATGTTTGGAGTAACCCCCAGCTTCTCGCAGGCAGAAAGTACCAGAGACTCTCCGGTGTCCACAGGCATCGACAGATATCCTCTCTCAGGAGTCTTTCCTGAGCAGTCAGGAAGAGGCAGGGATTCTGTCTCAATTCCCTCGAAAATACTGTCATAATATTTCTCGGCCTTCTTATATTTTCCCTCTTTCATCTGCTGTTCTTCATCAAGGGCAGCATCAAAGCCTGTGTAGGATTCTTTCTCCAATTTCTCACCCAGATAGGCCCGATCGATATCCTCAAAAATAATATCATAGGAATTACCATCTGCCAGGATATGGTGGAAATCTGTAAAAAGATATTTCCTGTCTTCTGTCACATAAATCCCCGCCCGGAACAGCCGTCCCTTTTCCAGCTTAAAGGGACGCACCAGCTCATCTTTTATCTTTTCAAACTGCTCATTTGTGGTCCGGACCACCTCTGGTACAAAGGCTTCCTCACAAGGCTTCTGCACCATCTCTCCGCTGTCACTTAAATAAACCTTTGTCAACAGATACGGATGTGCAGCGATCATCTGAGAAATGGCATCTGACAGCTTCTGAACGTCAACAGAGCTTTCCAGTTCAAACAGGAACGGAATATTGTATACCGTACTCTCAGGATTCTTCATGCACTCTGCAAAAATACCCTTCTGGGAGCCGGTAAGAGGGTAAACTTCTCTCTTTTCATAGGTTCTGATCTTCGGTGCAAGCATCACATATTTTTCCAGTTTCTCCACCGTATTGTTTTCGTGAATATCACTGGTTTTCACAGTCACTCCGAATTCCTCTGAGATCAGAATACAAAGCTTCATGGCACTGATAGAAGACAGCCCCGCCCTGTAAAAACTTGTGTCAGTTCCAAAAAAATCATTCTCCACAACGTCTGCAACGATTTCAAAAATCTTCTTCTGCATAGGAGTCTGGGGTTCTTTCAGATTCTTTGGCTGTGCAGCCGGCTTTGGCAGTGCTTTCTTATCAATTTTGCCATTCTGTGTCACAGGCATCTTTTCCAGTTGGACAAAAACCTCAGGAACCATATAATGAGCCAGGGACTCTGATGCATAGGCAGAAAGCTCCTCTGTATTGATCTGGCGGTCAGCCATAAAATAGCAGCAGAGGAATTTGTTATCTACAGGCAGAGTAATGCTGGTAATGATTCCCTCATAGGAATTGATCACTTCCTCGATCTCACCAAGCTCAATCCTCAGACCGCGAAGCTTGATCTGATTGTCTATTCTTCCGAAAAATTCAATCTCACCCTCAGGGCTGATCCTTGCAAGGTCACCGGTCTTATAAGCTCTCTCTCCGTTAAGATCAATGAATACAGCCTCTGTTTTATCCGGCAGATTCATATAACCTCTGCCAACGCCCAGTCCTGCGATCACAAGCTCTCCGGTCTCTCCGTCCGGAAGGATCTTATTCTCTTTATCTACAATATATACCTTCACATTACCGTTAGGCGTACCAATGGTAATGTTTCTGCTGTCCGTAATTACCTTCATGGTACAGCTGATGGTAGTTTCCGTAGGTCCATAACCATTCATAATGTAAGCATCCGGGTTTACTCTGCGAATCTTGTCATACAGAGCCGGAGGAAAAGCCTCTGCACCTACATCAAACACCTTAATCTGAGAAACTGCTTTTTCAAGCTGGGGCAGATCGATCATATTGGACAGGTAAGTAGGAGTTGTGGTCATAATATCCACTTTATTTCTGACGATCAGCTCACCCAGCATAAGAGGATTCAGAATCTCCTCATCAGAGGCGATCACCGCAGTCATCCCGTTGGTAAGTGGCAGAAATTCCTCCAGAACAGACACATCAAAGGTCATGGCTGCCATGGAAAGAGATACACTTCCTCTGCTTACATAACCATAAGTTTCCGCATTTTTCGGATCCGGATTTACAAAATTGGCAAGGTTGATATGTTCGATCAGCACACCCTTGGGCTTGCCTGTGGAACCGGAAGTATAGATACAATAACAAAGATCATGCTCCCCGATCTTTACCTGAGGATTCTCTGCATTCTCATTCTCCAGAAGTTCCTCGATCAGAAGTACTGTACAGGGAAGCTTAGCAAACAGTTCCCTTCGTTCCTCTGCGATCTCCTTTGTTGTGATAATAAAAGGAGCTCCTGAATCCTCAAAAATATACCGGATCCTGTCATCAGGATAATCCGGTGTGGCAACTGCAAATGCGCCTCCTGCCTTCAGGATACCCTGTCGCACTGCATAGAAATCACAGCATCTCTCAAGAACCACACCTACGATAGTCTCCCGTCTGACACCTTTTTCCACAAGTGCATTGGCAATCCTGTTGGCCCGTTCGTTGAGCTGTGCATAGGTGAAGCTCTCTTTGCCGGAGACAACTGCACATTTCTCCGGATGAAGCTTCACCTGTTCCTCGAACAATTCTGTTACCGGCCGAAACTCAAAAACAAAATTGTTCCTTTCATTAATATTTTTCATTTTCATGTACCTCCTAAAAAGATATTATGGTATTATTCATATCAATCGCACGAATATAATCCATGGATTTTGATACCTTCTTGACAAGTTCAATCCCATGTATATCAAAGTCTTCACTGTCATACTGATATTCCAGAGGGTTGAAATTTACACCGTTATCTCTGATCCTCAGTCTGCAGAGCTCATCCTCCAGACAGAGGTTAATGTCGATCCAGTTGGAGGTTTTTCCCCCGAATCGTATAATATTTACAGTCATTTCCTCCGCACACACTGTGGCAAGATTTGCCTTGCTTTTAGAAGCTCCCTGTTCCTGGCAGAACTCTATGATCCTCTTATGAACCGTTTGTGCTTCCTCCATGGTACTCTTAATGGAAAAATCCAGATTAATCCCCGGATTTTTGTCAGGAACAATATAAAAGCTTGTATTCTTATGCCTGATTTTTCTGAAAATACAGGCTGCAACTGCAGTTATGATCTCAGTGGCAACAAATCCTGCTGCAATTCCGTCGATACCGATCCCGTCAATCTGTTTCCATACAAGGATTCCCACCAGGGTTGCAGGCAGAACTACCACCGCATTCTCCAGAAATGTGGCAAAACTTGCAATGACTGTCTCCTCAATGGACTCGTAATAGCTGATAATAAACTTATTCCACAGATAAGGTGCCACACACAAAGCAAAGATGCGCAGCGCCTGGACCATATGGCTGCCCAGCTCGCCACCGCCGCTTCCGAACATGACAGTGATTTCCTCGGTAAACAGCATAATAAGGACAAAGATCACAGCCAGCAGGATGTAACTGTATTTCAGCATCTTTTTACAGAGAACCCGGATTCCCACGTAGTCCTTCTCTCCAAAAAGGATTCCTGCCACATTGGGGATCACACCGATGATTCCGCCTGTAAGCATCTCGACGATCAGCAGCACATTGTCACAGACAGTAAATACTGCCATACCTTCCTCGCCCAGCTGGTTCATGATAATGGTATTCAGTCCAAGCGCCTTTACAAAATTAGCTGCCATAAAGATCAGCATTGGCACGCCTGTGATGATTGCTTCCTTTGTGATTCCAAGTTCGCCCGGCTTTAGCAGGATCAGATGAAGGTTTCGCTTATCAGAGCGGATATAAAGCACAAAAATTCCCATTGCAAACAGGAAACCAAGAACAGTTGATAAGGATGCACCTGTAATTCCCAGCGGAGTATATCTGAGGAATATATAGTCCAGCACAAGATTGATCACATTGGCTGCGATAAGGTAGGCTGATGCCAGCTCCGGATGATTCTCCACTCCAAGGTAATTGACCATCATCAGTCCAATTCCGATCACCGGTGCCCCCAGCATACTTACACGTATGTAATCTCTGGTATAACCGGTCAGGACACCGTCACCTGATACCAGAAGTCTGGCAACAGGTTCTGCTGCAGGAAGGGCGCAGATTGAAAAAATGATTCCCACCACAAGTGCTACTATAAATGTGGCAGAAAACAATTTCGATGCCCCTTCTTTGTCTCGTTTGCCAAGCATGTTTCCCACTGCTATGGAACCGCCGATACCAAGGCAGTAACCCGTAAGCTGAACAAGCGTCTCTACAGGCAGGCTCAGGGTAACTGCAGACATTGCCTCCACACCTATCAGATTACTTACAAATATCGTATCCACAATATTCCCCAGCTGAAGTGCCAGAGACATCATAATCCCCGGAACAATATACTTGTTCAGCTTCGCATTCAGCAGTCTGTTATTTCTCTCTTCCATCGCTTCCTCTCCTTTGTTTTCAGTTTTTTCAAAATATTGTGTCGTAAAACTGTAAGATATTTAAATTTTACCATTTAGTGCGATAAATGGCAAGTTAATAAAGAATGGGAGAAAGCAAATAAATATTGCTATTTACTGTAACCTGATTCCCCATATTTTACAGTCTCTGGTGCCTACAACCGCATAGTTATCGTAGACAGCCGGGGAAGCCTCTATCACGCCCTCGCTGACAGATAATACATCTTCCTGTTTACCTGTTTTACCATCAAGAAGGCGGATATCACCTGTACTGTTGCAATAAAGAACCTTTCCTGATCCGTCTTTGTTATAAACGCACACCGGAGAAGACCAGGCATATGAGGAAGAATCCTCCCATGCTTTAGATCCGTCAGATTTTCTCAGACAGGCAAGAACTCCGGATGCATTGTCAGAGGTCTTTGCCACTGTCACATATATATAATCGGCAAGGCTGTTCTTTCCACAGGCAATCGTAGACTGAACTCCACCGGAAACACCGTCATCAGTAGTACATTCATAATCTGTATGCCACACGATCTCACCGGTTTCTGCATCAATCTTCCAGACAGGGACAGTGGCTGTGTCATAACTTCTCCATCCAAGGCGGAAGGAAGTACTTACATACAGATACAGATGTCCTTTTTCGATTTCCAGAACAGGCGTTGAATTAGAATCATCCAATGTATCCTGAACCCATACCAGCTGAAGAGTGTTCAGATCCAGACACATAAGATTTCCCCCATTATCGGTCATAAATATATAGCCTTTATAGATTGCCGCACTGTCTTCCATTCCAAGCCAGAAAGACTCTGTACTGCTTCTTGTTCCATAGTAGCGCCATTTTACAGTTCTGCCCGGATCAATGGATAAAGTCCCACTGTTCAGATCATATTTTGTATTCAGCCTGATCAGATACAGGATTCCGTTCTCTCCCGGATAGATCAGGGTATCTGTCTCTGCATCCACAAGTGCTGATCCGTCAAAAAAGCTCAGACTTCCTCTGAGTGAAAACTCATCATTGTCTCCAAAAGTATACATAACACTACAATCCAGCAAGTTTACTACAAATACCTTTGCAGTTCCTTCGTTGCTGTTATATCCGGCGCCAACATACATAATCGGATATCCTCTCGGATCAAGGGCACCCGCACCCTTAAAAGTATATCCCAGATATAATGGGTCACGTGTCTTTTCTCCCGTTCTCAAATCCAGAAAATACACATACCCATCCATACAGGCATAAATCACCTCAACCAGTTCATCATCTGCCTTTGCTTTCTCTGTCATATTCATATGTGCTTTGACCTCTTTTGGCCATTTCATCATAAGCGGCTGTCCTGTCCAGCCACTTCCTGTCCAGACGGCACTGCCCGAAGAAAGAGAACCTGTATCTGCAGACCATAGTTTGTTCAGCCTGAAATCAGTCATATCTGCATAACCATGGGAAGGGGTATCACGAAAACTGTTTCCGCGAAATGTGACGATCCCATCCACATCTGTATAATCCTGTCCTATATTAAAGGAAATATCACCATCAGCCTTATAATCTCCAATATTTTCAAGTACGTTTCCATCCACCTCAATATTAGTATAGCTGATCAGATTTTCCGGTTTTGTAGAATCCACACAATGAGGCTGAAAATTAATCTCTTTAGTCTTTTGCATTTCAACCACATCTTTGGTTTCTTTAATTTCTTTAGTTTTTTTAGTTTTTTCGATTATCCTGCCTTCTTTTTCCTCATCTGCACCTGAAGCTGATACGGCCTTCACCTTCCCGCTGTCTGTTTTGCTGACAGACAGGAAAAACTTGTTTCCTGCAAACCCAAGCAGAAGTACAAAAATTATAATCCCCCCAGTCTTTATGAGGGTTTTGGGGAAAAAAACTTTTCCACTGCGTTTTCCTGAACTTTTCTGTGATATTGTTTTCTGAATGTAATCCGGTCTTGCAGACTTTCTCCCAGAATCCACGTTTCTCTTCTTGTTCATACCTTTCCTCCTAAAAAATATATCATGTGAACTTCATCTTCTGCCTGGCTGTATCCGGCACATCGATCAGCCCAAAGCGGTAGAATATTCCATATATATAACTCACTCCGCGGATGTCGCCCAGAGCTTTGGGTCTGTCAACCACGGCTCCCACCTTCTTTATGTTTCTCAATGCCAGCAGCACTGAACTTAACGCCAGACTCTTACTGTTCTCCCTACGGTCGATCCACAATTCCCTTGTGTAGTCTCCATTCCGACCCTTTCTTACTTCATAAGTGAACGGAAGCCCTGTATAGGTTTTGAAACTCTCACCTGCATAGAGTAAAATAACCTCCCACAGATACTTCTCGTCCAGTGTTTCTCTCAGCTTCTCTACTGCCTGATATCCTTGTCTTTGCTGCATCTCTGATCTTTCCTGCATTCCTTCCTTTTGATTTCACTCCTGCTCTTTCGATTTGCACTTACAACTTGTCAGCACGCCCCAATTTATCTTCCTGATTCGAGCAGATATATTTATACTCATTTCTGTTTATACTCATTTCTGAGCAACGCAATTTCATGAGTCCATCCCTCATCATCATTTGGTGTCTCCAGAATAAACGGAATTCCCTCTGTGGCAGGATGATTGATCACGCGGACAAGTGCCTCCAGTCCTATTTCACCTTCTCCGATTCTGGCATGGCGGTCCTTATGGCTGCCAAGGGGATTCATGCTGTCATTTAAATGGATGGCTTTTAGTCTGTCCAGACCTATTATCCGGTCAAATTCTTCAAATACGCTGTCAAGATCGTTTACAATATCATATCCACCATCCCAGACATGACAGGTATCCAGGCAAACACCTAATTTATCTTTTAACTCCACCCTGTCAATGATCTGACGAAGTTCTTCGAAATTTCTTCCTACTTCTGTGCCCTTTCCTGACATAGTTTCCAGAAGTACAATCGTACTCTGATCTTTTGTCAGCACTTCATTGAGAATTTCTGCAATTTTACTGATTCCTACTTCTGCACCCTGTCCTACATGACTGCCCGGATGAAAATTGTAATAATTTCCCGGTGTCATTTCCAGACGTCTCAGATCATCTGCCATGATTTCCCTGGCAAAATCCCTGAGGTTTTCTTTGGCAGCACAGCAGTTCATAGTGTAAGGCGCATGAGCCACCAGCTTTCCAAAATGATTCTCCTCTGCCAGCTGCCCAAATGCCTGCACATCCTGCGGATCAATGTCTTTGGCTTTCCCTCCTCTTGGATTTCTGGTAAAAAATGCAAATGTGTTACCGCCATTTGCCAGCATCTGCTTCCCCATTGCAAGGTAGCCCCGGGATGAGCTTGTGTGATTTCCTATATATAACATCTTTTTACTCCTCTTCTGTCGTATTTTCACAGTACCAGTTTATAGTAATCCTTTTATCATACATTATGGATTTTCTCAAGATTATCTTTTTCATATCTGCATTATAGCATTTTAACAGATTTTGTTAAACATTTTTACTGTTATAAACAATTTTACGTCAAAAAGGCATTGCTGTGAACGGAGTCAATTGTTCCAAAATTTTTCAGGTTGCGCTTATGAACTATCTTCATGTCAGCGAAAACAATAAATAGGCGCACAAATGAAAGCCGCCCCTGCTGATAGCAGGGACGGTTTTCAAAATGCTTCACAAAAACTGTTAAGTTTTGAACGTGACCTTCCTGAAATCGCAATTCAAGATGACTTGTCAGTTTTTCATCTGGTCCTGCCCTTTACTTTCCATGTACCAACCTTAACATCCTATTCCCCAACAAAGACCCCAGCATACATCCCAAACTATTATGAATAATATCGTCAAACTCAAACAACCCTCTGCAAAGCAGCAGCTGACTAATCTCGATAGCAGATGATACCGCAATTCCCACAAGCAATCCCATCCACCATTTCAGTTTTCTGCCTGTCACCCCCGGCAATAAAATCCCTGCCGGAAAAAGTAGCAGAATATTCAACAGATTCTCCTGCAGTAAACCATCTCCCGTAGTACTTCCCAGTCTGCCACATGTACCAATCCCCAGGATTTCCTTCCATGACCAGAATACCTCCGGCTGATACTGCCTGATCCCCGGAGTCCTCGTAAAAACAGTAGAACCAAATACAATTGAAAGAAACGTCAGAAGCAACAGTCCACAGACTGCCTGAATGATCACTATTTTATGCAGCCTTAATAATACTGCTGCCAGAAAAACGGCCATCAGGAAAACCACTGCAAAAGCAATAATTTCCCTGATCGTCCAGCTTCGATTATGTGTAATAATAATCTGATAAATGTCCACTATCTATCTCTCTCCATCTCATGAATCCTGATTTTAACTGCCTGTCAATCGGATATTCGCAGTTTATCAGAAGGAGCTTACAATCCTCCTGATACAAGCAAGTTCCCACCCACTGCTTATCGCTTTTTGCAACCTCCGCAGAGGACTTACCTGATTCGGTTATATTTTCATTTACAATGAATTATACCAAAACTACCTGATTCTTACAAAGCACTTTTATCAATATCCTTCATATAAATCCCCGGGTATTTCATGGGTCGAGTAGACGCACCCCTTGCGGTCGTACGCCCCTCACAGAATCCGGACTTGCGGCTTTCCCGCATCCGGCTCTTTGCGAAACGAATCGTTCACATTTATCAATTATATACACTGACATATATTCGGGGTCTTACCAATGGATAGCTGTTATCTATCATATTCAGAAATTCTACCCAGTTGTAGCTTTTCTTTTGACTCCTCCGATTTAGACAGTAGAATAAACTTTTCATTACGTGGTATCGAAATGCTGTTATTCTTTCTGTATTGTCTGTGATTCCATAGTAATGGTAATAACCAGTCAGTATCTGATTGAGTTTAGCAGTAATCTCTTTCAGTTTCCATGTTTTCATGTGTCCCATCAGTTGATTTATTTCTCTGCATTTCTTCGCAAACTTCTTCTTACTGGTTTTCCTCTTCACTCTGAATCTACCATTCTTGCTTTTGGAACAGTAGTGTGTAAAACCTAGGAAAGTAAAGGTACCTGGCTTCGTTCCACTTTTACTGCATCTTTCCTTTGCGTATCGTCCGAACTCTATCAGCCTGCTCTTTTCTTCTTCAAGGCTTAATCCAAAGTGTCCCATTCTATGTTTTAAGTGTTCATAGAACCATACTGCATCTGATTTGTATTGGAATGTCACCACAAAGTAGGTAGACCCAAGGAACCTCCCCTTGAGTCCCCATCAGAACCGTA
>OBXO01000117.1_pt1 | contig 93377 bp, 98 predicted proteins | sample 1501431 | NCBI WGS metagenome assembly OBXO01 (sample SAMEA2580163, study PRJEB22360) | human gut metagenome | biome: human gut; feature: human-associated habitat; material: faeces | place: Denmark | collected 2008/2010
CACCACACCGGACATGGTCCGTTCCGGACGCGTCCTCCCAACCTCAGTTAAATCTCCATATGTTTTAGCAACAGCCCCCGTCTGAGCTGTTACCGTTTAATAAATCTTTAATAAAAAACTCAGCCTCCTGATGTATACAGGCAGGCCGGTTTATGCTACAATAAGAAGAATCGGTGTAATGCCCCATAAATGGAAATCATTACTAACCGGGATACAAGGGAGAGAACAAACAGAAATGAGCAGAGCGAAAAACTTCTGGATCCTGCTGCTGTTTTTACTGACAGGAATTGTACTTGGCGGTTTTATCGGGAACCTGGCTTCCGATATACCGTGGCTGACCTGGCTGAATTTCGGAGAAACCTTTGGACTGACCGAGCCGGTTGTCCTCAATTTCGGAATTCTTGTTATTACCTTCGGTCTTACCATCAGAATCACGATGGCGAGTATTGTCGGAGTGATTATTGCAGTCATTACATATCGTCTGGTCTGAAGCTGAGACAGCGCGGCTGAAAGCCAAACTGTTTCATTGATGGCGGTGGCCTTTGCGCGGAGCGTGCGGATTATCGTTCCATATCCTTACACTGTACTTGGAGAGGCACGGTGAGGAGGAGTAGTGAAAAGACGTACGATGAAAGAACTGCCCTATTCGGACAGACCTTATGAAAAATGTCTGGCATCGGGGCCGGAGAGCCTGACGGATGCCGAGCTTTTGTCGGTTATTTTAAGAACCGGCGCAAGAGGTGAAAGTTCTCTGGAGCTTTCGAAACAAATTCTGGAACTCAGCTATCCCGCAGGGATTCTGGGACTTCTTCATCTTTCCCTGCCAGAACTGATGGCAGTCAGGGGGATTGGCAAGGTAAAGGGAATTGAATTATTGTGTATCGGTGAATTATCCCGGCGTATCTGGAGAACACTGGTCACGGAAGAGGCGGTGGTTTTCAACGAACCGGCCGTTATTTCCGGCTTCTATATGCAGGATATGCGCCATATGGAGCAGGAAGAACTGCATCTTATGATGCTGAATACGAAAAATGTACTGATTAAGGATTCTCTGATTTTCCGGGGAACCGTCAATATGTCGGTTGCCTCTCCCAGAGAGATGTTTATCGAGGCGCTGCGCTATCACGCAGTCCATATTATCCTGGTCCACAACCATCCCAGCGGAGACCCTTCCCCCAGCAGTGAAGACAAAAAGCTGACTGCTCAGGTAAAAGAAGCGGGGGCTCTTCTTGGTATCCGGCTTCTGGATCATATTATTATCGGGGATAATTCTTATTTCAGTTTTAAAGAACGGGGAATTATATAGCTATGAAGAACAGCAAATATATCCTGGCAGGGCTGTCTGTTTTCTGTGTCCTGCTGATTGCCGTAACATCCATCAACAGCAGCTTTCTTACGCCGCTGCGTACCGGTGTCGGATACTTCCTTGTACCGCTTCAGTCGGGTATGAATACCGTTGGTACAAGCCTTTACAACAATATCAGGGATTATTCCTCCCTGAAGGAGGCGCAGGCGGAGAATGCAAGGCTCACGCAGCGTATTGATCAGCTGACTGAGGAGAATAACCGGCTTCAGGCAGAACAGTTTGAGCTGGAACGCTTAAGGGAGCTTTACCAGCTTGATCAGGACTATATGCAGTATGAGAAGGTGGCGGCCCGCGTTATCGCCAAAGACTCCGGCAACTGGTTCCAGATTTTCCGGATTGACAAAGGCTCGGCCGATGGAATCAAAGTTAATATGAATGTCATGGCCGGCGGCGGACTGGTGGGAATTGTCACCGATGTGGGGGCGAATTACGCCACGGTCAGAGCCATTATCGACGACGACAGCAATGTCAGCGGAATGTCCATGCGTTCCGGGGATACCTGCAACGTATCCGGTAATCTGACCCTGTATCAGGAAGGACGTCTCGGCCTTGATCACATCAAAAAAGACTATGACATCCAGAACGGCGACAAGATTATCACATCCAATATCAGTGATATCTTTCTTCCTGGTCTTTTGATTGGCTATGCCGCCGATTTGTCCACCGATGCCAACAATGTTACGAAATCAGGTTTCATCATTCCTGTAGCGGAATTTGACAACCTGCAGGAAGTACTGGTTATCACCCAGCTGAAAAACGGGGGAGAAGAAGATGCGCAAAGTACTGATTAATATTATACTTCTGATCCTGGCATTCACGATCCAGATATGTGTGTTTCCTCAGATTGCCTTTCTGTCTTCGGCGCCGAACCTTCTTCTCATTTCCGTATTTATATGCGGATTCATTGAGGGCAAGGAGGCCGGCATGTTTTACGGCCTGATAGCCGGGCTTTTCATGGATCTTTTTTACAGCGGTCCTTTTGGCTTTTATACCCTGTTTTACATCAATATGGGATACCTGAACGGAATCTGCACAAAGTACTATTATGAGGACTATATTACACTGCCTCTTGTGCTGAGCATTGTCAATGATCTGGCATACAATATGTATATTTATATATTCCGTTTCCTTATCAGAAACAGGCTGAATTTCGGCCATTACTTTATTAAAATCATGATTCCGGAAATCATATTTACAACCGTAACCACCCTGATTGTTTACCGTTTCTTTCTTTTTATATACCGTAAGCTGAAGGCGTGGGAGCAAAGGAGAGACAAGAATCTTGTTTGATGACCTGAAAGAATTTTTAAAAGAATTAATCAAAAAAGTGGTTACCTCCCGTCTTTTCGCCCTTTCCGCAGTCTTTCTTATTATGTTCTGTGTGCTGGTCGGCAGGCTTTTTAAGCTGCAGATCGTCGAGGGAGAAGAGTATCAGGATGCCTATATAGCTCTGGCTGAAAAAGTCATTAAGACAGACAGCACAAGGGGCAATATTTACGACAGAAACGGGAATGTGCTGGCTTACAATGAGCTTGCCAATTCCGTTACCATACAGGATATCGGAGCCTTCCGCAAGGCAAGCCAGTTCGATTCGGACTGGAACAGGATGCTTTACGAGCTGGTGTCGATTCTGAACAAACACGGTGAAACCGCCCAGGGAAGCCTAGAACTTATGATAGACCACAACGGTGAATTGGCCTATTCAACAAAGTCGGAGGCTGCCAGAAAGCGGTTTTTAAGAGATCTATACGGTAAGAAAAGCGTGGATGAACTGACCGATAAGGATGGCGATGCTCCGGCAGACGTTACGGCAGAAGAACTGTTCGATAAGCTGAAAGTACAGTACAAGCTTGATGAAACGAAGGATAAGAAGGGCAATCTTATTGAAATTCCTGATGAGGTCGCGCTTCAGATTATTAATATCCGTTATACCATGCGGTTCACTGCTTATCAGAAATACGAAACGACCACCATCGCTACCAACATCAGCGATGAGACGGTGGCTGATATACTGGAACACTCGGCGGATCTTCCGGGTGTCGATATCGAGGAATCCACAAACCGGGTATATAACGAAAGCTTGTATTTTGCACCGATTATCGGTTATACCGGAAAGGTTACCACGGAGCGTCTGGAGGAACTGAAGCAGGTGAATGACGACTATGAGTTAAACGATGTCGTTGGCAGAACCGGTATTGAGTCTTCCATGGAACTGGAGCTGAAGGGACAAAAAGGCTCCCAGACCGCTTATGTGGATAATGTGGGAAGAATACTGACGATAACAGATGAGGTACAGCCCGTGGCGGGCAATGATATCTGGCTGACTCTGGATTTAAACCTTCAGAAGGCCATCTATAACATACTGGAGAGACAGCTGGCAGGTGTTCTTCTGAAAACAATTGTCAACAAAGAGGCTGACGAAATCGTCTATACGGACTCGTCAAATATCAAGCTTCCCATTAAGGATGCCTATTTCCAGCTTATTAATAACAACGTACTCTCCCTGGAACAGTTTGCGTCGGACGAAGCCTCTGATGTAGAGCGCCAGATTAATGCAAAATATCTGAACGCCAGAGCCAGGATTGAAAACGACATACGAAGCGAGCTGTTATCCGGGAACGCTGCTCTGATGCGTGATCTTTCGGAGGAGATGCAGGCGTATATGATTTATATTTATACCTACCTCTCCAGTGATGAGGCCGGAGTCATTATCAAGGATTCCATCGACACGAAAAGCGCAGAGTATCAGGCATGGAAAAACAATGCCATCAGCCTCCGGGATTATCTCTATTACGGTATTGCCAGCAACTGGATAGATACGACGAAACTGAACATCACCAGTAAGTATTCCAATGCCGACGATGTATTCTCCGCCCTGGTGGATTATGTATTCCAGAATCTGGCCGATGATACGGAGTTTACAAAGAAGATTTACCGCTACCTGATCAATAACAACGTGGTTTCCGGCAAAGAGCTGTGCCTCGCCCTGTATTCCCAGAATGTTCTGGCCTACGACGAGGCGGAGGTTAACCGCCTCCGTGCCAGCGGGGATGATTATGCGTTTGAATTTCTGATGAATAAAATCAGAAATATTGAGATTACCCCCGCCCAGCTTGCACTCGATCCATGTACGGCCAGTTGTGTTGTCACCAATGTCAGAACAGGAGAGGTGATGGCTCTGGTCACATACCCGAGCTATGACAACAACCGGATTTCCGACCCGGAATATTTTGCCCAGCTCAATGCCGATCAGTCGCTGCCGCTGCGAAACAACGCAACCCAGACGCTGAAGGCTCCCGGTTCCACCTTTAAGCCTATCACGGCCATTGCCGGACTGGAGGAAGGGGCAATCCGGATTGATGAAACCATCAACTGTACCGGTGAATACGAGGAGGCCAATCCGCCGATTAAATGCTGGAAATATCCGGGCTTCCACGGCCCTCTGAATGTAATCGGCGGTATAGAGAATTCCTGTAACTACTTTTTCTCCGAACTGGCACACAGGCTGTCGCTGGACGCGGAAGGAAATTACAGTCCGGATAAAGGTTTGGAGGTACTCAGAAAATACGCCACAATGTTCGGTCTGGACCAGCCGTCCGGGATCGAAATTTATGAGGCCAATCCGGAGATTACCAACAAGGACCCGGAGCGTTCCGCCATGGGGCAGGGTACACATAACTATGCCAACGTACAGCTGGCCCGCTATGTAACGGCGCTGGCCAACAGAGGAACGGTATTTGATTTAAGCCTGATCGACAAGGAGACTGATTCCCAGGGCAACCTGGTTAAGGACTATACGCCGGCGGTCCATGCCCGGCTCGATATCGCCCAGTCCACATGGGACGCGGTGCAGCAGGGGATGAGACAGGTTATCACAAACAGCAGTACAAAGAAAATTTTCAATAACCTGGATGTCAGCATTGTCGGTAAGACAGGTACGGCACAGGAGTCGGACAAGAGAGGAAACCATGCATTTTTCGTTTCCTTCGCGCCTTATGAGAACCCTGAGATTGCCGTCACCGTCAACATTCCGAACGGTTATTCCTCATCCAATGCCGCAATGGTGGCAAAACACGTATACCGTTACTACTACAACTGTACCACACTTGATAATATCATGACCTCCGGAGCGCTGGACGCATCCAATGAGAGGATTAACGGAGACTAAGAGGTGAGTGTTTCATGCAAAGTTCCGTAGTTATCAAGGGCAGCAAGGCCGGAATGACGGTCATACTGAATCCGGATGTGCCCTTTGAGCAGCTAATAGAAGACATAGGAAAAAAATTCAGGGAGAGTTCCCGGTTCTGGGGTTCCATTCAGATGACTCTGACCCTGGAGGGGCGTACACTTACACCTTCTGAGGAATTTCAGATTGTGGATGCCATCACGGCCAATTCACAGATTGATATCCTCTGTATCCTGGATACCGATGCCAACCGCATCGCCAAATGTGAGAAGGCCCTGACCGAACGCCTGATGGAGCTTTCCTCCCAGACAGGGCAGTTCTATAAGGGCAGCCTGCAGAAAGGCGATGTGCTGGAATCGGAGGCCAGTATTGTGATTATCGGCGATGTCTGCCATGGCGCACGCGTCATCGCGAAGGGCAATGTGATTGTACTGGGAGTGTTAAATGGTACGGTCCATGCCGGAGCAGCCGGGGGCAACGCCGTGATCGTCGCATTCGATATGGCTCCCACACAGCTTCGTATCGCCGATTACTGTACCAGGGCAGAGGAAAAAGGAAAGCGGCTCGGCCGGGGACCTATCATTGTTTCAGTGGAAGAAGACAGTCTGGTTGTCCGGCCAATTAAAAAGAGTTTCTTAAATTATTTAAATTTTATTTAATACTGGAAATATTTCTGATTTTAGAGTAGAATAATAGGGTAAACTGAATACAGGAGGATGTTCAAATGAGTGAAGTCATTGTTGTTACTTCCGGAAAAGGAGGCGTCGGCAAGACAACGACTTCCGCAAATGTCGGAACAGGCCTTGCCATGCTGGGAAAGAGAGTCGTATTAATCGATACCGATATAGGGCTCAGAAACCTGGATGTGGTCATGGGACTGGAGAACCGGATTGTATATAATCTGGTGGACGTAGTGGAAGGCAATTGTCGCATGAAGCAGGCGCTTATTAGAGACAAAAGATATCCTAACCTGTTTTTACTGCCGTCGGCACAGACGAGGGACAAGTCAAGTGTCAACCCGTCGCAGATGGTAAAGTTAGTAGAGTACCTGAAAGAAGATTTTGATTACATACTATTAGATTGCCCGGCCGGTATCGAACAGGGATTTAAGAATGCCGTCGCCGGAGCAGACAGAGCACTTGTCGTCACCACGCCGGAGGTATCCGCCATCCGCGATGCAGACCGTATCATCGGCCTTCTGGAAGCCGATGCCACCAAACGTATTGAACTGATCATCAACAGGATACGAATGGATATGGTACACCGCGGTGACATGATGTCGGTCGATGATGTGATGGATATCTTGTCCATCCCTGTTATCGGAACCGTGCCGGATGATGAGGACATCGTCATTTCCACCAATCAGGGTGAGCCTCTGGTGGGAATGAACGGATATGCCGGTCAGGCCTATCTGAACATTTGCAAAAGAATACTTGGTGAGTCGGTACCGTTTATGAATCTGGAAAACAGCCGGAATATATGGTCCAGAATAACCTGTCTGCTTAAGCGGGCTTAAGGGAGGGACTGTATGATGCATTTAGTGGAGCTGTTTGGCCGGAAGAATTCAGGCGAAATCGCAAGGCAGCGCCTAAAACTATTGCTGGTTTCTGATCGGGCAGGCTGCTCGCCGGAACTGCTGGAGATGATACGCAGTGACTTTATCCACGCCGTCTCCAGGTATATGGAAGTGGATACAAACGATCTCACCGTATGCGTCATCAGGAGTTCAACTGATGAATACAAGGGAAAAGTACCTGCGCTGTATGCCAGCATACCGATTCGCGACTTACAGAATAAGGGGCCATTTACAGCATGATATTCGATTACAACTTTAAAAATTACAATTTCCGCATAATTTTTTATATGCTGGCTCTCAGTACACTCGGTGTTCTCGTTGTTGCCAGCGCCAGCGGACAGGACCGGGCGACTGTACTCAAGCAGATCGTCGGGGTAGCGATAGCACTGGTCATATGCATCATCGTTTCCCTGATTGATTATCACAAGTATTTTAAATTCAGCTCCATTATATATGTGGGCTGCGTTTCCCTGCTGCTTGCCGTACTGTTAATCGGAAAAAATACAAAAGGAGCAACCAGATGGCTGCGAATCGGCGGTATACAGATCCAGCCCTCTGAGTTTGTGAAAATAGGGCTTATTGTGATCCTTTCCTGGTTTCTGTCAAAGAATCAGGAAAGGATCAATGCGCCGTCCGTTGTCGGAACGGCAGCGCTGATGTGCGCCGTTCCTCTCGGAATGGTCTATATGCAGCCGAACCTGTCCACCACCATCGTTATTGCTTTTACACTTGTCTGCATTGTGTATGCCGCAGGGCTCAGTTATAAATGGATTGTGGGAGTACTGGCTGCCGGAATCCCGCTTACGGGACTCTGTCTCTACCTGGCCCTGTTTGATATGGTACCGTTCCTTAAGAAGTATCAGGCACAGAGGATTCTGGCAAAAATATTTCACAGTGACAGCCAGTATGCCGATTTAAACCGGCAACAGGATAATTCCATTATGGCCATCGGCTCAGGACAACTAAATGGCAAGGGGTTATTTAACAATACCCTGAGTTCTGTCAAAAACGGAAATTTCCTCTCAGAGGAACAGACCGATTTCATCTTTGCGGTAATCGGGGAGGAACTGGGCTTCATCCGCAGTGTCATAGTGATTCTTGTCTATGCTCTGTTGGTTTATGAGTGTCTTTACATTGCCAGCCGTGCCAAAGATACGGCAGGCAAACTTATTTGTACCGGTATGGCGGCTCTGCTTGCTTTTCAGAGCTTCGCCAACATAGCTGTGGCAACGGGAATATTCCCCAATACGGGACTGCCGCTGCCGTTTATCAGCTCCGGTATCAGTTCACTTCTCAGCATGTTTATCGGTATGGGAATTGTCTTAAATATTGGACTTCAAAGAAAAAGCAGCAATCATTAAGGAGGCAGGTTATCGATGAATATAGGATTAATCGCACACGATTCAAAGAAAAAACTGATGCAGAACTTCTGCATCGCTTACAAAGGGATTTTAGCCAAGCATTCTCTTTATGCAACAGGCACGACGGGCAGGCTGATAGAAGAGGTTACAAACCTGTCCATACACAAATATCTTCCCGGTCATTTGGGAGGATCTACTCAGCTTGGTTCACAGATCGAGCATAATTCCATTGATCTCACCATATTTTTAAGGGATCCGCTGTCACCAAAGTCACATGAACCGGATGCTGATATTGTTATCCGTCTTTGCGATGTACACAATATTCCTCTGGCCACCAACCTAGCCACGGCAGAGCTCCTGATCAAGTCTCTGGATCGCGGCGATATGGAGTGGCGCGAGATGTATAAATAGAGGTGCGCCATTGAAACGTATAATAATACAGAGCTCTGTTCTGCTTGCGGCAGCAGCGCTTTCACTTTCAGCCTGCGGTAAAAAAGGCGGGCTGGAGGAAGCTTATTCATATGAAGAACGATCACAGCTGATGTCCGCACATGGGGGCAGTGAGCTGGCTCCTCTTTTCGCGGAGAATCTGTGCGTCGTCACAGACAGTCAGGACGGGGATACGTCCATGAATGCGGAGGCCGGAGCTCTCTTTAATGTTACAGACCGCTCTGTTGTCTACAGTAAGAATGCATTCGAACGGCTGTATCCGGCCAGCACTACCAAAGTTATGACTGCCATCATCGCCCTGGAAGAGGGGAATCTCTCGGATCAGGTGACGGTGACGGAGGATGCGGTTATAACCGAGGCAGGCGCTTCCCTCTGCGGAATCAAGCCGGGAGACGTGATTACAATGCAGGATCTTCTCTACGGCCTTATGATGCCGTCGGGTAATGATGCGGCGAACGCCATTGCCGTACATATGTATGGTAGCATTGACGCGTTTGCAGACAGAATGAATGTCAGGGCCAGGGAACTGGGCGCCACAGGGACCCACTTTACAAATCCCAGCGGGCTTACTGACGAGAACCATTATACTACCGCTTATGATCTCTATCTGATGTTCAATGAAGCGATGAAGCTCCCGCTTTTCAGAGAGATAATTGCTGAAGACTCTTACACAGCCAATTATCAGAACGGCGCCGGGGAAGCCGTATCGAAAACCTGGACTGTGGGGAACTGGTATCAGAAAGGAGAGCGTGAAACACCGGCCGGAGTCAGCGTCCTCGGCGGAAAAACCGGAACGACTCAGGCTGCAGGATATTGCCTGATTATGGCCTCTAACGACAGCCAGGATAAAGAGTATATTTCCGTTGTCCTTAAATCAGACAGCCGTCCTTCCCTCTATGATAATATGACAAATATAATTTCTAAAATTGTCAATTAGTGATTGCGTTTTTTATGAATTTATACTATAATTATTTATAGATTAAATGACTTTTTATACAACTTAAATAAAAAATCCAAGGAGGAGATTGTTATGGTTCAGATTATTGCGGGAAATAAGGGTAAAGGAAAGACTAAGTATTTACTGGACATGGCGAATACAGCAGTAAAAGAATCCAAGGGTTCGATAGTTTATCTTGACAAAAGTGCAAAGCATATGTACGAGCTGAATAATAAGATTCGTCTCATCAACGTACAGGAATATCCGATTACTTCCAGTGAAGGATTTATAGGTTTTCTTTGCGGAATCATCTGTCAGGATCATGATCTGGAACAGATGTATTTAGACAGCTTCCTCAAGCTGTCCTGCCTGGAGGGCGAAGATATCGAAGCGACCTACCGGACGCTGGAGACTATCAGTGAAAAATATCATATTACATTTGTTCTCAGCATTTCCATGGACGCAGATACGTTACCTGAGATTGCAAGACCAAATGTGGTTGTTTCGTTATAAATGGGTAACTTACAGTACCTTCATACGTTACCGCTCGCGATGCGCAAAAACAGCGGAAAACTGTTTCGTGCCGTATGAGCAGTTACATTAATGGTACATAACTTACAGAAGAAAGAGTGCTGCGGCCGCGGCGCTCTTTCTTTTGCTTGAATTTTTTGACAATTACTCTTATAATACAAAGGAAAGGAGAACGGCATTACATCATGGCTAAAAACAAAAAAGTTATCCGCTATAGAAAACCACTGAACATAAACGTTGGCATGATTATTTTTGCCATGATATTCGTTTATCTTTCCTTCAGTGTTTACACGTATATCCGCCGCGATAAGATACAGTTCTATGAAGTGGTCGAGGGCAGTATCGTAAATGACAAGAGCCACACAGGGATTATTCTGAGAGAGGAGACCGTCAGACAGGCCGACAGGACAGGCTTTGTCAATTATTACATAAGGGAAGGCAAACGCGCCGCTGCGGGCGCCCGTGTTTATTCATTGGATGAAACAGGACAGCTGGGCAAATTTCTGGAAGAGAACCAGGAAAACGCCGCCCCTCTCTCCGATGAAAATCTCTCCGAACTGAAGAAGCAGCTCAGTTCCTTCTGCCTCTCATACAGCGACAGCCGCTTCGGGGCTATTTATGATGAGAAATATTCACTCCAGGCCTCCGTGGCGGAGTATATGAACTTCAACGCCCTTGACGGTATGGACGAGCTATTAAAGGAACGGGGGATTAATTACCAGCAGGTTTATGCGGATCAGCCCGGTATTGTTTCTTATGCGATAGATTCCTATGAAGGGATGACCGCCTCCGATATCTCCGAGGCATCCTTTGACCGCACACTCTATAAACGCTCCTTTGGCAAAGCGGGAGATTTAATCGAGAACGGCACGCCGGTTTACAAACTGATCACCTCAGAGAACTGGTCCGTTGTGTTTCCTCTCAGCGAAGAGGATCAGACGGCCTATGCAGACAAAAAGACGCTACAAATCAAGCCGGACAGCACTGATTTCTCGATGCGGGGTTCCTACAGCCAGATCACGGGAAGCGATGGCAAGCTTTACGGCAAAGTAGATTTTGATAAGTTTATGGTACAGTTTGCTTCCGACCGGTTTATCGATTTTGAAATTGTGTCAGATGAGGCAGCCGGTCTCAAGATCCCTGTTTCATCCGTAACATCAAAAGAGTTTTTTACGGTTCCGGTCGATTATCTGACTCAGGGCGGTGACGCCACCATGTCGGAGTCCGGCTTCTTAAAGGAAGTCTATTCGGAATCCGGAGAATCCTCCATTGTATTCACACCGGCCGATATATATAATTCCACGGAAGAATATTATTATGTGGATAAAAGCGAATCCGGACCGTTTAAGAGCGGAGATTATATTGTAAAGCCGGATTCCAGTGAGCGTTATCAGATTGGTCCTGTAGCAACGCTTAAGGGAGTCTACAATATTAACAAGGGCTATGCCGTGTTCCGTCTCATATCGGAGCTGACGAATAACGGTGAATATTATATAATAGAAAAAGGCACAAAATATGGTCTTTCCGTGTATGATCACATCGTGCTTAACGCCTCTACGGTAACGGAAGGACAGATTATATACCAATAACGCTGGGAAAGGTGTGTCAGAATGATCAGAGAAAATTTAAATGATGTAAAAGAAAATATTGTTTCGGCCTGCCGGGCTTCGAACCGGCAGCCTCAGGATGTAACGCTGATAGCTGTCAGTAAAACAAAACCGGTGGAGCTTCTCAGGGAGGCATATGATGCCGGCGTCCGTGACTTCGGTGAAAACAAGGTTCAGGAGATTCTTGAAAAAGCGCCCGCACTTCCGGATGACATCCGCTGGCATATGATCGGACATCTGCAAAAGAACAAGGTACGTCAGGTCATCGATAAAACAGTCCTGATCCACTCCGTTGATACAGTGGCTCTGGCTGAACAGATTGAAAAAGAGGCGGCCAAAAAAAACATTGATGTCGACATCCTTCTGGAGGTCAATATCGGGGAAGAGGAAAGCAAGTATGGGTTCAGGGCCGGCGAAGTTCTGGAGGCAGTTACCATTATTTCCAAATTCTCCCATGTACACATAAAGGGATTGATGACAATTGCTCCATTTGTTGATAATTCTGAAGAAAATCGCGATATTTTTCTAAAATTATATCAATTAAATGTTGACATAAAAAGCAAAAACATCGATAATGTTAATATGGCTGTGCTCTCGATGGGAATGACCGGTGATTATATGACAGCAATAGAAGAGGGCGCAACCATGATTAGAGTCGGTACCGGAATCTTTGGTGCCAGGACAAAGATGGGAGAGAATTTAGTATGAGTATTCTGAACAAACTAATGGATACAATGCGTTTAACAGAAGAAGACGATGAAGACTACTTCATCGATGACGACTATGAAGATGAGAAACCTGCCAAAAAGCGGTTATTTAATAAAAAAGAAGAAGAAGACTATGACTATGATGAGGAACCGGAGCCAAAGCCCCGTTTTCTTTCACGTTCCTCAAGCAAAGTAGTCCCTATGAGGAGGGGGATGGAAGTGACTCTAATAAAACCTACCTCCATGGAGGATTCCAGGGAGATTTGCGATTATCTGCTGGCAGGAAAAGCTGTCGTCATGAACATGGAGGGCATCCATATGGAAGTGGCGCAGAGAATTATTGATTTCGCATCAGGCGCCACGTATTCGATGAACGGAAACCTGCAGAAGATTTCCAATTACATATTTATTGCAACACCAGAAACCGTAGAATTATCCGGCGATTTCCCGGAGCTTTTAGCTGACGGCTCTTTGAATATTTCCGGAATGAACCTTCACTTTTAACATTATTATGCAGGATAAAGACGAACAATTACTGAAAAAGCGTATATCGGAGCTGGCAGCGCTCTGCTATCAGCGTGATATACGGTCATATACCGATTTTCTGACGTTAAATGAACAGACAATTTTCCATTCCATGAAACGTACGCTTCCTCCTGTCACCTGGCTGATGGGCGGAGGTTATGAGACTGCCGAACGGAAAATTGTTTGTTTTCTGCCGTCTTATGAGGATGAAACAGCCGATTTACCAATCAGTATACTGGAAGCCGTTCCGGCCAGTCCACGCTTTGCAGAGACTCTTACACACCGGGATTTTCTGGGGGCCATTATGAACCTTGGAATATCGCGAAGCTGTATTGGCGATATTCTGATGAATGAAAACGGCTGTTTTATTTTTTGTCTGGAGAAGATGGCTCCCTTTTTAATCCAGGAGCTTAAGATGGTGTGCCACACCCAGGTCAGCTGCCGGCCCGCCACGCAGGCCCCGGCGGCCGCTCCGGTCTGCGAGACGGTAAGCGGAAGCGTGGCATCTCCGCGTCTGGACAGCGTGATTTCCCTCGTTTTTAAGACGTCCCGGTCAAAGACCCTCCCATTTATTGAGGGGGAGCGGGTATTTATAGACGGCCGCCTGTGCATCTCTTCCGGCCGGCAGTTAAAGGAGGGAGAGATTATATCGGTCCGCGGCCTCGGCAAGTTCCGCTATACCGGCGCCGGAAATCAGACAAAGAAAGGGCGCCTTTTCGTCAGTGCTGAAAAATATATATAGTCCGGAAAAATATGCCGAAAGTTACTATTCACAGCCCCGCTGAAAAACGCGGTTCTGCGAACCGTAACACGCTTCGCGATGCACAGAATCGGAAAAAAACACCGTTTCGCGCCGTTAAACTCGGGATTTTTACTCAAAAAACGAGTGAAAACACCTCGCGGAATAGCGGCTGTGAATAGTAACTGCCGAAATACGGATAAGGAGAAACGATTATGAATGGCAAAAATACATCTGAGAATACTACAGACAGACTTACCGTGCATTTGAACGGCGAGCCTGTATACGATATTGTTATGACACAAGATTTTAACGGCCTGCAGGAGGAGGTAAGCAAACATGTCTCTGCTTCCGGTAAGCTCTGCATTGTCACCGACTCTACAGTGTCGGAGCTTTACCTTAGGGAAGTGGCCGAAATCCTGTCTTCCTGCTGCAGCAGCGTGATTTCTTATGTTTTTCCGGCGGGAGAGGCGCATAAAAATCTGTCTACTGTCCAAAAGCTCTATGAACGGCTGATTCTGGAGCGCTTTGACAGGAGTGATATGCTGGTAGCTCTCGGGGGCGGGGTCGTGGGCGATCTCTGCGGCTTTGCCGCCGCCACCTATCTGCGCGGAATTTCTTTTATCCAGATTCCAACCACCCTGCTCTCCCAGGTGGACAGCAGTATCGGCGGAAAAACAGGCGTTGATTTCGACTCTTACAAAAATATGGTCGGCGCTTTCCATATGCCGAAACTCGTTTATACGAATATCAGAACCCTTTTAACCCTGCCGGACAACGAGTTTGCCGCAGGGCTGGGCGAAGTGATCAAGCATGGCCTGATACGGGACAGGGAATACTATGACTGGCTGCTTTCATATGCCGGTGAAATTGAAGCCAGGGATCTCACTGTCCTGAGACAGACCGTCGCCGGAAGCAATTTGATTAAACGAAAAGTTGTGGAAACGGATCCGACGGAAAAGGGAGACAGGATGCTCCTGAATTTTGGACATACCCTTGGCCATGCCATCGAAAAACTCAAAAATTTCGAACTTCTTCACGGCGAATGTGTCGCCCTCGGAGCGCTTGCCGCCATGCGCCTGTCCGAGAGCAGAGGTATGATTACAGAAGCGGAAACAGAGCGTTTTAAAGAGGCATTAATGCGATTTCATATTGCGGTGCGTGTTTCCGGCCTGACGGCCGGCGATATTATCGAGGCGACAAAGAATGATAAGAAGATGGAATCCGGAGTGATTAAATTCATCCTTTTAAAAAGCGTAGGCTGTGCCTATGTGGATCGGACCGTCACGGACGGTGAGATGGAGGAAGCGCTTAAGTTCATCCTGACACAGGAGGAAATCAATGAATAAAAAAATACAGCAGTTTCTGTTTTTTCTCGCCGGTCTCGTAGTCAGCATCAGCTTCGACCAGTGGACAAAGTATCTGGCAGTCGTAAAATTAAAAGGAAAGCAGCCGTTTGTAATCTGGGATGGTGTTTTTGAACTGTATTACTCAGAAAACCGCGGGGCTGCATTTGGAATGATGCAGGGCAAACAGGGATTTTTCTTTCTGATCGCCATTGCCGTCATAGCTGTTGTGGTATTTCTCCTGTTTCGTATGCCGTCTGATAAAAAATATCTGCCGTTTACCGGATGTCTGTTCCTGCTCGTCTCCGGCGCCGCAGGCAATATGATCGACCGGGTGACGAACGGCTATGTGGTGGATTTTTTATATTTCAAATTAATAGATTTTCCAATTTTTAATGTGGCAGACTGTTACGTAGTGGTATCCACGCTGCTTTTGATTCTCCTTTTCTTTTTCGTCTATTCCGACGAGGAACTGGAATTTCTTTCATGCGAAAGACAGAAGAATAAAAAATCGGAGAATGGAGAATAACAGGAAAAGGAGAATGCAGTTTGAAACAGGAATACATTGTTCCGGAAGAAAGCTCCGGCCTGCGAATTGACAAATTTCTGACTGAAAGCTGTCCCGATTATACGCGTTCCTTTCTCCAGAAGCTCTTAAAATCAGAGCTGGTGGAGGTGAATGGAAAACCGGTAAAAAGCAGCTACAAAACAGCGGCCGGCGACACGGTCACTTTCGAGGTGCCGGAAGCTGTGGAAGCGGAGATTACGGCGCAGGAGATGCCCCTTGATATCCTCTATGAGGATGTGGATGTGATTCTGATCAATAAGCCCAAAGGCATGGTAGTACATCCTGCCGCCGGACACTATGAAGGAACTCTTGTGAACGGCCTGATGCATCATTGCCGGGAGCAGCTTTCCGGTATCAACGGCGTCATGCGCCCCGGCATTGTCCACCGGATCGATATGGATACTACAGGAGTCCTTATCGTATGCAAGAACGACCTGGCCCATAATTCCATTGCGGAGCAGTTAAAGGTTCATTCTATCACAAGGAAATATTATGCCGTGGTATTCGGCAGTCTCAAAGACGATGAAGGGACAATTCACGCCCCTATCGGACGTCATCCGAATGACCGGAAAAAGATGAGCATCAACAGTAAAAACGGCAAGGACGCCGTCACCCATTATAAAGTGCTGGAACGTTTTCACGGATATACACTCGTGGAGTGCAGGCTCGAAACAGGACGCACGCACCAGATCCGGGTTCACATGGCAAGCATCGGACATCCGCTTCTGGGCGATCAGGTATATGGCCCGGCGAAACAGCCCTTCCATTTACAGGGGCAGACCCTGCATGCCGGAGTTCTCGGTTTCCTCCATCCGCGCACAGGAGAGTATATGGAGTTTTCAGCGCCGCTGCCAAAATATTTTGAGGAACTGCTAGAGAAACTGCGCCGCTTAACTTGATACATCTGCAATTCAGCCCGCCGCTTTCTGGCGGGGGTGAAGAGTAACATTTCTGGAGGGTACAAATGAATATTTTTGATATACTGGGTCCGGTTATGGTCGGCCCGTCAAGCTCCCATACAGCCGGTGCGGTGCGTATCGGGCTGGCGGCGCGCAAGCTTTTGGGAGAACCGCCGGTCAAAGCCGCCATCACTCTGTCAGGTTCTTTTTCTTCCACCGGAGCCGGCCATGGAACGGACAGGGCGATTGTCGCCGGGCTTCTTAACATGGAACCGGATGATATGAAAATTCCTGAAAGTTTCAGGGAGGCTGAAAAAGCCGGGCTTGAATTCGGTTTTATTCATGATACAATCGGCGGAGCGCACCCAAACACAGCTCTTCTCGACATTTTATCCGCGTCGGGCCGGAGGATCCGGATGCAGGCGTCCTCGCTCGGAGGCGGCCGTATCATGATCAACAAACTGGATGGTGTGGAAATCAACGTAACCGGAGAGCGTCCGGTGCTGATTATCCACAATATCGATAAGCCCGGCTACGTATCCGAAGTTACGTCTCTGATGGCCTCCGGCTCGGTCAATATCGCAACCATGACGCTCCACCGCAGCAAAAGGGGCGGTGATGCCGTGATGGTGATTGAGACGGATCAGAACATACCGGTTGAGGCTGTGAGGCACCTTGAAGCCGTTAAGGGCATTTTTAAGGTTACCTGCCTGAATCTGTAGATATTTTGTAACTGTTGATCTTATCGGAACGGTTACGATATTGTAACCCAAACGTTACTATTCACGGCCTGTATCCCGCGAGGCGCTTTCATGCGTATTTTGCGCGAAAATCACAAGTTACACGGCGCGAAACTGTGAATAGTAACCCCTAAACCATAACGGCGCTGAAGTATGCCGTTTATTTCTAATTCCCGGAGGTTCAAATCATATGGCATATAAATCACTTGATTCCATTGTGCAGTACTGCGCCGAACACGGAGCAGCTTTTGATGAAGCCGTGCTCGAGGACGATATGCAGGAGAGGAACGTTACCAGAGAGGACTCCTTAAGCAGTATGAAGTCCATGTGGCAGGCCATGAAGGAAGCGGCCTCCTCCTATGATCCATCCCTCAAATCGGCAAGCGGCCTGTCCGGGGGGCAGGGTGCGCTGATGTCGGCTTATATGGAGCAGGGGGAGACTCTGTGCGGACCATTCATTAATTCCGTCATCAGAGCGGCGCTTCAGATGGGGGAATCGAATGCCTGTATGAAACGGATTGTGGCAGCCCCTACTGCGGGAGCCTGCGGAGTGCTTCCGGCCGTCCTGATTCCCGGCTGTGCCGAGTTTGGTTTTGAGGATGAAAAAATGATACGCTCCCTCTATGTTGCCGCCGGGATCGGACAGGTCATAGCGGAGCGTGCGTATATTGCCGGCGCCCTGGGCGGCTGTCAGGCTGAGATAGGGAGCGCATCGGCCATGGCTGCCGGAGCCCTCGTATTTTTAAAGGGAGGCTCACCGGATATGATTTTAAATGCAGTGGCAATTGCCCTTAAAAGCCTGCTGGGCCTTGTATGCGATCCGGTTGCCGGACTCGTGGAAGTGCCCTGTATCAAACGGAACGTCCTGGGAGCCGTCAATGCGCTGACCAGCGCAGATATGGCTCTGGCTGGGATTGTCAGTTTTGTACCCGCTGATCAGGTAATCGACGCGATGAAGGAAGTGGGCGATAAAATGCACGCTTCCTTAAAGGAAACAAGTATGGGCGGATTAGCCGCTTCAAAAGCTGCACGTAATTTGCAATTTTAATAATGACTTTTCAGAATTTTTGCGTTATAATAGAGGCAAGAAGCAGAATAGTTTTACAAATTGAAAGGAGTGAGATCGATGATGGGTAATTTAGTAATTACAATCGGTCGTGAATGTGGCAGTGCAGGACGACTGATAGGACAGAAACTGGCAGCAGATCTCGGTGTGAAGTGTTATGATAAGGAGCTTTTAACTCTCGCTGCAAAGAACAGCGGTTTGTGTGAAGAACTGTTTAAAACTCATGATGAGAAGCCGACAAGCAGTTTTCTCTATTCGCTTGTTATGGATACATATTCTCTTGGATACAATACCTCCGCATATATGGATATGCCGATTAACCACAAGATCTTTCTGGCCCAGTTCGATACAATCAAGAAGCTGGCGGAGGAAGAGTCCTGTGTCATCGTAGGCCGCTGCGCTGATTATGCGCTGGCTGATTATCCCAATACCGTCAGCGTCTTTATCTGCGGCGACGAGGAGGATAAAATCCACCATCTGATGGAACGCCACAATGTGGATGAGGCTAAAGCAAAAGATATCATGATCAAAACAGACAAACGCAGGGCCAGCTATTACAATTATTACTCCAGCAAACGCTGGGGAAGCTGCAAGAGCTATGACATGTGCATCAGCAGCAGCGCCGTAGGCTATGACGGAGCAGTTGATATAATTAAGGAATTCGCCAAAAAGAAACAAGAATTTCTTAAAACAAAGAATTATAAGTAACTGATATAATAAGACCGGTATGCCTGTTTGTTTTGAACAGGCGTATCGGTCTTTTATAATGTCAATAACTTAACTAGAAAAGAGTTACCCCAATGAGAAAGTTCCATCCACTGATAACGAGAATCCTGGTTATGACTGCATCCGGGTTTCTGCTTATTTCAATTGCAGGATCCTATACGCCGGCGGTTTCACCAGCGCCGGAACAGGCAATTCGTATTTCTCATGATAATGCGGCGGATATATCACAGTCCGGCTCGCTGCCTGTCCGGATTATGAATCTATTAAATCAATTTGCCGGTAATTCAGCCTCCTATCTCTCAGGGCTGGATTCGAAAACGGAGGAAACCTATTCTCCTTCCGTTTTTAAGTATAATCTGATGGCGCTCTATCCCGATGAGCAGGAGATATCCCCGGAGGATGAGACGGCCACGCAGCAGGAGCGCGTTATGCGCCTGCTGAAGTATAACCTGAAACCATTCTACGATTTTTTCAAGCTGTCCTTTCATACAAGGGCCTCTGATTCCTACGGCGGACAGATGTATGAGTATCTGAACCGTAAAGATGCGGAATGGACATCCGAGCTTTACCGGTGGCTGCAGGCGTCGCCAGAGCAGGCCGCTAAAATGCTCCGGCATCCGGCATCCTCCGTCACCGGTAAGTACGATCCGACCAACAAAGCCCACGATCCGGCCAATCCGGCTACGTGGCTAATCCCATCGTGGAAAAACGTCTCTTTTCAATTTTACGATGGAGACGGCAAAAGTATTTCCCTCTATTCCAACGCACAGGAAATCGCTTCCATGGCCAGCGTTTACACCTGGTTTACCGGATGGACCGATGTGGATAACTTCAAAAGCTATATTGATGAATTATGGCAGTTATCCCACGGTTACAGCGTGACAGTCGGTGCTGTTTATTATTGCGGCGGCTGTGTGGATCCGAATGATGCGGAATCAGATGACGATGCAGAGACGGAACCCGCCTTATCAGCGCCTTCAGAGACCTCCGGTGAAAGTCAGGCGGAAATTCCTTCAGATGTCTTGCCGGAAGGGCAGAATGGGGCATCTGAGGCTTCACAGGAAGCGGCTGCAGCCCAGGCATCACCGTCAGAGCTGTCCGGTCCCTCCGAAGATACCGCCGCCGCGGCAGGAGAGCATGCAGTGGGCGGCCAGGACGGTGAATCCGATGCTGTTCCGGCAGCCGAGGAAACGCAGATACAGCTCAACGAAGAAGGAAAATTTTGTCCCGGCCATGTCGATTTGACCATCACGGCCCGTATTACCGGGCTTTCAGAACGGAAAAACCTTTTTACCCTGGATAAGAGAGGCCACATGAAGACAGAGGCCTGGAACGGATGGTCCGATTACGGCAAAGCCTATGTCAACCGGCTGAACAGCCAGGACTGGGCGCTTTTATATAATCTGTCCCCAATTGAACTGGCACTCGGAAAGCCGCTGACCTTTACGGAGATCAGTGAGTATCTGAAACTGCTTCCCGACGATATATCGAGGGAGAGAAAGGCAGTCATTACATACGCCCTGCAGTCTGTCGGCAAAATTCCATACTATTATGGAGGTAAGGCAAAGGCGCCGGGTTACGAGGGCAATAATTTCGCCGTTATTACCCCGCCCGACAGAAAAGGACGTATCATATCAGGACTTGACTGTTCCGGATGGGTAAACTGGGTTTACTGGTCTTCCCTTGGAAAGATCCCGACTAATCTCGGCACCAGCGGGCTGATATATGCCGGAAGGGCGATAAGCCGGTCCGACTTAAAACCAGGCGACATTATCATAAGACTGGGGGTAAATTCCCATGTCGTCATGTTCCTGGCCTGGGCGCCGAACGGCCAGATGATATGCATCCACGAGACAGGCGGAAGCGTCAGCAACGTCACGGTCAGTGTTATGGATGCAAACTGGCCTTATTACCGTTCTTTATTAGATTAAGATAATACGCTTTGCTTTGCATCATTTTATTGTTTATGATAAAACTGTGAATAAATTTTATTGAGGACGGTAGCCTGCACGCTCTGCGCACAGGTTACCGTTTGCATATAAGGATTTTGTTAAGGTTATTCAGGTGTCATTGACAGAGGGTTTCTTTCCCCCTATAATTCCTTCATAATAAAAAACGTCTTCGGACAGAAAGGAAATTCATACATATATGGTCGACGCCGTCAGCGACGATGCTCCAGGACTTAATTTGAAAAAATATTATATCATTCGGTATGGAAAGGTGTATCCTGCGTTCTTGAACTGAGCGCAGGATATGCCTTTTTGCCGATTCAGAAGAAGGAGTAATCAGAAATGAATAGAAAAGCTGCACTTATTTATGGGAAAATCTCTGCATGGCTGGATTTTGCGTGGCAGCAGTCCTGTTGCTGGCAATCCTGACTGGCGTTCTTTTACTGGCCGAAAATTTGATAGGGACAGTAATGCATATGCCTGACTCGCTGGATTTAAACGAAATATTAGGTGATGCATTGACATTAGCCGTAGGAATTGAATTTGTAAAAATGCTGGTAAAGCACGCCCCCGAGGCCGTAGTAGAGGTCTTGCTGTTTGCGATTGCCAGGGAAATTTTTCGGCGTATTGGGGCTGTTTGGTTTTCCGATAGGACTTTCTTTATTGAGGCATCTCAATGAAAATGGAACGATTAAATTATTTCAATCTGATACAAAACGGTGAATGAAACGGCAGCAAAGCTTATGCAGATGACCGTCAGATTGAGTTGCTGAGTCGCTTCTTAAGTGTTATAATATTATCCTATTCCGGATGAAATGTTCCGAATAATTTGCCCGTATATTTAAATATTAACAGAGAAGGACACAGATCATGATAAACAGAGAAGATATGCTGGAGCTTACAAGGCGGATGACCCTTGCCCGCACTTCCTTCACAAGGATTGCAGGATGCTATGTGGATAAGGATGGTGATTTTGATGGGAGTTTTAATACAAATTTTCTAAAACTATCGTCACCGGAACGGACGAAAAAGCTTGCACTGGCAAAGGAAATCCCGTTTTCACCGACAAATGTAAACCTGAAGAAATATGAATTTCCCCAAAGTGTCCGCAAACCGGGCAGCATGTGGCAGCTGCTTATGGCAATGAAAGAGTGCGGTCTGAAAAATGACGCCCTGATGGATACATTTTATGATATTGTCATGGAGAAATACAGGGCGGATAAAGAATATGCCATTCTGGTATTTCATGATCGTTTCGACATTCCCTCAAAGGCTTCCGATAAAGAAAGGCTGTGGGAATCGGAAGAGGTATTTGAATATATCATCTGCGCTGTCTGCCTGCTGTCCGGCGAGTATGAGCCCGGAAAACCGGAATACGGATTTTTGTTCCCTGCCTTTACCGACAGAAGCGCGGATCTGAACCATATTGATATATTCCAGCTGGATGCAAAAAGGCCGCACAATGAACTGCTGGAAACTTTGGGAGTATGTCCGGAAGAATAGCGGATTCTGATGAATTGCATGTCGGGGAACTGCCTGAGTTTCAGCACAACATCGGACCGCACAAAATATCAAGAGAAAACCTCCTTAATCCTTTAAGATATGTATATACGCAGCAACAGTTCAGACAGGTTTTCACATGCGTTAACATTCTTGCTGACTGAATTGTGACGATGCGTAAGCAGGGAGAGGGGAAAGGAGAAAGATGGATTGGATTACAGGTATACAGAAAGCCATTGACTATGTTGAGGCACACATCACAGAACCGATTGATTATGAAGAGGCTGCAAAACGGGCTTATTCCTCAAGCTTTCATTTTCAACGTGTATTCAGTATTCTGTGCGGATTTACATTAGGTGAATATATCCGTTGGAGAAGGCTGTCGCTGGCCGGAAGCGAATTGCTTCAATCTAATAATATGATTGATTTTTATATAAAACAGTAGTATACTGTCCTATATCCAACTATTCGTGAAAGTCTACTTTATCGAATAGTTGGATAATAAAAACTACCAAGGAGTATTCTTATTATGAAATTGCAGCGATTACTCAGTCTTACCCGTCAGGCCGTGGATGATTACGCTCTGATTGACTCTGGTGACAAAATTGCCGTTGGTATCTCCGGCGGCAAGGACAGTCTGACTTTATTATATGCATTGCATGGACTTAAACGTTTTTATCCTAATGAATTTGAATTGTCTGCAATTACTGTAGACCTCGGTTTTGAAAATTTTGATATATCACCGGTTCAATCCCTGTGCAGTGAATTATCTGTCCCATTTACTGTTGTACCGACGGAAATTGGTAAAATCCTATTTGAAACCAGGAAAGAATCAAATCCCTGCGCCCTCTGTGCTAAAATGCGGAAAGGCGCACTCAATGAAACGGCAAAACAAATGGGCTGCAATAAAATAGCCTATGCGCATCACCGTGATGATTTGATTGAAACTATGTTGTTATCTTTAATTTATGAAGGCCGCTTTCATGCGTTTTCTCCTAAAACGTTTCTGGACCGGACGAAACTTACGGTTATCCGTCCGATGATTTATGTGTCAGAAGCCGATGTAATTGGATTTAGAAACAGATTTTCACTTCCTGTATGCAAAAATCCCTGTCCGGTGGATGGAAAAACGAAACGCGAATATGTTAAACAATTAACAAATCAACTGAATTTACAGGCGCCGGGGGTTAAGGAACGCCTATTCCATGCCATTACCGAAGGAAACATTGAAGGATGGCCGGATAAAAAAATACCAAATAACGCGAGGTGAAAATAATGGCTGCTCTCTCCTATCATGAACAGGAAATAATTGAAAATACAAAAAGGCTACGCCAGATGTTAAAGGAACTGCCGCCCTTTTGCGCTGATTTCTTCAGAGGAATTGAACCCAGGACTTCTTCCCGGACAAGAATTGCATACGCTTACGATTTAAAGACATTTTTTGATTTTCTCAGGCAGGAAAACCCGCTTTTTGCCAACTGTGAAATGCGTGACTTCTCTCTCTCTGTTCTGGATGAGATCCAGGTGATGGATTTTGAAGAATACATGGAATTCCTGAAATGCCATTCCACGGAAAGAAGGGAAGATTTAGTTAATACAGAGAGGGGAATCATGAGGAAAATCGCATCATTAAAAAGCTTTTATAATTATTTCTACCGACACGAACGTATTACGAATAACCCGGCGGCATTAATTCAGCTTCCAAAACTTCATGAAAAGGAAATTATACGTCTTGAGGTCGACGAGGTCGCCAGCCTTCTCGACCAGGTTGAAGCAGGCGCGCAACTAACTGAAAAGCAGAAGGCGTTTCATGCAAAAACCAAAATCCGCGATCTTGCATTAATGACACTCCTGCTTGGAACCGGAATCCGTGTCTCCGAATGCATTGGCCTGAATATAAATGATGTGGATTTTAATACGGGCGGCATCAGAATCCACCGAAAAGGCGGCAAGGAGGTCATCGTCTACTTCGGCGCGGAGGTTGAAGATGCGCTGGCCGATTATATGGCAGAACGTAAACACATCACTCCCGAACCGGGACATGAAAACGCACTATTTTTATCCCTACAGAAAAAAAGGCTCAATGTACGAAGTGTTGAAAACCTTGTTAAGAAATATGCCAAAATTGTAACCCCATTAAAGAAGATTACGCCCCATAAGCTCAGAAGCACCTACGGCACAAATCTATATCGGGAAACCGGTGATATTTATCTGGTGGCAGATGTTCTCGGCCACGAAGATGTCAACACGACTAAAAAACATTATGCTGCCTTAGAGGACGAAAGACGGCGGAGCGCACGTAATAAAGTGCAATTAAGAGATAAGTAGTAACGATAAATAACATTCTCTCCCCTCCTGGCCTTTCATAAGGTTTTCATCCGGCATAAAAGCAAAAGTGCATCGGGAGGCAGGGGCATGGATAGTTGATGCTGCCTGAACTGTGACGGAAAACTGATATTGTTCCCGGTATCCTGCTTTTTATTTTCAGGAACCGGAAACAATGTCAGTACCTTTAAGTCATTGTATCATCGCGCAGGGCATCGGATAAAGCAAGGGAAAGGCCAATGCCGATGCCATTCTTTTTAGCATTTTGGCCAAAATAAAACCGTTCATCTTCTATATACCCGGCTTACGTCCGTTTAATAATGTTACTGCTCACACCATTCAAAAAAGCGGCATGCTGTAAACAATAACACGCTTCGCGATGCACAGAAACGGCAAAAAAACGCCGTTTCGCGCCGTGTAACTCGAGGTGTGAACAGTAACTAATAATCTTCCGGTTCTGCCTTATAATAAGTGACCGTCAGATAATTCCCTGCATGAATTGTGTCGTCTATCAGGCAGTTCATGCTCTTCAATTCGCGCACATAGGCTTCCATGCTCTTCTCCGAATGATTGTTATATCTTTCGGCCAGCTTCCAGAGTGTGTCGCCTTCTTCCAGACGTATGCTGGTATAATATTTGCTATAGCTGACCGCCGCTTCCTCCTCGGCCATGGCCTGCATCAGATTGTGGCCGAAAAAACCTGAGCTTAATATTGCAATCAGAACAAGTAAAACTAAAATCCCCTTTTTCATCCCCGTGTCCTCCTTGGTAAAACGTATCTATGTTCCAAACATTTGTTCTTTTCCGTAATTTCATTATAGTAAACGAACATGTGTTTGTCAATGGTTTTAAGCAAAATAAGCGAACAAAGGTTTGCATTTTTTTCGAACATATGTTACTATTATATCAATAGAGGAGGTACATATATGGCACAGGGTAAAATCACTGATAAACAGAGAGAAATTTTAGAATATATCAAAGAAACTATTTTAAAGAAGGGATATCCGCCGGCCGTTCGTGAAATCTGCGAAGCAGTCAGGCTTAAGTCCACTTCTTCCGTCCATTCTCACCTGGAGCAGCTTGAGAAGAACGGCTATATCCGGCGGGATCCCACCAAGCCGCGTACGATTGAGATTATTGACGACACCTTTAACCTTGCGCGCCGCGAAATAGTCAATGTGCCGCTGCTGGGTACCGTGGCTGCCGGTGCGCCGATTCTTGCCCAGGAGAACATTGAGAATTATTTTCCAATCCCTGTGGAGATGCTTCCTAATAAAGAGATTTTTATGCTTAAGGTAAAGGGCGACAGCATGATAGATGCCGGAATTTATAATGGCGATCGCGTGATTGTTGCGAAAGCGGATACTGCAAGAAATGGCGAGATTGTCGTAGCGCTGGTAGATGACTCTGCCACTGTCAAGACGTTCTATAAAGAAAAGGGCCGTTTCCGCCTGCAGCCACAGAACGCATCCATGGATCCGATTATCCTTGACGACGTCCAGATCCTGGGAAAGGTAATAGGACTGTTCCGGTTAATGTAACTGCCGTAAGAGGCAGCTTAATGACAGAAAGCGGAGTATTAAGAGGCGGCAGCAATTATTCTGTCTGATTTCTCTTAATACTCCGCTTTACATCGTCTTATATTGTTACAGGAAACGATAACCTGCACGCTCCGCGCACAGGCTACCGTCATCAATCCACAGCAATCAGTCGACATAATTATATTATGTTAACTGATTGCTGATTTAAATCTTTTATTCTGTTTTAAGCCATAAATTATTCAAGCCATAAATTATAATTCATCGATACTTGCGATCTGTTTGCCGTCTCTCCAGATACGTTCCAGATCATAGAACAGCCTGTCTTCACGTGAGAATACATGGACAATGATATCGTTATAATCCATCAATATCCAGTTGGCCGTATTATATCCTTCGATTTGACGGCATTCATGCCCTTCCTTCAGAAGCTCTTCCTCCACGCTGTCAACCATGGCCTGAACCTGGCTGGCGTTATTTCCGTTTGCTATGATAAAATAGTCTGCCAGGATCGATACATCACGGATATCAATGATTCGGATATCTTCTCCTTTTTTGTCTTCCAGTGCTTTTACGGCGATTTTTGCCATTTTGCTTGCCTGTGTCATACTGCTGTATTTCCTCCTTAAGTTCTCCCAGAGTCTCGGCAGAAGCAGCCTCTTCCAATCGGCATGCTCTAGCCGCATCATAATATTCATAAGCGATTCTGGTCATTTCATCTATATAAGCGCCGGATCCATTTAAATATTCTAGAATCCCTTTCATAATCTGGTAAAGTGCCTCGTCCAGATCGGTGAATGCCAGTCTTCTCATCTCAGTGAGCAGAGGCGCCCTGTTTCTTCTCGGTTCTATATAATCTGCAACATACAAAATCTTATCCAGAAGTCCCATGGCCGGTTTCCCGGTAGTATGGCATTCAATAGCCTGTAGAATCTCCGGATCGGTAATCCCGTATTTATTTTCGGCCATCCAGGCTCCCAGTTTTGCATGGATGGTAGCTGGTGCATTCAGCTCATTTTCTGTCAGCTCAATCCCTTTATTCCGGCATTTTTTAATAATCTCCGACTCGTCATAACGCTTGGCACAGTCATGAAGCAGTCCGGCCAGCTCTGCTTTGTCCAGATCATATCCATAGCGCATAGCCAGTGAAATGCAGGTAAAAGAAACGCCCAGCGTATGCTCGTAACGCATCGGACTCAGTTTCTCTTTCAGGTGCCCTCGGATTCTTATAAATTCCTGGTTTTCCGCCTCATAAGCCGCCTGTTTTAAAATATTTTTAATACTTTTTTTACCGGATTTCTTCGATTTCGGATTCGGTGTCCCGTTTGTTGATTCTGTGTTCATCATTGCCTCCCTGTCAGAAGCTGTCAGCAGTAAAGTCCATGTTGTTTTATATACCGGTACACCGCGTCGGGAATCATCCCTTTCACCGGTTCGCCGGATGCAATTCGTTCGCGGATTACGGCTGATGCCACATCCATCTCCATACAGTGGAGCCTCCGGATTTTCGCCCCGTATTTCTGTTCCAAATACCGTATCTGGGTATCCAGTGAACGCTTTTGTTCTTCGCTTTCCCGGTCTGCAGCCAGGAATGTAACGGCCTGAAGAACATACTCTGGATGGTACCATTTTTCAATATCGTGGATAGAGTCGGCGCCTACAATAAAGTAAAATTCAGTGTCCTGATATTCTTCCCTGAGAAGGCGCAGCGTATCCGCGGTATAGGTATATCCCGCCGTTCTTTTTATTTCAAAATCTGAAAGGCAGAAATATGGAATCTCTTCGATTGCCGCCGACACCATGGCACAGCGGTCTTTGGAAGAAGTGATTCTGTGATCTTTCTTATGGGGCGGAGTCTTTGAAGGCATATACCAGACCGAGTCCAGTCCATACTCTTCGAAGGCCTGACGCCCGAGCATCAGATGTCCCACGTGGATTGGATCAAAGGTTCCTCCCATAATTCCGATTTGTTTCATGGCCTGTCCGGACTCCTTTCTTTACTTAGGCAGAACGATCTTCCTTTTTTTCTCATCCTTTGCCTGCTTGTAAAGCACAATCTTTTTTCCGATTACCTGGACAACCTGTGACTGTGTCCTCTCAGCCAGAACTGAAGCTATCTCATTGCCGCCGTCCATACAGTTTTTCAAAATACTCAGCTTGATTAATTCTCTCGCTTCCAACGCCTCTGCCACGGCCGTGGTCAGCTCCGGCGTTACACTGGCTTTGCCAATCTGAAAGATCGGATCGATTGTCATTGCCAGGCCTTTTAAATAGGCTCTCTGTTTACTTGTCATGAATTTCTTACTCCCGCTTTCCTCTTAAACTTCCTTCATTACATCGGCCGGTACTCTTTACCGTTATTTATAATAATCAAATTCCAGGCCATACATACGTACGGTATCACCTTCCTCAATTCCTGCCTGCTCAAGCTCCTGTAAAATACCACTGTCCTTTAAGAATTTCTGGAAGAACTGGAAGCCCTTCTCCGAATCCAGGTTGGTGTAGCCAAGCATCTTGTCGATCTTCGGACCTTCCACCACAAATACGCCGTCTTCCGGATGCTCCACCGTATAGGGAAGATTTTCCGCCTGGAACTGGTATTCAAATTCTTTTTCGAATATAACAGGTTTTCTGTCCACGGTTTTTAACAGCTCATTGACATGGTATAAAAGCTCCTTCACTCCCTTGCCTGTGACGGCGGATATCGGGAATACCTTTATTCCCTCAGGTTCAAATTCCTCCCTGAGCCGTTCAATCGGGTCGATCTCCTCACCGGCATAGATGGCATCGGTCTTATTGGCGGCAATCACCTGCGGACGCGTCAAAAGCTCCGGATTGTATGATTCCAGTTCCGCATTGATCGCGCGGATATCCGCCACCGGATCACGCCCTTCCGTAGATGCGGCATCCACCACATGAACGAGAACCTTTGTCCTCTCAATATGCTTTAAAAAGGAATATCCTAGACCGATTCCCTGGGAAGCCCCCTCAATCAGTCCGGGGATATCCGCCATGATAAAACCCTGTCCGTCGCTTAAATCCACCACGCCGAGATGGGGATTGAGGGTGGTAAAATGGTAATTTGCAATTTTCGGCCTTGCATTGGATACGCGTGAAAGCAATGTGGATTTACCCACATTTGGAAATCCGACCAGCCCCACGTCGGCTATCACCTTTAACTCCATCTGAATCCACAGCTCCTGGGCAGGTTGTCCGGGCTGTGCATATTTCGGCACCTGCATTGTGGCAGTGGCAAAATGCATATTGCCAAGACCGCCTTTTCCGCCTTTTAAAATAACTTCGCGGCGGTTATCGCCGGACATGTCGGCAATTATCTTCCCTGATTCAAAATCCTTAATTACCGTCCCTTCCGGAACTTTGATCACCAGGTCTTTGCCGTTAGCGCCGTGGCAGCGTTTCTTTCCTCCCTGTTCTCCGTCTTCTGCAACATATTTACGGACATGACGAAAATCAGTCAGTGTATTGAGACCGTCATCCACCTCAAAAATAATATCTCCGCCTCTTCCACCGTCCCCTCCGTCCGGGCCGCCGGCGGCTACATACAGTTCCCTGCGGAAGCTCACATGGCCGTCTCCGCCTTTTCCGGATTTTATAAATACTTTTGCACTATCGGCAAACATATATTTCTCCTTTCACCTGAGCCAAAAAAGCCCGGTATGCAATTTAACCCTGCTATGCAATTACTGCGGTAACTCTGCACGCTACGCGCACAGGTCACCGCCTTCAATGCAAAAACAGCCCCATACATTATGGTATGGAGCTGTCTGAATTATTCGTTAATTGCTCTTGGGTAAACAGAAACCTGCTTTTTGTCTCTGCCTTTTCTTTCAAATCTAACAACGCCGTCAACCTTAGCGAATAATGTATCGTCTCCACCACGGCCTACGTTGATGCCTGGATGAATCTTTGTTCCACGCTGTCTGTACAGAATGTTGCCAGCTAATACGAACTGTCCATCGGCTCTTTTCGCTCCTAATCTCTTAGACTCGGAATCACGGCCGTTCTTTGTAGAACCAACACCTTTTTTATGAGCGAATAACTGAAGGTTCATTTTAAACATGACTTACACCTCCTTAAATCGAATTTTGATATATTCCTCTCCATATGCCTCTTCGATATTCTTAAGACCAAGAATAAGAGAGTCCATAAGAAGTTTTGATTCTTTACTGATATCCCCGGTAAACCGGAATGTAAAATGCCCTGTCTCTTCTTCCACATTGCCGTCAAATCCGTCGTCCGTAAACTGTTCGACCGAATTCGCCATGTTGAGTACAAGCGCCGATGCGGATGCACATACAATGTCTTTTCCGTAATCATCATAGCCTGCATGGCCTTTTAATTCTATTTTCCTGGTATTTCCCTCAGAATCTGAAAATACGTTTACTCTTATCATAATTTAATTAAGCATTGATTTTGTCAATCTTAACTTCGGTAAAGAGCTGTCTGTGACCATTTTTCTTATGGTATCCAGATTTTCTCTTATACTTGTAAACGATAACTTTCTTGCCTTTTCCTTCTTTCACTACGGTTGCGGAAACTGTAGCTCCGTTAACGGTTGGGCATCCGATCTGCATCTCTCCGTTGTTAACAGCAAGAACCTGGTCAAAAGTAACTGCTTCTCCAGCAGCCGCACCAAGCTTTTCAACTTTGATTACATCGCCCTCGGCAACTTTGTACTGCTTACCACCTGTTGCAATAATCGCGTACATATGGCACCTCCTATTATCATTACTCGCCAGCTTCGGCGGCTTTACGCACTTATAGCCTCGCTGTGCGGCACACTAGAAAATAATAGCATTCTTTTAAGAAGTTGTCAACATTTTTTTCAGCAATATGTTAAGCAGGTGAGGACGCCGCCGGTACGGCCAGCGGACGGGGTGGTGGGGTGTGTATATGAGTCTTTCGTCCCGGGGGATGATTGTTGTGGTTTGGGGCTGCGGGCGAAGTTATCTATGAGCAGGGGAACATAATTCCTTCTATTTTTCTGAGGAGATTTTCAGTACCGCAATACGCCCGAAAAATACCCGCGTTATGGACCGCCTCTGCCAGCGCAGGATTTAGCCGTGCTTGGGCAGCGATCCATAAAGTGTCTTTCCTGAATCATTTTTAGGAATCTCTGGTATTATACAGATTTCAAACCCTCTGGCGTTAAGGTTTGTCTTCTGCTCCAGCCATCCGGGCAGCTCTTTTGCCCCGTCCTCAGGAAATCCCGCCGCGTATATTATCATATGATCGTCCTGTCCTGTACAGGCAAAATCCGCCCCATGGAAATTTTGTTTCAGCATCTGCTCCACCTCATCCATATTGACGCGGTTCCCAAACATCTTCAGGAAACGCTTCTTACGTCCTGTAATGTAGTAATATCCGTCCTGATCCCGCTTCGCCATATCTCCTGTAACCAGTATCCCGCCTCTTTCGTCTCCTTTCTTCAAATCCTCACGGCAGACTGCATAGCCAAGCGTTACGTTGTCTCCCTCATAGACTAACTCCCCGGTTATGTCCGGTTCCTCAATCCACTCCCCGTCAAGGCCGATAAGATAAAATTTCCCGCCCGGTATGGCAATTCCCATACTCCCGCATTTTTTCAGAGAATATTCCGCAGGAAGATAGCCCATTCTGGCCGTCGCTTCTGTCTGCCCATACATAACGACAAATCGTTTCCCCTTCTCCGCCGCATATTCTGCAAATTCTCTGTGCAGATAGGCCGGCAGCTTTCCCCCTGCCTGCGTCATAGTTTTAAGGCTGGGCAGATCCATATCGAAAAAGTCCAGGCGTTTTAGCATTTCATATGTATAAGGAACCCCTCCGAAAGAGGTAGCCCCCTCCTTCTCAAAAAATTCCCAAAATTCCATGTCAAATAAGGTTCTGTCTGTCAGAAGAATACAGGCTCCGGCCTGAATATGGCTGTTAATAATAGAAAGCCCGTAGGTATAATGCATCGGAAGCGTTGTGATCGGTCTCTCCTCCCGGCCGAGCTCCAGATACTCCACGATAGAACGCGTATTGGACTCTATATTTTTCCAGCTCTGCCGAACCAGCTTAGGACTCCCCGTGCTCCCCGACGTGGTGAGCAGCAGGGCAAGTTCTGGGTTCAGTTTCTCCTGGGCCCCCGTCTCTCTCCTGTGGACGCACACATATCCGTTCCTCTTCCAGACCTCCTCTCCTCCTCCGTATACAGACACAAGCCGTTCAGGAAAAGCCAGATATTCCGGCCTGTAGGTTTCCAAAAGCGTTTTGGCCATCCCTGTATCCATTCTGCTGTCAAGAAGCAGGGGAACTACCTCGCGATTAAGAGCCGACAGATAGGAAAATACCGAGCCGATCTTGTTTTCGCACAGAATCGCCATCAGGCTTCCCGCCTTCATCCGTTCCCCCGTATACCGGATAAATTCACAGGCATCCCCATAGGAAACCGTTCTGCCGCCGTCTTCCTTTAGCATCGTCCTTTCCTTCCATTCTTCCTTTATATTAAAAAACATGGCGTTCCTCCTCCCGCTATCTTATCTCTCTGGACATCCGTTCTATCAGATCCATCCCATCCCAAATAAGATTCAGGGCAAGGGCCTGACCAAACGGGACGACCCGATCTACCCCCTGAACCCGTTCTCTCCACAGCATCCTCTTTATTCCCTCTTCGTCGCCCTTCTGACAGGTCAGCGTCTGAATCTTTCCGGGCAGAAATGCAGGCAGATCCGATTCATCGTCCAGAAGGATTTCAAAAAACATCCCGTATCTTCCTCTGAGAGAGAGCAGCGTTTCTGCATTGAGAAGCTCTTTCTCTATCTTCGCCACATAGAGGATGTTTCCATAGCGCAAAACACCTGACAATGCAGGACTCGTTGCGGCCAGGCGGCACAATTCTCCATATTTCCTGCTGATCTGAATAGGCAGAATACCATAGGACTTCGCCTCCTGCGAAACCATTTCCCAGAACATCTCTCTGGCTTTTTTCCCCTTCTGCGGCCTGATGCGATCCCGCTCCCAGAAGACGGCGGACGGGCTTGAACAGGCGTTCTGATCTATGCTGTACGTATCGGCACAGAACTGATGAACGAGGCTGGCAAGCTCTGCGCCAGAAAGGGCTTTCAGCCTTGATTCCCGCAAAAAGGCGGCGGAATATCGATCCGGGAAGGTTATCTCCCAGGCCCCCGGCTTAATTGGGAAGCTTCTTATTTTTTTTATCGTGTCGTCTCCTCCCCATATAACGCGTATATCGCACAGGGCCGAGTACAGGGCTGTTTTATCCTCCTCCCTGCTGTCGTAGGACACGAAACGGATCATCGTGCGCAACTTTCCAAACTTTTCCTCTTCCAGGAGAGCTTCTATAGCCTTTAAAAGAGGGCCCCCCTGTTCCAGGCTCCTGCCGGAAATCCTCACCAGGTTTGAATTTCCAGCCAGAAGCCCGATAGCCATGGTATATGCGAACATCACAGGGATATTGGCGGGGGCGATATGAAATGCAAGCCCCTTTCCAAGGCGCAGGCTCCCTGCGTGTCGCTTTTTATAAAGTTCTTTCATCTGTTCCAGGCTCGCCCGCCTGCACCAAAACGCAAATGCCTGTATATCCTCTCTCTTCTTTAAGCTTTTCTCATGGCGCAGCCTCTCAGAAAGCGTATTTAAAAACCCCAAGGCCGCCGCTGAAAACGGCTCTGACACCGCTGTTTTCTCACCCTTCATAGGTATCGCTGCACCCCCTTACCTCCGCCGCCGGGATCCGCCCCGTTATCTCAAAATATTTTCCCTTTCTTTTGCAGGGGCAGTCGTCCTCTCCTAGGATCCGTCCCATATCCTCCGTCAGAATAGAGTGTCCGGGATAGGACAAAGCGGCTGGAGAAAGCGTCTGTATCACGCCCTCTTCTCCCGTGCGGCAGACAGAAAAATCTCCCGCGCGCCTGACAAACAGCTCTGAATAGCTGCTCACATGCAGATACCCGCACTCACATTCCATATAAATGCTCCCCGTCTGTTCCGCCATCCCATAGTAGTTAAAGACACGCCTGATTTTGCACAGCTCCTCCAGAGAAGCCTTAAACCTCTGATTGGAGATCGCCTGTTTTTCTAACTTTTTCCATCCTCCTCCGTGAATCAGCGTCCCCTGTTCGATCGAAAGCCTTTTTCCCCCCTCCCTCAGCCTTTCCAGAAAACGGCTCCACACGATATAGGTAAAACCAAACAGAAAAACCGGTTCGCCGCCGTGACGTTTTAAAAAGCTCTCGATTCTTTCAAAATCAGGCTCCATATCTTCATTAAGTGCATAGGTTCTATCGCTTCCAAATATAGAAAATCCCAGAATTCCCGCCCCTCTGGCTGAAAACCTTGTCCTGTCCCGGAGTACATCCGGAGAATCAATAATTAGCATCGGCAGCCTCTTTTTCCCGATAAACTCCGACACAATCGCTGAAAGCGTCCTTTGCTGAGCGGCGGCCGTCAGGCTGTCAAGCCATATCACCGAAGGCTTCTGCCCTGTCGTCCCGGAAGATGTCACGCGTTTAAACAGCTCCTCCCTCGGTATGCTTCTTAACTCCAGTTCCTTAAAAAGAGATATGGGAAGCATTGGAACCTCGTCCAGGCTCTCTGCATTTTCCTCCTGTCCAAGGACGGATAAGATCCTTGCGTATTCCAGGCACTTTTTCCTGTGTCTTTGCGTCAGTTCATTCATATAAGGAAGATAAACCTCGTCCTTTTCCTTTCTGGACGCCAGAAACGGCGGCAGGGACAATATATCATTATAATCCATACACTTTTTTCACCTCCTCCGTCAGAATAAAACCGTCCCCATGCCCGGGCATTACCCTGTAGCCCGCTCTCAGCCCTGCCAGAAAGGGTTTCCCCCTTTCTTCGTATTCCTGCTCGCTTCCTCCCGGCAGCCTTGTGATGACTGGTTCTCCCGGCAGAAAATAATCTCCTGAAAACAGAATTTCCTCATCCAGGAATATACAGACGCTCCCGTGGGTATGCCCCGGCGCTGACGCCAGCCTCAGCCGGTGCTTCTCAAATTCCAGCTCCAGCTCCGACTCAAAGGTAATATCGGCCGGTTCGCACACAAACGGCTCATAATGGAAAAGCTGCTTTTGCCCGCTTTTAAAATAGAGATAAACCTCCATCATCGACGACATATTTTCCTTTTGGCTCTGGATTCCCCGGCTGCACCGTTTACTGGCGATCACTGTTACAGGCCATTTTTCCCGTATCGCCGACAATCCCTGTATATGGTCGCAGTGCTCGTGGGTGAGAGCTACGGCAACTGGAACCAGCTTCCTTTTCTTAAGCTCCTCAGGAACCTTTTCTCTATGATTCGGATCAATGACAAAAGCCTTTTCCCCTTCTACGATTATATAACAGTTGCTTCCTGTCAGCTCATCCTGAACCCGAAAAAGCTCCATCTCCTGTCCTCCCTTTCAGTTTTCGTCCTCAATCTCCACGCCGTATTTTGCCAGAATTTTTTTCCCTTTCTCATAGGAAGTGAAATCCAGTACGTCCGGCGTTTCCATACGGATCTCAAAAGCCTCCTCTAACTCCGCCATCAAATCCATATGCCCTACCGAATCCCAGGTAGGGATCCCCTGATACTTAAGCCCCTTAATCCCCTCGTCCGTTTTCCTGAAAATCTTCTTAAAAATCTGATTGTATTTCTCTAAATTTGTCATCTCGGCTTCCTCCTTTTTATTCCAATTCAATTTTTTCCTCCGCCTCTTCCGACGGATTCACTACCATAAAAAGCCTCTTGTCCATCATCTGACGGCACAGGCCTCTGACCGCAGTTTCTCCGTTCTGGTTCAGGCACTCGCCGTAAAAGGTTCCCACATAGGACTCTGGAAACTCCCGGCAGGAGACAAATTTCACCACGGCAGTTATCGTATCCCCATAATAAACGGGATTTGAAAAAATCAGCTTTTCCTCCATAAAGACTGTTCCCTCTCCCGGCAGCTGCATCCCCATTACGGTGGAGATCAAGCTTCCCACCAGCACTCCGTGGACAACAGGGCGCCTGAATCTCTGTCCTGCGGCAAAAGAAACGTCCGTATGGAGCCGGCTTCTGTCCCCTGTCAAAGAGGCGAACCGCTCTGCATCCTCCTTGAAAAACGTCTTTCTATAGGATGCTAAGTCCCCTACTCTCAAAATTTTTGCCTGCTTTTGGCAGGATTCCCCCTCCATCGTCTCTCCTGCACTCTGAAAATGCGCAATATATTTTTCTGCCTCAACAAAGTCCTTCATAGTGCAGAGGGTCATCATCCCCTTCCGGGCCTTCAGTCCCTCCCCTGAAACACAGGCCGACTGGCATCCGCACACCAGAAGCCATATGTCGCATTCCGTATTGTCCGCAGCCGTCACATAGGTATGGGGAGGAAATTTCTTTTTCAGCTTTTCCACGCATCCGGTTCTGTCATATCTGGAATTACAGCCTCCGCAGTATTTTATTCCGATTACCATCTCATTTTCTCCCATCCCTTGCCCGTCATGCCAGAGAGCGGTGGCTCAGAAGCTTCTTCGCCATGTCCAAAAGCTCCTCGCTGACCTGGTTCACCAAGATTACTTCCTGTACCTCCGGCACTTTTCCCTTCACCGTCTTGGCAATCACCTCCTCTGTCGTCAGCTGTGCGGAGGGACATCCTGAACATTTTCCCGTCAGCCTTACCTTTAAAATTCCATTTTCATAGGATACAAGCCTCACGTCCCCTTCATGGGACATCAGGACAGGCCGTACGTCCCGCTCTAAAACTTCCTCTATTTCTCGTTTCATAAAAAATCTGCGCCTCCTGGTCTGTACATATTGATTTTCTGTATTCTCACAGCTTACCTTAATTTATATAGCAAATTTAATGCCAACTTTCCATCGCCCTCCTTACTTTTTTATCCTTTCTGCCTTTTGGAAGGTAAAATATGGCTCTTCGGCGCCTGTATCGTCTGTTTTTTCATGGAAAGCTCCTTCGTCTTTTCAAAAAACCAGATTTCTTCCTGACCGTTTTCCCTTCTTTTGTCTGTTTGATGCATTTTTTCATCAGCTGTTATCTGTTCGCTTTGTTTTTCTCTTATTTTTCGGTCGGCAGGACTCTGATGAAAAAAATCACCAAAAATCAATATATGATGCATTTATTCATCAAAAAAATCTTTTCGGTCTTCCACCGAATTACGTTTTTCGGGCAATTTCTTTTCTGCCCTCTCATTATCCCCTCTGTATCCCTTCTGTGTTCATTGAAATTCTCTTTTTTTAATTTCTTTTTTATTTTTTTATTATTTTTCTCTCAAGTTGGCACAATGTTTGCTCTATCTATATGGCAGATACAAAAACAACAGGTTTTTCATATCTGTCAATGCATCTCATTGTCACTATTCATTTTTATTAAGAAAGAGAGGAAAAACTTATGGCACTAATGACAGGAGAACAGTATGTAGAAAGCATGAGGAAATTGAACCTCCAGGTTTACATGTTCGGGGAGAAGATTGAAAACCCGGTAGACGATCCGATTTTAAGGCCGTCTTTAAATTCTGTTAAGATGACCTACGATTTAGCCCAGATGCCGGAATACGAGGATCTGATGACTGTTTCCTCCAGCCTGACAGGTGAAAAAGTCAATCGTTTCACCCACATCCATCAGAGCACGGACGATCTAATCAAAAAGGTGAAAATGCAGAGGCTTTGCGGGCAGAATACAGCCGCCTGCTTCCAGAGATGCGTAGGCATGGACGCCTTCAATGCCGTTTACAGCACGGCTTATGAGACAGACGAGAAATACGGCACTCAGTATTTTGAAAACTTCAAAAATTTTCTTCAGTACGTCCAGGAAGCGGATTTGACGGTAGACGGCGCTATGACGGATCCGAAAGGAGACCGTTCCCTGGCTCCCCACGCCCAGGCCGATCCGGATCTGTTCCTTCATGTAGTAGAGAGACGCCCGGACGGGATCGTTGTCCGCGGCGCAAAGGCTCACCAGACAGGGTTTGTAAACTCCCATGAGGTAATTGTAATGCCTACGCAGTCCATGGGGCCGGATGATAAGGATTATGCAGTCGCCTTTGCATGTCCGACTGACACAGAGGGCATTTTCCTCATTGTCGGCCGCCAGTCCTGCGATACAAGGAAACTGGAGGGCAGCGAGATCGATGTTGGAAACAGCGAGTTCGGCGGAACAGAAGCTCTCGTAGTGTTCGACAACGTATTTATCCCTAACGACCGCATTTTCTTAAACGGAGAGACTGAGTTTGCAGGCGTCCTCGTCGAGAGATTTGCCGGATATCACAGACAGTCCTACGGCGGATGTAAGGTAGGCGTCGGCGACGTCCTTATCGGAGCTGCTGCAACGATTGCCGATTACAACGGCGCGGCAAGAGCCTCCCATATAAAAGACAAATTAATCGAAATGACTCACTTAAACGAGACTCTCTACTGCTGCGGTATCGCCTGCTCCGCAGAAGGCACGCCGACCAAATCAGGAAATTACCTGATTGACCTTTTACTTGCCAATGTCTGCAAGCAGAACGTGACAAGATTCCCATACGAGATTGCCCGTCTCGCGGAAGATATCGCCGGTGGTCTGATGGTAACGGCGCCTTCCGAGAAGGATTTAAAAAATCCGAAGCTTGGCAAATATATTGACAAGTATTTCCGCGGCGTAAACAACGTATCTACGGAAAACAGACTCCGCATGATGAGACTGATTGAGAACCTGACTCTCGGTTCCGCAGCTGTCGGCTACCGCACCGAGTCCATGCACGGCGCAGGTTCCCCGCAGGCTCAGAGAATCATGATTTCCCGTCAGGGCAATATCGCTATGAAGAAAAAACTCGCCAAGGCCATCGCAAAAATTCAGGAAGACTAATTCATACGATTGGAGGTAGTTGAAACATGTCATGGCAGGAAACTTATAAAAGCAAATTGATGGAAGCGGACAAGGCTCTCGACCTGATTCATTCAGGCGATCGCGTCGTAATCCAGCACGCCTGCGGAGAACCGTCCTACCTTGTAGAGACAATGGTAAAAAAGGCGGAGCAGTACGAAAACGTGGAGCTTGTCCATATGGTTTCTATGGGGAAGGCAGAATACTGCGCCCCAGGTATGGAAAAGCACTTCCGCCACAACGCTCTCTTCATAGGCGGAACCACCAGAAAGGCAGTAGCCGAGGGACGGGCCGATTATACGCCCTGCTTCTTCTACCAGGTGCCGGAGCTTTTTGCAAACGGAAGCCTTCCGGTAGACGCCGTTCTAATCCAGTGCGCTCCTCCCGATGAGGATGGGAATTTAAGCCTCGGAATTTCCGTTGACTATTCCCTTCCGGCTGCAAAGACAGCCAAAACTGTTATTGTGCAGATCAACAAAGAAATGCCCTATACCTACGGAGGGAGCACCATACATATTGACGACGTGACGGCCATCGTAGAGCACGACGCTCCTTTAATTGAACTGGCACCTCCCAAAATCGGCGACGTAGAGCTGGCTATCGGAGAAAACTGCACCAGCCTCATTCAGGACGGAGATACCCTTCAGCTGGGAATCGGTGCTATCCCCGACGCAGTCCTCAGGTTCTTAAAGGGCAAAAAGGATCTGGGCATTCACTCAGAAATGTTCTCAGACGGAGTCGTTGAGCTGGCAGAAGCCGGCGTTATCACCAATGCAAAAAAATCAACTCATACGGGAAAATATGTGGCAAACTTCCTCATGGGAACCAAGCGTCTCTATGATTTCGTCAACAACAATCCCGATGTAGAGATGTACCCTGTCAGTTATGTGAACAACCCGGTTGTGATTATGAAGGAAGACAACATTGTTTCCATAAATTCCTGCGTTCAGATGGATCTCATGGGACAGGCAGCCTCCGAGACGATTGGCCTCACTCAGATCAGCGGCGTCGGCGGCCAGGTAGATTTTGTAAGGGGAGCCGCTATGGCTAAAAACGGACGTTCCATCCTGGCTTTCCCCTCTACCGCAGCCCACGGCACCGTCTCAAAGATTGTAGCCTTATTAGACGAAGGGGCCGCCGTCACCACCTCCAGAAACGACGTGGACTATGCAGTCACAGAATATGGCATTGCAAAGCTTAAGGGAAAGACATTAAAGCAGCGTGCAAAGGCTCTGATTGAGATCGCCCATCCGGATTTCCGGGATGGTCTCAAGAAAGTATATGAAGTGCGGTTCCATTGTTCCTACGAATAAGACGCGTCTTCGGGGCGGGAGTCTTTCTTAAGCCCCCTGTCCCACAGGACCCTTCTGGACACAAGCACTAATAAAAGTAGATAGGAGTTATAATATATGGCATTACAAAGGCAACAAGGCGCGGAGCAGCCCTATATCCCGGCTGGTATTTTTAAAATCCGTCTGCCATTTATTCATTATAAGTGGGAGCTTTCCGAATGTCTCCAAGCTATTCTTATGTGTTCTACCTGTCTTGGAGCCATTCCGCTCCTGGAAGAGCTTTTCGGTGTTCCCTATGAAGTCGCCTGGAGCATGGTTATCATCAATGGCTTTTTCTACAATCTCCACTCCCTATTAGGCGACCCAGTGGTGCCTGGATGGATCACACCGGCTATCCCTCTCGTCACCGCTTTCCTGACTCAGACAGAGATGGGCGTGGAGCGGGTTCAGACCATGATTGCGTTGCAGATCGTCGTCGGCCTTCTCTTCTTGTTCATGGGCATTACTGGGCTTGCCAACAAGATCATCACGAAGATTCCTCATGCGATCAAGGCTGGAATCCTCCTGGGAGCCGGATTTTCCGCAATCCTGGGTGAGTTTGAGGCGGGAGGCCGCGCAGGTCTTTATCCGGTCACCGTACTGATTGGCTCACTGATATCCTATTTCTTGCTCTTCTCCATCCTATTCAGGCGACTAAAAAGCAAAAGCAAAATGTGGCATCTGATTGGAAACTTCGGAATGCTGCCCGCCGTTATCATCGCGGTCATCATCGGACCTCTGAGCGGCGAGCTTCCCGGTCCGGTTCTGGAGCTGGGATCCATTATCAAGATCCCGGATTTTGCTGAGATCTGGAATACCTTAAGCCCCTTTGCCATCGGTTTCCCGAGTCTCGCAAAATTTATTTCCGTAATCCCGACCGCCATCGCCGTTTACATTATCGCGTTCGGTGACTTCGTATCCAGCGCGGAGCTGATCCGTACCGCGGACGAAATTCGTACCGATGAAAAGATCGAATTCAACGCCAACCGTTCCAATATTATCAGCGCTATCCGCAACCTGATCATGGCGCTTATCGCTCCTTATCCGAGCCTCTGCGGCCCTCTCTGGGCAGCTGTTACCGCGGCTGTTGCTGAACGCTACAAAGAAGGGCGGAAAGCCATGGACTCCATCTTCAGCGGTGTCGGCACCTTCCGCTGGTCTACCTTTATTTGCGTGTCCCTAGTACCGGTCGCTTCCTTCGTACAGCCAATCCTTCCGGCAGCTTTGTCCCTTACCCTGATCGTACAGGGATTCGTATGCTGCCAGATCGGTCTCAGCATGATCCACACGGATTCCGAGCGCGGTCTTGTCGGCGTTATGGCAGCCATTCTCGCTATTAAAGGCGCCAGCTGGGGCCTTGCAGCCGGCATCATTCTTTACGTCCTCATAAATGGAAATTTTAAGAATCCAGAGGCGGTAAAGAAAGCAAACAACGAATGATTCTTATAGTATGTTTTTCAGAGAAGAGGCTGTTGCAAAATATAAAATTTCCACAAGATATTGTATAGCCATATACGGCAATCTCCTGTATCATGTTTAGATAATTCATTTTGCAACAGCCACGCTCTTCTCTTATTCTTTGTCTTATTTTATCGCGCGCTTATTTTTGACAGACCTCTTTTCCTCTCTTCATATATCTCTGCCTCTTCTTGACAAATGTAGAGGCATTCATTCCAAGGCTTCTGGCCGCTTCTCTCACGTTTCCAAATTTTTCATATGCCCGGTTCATATATCGGATCTCCATCTCTTCCACCGCTTTCTTTAAATCCCACTCTATCTCTTCTGATTTTAAAACCGTATTTTCCTCCCTGTGGAGAGCAGTCTTCAGCATGTCTGGCAGACAGTCCAGGGTAATCTCGTCCTTCCGGCTTATAATAACCGCTCTCTCTATCACATTTCTCAGCTCCCTTATATTTCCCGGCCATGAGTAGTTTTCTATCATCTGTACGGCAAAAGGGGACAGCTTCTTTTGAAAGCCATATTTCGCATTCAGCTCTTTCAGAAAATGAAAGGCCAGCGGCACAATATCGTCCCTCCTCTCCCGAAGCGGAGGGATAACGATAGGAAACGTCATAAGACGATAATACAGATCCTCACGAAATAACTTTTTGTCAACCATCTCCTCCAGATTCCTGTTGGTGGCCGTAATCAGACGCACGTCTATTTTTTTCGGCTCTATCCCGCCGATGCGTTTTATCTCCCCTTCCTGTATCACCCGCAAGAGTTTTACCTGCATATCAAGCGGCAACTCCCCGATCTCGTCCAGAAAAACAGTTCCCCCGTCCGCTGCCTCAAACAGCCCCATCCTTCCGTTTCTGTCGGCTCCGGTAAAGGCCCCTTTTTCGTATCCAAACAGCTCGTTCTCAATCAAGCTGCCCGGTATGGCCCCGCAGTTAATCTTAATATATCGCTTCCCATATCTCCTGCTGTTTGAATAAACATACTGGGCAAACACTTCTTTCCCCACTCCAGTTTCTCCAAGAAGTATAACCGTCGTGTCCAAAGGCGCTACCTGATCCGCCATATAAAGGGCATTCAGAGAATTACCGTCTAAAATAACCATCTTATCCTGAACGCACATTTTATCATAGAGATGGTTCAGTTCTCTCTTCATCCTTTCTTTTTCTTTCTTCTCTTTTTCAATCTCTTCCTGCAGGCTCAATAGCTCCGTCAAATCCCTGACGTTCGTCACGACCATAACTACTTCTCCCTTATCGTCATAAACAGGCGAACTGGTGATCAGGCACTCCTTCCCTGTCTTAAATTTCTGCTGTAAAGTCACAGGACGCTTTTCCCGGATTGCGATCAGGGAGCCGCTTTCCGATATGGATCCATCCTGTTCCAGCTCCCTCATGTTCCTTCCCAGCATATCCTTCCTGTCAAGCCCTGTCAGCAGCTCATAAGAATGGTTAATCTTTATAGTTTTTGCCTTCCCATCTGTAATATATATCCCGTCAAAAGAATGCTCGATAATTTCATCCAGCCATTTATTGATTGTATCTCCCATCTCTCCTCCTCAGCAACTCCTCCGCCCGTTTCTTAACTCTGATAAGGCTGCATACAGCCGGCTAAACCTCGTATCGCTGCCATCTCTCCCATAAATCAAAAGGTCCCGTCTGCTCGTCCCCGTCCCTGCCATCACTCTATAAATCGTTCTATCGCCGCATTTAACTGCTCAACCGCTTCCATATCGCCGTTTTCAACAGCGTCAACCAGACAATGCGAAATATGATCTTTCAGAATTACTTTCCCGGTGCTGTTGAGCACTGCCCGAACCGCGGCGAGCTGGATCAAAACGTCGGCGCAGTCCTGACCGTTTTCCACCATCCGTTTGACACATTCCAGATGCCCAATCGCGTGGGAAATTGTCTCTCTTGAATCCTCATTTTGGACTTTTGAATCTTCCATCGTAATCACCTCTTATTTAATCTATATTTTACGAAAAAGCAAATCTCCCGTCAAGTAAATCGGAAAGCTTTCATATCCCCTCCAGGGAGCTCCTCAAATTTTCAAAATATACTATACTATTTATTGAAGTTTGCATTGGTTAAAATAAGTCTTTTAAAAGGAGTTTCATGAAGGCTTTTTGCTCCGCAGCGCCGATGTATTTCCTCAGGACGGAAAAAATCTGAACCGCGTTTTTCCTGGAAATACCGCCGGAACTGCGACAGAACAGGTCCTTCGTGGAGGCGATCCGCTCCTGCAGCTCTCCCATCTCCGCCACCCGCATTCTCGCGCCCGGCGGCTCGTTCATCTGCCCGAACACCAGCGCCGTCTTTTCCAGCACGCCGGATTCTTTCATCTCCGATCGTTCCCTTCCCTGGAACGCTCCCCACGCCGGTGAAAATGGAATAGCCTCCATGGTGACGGAATGCGCCCCAGGCAAATTTCAGCTTTTCACCTGTCAAAATGTTCCTTTCTCTCTATTTTTCTTTCAAAAAAAGTAGACACCCACACCTTTGTGAGTGCCTACTTTCGTTTTGCAGATACAACAACCTGTCTGAACTGTTACAACGGCTGTTTTCGCAGCAGTTCATCCTTCTTTTGAATTCTCCAATATAAGAGAAAGGCGGCCGCCGCTCCTGCTGTTTCCGCCACTATAAAAGATACCCATATTCCGGTCAGCCCGAACGGCCCATGGAGGAACCAGGCAAGCGGCAGGGTGATCACAAGCTGGCGGAGCAGGAACACGATCAGGGAATCAATCCCATTTCCCATGGCCTGAAACATCGTTGGCAGAATAAACCCGAACGATGCCGGCAGAAAGCTGACCGCAATAATACGCAGCGCCGGAATGCCGATTTCCAGCATCTCACTGCTCGCGTGAAACAGGGACAAAAGATATCCCGCGGCCCCTTCAAACAGCAAAAAGCCAATCACCATAATCAGGAAACAGATTCCGATACTGTATTTGAAGCACTCTAAGAGACGTTTCCTGGAACGCGCCCCATAGTTATACCCCATGATCGGCATGGCCCCCTGAGAAAGGCCGCTGGCCGGCATGAAGACAAATGTCTGGAGCTTATAGTAAATGCCGAACAGGGAGACTGCCGTATTGGAAAACCGGATCAGGATGGCATTCAGTCCCATAACGAGCAGACTGCCGAGAGCATTCATACAGGCATTGGGAACGGCAACCGTAAGAATCTGCCGGATAATCGTTCCCTGAAAGTGAAAACCTTTTAAACGCAGCTTCACATCATGCTGAAAAGCCACCAGCACGAAAAATGAAAGGCCCATGGACGTCATCTGGCCGATCACAGTCGCCACGGCCGCTCCCGTCACGCCCATGGCCGGTAAGCCGAGATAGCCGAAAATCAAGATTGGATCCAGGATTATATTCAGTATGGCTCCAATAGCCTGCAGCGCCATCGGGAATATCATCTTGCCGGTTGCCTGAAAAATTTTCTCGATACAGATATGAATGAACGGCCCTAAGCAGAAGCCGACACAGATGCGTGCATAAATCAGCCCGTCTGCCAGAATCGCTCCGTCATCCGTAAACATCCTGAAAAACGGTTCGATACAGAATACCCCGGCCGTTACAAAGAGTATGGAGGCCGTGAGAGCAAGCAGAAGTCCGTGGATTACCGCACTGTCCGCTTCCTCCTGCCGCTGTTCCCCCAATTTCCTGGCAATATAGGAATTCACGCCGACTCCGATGCCGACGGAACATGCAACTATCAGCGTTTGCAGGGGAAAAGCAAGTGAAACCGCCGTCAGCGCATTTTCACTGTACCTGGCTACAAACATGCTGTCCACAATATTGTAGAGTGACTGAATCAGCATGGACAGCATCGGCGGAAACGCCATGGACAGAAGCAGAGGCAGCATCGTCCTGGTTCCCATTTTATTTTCCTTCACTGGTTCCTTTTTTTTAAGTTCCGTTAATTCTGTCGTTTCCATTGTTTACCTCCAATCGTCGGCCTCAAAAAACAGCCCTCTCTCTGCTTTGGTAACATAAAAGCAGTAAAGATGGGCTGTAAATTTCAGCACTTTTCAATTCACGCGTTAATCCGCGCTTTAATGATTCGTTCTAATTCGGTACACCGTTTTGCTTTACTCCACGCCCATAAACCTCATGCAGCGGTTTTCTGACCTTTTTCCTGGTAATCTCGACGAGTCCCAGCTTTGTCATATCCACCAGAACCGTTTTAACCGGATCCTTTTTTAATTCCTCCTCCAGTGCGGTCAGAAGCTGTTGTTTATGTTCCTCCCTGGCCATATCTATAAAATCAACGATGATAATGCCGGACAGGTTTCGCAGACAGAGCTGGCGGGCCGTCTCGGCGGCCGCTTCCAGGTTGATTTTCAGTATCGTATCCTCGGCATTCTTTTTGCCGGAATATTTTCCTGTGTTAACGTCGATGACAGTCAGGGCCTCCGTCGGCTCTATGACAAGATAACCTCCCGACTTCAGCCAGACCCTCCGTTCCACCGCTTCCTCCAGTGCAGCTTCCAGCTTGTAAAGCTTTATAAGGGGAAGAAGGGGATCCTGGTAAAATTGCAGTTTTTCCAGGTCGGCCTTCTGGTTCTTATCCAGGTACCGTCTCATTTCTTCATAGCAGATCTTATCGTCTGTTATCACGGACTGGAGACTGCCGGCATAGGTGTCCCGAAGGCTCAGGATAAACGAAGGCTCCGCTCCCTCAAGAAGCGTAAAACAGGTTCTGCTTTCCGCCTTGGCCAAAAGCTCATCCATCCTCTGAATCAGGGCCAGCACCTCCCCGCCGATTACCTCTTTTGTGGTCTCCTTCGCGTTGGTTCTCACAATAACCCCAAAGCCGGTGCGGCCTGTGTCTTCTTTCAGGGCCAGGAGATACTCTTTTACTTCTTCCTTCCAGACCGGGTCCGTTATCTTAGCAGAAAAGCCGATTTGCGTCTTTCCAAGCGTTACTACCGAGTATTTCCCGGTAAGGTTCAGATTGCTGCTGAGTACGGGATCCTTTGTCTTAACAGCATCTCTGCTTACCTGGACAATTATCTCATCGCCCTGTCTCAGCGCCCGGCCCTCCTGTGCCCCAGCGGCAGCCAAAGGGCTGGTGAATCGATGCTCCCTGTTCTCAGAGAGACTGTAGTATCCTGTTTTTCCTCCTCCGAGATCGATAAAAGCTGCATTTATATTTTTAACTATATTTTTAACTTTTCCAATATATATATTTCCCAGAAGGCTGCCGCTCTCCTCCGGTTCCAGGCTCAGGGAACGGCACCTGCTGTCTGACATTAGCGCCGACAGGATTCTCCCGCGCAATCTTGTAACTATCAGTTTATTCAATGTCTGCTCCATATTCTTCCAGTGGGACAAATTTGTGGCTGCCGCCCGGGGCGCCGCCGTCACTTTCATCGGACGCATCTTTGCCCTCGTCGGCATAGACCTCTTCACGCTGAATCTGGAACGCAAAAGCAGGATATTCCATTCCGATGGACTCATAATAGGCGCCGACAACCTGTTCCGGCTTTACATTGGCCGTGCTTCCCGAGGAAACTTTCATAAAAATCCCGGTATTATCATCTGTGAGCCGGACCTCATAGATGAAGGGGCGCAAATCCATCGCCTTTTGTCCCTTTTTTGTCTTTTTTATAATCTCAATTTTATCGCTGTGGCAAAATGCCAGCAGATTTTTCATAAACTGTGGGACATCCTCCGGCTCATATCCTTCCCTGAACCACATCGTATAGTCGGCAGCCGCCACCTGTGACATCGCATTTTTCACGGAATCGTCCAGCTTTCTGTAGCTGAGTACACAGAATCCCTCCGCATTTTCCCTGTTGATCTGTTCAATCATCGTTTTGGAATCCTTTGTGGAATTCACTTCAATGTCCACATACTCGCCGTTGCTTAAAATACCAACTCCCAGCGGTGATGCAAAGGACATAATCTGGTGGGGGCTGAACCCCTCACTGTAACGGATATCCACGTCCGCTCTGCGCATCACCTTCTGGAAGTAACGCATGATATCCAGATGCCCGATAAATTTGAGCGGGCCCTGCTTACTAAACTTCATTCTTATTTTCATAGCAGACCCCTCCTTTATATCTTGCCACACCGCAGCCGGAACATTTTGCACGGCAGTTCGGCGTCACCGATTCATTTACCGCATTGTTCCATTCGCGTTTTAAGAATTCTTTCGTCACGCCGGTATCGATAAAATCCCAGGGGAATATCTCATCCAGGCTGCGTTCTCTCACCGTATAAAAGTCGATATCCACACCGCAGGTTTCGAAGGCCTGCATCCAGATTTCATTATGAAAGTGTTCAGACCATGAATCGTAGAGCGCTCCGTTTTTATAGGCCTCTTCGATCACTGCCGCCACCTTCCTGTCACCGCGGGCCAAAACGCCCTCCAGCACCGTCAGCTCCGCCTCATGCCAGTTGTAACGCAGACTCTTGCGGTTCAGCATCTCTTTCATCCTGGAATTGACAATGTGGGCCCGCTCCAGAAATTCTTCTTTGGTACACATTCTGGCCCACTGGAACGGCGTAAACGGCTTCGGCACAAAGAATGAGGTGCTGGCGGTAACCTGCACTTTTCCGGAACGCTCTTCCTTTGGAATATTATAGTACTCTTCGGCCACCTTCTCGGACAGCTCGGCAATCCCCTGCATATCCTCCAGAGTCTCGGTGGGAAGCCCCAGCATGAAATAGAGTTTCACCCGGTTCCAGCCGCCTCTGAACGCCTCGGCCGAACCATTCAGGATGTCCTCCTCGGTCAGTCCCTTGTTGATAACGTTTCGAAGGCGCTGGGAACCTGCCTCCGGCGCAAAGGTCAGGCTGCTTTTTTTGACATCCTGTACCTTGCTCATTACATCTAAAGAAAATGCATCGATTCGAAGAGAGGGAAGGGATACGTTGATTCCTTTTCCGTCAAACTCCTCTATCAGAAAGGATACAAGTCCCTGCAGCTGTGTATGATCGCTCGAGCTTAAGGAGCTGAGTGAAATTTCCTCATGCCCGGTGCTCTTTAACATCTTATAAGCAAGCTCTTTAAGCTCTTCAAGGCTCCTCTCCCTCACAGGGCGGTATACCATACCGGCCTGGCAGAAACGGCATCCGCGGATGCAGCCGCGCATAATTTCCAGCACAACACGGTCCTGTGTTACCTTAATAAATGGCACAACCGGTTTTTCCGGATAATAAGTTGCGTCCATATCCATCACAAGCTGTTTTGACACCTTATCAGGCGCATGAGGATTGACGGGAACCATCCGGTCTATGGTTCCGTCTTCTTTATACCAGACATCATAGAAGGAAGGAACATAGATGCCGGGAATCTCAGCCGCCATTTCCAGGAAGTCCTTCCTGCTTCCGCCATTTCTCTTATTCTCTTTATAACGGTCCAGCAGGTCGAAATACACGACTTCGCCCTCACCGAGATAGAATAAATCAAAAAACGGCGCGATCGGTTCCGGATTGTAGCTGCATGGGCCGCCGCCGATTACAATGGGATCTTCCCCGGTTCTGTCTTCTGCGTGAAGCGGAATATGGGACAGGTCAAGAATCTGCAGAATATTGGTATAGCACATTTCATACTGGAGCGTGATGCCCAGAAAATCGAAATCCTTTACCGGATCCTGACTTTCCACGGCGAAAAGCGGAATGTTCTTCTCCCTCATCAACTTGTCTAAATCGGTCCACGGAGAGTAAACACGCTCACAATATACATCATCCCGTCTGTTAAACATATCATAGAGGATCTGAATGCCGAGATGGGACATCCCTATCTCATAAACGTCGGGGAAACACATGGCAAAGCGGACATCCACTTTTTGGGGATCCTTGTTTACCATGTTTACCTCGCCTCCGATATAGCGGGCGGGCTGCTGGATACTTAGTAATATTTCATCATTTAAAGCTAGTTTTCTCATTGTTTTTCCTTATTTATTGTGCTGATGCACAGTATTTTAAATTGATTGTATAGGCCAATTTGTATCGAAAGGAGCTTCTATTTGCGTCTTTATCATATCCTAACTGAGTAACACGGGATAATACAATATGCCACAACGCATAATTATAAGGCATTTCCCGGTATTAAGCAAGACTATTCGTCAGCTGTCGGAACACAAAATCAATTTCCTCCTGCTTGTATAAACTGTTTTCCGGACTAACCGGTGCTTCTCCATAAACTGCCGCAAACTATAATCGCCTGATTTGCTCGTTACAGATAATTTTTAATTCAGCATTGCTCATGCAAGGTATCGCCCAACAGCGTAATTGCCTGATGGGGACAATAACAGATGCAGCGATAACACATGGTGCAGCGATTATGGTGTACTGCCATTTGATTTTCAACTGACAAATTACCCATTGGACACAGCTTTGTGCATATGCCGCAGCCCACGCATTTTTCAGAACTGATTTTCAGTTTATCGGAATAATGCTTTGTTTTGTGAGAAAACCAAAGTCTCTGCCCAAATAATCCCGCCATATGGGATAGGAATGAAATCCCCTCCCGCGGAGCCTGGCCGCTTTTGAATGCCTGTGCCGCTTTTTTTATCTTTTCTTCAGCCTGTTTCCCAAGGATGCGATTCTCTTCTTTCGTTTTTTTCAGCAGTTTTTCATCGCCAATGCAATCAGGCATTTGAAGATGTAAGCCGCCAACGATTTCAGCGCCATATTTTTTCAACAGTCTTGCTGCGCAGCCCGTGCCATCGCCGCACCCTGGATGCCTATGTTGCCATCGCCATGAATATATACGGCTTATAAATTATTGCGCCCGGGTGAGCGAAGCCACCACCATCTATGGCCTTTAAATGCTGCTCCCGTTCTCAAGTGGAATTTTTCATTGTTCTTCCGTAAGCGGCTGCTCAAATTATGTGGTACTAGCCGTAAAAAAATGTTATATTATAGCTGGCATACCAATTTAGTTATATGACAGGAGGAGCAGAAATTGGAAAATGAAATGGAATTGCAGCAGATTATTTATAAAACTCTGTCTGTGCAGATAGAGTTTGGAGTGTACCGCTTTGAAGAGCAGCTACCAACCATAGAGGAAGCCAGCCAGCTATTTTTAGTTTCTACCGATACTGTCCGTTCGGCCTACCTGAGTCTGAAACATGATGGCTATATCACCCTTTCCAGAAGCGTGGGCGCATTGGTGAAGGTCTGCTATGACACAGTGGATACCGACCGCCATATACAGAACTTCTATGCTCTCAGAAAAGATTCTCTGATTGAATTGAGCCGCTCCATGCGTCCGCTATTAAGCTATGCCCAGTGGGTTGGTTTCAGAAATGCTTCACCGGAAACCCTGGATCAGATGGAGGCTCTCGCTCTCCGTACGGATATTCTCCCGCCTTACAGAATGATCCGCCACCTGCAGCTTATTTACGGTTCTTTTCAAAACGAACTTCTCATGCGCATGGTTTGGCAGATCTTTATGTTCTTTCAGGCCCCACTCTTCAGCATCAGGTTTACTGCAAGACGGTATGAGGATGATAATTCCCTGCTGTATATGATCCGGCTGTGCCGTCAGAAAGACTGGGCCGCACTCCGTTCATCCATAGAAACCTTTCAGGAGCAGCTTTCCCGTGCTCTGTGCAGTTTCTATGACAGTAAAATCACAGTGCAGGCTCCGGAACAGCAGCTCCCCTTTCAATGGACAAGCTACAAAAAAGCAACCCAGCGCTGCTACTCACTCGGCATGGATCTTTTGAAGGCCATCAACCGGGAAATTTATCCGGCCGGAACCTTTCTTCCTTCCATTGAAAGACTGGCAAAGGAACGGCAGGTCTCAGTCAGCACAATCAGAAGGACTCTGACACTGCTTAACAGTATCGGCGTTACGAAATCCTTCAACGGTCTGGGAACACAGATTCTCCCACAAGAAGAAATAGCGGAAAACTGTGACTTTACCAACCCTGTTTTGCAAAGGCGTCTGCTGGACTATGCACAAAGCATGCAGATTATTGCCCTGTCCTGCCGTGAAGTATCGAGAATCACTGCTGCCGCTTTTACCTCCGCCGACCGGGCCCGTGTTATGGAACGGGTGAAATTACTGCAGCGGCTTGGACGACAGGAACTGGCTTCCTACGGCATTCTTGAGCTTTTCACGCACATGGCTCCTTACCAGGCAATCCGAAATATATACACTGAACTGTACCAACAGCTTTTATGGGGATATCCGCTGCGCAGCATCATTACAGATCAGGCGCGCCGTACTGCCTGCATTGCGTATCTTGATACGTTTATGGAGTGTCTGGAGCAATTCGATGTTGAAGGTTTATCGGCCCATCTGGAGGAATTTATTTTTTCAGAATTAAGATTTGCGTCAGCGGAGCTGGAAAAGCTCGGCATCGAGAATGTTACGCCGCTGGCGCTGCGTGATTTTAATTTATCTTTCTGACGACGGGCCTGATGGCTGACACCCAATAAGGAAGTATTGAAGAACATTCTGATTGGACAGTCGGCAAGCAGAATGTGACAACAAAAGACGGGCTATCGGCGGTAAGCTGATAGCCCGTCTTTTGCAGGCCAGCGTACCAACGCCGGGACACGCCGCAGGAATTTTGCTGCCCCATACCGCTCTCCTTTATCGAAACAGCCGCTTTGCGCTTCTGAAAAGCATTTAATTCAGAACAACCAGCGGCGTTATTCTGCCTGTATATGTGAGTGTCAGCCTATGCATAGCGCGTGTACAGGCAATATACAGAAGACTTCTGTCATAGCGGGATGAATATGTTCTGTCATCCGCCTGGGGGATTAGAACTTCATCAAATTCCAGCCCTTTTGACATTTGAACCGAAGTTATAGTGACTCCGTTCCGAAAAACCGAGCTCTCCGGCGTGAGCAGATTTGCTTCACACGATCCGCCCAGCTCATTATATAATGCTTCTGCCAATGTGTTTGTTTTTAAAATGATTCCAAGTGAAGCGCTGCCTCCCTTCCGGAATTTTTGGATTGCCTCTTTTATCACTCTGGTTTCTTCCGCTGTGTCCGGACACGCGATTAGTTCCGGCTGTTCCCCATGGCGTTCAACCGGCTCTAAAGCCGCCACTTCCTGAATGCGCTTCGCGAAGGAGATAATCTCATAGGTCGAACGGTAGCTTTTGTTAAGCTCCACAAACTCCGCTTCTTTATATAGCTCCCGAAGATCCGCCAGACTGTGCAAATGGTTGGGATTGATAAATTGTCCAAAATCCCCGAGTATCGTTTTCCGGCAGGGGAACATGCGGTTTAAAGCCGCATACTGAACCGGCGTGTAATCCTGCATCTCATCCACCACCAGATGTTTCGTAAGACTGCTTTCCTTCACTCCCTCGAACACGGAATGAAGATAGAGAAAGGGATAGACGTCGTCCCATTCGAGGGTCCTTTTAAACGGCATGACAAACATTGACTGGTTCCCTGTTCTTTTATAAAAGTCCTTATATACGGCAAGCGTATTTTTCATTGTAAGCATGGAACCCAGGCTTTTTGCTACCGTCCTGGTCCGCAGCGCGGCGCCTTCAGCCTCCATAACAGCCTCCGTTTCGTAGCGGTCACGGATATCTTCAGCAACCATCAAAAGCCGCTTTCTGACAGGATATTTGCCATACGCGCGAAAACGTTTCATTATCCATTCTCCTTCAGCGGTAAAGCTGCCGAAAACGAAATCGGCGGGCTTGAAAATCAAGTCCGGCAATTGTTCTATGTACCGATCCATCATGGAAACAAATTCCATCGTTGATTTAAACTGCACTCTCTGCGCCCACGCTTCATCCTGCCGCTCAAGCGGATCTTTATCAGGTTCAAATTCAATCACACCTTCAAGCTGAATCTTCGCAAGCTCCGACGGATTAAGTTCGAAAATCGGCTCTTCCCCAAGCTCCGGTATTACATTTGAAATGTAATCGCCAAAGACACGGTTAGGGGACAGGATTGTCACATTCCGAGCGTTCAGCCTGTCCTTAAACCGGTAAAGCAGGAACGCTATCCGGTGCAGGGCGATGGATGTTTTTCCGGAACCGGCTACTCCCTGAATAATCATGGTACCTTCTTTTTCGTTTCTGATAATCTGATTCTGCTCCTTTTGTATTGTTGAAATGATTGATTTCATCTTTTCATCGGATGTCTGGCTTAATTCTTTTTGAAGCACCTCATCCTGCACATGAGAGGAAGTCTCCAGCGCATATTCCATATGACCGTTTTTTATTTTGAACTGCCGCTTGCGTGTTATCTCCCCGAAAACAGGGCCGTCCGGAGCCTGGAATCCGGCTTTTCCCACATTGAAATCATAATACATGCCGGATATAGGGGCGCGCCAGTCGAAAATAAGCGGTTGATTTTCATAATTGAACGCAAACCGCCCGATATAATATCTGCCTTCTGTCTTCCGGGACTCTTCCCTGAAATCAATGCGGGCAAAATAAGGGGATTCTTTTATCTTTACAATCCGGTCGCGGCGCTCCACCGCAAAGGCACCGCTTCGGTCCGTCTGCTTCAGCAGCATCTCATTTTGAAACATCTCATGAGGATCAATATCCCCCCTGTGTTCCACCATATACCGTTTCGTGTCCATATATTCCCGATCTGATTTCCTGACGGATTCCTCCGCCTTCTCCAGGGCCTCCTCAAGCTTCATGTTAATTTCTTCCAGATGCAGAAGCTCGTCGGGAAACGGGACTGTCATACCGTCACTCATGAAGCCTTTCCTCCTGTCCCATCACAAACCGTTGGGTCGGGTAGCCGTATTCGACCAGTAATTCAGCTTCAGCAAATCCAAGCTTCTTGATCTCGTCACGGTACCCGGTATCTGCTTTGTCACCTTCCCGGTAAGTGGTAATACTAACTTTTCTGCCTCTCAGAAGCTCACCCATTACCTTGTCGAGAAGTGCTTTGGGGACCCCTCTCTTTCTGTAAAGCGGGTGACTCCCCATAAAATCAATGCTGCCGTTTTCATAGGAGAACAGCAGGATACCGGCGGCAAGCCCTCTGTCCTTTAGAATCAGCGCCTGTTTTGTCCTTATTTTCTGCTTCAAAACCCGGATATATTCCTCCTCGTCCAGGTACGGGAATCCGTCTATCACAAGTCTCACCAGCTCCATCCAGCACGGAATTTCTGCCTCGGTGGCAAATGTAATTTTCCACCCGGCACTTTCTGTTCTGTCCAGCATCTCATAACTCCTTTCAAAATTAAACCTAAGCTGCAGCGGATAAAACCGTTCGTTTTCCCGGTACATATTCGGCGGCATTTTATACATGGCCGTGAATGCACTCGTAAATGCCTGTTGGCTCCTGTAGCCCGACAGAAGCGCAATATCCACGATTGGCTTTTCAGAAAAGACCAGCAGCTTTGCAGATTCTGTCAGCTGCCTGCGTTTCATGTACTCATGAACCGTCAGGCCGACCGTATCGGAAAACACCCGGTGCAGGTGGTATTTGGAATAATGGACTGCGTCCGCAATCCGGTCCAGATTAAGCCTTTCAGTCAGATTTGCTTCAATAAAGTCTATCGCCAGAGACACCTCCTCTATGCGGTCCATCATTCAACACCTCCTTTTGCCAGATTAGTATATATGATTATGGGATGCGTGTCTTAAGAAATCTTGCTCTTCTTCCATGAAACGATAACCTGCACGCTCCGCACACAGGCCCCCGCCTTCAACGAAAAACTGCCCCTCATTAATCTATAATGCGGAGCAGCCATGTGATTTATTATTTTATATTATTTTTCAATCTTCTCAAACTTCCTTACGATGGTCAGCAAAAGCTCCACCACCTTCTCCATAGACTGAACCGGAATAAACTCGAATTTGCCATGGAAATTGTAACCTCCCGTGCAGAGGTTGGGACACGGAAGGCCCATATAGGACAATCTGGCTCCGTCGGTGCCACCGCGGATTGGTGATACTTCGGGAGTGATCCCCACTTCCTCCATCGCCTCTTTCGCGATATCAATCAGGTACTTGTAGGGTTCAATCTTTTCCTTCATGTTGTAATAGGAGTCTTTTATCTTCAGCTCAACGGTTCCCTCACCGTATTTCTTATTCAGGAACTCTGCGGCAGAAGCAAACAGCTCCTTCTTCTGCGTAAATTTATCCATATCATGGTCACGGATCAGATAATCCATCTTGGCATACTCCACGTCTCCGGTAAACTGATCCAGATGGAAAAATCCCTCATAACCTTCCGTATACATCGGATTCTCAAAAGCGGGAAGAAGACTTTGGAATTCCATTCCAATCAAAAGTGCGCTTTTCATCTTATTCTTTGCCCCGCCCGGATGTATTCCAACGCCATGAATGCAGACTTTTCCGGATGCCGCATTGAAATTCTCATATTCCAGCTCTCCCAGAGGACCGCCGTCCACCGTATAAGCCACATCCGCTCCGAACCCTTCCACATCAAAGAAATCAGCTCCTCTGCCAACCTCCTCATCAGGGGTAAAGCCAATTCGGATTGTACCGTGGGGAATCTCCGGATGCGCCAGAAGCCAGGCCGCCATCGTCATGATCTCGGCAACTCCTGCCTTATCATCGCCTCCCAGCAGAGTCGTACCGTCCGTCACAATTAAATCCCGGCCCTCACAGTCGGCCATGAACGGAAAATCCTTTACCATCATCACAATATTCTTCTCTTCATTCAGAACAATATCTCCTCCGGCGTATTTCTCCACGATTCTGGCTTTCACATCCCGGCCGGACATGGCGGGTGCCGTATCCATATGGGCTACAAAGCCCAGGGAGGGGACATTCTTTTCAGTGTTGGCTTCTATTGTGGCATAGACATAGCCATGCTCACTCAGGCGTACATCCGATGCACCCATCTCCTCCAGTTCCTTAACCAGTTCCTTTGCCAGGACAAGCTGTTTTTCCGTGCTGGGGACCTGTTCCTCCTCGTCTTTTGACTGCGTGTCAAAAGAGACATACTTCAGAAAACGTTCTGCTACTTTGCTCATATCTTCACCTCATTATTATTTAAAAAATTCCACACATACATACTTTACCATAAATTTTGATTTTCTGCGAGTCCCGGCAAAATATTTTAGTTAAGCAGGTGAGGACGCCGCCGCAGGCCAGCGGACGGGGTGGTGAGGTGTGTATATGAGTCTTTCGTCCCGGGGGAAGATTGTCGTGGTTTGGGGCTGCGGGCGAAGATAAAGTCTGCGGCCGCTGAATGTCTCACGCGTTAAGTGCGGGCCAGACCTTGTCGCGGCCACTAAGAGCTTCCGTGTGCGGAAAATGCGATATGCCTACAATGCGCTTTTATGAAAGAATTGCGCTAGATTTGATATCTGCCTGCCGGAAACACGTAGTGGACGCGACAGGGCCATCCCCATTTAAGGTTAGAGACTATCAGCGGCCGGAACGGACCATGTCCGATGCCGCGAAAACCTCCGCCTGAGTCTTACGTCCCCGGCGAAACCCTGACAGGGGGAAGGAGGCGGAATCAATTCTGGAGGGGACATGGAAGCCCATCCGTGCTTAATGAGGTTTCTCACGAATTTAGCACGGCTATGCGCTTCGATAAGTGCAAACGGTCCCCGTAAGAATTCATTCCGGCCGGATTCCCCCTTCACGACCAACCTCCCACGGGGACGGAAGACTCAGTCAGCCCCCTCACCACACCGGACATGGTCCGTTCCGGACGCGTCCTCCAAACCTCAGTTAAATCTCCATTTTAATCGTCCCTCAGCTCCAGGTCTCTCTGAAGCGGCTCCAGATAGTGGACATAAATGTCGCGGAAGCTTCTGATTTTCCACGATTTATCCAGTTCCTCATATGTAAAGCTCTTCCTTCCGCCCTTCTGCATCCTGGACCAGAACGCGTCAAGTTCGGTGAAGGGAATATAATACATCTCATCTTTTGACGTAAAATAAAGAATGATAAAGGCCACGCCGCCCTGCGCCTCAAATTCCCTCATAAACTCCACCTGATGGGCATGGACGTTCTGAAGCGGAAATGTGGAAACCGCACATTCCTTGGCATCAAAACAGACGGGTACGCCCTGAACGGCACCGATGTAATCCACGGTGCTTTTCTGGTCAAAATAAGCCATCGTAATATGGCGGCTCTCTTTTTCAATACTCACCGGCGTGATTGGCGTCGGTATCTTTTGAATCAGAGCCAGCCCTTTTTCACGGTAGCCGTCGTTTGTATGATTGATTAGATCCTCCAGCGTGGAACCGCGGAGGCCTCTGGTATTCCAGGTTCCCATTCTTCACTCTGCTCCTGCTGTTTATTGTTGCTTCTGTTATCTTAAGAGATGAAGCGCTCATATCCGGGCATCCCTGCGGCCATCCGTATAAATTCTTCCGGCGGCTTTGCCGTAAATTCCCGGCCTCCGAGACCCGCCAGCGGCTCCTTCAGCTCTTTTGGCATCACAAGCCGCCATGCATGCAGCATCTGGGATTGGACTGCGTACTTATCCCTCGCTTCACGGTTAACAACCGGATCGCCATACTTGTAATCACCGGCTATCGGATGGCCGATGGAGGCCAGATGCGCTCTTATCTGGTGGGAACGTCCGGTAATCAGTTTTACTTCCAAAAGCGTATGGCGGCCGTCGCTGCAGAGCGGCCGGTACTGTGTGCGGATGGGAAGTGCGTCTTTATCCTCCCTGCAAAGTTCATTCGCTTTCAATACCGTTACCTGATTCGTCTTCTCATTTTTTTTCAGATACCCGTCAATTTCCTTTGGCCCGGCAACGCTTCCCTTTACGATACACAGATAAAATTTCCCTATCGTCCTCTCTTTAATCGCTTCCGACATCAGCTGAAGGCCAGGCAGTGATTTCCCGGCTATGACGATACCGCTTGTATTGCGGTCGAGGCGGTTGCAGACAGAGGGCTTAAACTGCCTCATATCCTCCTTTGTAAGCTTCCCGCCGTCCAGCAGGTATTGAATCAGATACTCCACCAGGGATTCATCCGTCTCCTTTGCTTTCTGTGAAAGCATCCCGGCGGGTTTATTAATCAGAATGATATCGTCATCTTCGTAAACCACATCCAGCTTTCTTTTTCTTACCTTCTGGATTTTCACTTCGGAAAATTTCTCTATTGTCTCATCCGAGAGGAACAGTTTCACCTCATCCCCCTCCGAAAGCTTCTCCGAACCGTCGCATTTTTTTCCGTTGAGTGTGATATTTTTCTTCCTCAGCATCTTATAAATAAAACTTTTCCCAGCCAGATTTAAATACTTTGCCAGCAGCTTGTCCAGCCTCTGGCCGGCTTCGTTTTTCGTTATTTTTACAACCTGCATCGCTCCTGCTTCCTCACTGCCTTGTCATTTTCCCGTTACTGTTCGCAGAACCGCGTTTTTCAGCGGAGCTGTGAATAGTAACATTTTCCTACATACACAGGCTTTTCATCGTGTTTACCGCATATTCCACACTGCCGTCGTCCTCATATTCCGATACCGGTTTCAGGCTTTTAAGCCTTTTATCAAAGGTGCTCAGTTCTCCGGTAATCTTCATGTTCGGATCCAGTCTCTGGGAAACCAGTATCTCATTTAAGGATTTTTCAGCCTCATGGATATTCACTTTCGGATTAATGCAGTATGCGTAGATACCGGTCGGATGGACGGCAACCGCATCCATCGGAAGCACATAATCCTTCGTCGTCAGCACCATGTCAAAAAGCATGGGAAATTTCTCTTCGTAAACAGAATATTTCTCATAAAACTCTTTTGACGGAGTTTTGTATTTGATGATGGCGACCAGAGGAGACGCCAGATTTGCCGCCGGAAGTACCGTAACAATCGCCATAACAGTCAGGATATTCTTCACCGCCTGGCTGTCCGTAAAGTAGCGCGCCGCCAGCTGTGCGATGATAAACACCGCCAGAACTGAAATTAAAAAAATGTGTTTTTTCTTAAAGCTGGTACGGTAGCCGTACTCACCTTTCCTTATCTTCTTCAATTTGTCTTCCTTTCCTCCCGTAACTGTTCAGACAGCATGAACTGTTGTTAATATTCACAGCCGCTATTCCGCGAGGTGTTTTCACTCGTTTTTTGAGTGAAAATCCCGAGTTTAACTGCGCGAAACGGTATTTTTTTACCGTTTCTGTGCATCGCGAAGCGTGTTACTGTTCGCAGAACCGCGTTTTTCAGCGGGGCTGTGAATAGTAATGAACTGTTACTTCCTCCAAAACGCTTTACGGAGTTTTATCGATAACTGCATTGACCGGGCTTTCCACCTGCTTACCTGAAATGCGGGACATGATTTTCAGTATCACGCCGTGCGGCACTGTTTTACATAGCAGACGGAATGATTTCATAAGAAATCCATACACAGAAACAGGCTTTCCCATCAGGCTGTCCCGGATGGCAAGCTTGACCACCTTTACCGGATCCGCCATTGTAAGACGCTTATAAAGCGGAATACGCCCCGTAGTTTCAGCGATATCAAAAAACTCGGTCTTAACCGGACCAGGACAGACGGCCGTAACGCAAATTCCCCGGCCTTTCAATTCTTCACCCAGCGCCAGGCTGTAGCTTAAAACAAAGGATTTTGTCGCCGCATAGATGGCAAAGCCCGGCTGAGGAAGGAAAGAGGCCGAAGATGCATACTGTATAATCCTGCTGTTTTTGCTCATATAGGGAAGCACCATGTGAGTGACGGCACAGAGCGCCTCACAGTTTAAGCGCACCATCCCCGTCTCCTCCTCCATCGATACGCTTCCGGCCCGCCCCATCTTTCCATATCCCGAGGCATTCACCAGTATCTTCACATCAGGCTGTTCATTTTGAAGGGCCGTCTCAAGCTCTGCGAGCTGTTCTCTGTCCGTGAGATCAATCGCAAATTTTCTGACCGGCACGGGTAAAATCTCTTCGAGCTGTGAAAGCCTCTCCTCCCTTCTGGCCACCAGCCAGATTTCACCAAAACCGGCAAAGCGGTCCGCGAGCTGTACTGCCGTCTCCCGGCCCATGCCGGAAGATGCGCCTGTCACTATCGCAATTTTCATTCCATATCACCTTCCTGCTTTTTTATGCACATTCCTGATGGTTTTTTTCCTGGCCGGCTTATCGGCTGATTTTCCGGCATGCCCTTTGCCTGCTCTGCCGTCAGCTTTTCTCTCCGGTTTCCCATCGGCCCTTTTCTTATTGTAATTCTGGTAGCCGTACTGCCCGGTCTGTCTCGGCCGGAGCAGGCATTCTTTATCAAAACCAATGAGATCGGTTCTGCCCACAGCTTTCAGTGCCTCGGCAACCAGCTCATAATTTTTCGGATTTCTGTACTGTATTAATGCTCTCTGCATCGCCTTCTCATGCGGATTTGTCGGTACATAAACCTTTTCCATGGTCCGCGGATCATAACCGGTGTAGTACATACAGGTCGAAAGCGTGGACGGCGTGGGATAGAAATCCTGCACCTGCTCCGGCATATAGCCGAGATCCCTCAGGTATTCGGCCAGCTCCACGGCTTCTGTCAGGGTAGAGCCGGGGTGGGAGGACATCAGATACGGAACAAGATACTGTTTCTTCCCCAGCTTCTCATTCATCTTCTCATATTCCTTCATAAACCGGCGGTAAACGCTGTTTTCCGGTTTTCCCATCCTCTTCAGTACATTATCGGAAATATGCTCCGGAGCCACTTTAAGCTGGCCGCTGACATGGTACTCGCAAAGCTCCTTTAAAAAAGCATGGCCGGGATCTGCGAGCAGATAGTCGAAACGGATACCGGAACGTATGAAGACTTTCTTTACCTTGGGAATCTCCCGCAGCTTTTTAAGCAGGGAAATATAATCGCTGTGATCGGCATTTAAGTTTCTGCACGGTTTCGGGAAAAGACACTGCTTTTCCGGACATACCCCCGCTTTCATCTGCTTTTCACAGGAAGGGTGGCGGAAGTTAGCCGTGGGACCGCCCACATCGTGAATATATCCTTTGAAATCAGGCTCTTTCGTTAACAGCTCGGCCTCATTAACGATCGACTCATGGCTCCGCGTCTGGACAATCCTGCCCTGATGGAAGGTAAGGGCGCAAAAACTGCAGCCGCCGAAGCAGCCGCGGTTACTGATCAGGCTGAACTTTACCTCCGTTATGGCCGGAATGCCGCCTGCCGCCTCATAGGACGGGTGATAGTTCCGCATATAAGGAAGGGCATAAACATCATCCATCTCTTCTTCACTCAGTGGCCTTGCCGCCGGATTCTGCACCACATAAAGATGCTCTCCATACGGCTCAACCAGCCGCCGGCCCGAGAAGGCGTCCGTATTACAGTACTGGGTATAAAAGCTTTTTGCATATTCCTTCTTGTCCGCCGTCAGCTCCTTATAGGAAGGCAGCATCACTTCATCGTAAACCGATGCCAGGGACTCCGCCTTGTAAACCGTGCCGTCAATAAACGTGATATCCCTGATATCGATGCCGCTGTTCAGCGCATCGGCTATCTCCACAATGGAGCGCTCCCCCATGCCATAGGATAGCAGATCCGCCTGCGAATCCAGCAGAATAGAACGTTTCATTTTTCCCGACCAGTAATCGTAATGGGCCAGACGCCTGAGACTGGCCTCGATACCACCGATAATAATCGGTTTTTTCGAAATAGAGCGGATCAGGTTGCAGTAGACAACCGTGGCATAATCCGGCCTTTTTCCCATCTCTCCGCCCGGAGTGTATGAATCCTTTGCCCGTCTCTTTTTTGAAACCGAATAATGATTCACCATGGAATCCATATTTCCGGCCGACACCAGGTACCCCAGCCTCGGCTCTCCCAGAATCCGGACACTGTCCGCGTTCTTCCAGTCCGGCTGGGCAATGATTCCCACCTTATAGCCATGGGATTCCAGGATCCGGCTGATAATGGCATGCCCAAAGGACGGATGATCCACGTAGGCATCCCCCGTGACATATACAAAATCGCATTGCTCCCAGTTCCGTTTTTCCATATCTTCCCTGGAAATCGGTAAATAATCATGTATCATTCCATATTCTCCAATTATCTGACCGGCGGTCTGTCATGCCGGTTCATCTTCTCTCTCATGAGCAGTTCGTCGTAATCTTTTATGTAATAGTCCGCCATAGACTGTTTCTCTTCTTTTAAATCGAGTGAAAATTCATCCTCAACCGCACAGACGGTCATTCCGGCCCGTTTTCCAGCCAGTATACCGGCCGGTATATCCTCGAACACGAGACACTGCTGCGGTGCCACCTGAAGCGTATCCGATACCTTCAGATAAATATCGGGAGACGGCTTTCCCGATGCCACCTCACAGGCCGTTGTCACAACATCAAAATACGGTTCCACCCGGAGGGAACCCAGCACGGCGTCCACCATATCACGGCCGTTGCTGGTGGCAATCCCAAGCTTGAAGCCACGGCCTTTCAACTCGTTTAAAAAGGCTTTAGCCCCTGTTTTCAGCGGTACCTCATGACGGTATTTATCAATCGACATCCGGATCCAGATATCTTTTATTTCATCCAGCCCCATCGGGAGTGAAAAGCGTTCCTTAAAATAAGCGGCCGTCTCTGAAAAGCTCATCCCTTCGATTGCCCTCTGTAAATCATACGGGCAGTCATAGCCGTACCGCCCAAGAAATTCGATGTCGATAGCCTTCCACATCCACATGGAATCCACCAGCGTCCCGTCTAAATCAAATATTGCCGCTTTCTTTCCTTCTAACATATATTGCAGACTCCTTTATCCGTAATTTCGTAGCAGTTCGGACAGCATGAAACGTTAAATAATTTCCCTTTGGGGGAATAAATTTTCATACACGCCCCAGCGCCTTAATCTCTTTCCCGGTCAGAAGACGGCTCTCACCCGGTTTCAGCTTCGGATCCAGTGACAGGGGTCCCATGGAAAGACGCTTTAAAAAGACAACCTGACCTCCGGCTGCCTCAAACATCCTTTTAACCTGGTGGAATTTCCCTTCATGAATTGTGAGCCTTGCCTCACAGACCGGTTCGCCGGCTTCTTCATAAGAAGATTCTATCAGAAGTTCTGCCGGAAGTACAGTGGTTTGGTCTGCCAGCGTTATCCCACCCGCAAACGCCTGCACAATATCCTCTCTCAGTGTTCCCTTAACCTTCGCAAAGTAAACCTTATCCACATGCTTTTTCGGAGAAAGCAGTTCATGGGCCAGCTTCCCGTCGTTCGTGATGAGAAGAAGTCCCTCCGTATCAATATCCAGCCTGCCTACGGGAAACAGATCCTTTCGCTTTGCATCTCCAATCAGGGAGATCACCGTCGGATGCAGGTTGTCCTCCGTCGCCGAAACCACGCCCTGCGGCTTATTCAGCATGAAATATTCCATCCTGGCATAAGAAACCGGCTCTCCGTCCATGCAGACGCCGGAAACCTCCGGATCGAATTTGAAATCGGAGCTGCGGCAGACTGCACCGTCCACGGTAACCCGACCTTTCCGGACCGCCTCCTTTACCTGGCTTCTGGTTCCCTTCTTCATCTCGGCCAGAAACTTGTCAAGCCTTATCATTCCTGCCATCACTGCCACCTCCATCCGGGATAATATTTGTTCTTCAAGATACCGTTCTGACGTCTTGCAAACCCCAGCGGATGACCGTCCACGCAGACAAGACACCATCCCCTGCTCTGCATTATCTCCTCCTCGGAAAGCTGAACCGTCTCTCCTTTCAGATAGCGTATTACGCGTCCGTCCTCCGAACTCATGTCAAACGTGTCGGTAAATTCTTCTTTCTTCAAATACATGGCAAGAGCCTGCGACGGCTCAAACCTGCCCTTCTTAATTTCCCCCAGCAGAAGGCCTGTCCTGAGATATCGCACTTTCTTAAGATAAGGCGCTCCGATACCAGAGAAAGGCCCCGGCAGGTAATATATTGTATCATTGACATGATACAGGCGGCCGGGCTCCCATTCCCTGTGTGTCAGGGCCAGAAACTCACGGACCGGCTCCCATTCCTTTGTCCACTTAGCCGTGGCGGCCGAATGCACCGGCGCTTTCCTGCCCCTGTCTCCGTCCTCTTCCGAACCGCCGCGCCCATCCTTTTTAAGGAGCGCTATAAAATGTCCCTCTCCCTTTATTTTATGGGGAAAGAGCCTGACGCATTCGGAAAGTCCGACTCCGGGCTGAAAGCCATCCTGTTTCTCCAGTGGCACCAGATGCAAATTATCATGCTCTTTAAGCAGACGCCGGAGCGTACCCTCGTTCTCTTCCTCATCAAACGTACACGTTGAATAGATCATCATACCGCCGGGCCGCAGCATTTTGACGGCCTCCGAAACGATTTCGTACTGGATGCGGCTGTAATACTCCGGGCCTTTTTGGCTGTAGCTTTTCACCATATCGCCGTCGCGCCGGAACATCCCTTCTCCGGAACAGGGAGCATCGACCAGGATTTTATCGAAGAATCCTTCAAAATATCGGGCCAGTTTTTCAGGTGTCTCACTCGAGACACAAATATTGCCTGCCCCGGCAAGCTCCAGATTCTTTAACAGCGCTTTTGCCCTGGAATTGCTGATATCATTGGAAAAAAGCAGTCCCTCGCCCTGGAGCTTTGCCGCCAGTTCGGTGCTCTTTCCTCCCGGTGCGGCGCAGAGGTCAAGAACCTTGTCTCCCGGCTCCACCGGAAGAAGTGATGCGGGAGCCATGGCGCTTGGCTCCTGTAAATAATAAAGCCCTGCAAAATACCACGGATGTCTGGCCGGCTTTAAATCCCGGTCATAATAAAATCCATCACCGGCCCAGGGAATTTGTGTCAGATCCCAGCCGCATTCCGCCGCAAATTGCTCCGGCATGCATTTGAGCCGGTTTACCCGGAGGCCGTAATGGGGCGGTTCCGAAAAACAGGCCAGATAATCCTCAAACTCTTCTTTCAGCAGCTTTTTCATCTTTTCTAAATAATCGCTCGGCAGTTCTCTGTAGTCCAATGTGTAAACTCCTTTTATCCGTTATTGTCCGGCAGCCGTCGGCATTGTAACTCAAAATGTTACGATTAGTAATTATATTTTAATTTATATTTTTCAAGGTATTTCAAAATCCAATAGGGATTAACACTCAGCTCCTCATAATGATCCGTACGGATATAGATGCCCAGATGCAGATGTACGGCAAAATTGCCAACCGTATTCTCCTGTTTGCCATAGCCGGAATCCCCCATATAACCGAGAAGGCTGCCGGCCCTTATCTTATCTCCCTGTTTCAGATCCGGGGCATACGAATACAGGTGTGCATAATAGAGATAGGCTCCGGACTCCGTCCTGATTCCGATTCTCCATCCGCCCTGTTCCAGCCAGCCAATCTTTTCCACCGTACCGTCGCTGATGCTGATTACCGGATAGAAACCGCGCTCCCGTTCCGTGCCCATTATGTCGCAGCCCTCATGCCCCCGTTCTCCGCCGTAGGTGCGCTTCTGCTTCCAGCTGTCTTCATATACGGGAAACGAAGTGCCGGCTCTCGTGCTCTCCGGCACAGGAAAATACTTCAAGTCTTTTAAAATCACTTCATACGCTCCGGACAGTTTCTTATAAGCCGCCGGTTTTTGGATCAGAGCCATGCTGTTATGATACGTCAGATCCCTGCAGTCTGTCAAATCAAATTCATGCTCCAGCATCAGAGATGTAATCTGGTCATAATCCACATAATCCTGGCCGGCGACAGCCGCCCCCAGCTTCATGCTGCGAAAGTCGTCGCTCTCCCATGTATAGGCGTTCAACTGGTAAAATCCGGGATTCTGCCCAAGCCAGTGAAACATGGTTGTGTTAAAAATGGATAGTAAAAGAAGGAATATAATGAACATAAGAGAATCGCTTCCGGACATATATTATATAAAACATTCTATTCGGACTCTTATGAAAAAATCCATCCTGCCGGTAATCCCGGTTTTAATCCTGATTCTGCTGCTGATGCGCCCCGCCCTTGCCTTTGACGGGGCTAAATCCGGGCTTCTTCTATGGTTTAACGTGGTTCTCCCCACACTTCTGCCGTTCATGCTCTGCTCAAGCCTTCTCGTGGCCTGGGGCGGAGTTCCCCTTATCACACGGCCGTTTGCACCGCTGCTTAAGCTCCTGGGCCTCTCTGATAAGGGAAGCTATGCTCTGATGTCCGGACTGTTATGCGGTTATCCCATGGGCGCAAAAACAACTGCCGATTTTGTCCGTGACGGCAGTATATCAAGTAACGAGGGAAAAAGACTTCTGGCCATAGCCGGCTGTCCCAGCCCCATGTTCGTCGCCGGTTACATACATTCTCACCTGGACGGTACGGTTCCTTTCCTTTTTATCGCAGCAGCCGTCTATCTCCCGGTCATAATCAACGGCTTTCTTGTACAGCTCTTTTACAGGGAAAGAAAAAAAGCTCTCCCCTCTCCTTGGCCGGTCACCTGCAATGCCGCTCCTGACGGCAGGCCATTTGATGAAATTATGATGGCTTCCCTGGAGATTATGGTCAAAATCGGCGGATATATCATGCTGTATTCCATTCTGGCAGGCTTTATCCGTGAATCCTCCATACTCCCGGAATCAGTAAAGCCGCTGCTGACCGGATTTGTGGAAATGACGACAGGGATTGATGTTGTCTCCCGGACAATGTCCGGATTGCCCGCCGCCCTGGCAATCCTTTTCTCAGCCGTCTTCGGCGGCCTGTCCGGTGTATCGCAGACAAATACGGTTATAAAAAATGCCGGACTCTCCATCCGGCATTATGTACTGTGGAAACTGCTTCACGCGGCCCTCTCCTGTACTATCCTTATTCTGCTGTCATCTCTGTAGCCGCGGCCTCTCCGTTGTCTACCAGCTCCGTCACAACGCTGCCTGCCAGCTCGTTGCGGTTTGAGGATACGATATCATAGCTGGACTGCATGGAGTTCATAAAGCCGTCAAAACGCCCCTGCGCTCCTTCCATGGAGTGTTTGATAATGGTCTGGAGACTGCGCAGCATATCGTCCGTATACTGTACGGAACTCTGGCGGATATTGTTGGCTTCAATCACAGCGCTGTCCACAATGGCCTGCGCCTGTGCGTTAGCCTGCTCAATAATGCTGTTGGCCTCGGAGTATGCTCTCTGCATAATCTCATGCTCATTCACCAGCTCGTTCGTCTGCGCCGTTGCCTCGGCTACCATGGCATCGGCCTGGGAACGGGCTTCCTGAAGAATGGCATCCTGATTGCTTATAATCTTCTGATACTTCTTAATCTCTTCCGGTATCCTTAATCGAAGCTCTACAAGCAACTCCTCAATCTCTTCTTTATTAACAAGAATCTTTGCATTGGACAGCGGCTGATACTTACAACTGTCGATATAATCTTCAATCTCTGTAATGATCTGTTCAATTCTGCTCATAGTCTTTCTCCTTACTTATTCGCTCCTCTGCCCAGCCTGGGCCGCATACTTTTCTCTCACCTTTTCAGCAATCTCCGGCGACAGGAAAGAGGAAATATCCCCGCCGTACATGGCTACTTCCTTCGCCATGCTGGAACTTAAATATGCATATTTAAGGTTGGTTGTCAGGAACAGTGTGTCTATCTCGGGTGCAATGACCCTGTTCATCTGCGCAAGCTGCAGTTCATACTCAAAATCCGTGATAGCGCGCAGTCCCCTGACAATCACATTCGCATCATTGCTGCGAACAAAATCAATCAGAAGGCCGGCAAAAGACTGTACCTCCACATTAGGAAAATGGGAAGTTACGTCTTTTAACATATTAACACGTTCTTCGACAGAAAACAACGGAGATTTTGCACTATTATTTAAAACTCCGACGATCAGTTTATCAAAAATTTTAGAAGAACGCTCAATGATATCGTAATGGCCAAGCGTCACCGGGTCAAAGCTGCCCGGATAAATAGCTGTCTTCATCCTTACTTTTCTCCTTTGGTAATGAATAGGTGCTTGTTAGTCTTGTACTCTTTTTCGCGTACAAGCTCAAAGCCAAGCTCAGAAAGATAATCCATCCCGGTCTCCCTGGACGCCTCCGCGATAATAAGAGTATCTGCGTGGGTAAGGGCTGAATGGGCCAGATATTCAAGCACAGCCTTCTCGAGCAATTGGTTATAAGGCGGATCCATAAAAATTATATCAAACACAAGCTGTCTTTCCTCAAGGCGTTTCAGCGCCGTAATCACGTCGCAGTTCATTACCGTCGCCTTGTCTTCCAGATGGGTTATTTTCAGATTCTCCCGGATACACTGGGCAGCCCTGGGATTATGTTCCACCATTACAGCCATTTCAGCTCCGCGGCTCAGCGCTTCGATACCGATGGCTCCGCTGCCGCTGAAGAGATCTAAAAAAGTGCAGCCATAAACATCATTCTGCATCATGTTAAAAAGGGTTTCTTTAATTCTGTCTGTGGTTGGTCTTGTATCCTTACCTTCTATTGTCTTTAAAAGCAGCCTCTTGGCGCTTCCTGCTATTACACGCATGGATTCTTTCCCCGAAAATTTTTTTCTTATATATTATAGTATGTATTTCATTTATATACAAGCAGTATTTCTGAATAAGCTCACTTTTATTGTAATTTATCCTCACAGTGGAGATTTAGTTAAGCAGGTGAGGACGCCGCCGGTACGGCCAGCGGACGGGGTGGTGGGGTGTGTATATGAGTCTTTCGTCCCGGGGGATGATTGTCATGGTTTGGAGCGATAACAGACAGGGCGGCGGGATAGCCAATATGGAGTGTTACGCAATAGGGCTTGAAAAGGCTTGATTTTTAAGGCGTTGCAGACGTGAAAATCCACAGGGTAAGGGTTTTATACTACCTACCCACGAAAACGGCTTCTAACCCTCTACAGGCGCATTTTACACCCGTTTTCCCGCCCGTTTCCCGCCGCGCTGAAAGGTTTTGCGTCGATAACTCAAAAAAGTACTTGACAAAACGTTTCTGAAATGCATCGCTGTGCTTAGCGAGGTCCCTCACGAGCATAGCACCGCTGCGCACTCCAAAGAGTGCAAACGGTCCCCGCAGCAATTGATTCCGGCCGGATTCCCCCTTACGGCAACCTGCAATCCGGGGACGGAAGACTCAGAAAAACCTCACCACACCGGCCCCGGTCCGTTTTGGACGCGTCCTCCATTCTCAGTATATAACGCAAAAATACAGGGCAATGGCAGCATTCTATCTGCCGCAGCCCTGTATCTTCGCCGAAAAATTCAAAATTTCTCGAAATTATAAGTCAGTTGACTTATTTACCTGCCATCTGTCTTTCCTGAGCTTCGATCATCTTTTTAACCATATATCCGCCTACAGAACCATTCTGTGCAGATGTTAAGTTACCATTGTATCCGTTTGTTAACGGCACACCAAGTTCGTTGGCAACCTCCATTTTGAATCTGTTCATAGCTTCCTTTGCTTCTGGTACGTTTGTGTTGTTGTTGTTTGTAGTAGACATAATAAACGCCTCCTTTTCATCTGTTTTTTAGTGCCCATGTTATTGTTTGTGTATTTGTTTCATGGGCTGTTATTTATGCTACACTCCTATTATGGCTCTCAGATGAAATAATACTCTGATATCTTTTGGTACAACTGGAATTTCCTTCCTGACCCATCAGTCCGCATTCATTTATGCTTTACAACAAATGTTTATTTTTCTTTCAATGAAAGAAATGCACAAAGGTTACCGCGCCGTTCAGCCGTTCTTCTGTGGGAAAATAAAAGCTGGGGATTACAATATGTGCAGATATTGGTCACCGCCAGATTATCGCCTTTGATTCCCGCTTCTTTTAAAACAATCTCATTAGCCTTCCACAAATCAAGCTGATATTTTCCGTTTTGTTTTTTTAATAATATCACGTCATGATATTTTTCGAGAAAAGCATCGGCAAACTCATCTGACACTTCTTCCCCTACTTCATAACAATCCCCACAGATACTCGGTCCGATACAGGCAATGATATCCTCCGGCCGCGTGCCGAATGCTTCCTTCATCGCGTCAACCGTTACCTGCCCCATTCTTTTTACCGTACCGCGCCAGCCGGAATGAGACAGGCCGATTGCTTTATGTACCGGATCTAAAAAATATAGCGGAACACAGTCGGCAAAAAATGTAACCAGCGTTATTCCGGGAATATCGGTAATCAGGCCGTCCACATCCCTGTAGTCTCTGTCTCTGACAATCCCCTTTCCCTCGTCCTCTACTGTCACCCGCCTGACATTAGTTGTGTGAGTCTGCCATGTCAGTACCATGCGTTCTCTGTCCACGCCCAGAGCCGCCGCCATTCTTCTGTAATTTTCCAGCACATCGTCCCTGTCGTCACCCCTGGTGAAAGAGAAATTCATTGTGGCGAAATCACCCTTGCTCACACCGCCAAGACGGGTGGAAAAAGCATGGGAAACCAGCCCGGTATCTTCTAGGATGGGAAATGATAAATAAGTAACTCCCCTGTTCTCTTTTACGGTCAGTACTGTTTCTTCTGTTTTTTTAACAAATTTCTGCGTCATAGTTTCCTCCCGGCAGAATAACCGGCTACAGCCAGAATGCATCCTGAATCAGACGCACCTCATCCTCCAGAACCGCCACTACATCAAAACGGCAGGGAGTTTCCTCCCCATATCCGCGGGTCAGCAGGTAATATCTGGCCGCGCCTGCAATTCTGTTTTTTTTCTTTGCGTCCACGGCTTCCGCCGGATCTCCGCTCCCTTTGCTGCTCCTGAATTTAACCTCGACAAATACAAGATAGCCGCCGTCTTTTGCAATCAAATCGATCTCTCCTGTACGGCAGCGGTAATTTTTTTCCAGGATTACATATCCCCGGTCTGTCAGGAAAGCAGCCGCCTGTAATTCATGACGGCTGCCTGTCTCCCTGTTGTTCTTTTTATTTTTACTGCATCTCATTCCTTCAAATCCATCTTTGTCAGAAAGCTTCTACGGTGGATCGGACACACGCCGAATTCCCGTATTGCATCCATATGAGCTTTCGTTCCATATCCTTTGTGTTTAGAAAAACCATATTCAGGATAGAGCTTATCATACTCTTCCATCATATGATCCCTTGTTACTTTGGCAAGAATGCTGGCTGCGGCAATGGACACACTCTTGGCATCTCCCTTGATAATCCTGACCTGCTTTTTATCGTCAATGCCCGGAATCATAACGGCATCATTTAAAAATATGTCCGGCTCGGCCGGCAGCTGCGAAACAGCCTGCCGCATTGCCTCGTAGGTAGCCTGAAGAATATTAATCTTATCAATCACAGCCGGGCTTACAATTCCGACGCCATAGGTCACCGCTTTTTCCCGGATTTCCAGAAACAGCTCCTCACGCCGTCTCTCCGAAAGCTTTTTTGAATCATTCAGCCAGAGAATTACAGCATCCTTTGGCAGAACGGCAGCCGCCGCGACGACGGGACCTGCGAGCGGTCCCCTTCCTGCCTCGTCAATTCCGCAGATAACGGAATACTCTTCGTATTTACGTTCATATTCTCTCATCTGCTCCAGGCGTTTAAGCTCCTGTTCCAGTTTCTCACTGCTGATTTTTCTCATCTTTTGTATGTCTCCCGTCTTATACGTATACTTTATTCTGTTTTTCCCGCTCTTCCCTCTTATTTTATTCCGGGGGCTTCCGGGAATTCCAACGTGATCCGGCCCAGCTTTCCGCTTCGGAAATCATCCAGCAGCAGATTAGCCGCTTTTTTCGTATCCAGCTCGTTTCCCTTAAGCAGGCAGGAACGGGCCTGCGCTACCTCCCTGAGCGCCTCATAGGCGTCTTTTGTCTCTATACCGTAACGCTCATTTAAGTTTCGTCCATAATGCTTTATCAGGAATTTCAGCAGTTCTGCCGCCAGTTCCTCTTTGTCGATAATTTCATCATTGATGGAACCGATAAAAGCAAGCTTAAGCCCCACTTCCTGATCCTCAAAACGGGGCCAGAGGATTCCCGGCGTGTCTAACAGCTCAAGAGTCTTGTTAAGGCGAATCCACTGATTTCCTTTTGTCACACCCGGTTTATTACCTGTTTTTGTACATGCTTTGCCGGCAAAGGAATTAATGAAGGTGGATTTTCCCACATTGGGAATTCCGACGACCATGGTGCGCACAGGCCGGTTTAATATTCCCCTCTTCCTGTCACGCTCTATCTTTTCCCGGCAGGCTTCCTGTACCAGCGGCTGAATCTGCTTCAGTCCCATGCCGGATCTTGCATTAACTTTAATTACATGGAAACCTTTCTCCTGAAACCAGGCCGTCCACTTCTCATTATATCTCTCATCTGCCAAATCCGATTTATTTAAAAGGATAATCCTGCCCTTATTTTTTGCCAGCTCGTCAATATCAGGATTCCGGCTGCCTAAAGGCACTCTGGCATCCACCAGTTCAATTACCAGATCAATCAGCTTAATATCTTCTTTCATGGCTCTTTTGGCCTTTGTCATATGGCCTGGATACCATTGTATATTCATTTAAATCTCCTTTCACGTGACCGGGCGTATCAGCCCGAAATGGCGTAAGGGACGGATTCTGAGCCAGACCTTACCTTTAATCTGGCCTTTTTTCACATTTCCCACACTGGCAAAACGGCTGTCCTCGCTGTTTTCTCTGTTATCTCCCAGGAGAAAGTACTCATCCTGTGAAAGAAGCACCGGATTCTCCGCAAGGCCTGCCAGGGCGGCCTGTCCCAGTCCGTTTTCCGCATCTATTCTTTTATCGTCAATATACAGGAAACCATCCTTAATCTGCACCGTTTCACCTGGCAGTCCTGCGACTCTCCTGATATTAAACTTATTTTCTTCCTTTTCAAACACAACGATATCAAACCGTTTTATTTTACCAAATCTGACGGAAAGACGGTTCATCAAAACAACCTCATCCTGTGAAAGAACAGGATCCATCGATTGGCCCGTCATTGTAATCTGTGTCCCCAGCGAGAAGACAATGAACCAGGCAACGGATATCACGACAACTATATCGACAATCCAGTTTACAATCAGCCTCAAACGGCTGGTTTCTTCGTCTATATACATTCGCACCCTTTCACTCTGCCTGCCAAAAAACTTTGTCTGCTAAAAAAGGGACAATATACATTGTCCCTTTTCTTTCAAGAATTATTTAACTAACTCTTTAACTTTGGCAGCTTTACCAACTCTGTCTCTTAAATAGTTCAGTTTTGCTCTTCTTACTTTACCTCTTCTGATAACTTCAATGTTCTCAACAACAGGAGAATGTAACGGCCATGTCTTCTCTACGCCTACACCGTTGGAATTCTTTCTTACAGTGAAGGTTTCTCTTAAACCGCCGTTCTGTCTCTTAATAACAGTTCCCTCGAAAACCTGAATTCTTTCACGGTTTCCCTCTTTGATTTTTGCAGATACTCTTACAGTATCTCCTACATTGAAGCTCGGAACAGTCTCTTTTAACTGAGCAGCTTCGATATTCTTGATAATTTCGTTCATCCTGGTGAACCTCCTTCAAAATCTTTGATGTTCTTAATACGCTTCGTAACAGAGGACCATCTCTTTATTTCACAGTATATTATGATACCATATATTTCAAAAGAATGCAAGCATTTTAATTAAGCAGGTTAAGCAGGTCACAACGAACATAACACAACGTAACAGTTCAGACAGGTCGCTGTTAGTAAAATATATGGAGATTTAACTGAGGTAGGGAGGACGTGTCCGGAGCGGACCATGTCCGGTGTGGTGAGGAGGGGGTGTCTGAGTCTTCCGTCCCTGTGGGAGGTTGGTCGTGGAGGGGGAATCCGGCCGGAATGAATTGCTGCGGGGACCGTTTGCACTCTTTGGAGCGCGCATCGGAATGCTAAGCTCGTGAGGAACCTCGCTAAGCACCGGCGGACTCCCATGTCCCCTACGCAATTGATTCCGCCTACTTCCCCAGGTCAGGTTATCGCCGGGGATGGAAGACTCAGGCGGACGCAGGCCAGTGGACGGGGCCGATACCCTTGGCCTTAAGTCTTTCGTCCCGGCAAAAACCTAACCTTGGGGCGGAGGGGAAGATAAAGTCTGCGGATGCCGCCTAAATCCATCAATGATTAGCGAGGTCCTGTCGAGCTTAGCAGCGCGATGCATTTCACAGAGCGGGAGTGTGCTCCGCAGACTTTATCTCGCCCGCAGCCCCAAACCACGACAATCCTCCCCGGGACAAAAGACTCATATACACACCCCACCACCCCCGTCCGCTGGCCGTACCGGCGGCGTCCTCACCTTCAATTCATTAAACTCTTCAGATACTCCGCCTCTTCCTTCGACAGCACCGCGTCCTCAAGAAGCTCCGGCCGGCGCTCCAGTGTCCGTTCGATGGACTTCCTACGCCGCCATGTTTCTATATTTTTGTGATGTCCTGACAGAAGCACCTCCGGAACCTTCTTTCCCATGAATTCCTCCGGTCTCGTATACTGGGGATATTCCAGGAGGTTATCGTGGAAGGACTCAAATTCCGCCGATACGTCGTTATTCAGCACACCCGGTACCAGCCTTGAGATACAGTCTATCATTACCATGGCCGGCAGTTCGCCTCCGGTGAGCACATAGTCGCCGATGGATAGATAATCCGTCACGACAAGTTCCAGTACACGTTCATCAATTCCCTCGTAATGGCCGCAGAGAAATACAAGCTCTTCCTCCGAAGCCAGTTCTTCTGCAATTTTCTGGTTAAAGACCCTGCCCTGAGGAGTCAGGTAGATGACTCTCGGCTTCTTTCCAATCTTTCGTTCAAGATCCTCGCAGGCCGCATAAACAGGCCCCGGCTGCATCACCATGCCGGCTCCGCCGCCGTAAGGATAATCGTCAACATGCCGGTGCTTGTCGGTGGAATAATCCCGGATATTGACGGCCTCCACCGATATCAGACCCTTCTCCATAGCACGCCCGGTAATGCTTGTGTTCAGGCCGCCCGTTACCATCTCGGGAAATAAAGTAAGAATGTGAAAATTCATAAATAATATACTCCTTACAGGTCCAGAAGGCCGTCCAGGATATGGACCGTAACCTTCCCCTCCTCCAGATTTACATCCAGAATGCACTCCTTAATTGATGGGAACAGATATTCCTTTCCATCGTTTCCGTCTATCACATAGACGTCGTTCGCTCCGGTCTGGAGGATATCCTTTACCGTTCCAAAGTCTTTCCCCTCATCCGTCACCACCTTAAGGCCGATCAAATCTATGATGAAATTCTCATCCGGAGCGAGACTGACCGCATGCTCCCTTGAAATAAGAAGATCTTTTCCTTTATACATTTCAATATCATTAATATTATCATAGCCCTTGAATTTGACTATCACCATATTTTTGTAGAACTTAACCTGCTCAAGCTCCATCAGGATTCTTCCCTTTCCCGTATCGAGAAAGACTTCCTTTAAATTCTTATACCGGTTCACATCATCTGTTGTGGGAAATACCTTAACTTCCCCCTTGATTCCATGGGTGGAAGAGATAACACCCACCCTGAGAAACTGTTCCATCCTATTTCCTGTCCTTTCACTGCCTCTGGAAGCCGCCGAGCGCGACATCTTTTGCCGGCCGGCGATAACCTGCACGCTCCGCGCACCGGTCACCGCCGTCAATTAAGAAAAGCCGTCTTCCCCTGCAGGCCGGCGGCTTTTACGTTACTGAATCTCTACAATAACTTTTTTATCATCTTTGGAAGCTGCTGCTTTGACAACGGAACGGATTGCCTTAGCAATGCGTCCCTGCTTGCCGATTACCTTTCCCATGTCGGAAGCGGCAACCTTAAGCTCAACTACAATCTCGTCATCCTTTACCGATTCCGTAACTGCAACTTCGTCTGGGTTTTCAACCAGTGCTTTTGCGATAACTTCTACTAATTCTTTCATACCAATTCACCTCACAGGACATTACTGGATTCCGGCGATTTTTAAAAGTTTACCAACAGTTTCGGTTGGCTGAGCACCTGTAGATAACCACTTCTTAGCTGCTTCCTCATCGATCTTGATTATGCTTGGCTCTGTGTTAGGATCATAGTAACCAATTTCCTCGATGAATCTTCCATCTCTTGGAGATCTGGAATCTGCAACAACAATTCTATAGAAAGGAGCCTTCTTCTGACCCATTCTTTTCAGTCTCATCTTTACCATTTTTCTTTCACCTCCTTAGGTTAATGCTGTATAGACAATGCATTTCGCATCATACTAACTCTTAATCAGAACGGAAATTTCATCTTACCGAACATTCCGCCCAAGCCGCCTCCGCGGCGTTTGCCTCCCCCCATCATTCCGGGAAGCTGCTTCATCATCTTCTTCATCTCACCGAACTGCTTTACCATCCGGTTTACCTCGGCAATATCAACACCTGCGCCGTTCGCAATCCGTTTTTTTCTGGAAGGATTGATGAGATCCGGGTTCCTTCTCTCCTCATCCGTCATGGAGAGGATAATCGCCTCGACTCTGTCCATCGCCTTCTCATTGCCGTCCAGATCCACGCCCTTAAGCTGGTTCATCCCAGGCATCATCGTCAGAATGCTGGACATGCCGCCCATCTGCTTAATCTGGCGCATCTGATCCAGAAAATCATTATAGTCAAACTCGGCCTTTTTAATCTTTTTGCTGAGTTCTTTTGCTTTTTCTTCATCCATCACGGCTGCGGCCTTATCAATAATTGATAATACATCGCCCATACCGAGAATCCTGGATGCCATCCTGTCAGGATAGAACTGCTCTAAATCGGAAAGCTTCTCTCCCATACCGACGTAGATAATCGGCTTGCCTGTCACTGCTTTAATGGAAAGTGCCGCACCGCCTCTCGTATCTCCGTCCATCTTGGTCAGAATCACGCCGTCAATGCCAATCTTGTCGTTAAACATTCCGGCTACATTGACCGCATCCTGGCCGGTCATGGCGTCCACTACGAGAAGTGTCTGGTATACGTCCACGTTCTCCTTAATCTCAACCAGCTCGTTCATCATATCCTCGTCGATATGAAGACGTCCTGCGGTATCGATAATCACCACATTGTGGCCATTCTTAGAAGCATGCTCTATGGCTGCCTTCGCAATATTGACCGGTTTATGGCCTGTACCCATGGAAAAAACCGGGACTCCCTGCTTCTCTCCATTCTTCTGCAGCTGTTCAACCGCCGCAGGACGGTACACGTCACAGGCCGCCAAAAGAGGATTTCTGCCCTTTGCCTTCAGCTTGCCCGCTATCTTGGCCGTGGTCGTCGTCTTACCGGCGCCCTGTAGGCCGGCCATCATGATAACCGTGATCTCATTGCTGGGTTTTAAAGCAATCTCCGTCATCTCGGAACCCATCAGTTTCACGAGTTCGTCATTGACAATCTTTATTACCATCTGTCCGGGATGCAGGCCGTTCAGCACATCGGTTCCGACTGCCTGTTCCTGTACAGAATTGATAAACTGTTTTACTACTTTAAAGCTGACATCCGCTTCGAGGAGAGCCATCTTCACTTCCTTAAGTCCCGCCTTGACGTCTGCTTCCGATAAGCGTCCTTTTCCCGTCAGGCTTTTAAATACATTCTGCAGTTTGTCTGCCAAGCTCTCAAAAGCCATTTAAACCCTCCGTTAAAGTAGAGTTACACCAGTTTCAGAATATCGTTGGAAATACGTCCAATCTGCTCAATAACCGCCTTGTCCTCCGTCTCAAGGAATTCACAGGTGAGGGTGTTAATCTCCTCCACCAGTTCCCTGGTCTTAAGGAACTTCCCGACGAGTCCCAGCTTCTCTTCGTATCCGTTCAGTATCCTGTCGCACCTTTTAATCATATCATGGACACCCTGTCTGCTGATGCCATTTTCTTTCGCAATCTCGCTCAGGGACAAATCGTTGAACACGACATCTTCATAAATCGCCTTCTGGTGCTCTGTCAGCAATTCACCGTAAAAATCATATAAAAGACCCTGCTCTACAATTTTTTCCATTTCAATCACCTGACTTATCATACAACAGGTTTTATAGGGTGTCAAGTGTTTTTTCTTTACACCCTGTATCTAAAATTGAAGTATTTTCCTTTTCAGTTAAATCTCATCCTCAACTGCTCTTTTTGTGCAGATAAAACGGTTTTTTCCCTCTCTCTTTGCCAGATACATCGCATGATCGGCATTTCGGTAAAGCTCTTGGTAACTCTGCCCGTCGTCCGGGCAGGCAGCAATACCGATGCTGACGGACATCTCCACCTCACCCTCACCCTGGGAGTGCTTCAGTTTGGACAGGATCAGCTCCGCCTTTTTTTTGGCATTTTCAATATCGGAGGTGTCCGACATGAAAGCGGCAAATTCATCTCCGCCGATCCTGGCCACCGGATCATAATCACGGAAGGACTGGCGAAGCAGTTCCCCGATTCTGGCCAGACAGCCGTCCCCCGCCTCATGGCCCTTCGTATCATTGACCATCTTAAAGTTATCCACGTCGATCATAAAAAAGAATCCTTTATTTTTTTCTTCAATCAAAGTATCAACTCTTCCAACGAACGCCTCCCGGTTCATAAGGCCCGTTAATGCGTCTGTGCAGCTAAGGGAAAGAAGATTCATCTCCTTTGCCTTACGCCCTGAGATGTCGATAACCTTGCCGATAACTATATCCTTGTTGCCGTTAATTGGCTGCATCTTGCATTCGCACCAGATCCATCCACCGTCCCTCCCCAAAAGCCGCATCTCTACGACATTGCGCCTGCATTCCCTGCGGACCGCCGCAATGGCCTCAAAAGCGTCCTCCGCATCGTCGGGATGTATCAGCCCGCTGCTGAAGTTACGGAAATTTCCGATACTGGATCTCGCAATGCCCAGTAAATTCGTTGCATTCTGAGTCAGCTGCAGTACATCGGTCTTATAATTATACTCAAAAAGAATCGTATCGGAAAAATTTGACAGAGCCACATACCGCTCCTGTTCCAGCTTAATCCGGCGCCCGCTTTCCAATATGAGGATATATACAAACAACCCGGCCAGAAATGTAAGTCCCACTAGAGACATTCCCATTACTATCGTATCATCCAGAAGCTCGGCAGACACATTTTTCATCATATTACCATTTGAAAAGCTCATCAGGTTCCATCCCTTTAGCCCCATAGGAATATTTGTGAGAAAAGCGCTGTCCGGCCTGACTTCGACCGTCAGTGTTATGCTCGTATTATTTTTCACAGCCTCGATAAAGCTTTCTATCCCGTCCGTATTCTTCTGTGCATTACTTAAAATGTCACATATATTCCGTCCTATCCACTGATCCTCGTCGGTGCAATAGAGAATCTTCCCTTTTGCATCAGCGATACAGCTGACCATATCCCCCCTCATGGCCGAATATCGTTCCAGCTGCTTCATCAGCTTTTCCGCTTTGACGGAACATCGGATCACGCCAATCGTCTCACCTTGTCTCACAACAGGTTCTCCGAGATAAAAATAGTATCCGCCTCTGGCCTCGGAATAAACAAGCTCCGATACGGCAAAATCCCCCGCCAGAAGCTGCTCACAGAACTCACGTTCCTCCGGCCTTAAATCGGCTTCCCCTGCTTTTTTCTCCCACTTCCATGCCGGAATATAACTGACCGGAAAATCATTGTCCCCATTTACCGTGGACAGATACTGATTAAATTCTTCACCCTCCGGGTCAAACTCCGATGCCGCGGCAAACTTGGCAACCGATTTTATGCGCCAGGTCATATCGGCTAAATCTTCGCTGATTTTTATACTCTGCGCTTCCCCATACTCATTCAGGGTTTCTTTCTCTATCTGCATAAAGCGCTCATTTATTTTCGCACCGTAATTAATAAAAATAGAATAAATCAGGACGCAAAAAGCGGTGACGGCAAACATATAAAACGCAGTCTTATATCTGCCGTATTTCACTTTCTCCTCCATGTAACTCCTCCTTTACAAAACTTCTGTACTCGTCTTCTGATAAAGGCGGGGACACTAAAAAACCCTGCAGATAATCGCAGCCGACTTTCTGCAGTAAATGCAGCTGTTCCTCATTTTCAACTCCTTCCACGATTGTCAGCATATTCAACTGCTTCGCCATCTGCAGAACGCTTTTGACAACAATCTGCCTGCGTCTGTCTTCCCCTTCGGAAGCAAGAAATCCTTTGTCCAGCTTTAAGATATCAAGAGGCAGTATCTGAAGCACGTTCAGGGACGAATACCCCGTTCCGAAATCATCCATCGCACAGATAAACCCGGCTTTTTTCAGCTCCTTCAGAACCTTCTGCATCAGTTCCAGCTCTTCCACTGCGATACTCTCCGTAAATTCCAGCTCCAGTTCGTCGTCCTCTATCAGGTACCTCTTCTTTATTGTCAGATACGTCTCCACAAAATCCGGCTGCATCATCGTGTGCCTAGACACATTTACCGCAATACATACGGATGTGAGCCCGCATGCTTTAAACCGGTTAATCAAAATGCATATTCTTTCATAAATATAAAGATCCAGCTTTGCAATCATGCCGTTTTTTTCAAACAGGCCGATAAAGTCATCCGGCATGGCATAAATTCTTCCGTTCCTCATCCATCTGACCAGGGCTTCCGCTCGATGAGCCTTTTGACCGCTCACATCCGTGAGCTTTATCTGCGGCTGAAGATAAAGGACAAATTCCTCCTTTTCAAGAGCGGACCTCATCTCAGCCTCCATCTCTATCCTGGCCAGCGCTTTTTTCCTGAGTTTTTCCGTAAAAAACAAAATCCTGCTGCCTCGCGGACTGACGATGGATTTCCGCGCCATATTGGCCCGGTTTAGCATCTCATCTATATCCATACCGCAGGGTTTTTCAGGAATGTAGACTCCGCTTATCAGCTCCACCTGATAATTTTTTTCTCCAAATGGACCGAACGAAGCCAATCTGTCCGCAAGACCGTTAAAACGTTCCCTGAGTCTGTCCTGTTCATCGAGCCTCCATAAAAATGCAAAATTATCGTCACTGATTCGGCAGAATGCCTCGTCCTCCCTGCAGCTGTCCTTCAGGCAGGACGCCCAGTATTTTAATATCCTGTTTCCTGTATGGAACCCGAATAAATCGTTAATGTATTTAAAATTTTTAATATCACAGTACCAGAGCGAGTATTCCTGTGGCGCTGACTCGTAAAAAAGCCTGCCGCTCTCTCTCCTGAAGCCCTCCAGATTCAGACTGCCCGTAAGCGCATCGTAATATTGGAGGCGTATCTTTTTGCGGTAAAGCTCATCTCTCTGCATCAGGGAGGAGAGATAGAAGGCCAGGGTAAAGAGCAGCGTGATATTTGCCTGGTTCTTGCTGAAATTTCCAAACGTAATCATTCCCGCCAGTTCACTGCCCGAATATACCGGTGTGCTGCAAAGAGATGTGACTCCTTCCTGCTTCAGAAATTCATAGTTTTCAGGATCGGAATCTTTCATTGCTTCCGTATCTGTAATCAGAATCTGCGAATAACTGTTGAAAAACTCCCCGTATTCCCTGACAAAAGCCGATGGAATTCTGCCGGGCCTCCATTTACCGGATTCCCGTCTCCCCCATTGTGTCAATATCTGATGTTCCCCAAACCTCTGAACCGTTCCCCACTCAGCGCCAAAAAAAGGACAGATATTATCAAGAATCCGTCTCTGTGTTACATACAAATCTGTTTCATGAAGCATCGGCTGAATACAATTCATCAGCATGTTTTGTCCTTCAAGGCTCTCCGAAAGAGCTTTAAGCACCGCCTCATGGCTTTTAAGGGCAGTTGCTATCTCCATCCGGACAATATGTCCGTCAAAATCCACCAGCCTATCTTTTAATATGTAATCCTTATTTAAATGAGAATTATGGTATGTCCAGATATGATAATGCTCCCTGGAAAGAAGATGATTGGTGCAGAACGGGCAGGGTTCCAAACGCCCCTGAAGGATTTCATAGCACTTCTTTCCCCGGTACTGCTCTCTTCTCAGTTCTTCAGGAATAAACGTTTCATCACTGATATACAAAATCTCATACGTTTCCGGATCACTTAAATATACAAATGATTCCGGTTTCTCCATCATCAGGATTTCATTAATAGTCCGCTGATACCGTTTCATGATATCAAATCCTCTTTTCAGTCTATATCCAGATTGCTCTCTCACAGTCTTCCTTCCTTCTCTTGCGTACGTTTAGATAATCTTAGCATCAAACGATTTTATTGTCTACCGTTCCGACAATAATAGAAGAGCCTCCTTCCGATTTTTGTTTAATCTGTATAATTCGACATGGAAGGCAGTTTTTTATGCATTTCCGGTCATCTTTTGTCCCTGGCGAAGGGAAGCCAGGGTTGACTTATCGTCCACACATTTGCCTATCTCGTAACCTCGGGCGATGTGTACACCGAAACAGGTGCTTTTAATTACGACTATTATATTTTGTCCATGGCCGCCCAGCTTTTCTCCGCCGGCATCATTGCGTATATTTTCCACACTATTTCCAGAGTGTTTAAATCTATTCTGGACGGCGGAACACCGTTTGTAGATACATGCATAACGGAGTGGAAGCGGTGTTACCGTTTTTTCTCCCTCCTGACCATGATCTACTTTCTTGCATCTTTTATTTTAAGACCCCTTATCCTGGCAATGATATCGCCGCTGCTGGCCACCTGCTTTTTCTATTCTCTGAGCCTGATCTTTGAGTACGGCGCCCAGCTTCAGCAGGAATCGGACGAAACTCTATAAGGAGGGAATTTTATGGCAATCATATTGCGCCTGGACAGAGTAATGGCGGATCGTAAGATGTCCTTAAATGAGCTATCGGAAAAGGTAGGCGTATCAAATGTAAATCTTTCCAAAATAAAAACAGGAAAAATAAGCGCCATACGCTTCAGCACGCTGAACGCAATCTGCGATGCCCTGGACTGCCAGCCCGGAGACATTATGGAGTTTGCGCGCGATGGAGATGACGGTATAATCTATTAACGCTGCCTGCACGCTCCGAGCATAGGTCCACCGCCCTTAATACAATATGGCCGGGAGACATTTCAATAACTGTCTCCCGGCCATTAATCAGACTATAACCCCATCTTTTTTAGGTATCGTTTTATATATTTTGCGATAACAAATCATGTGAGCGGCCGCCGTAATGAGCCACGAAATCGGATACGATATATATAATGAAAAAAGCGTATGGTGGTAAGCAAAAATGGTAAAAATCCATATCACACGCAGTCCGCAGGCTCCGGTCAGGGATACCACCATGGGAAGGACGGAATATCCCATCCCCCTGAGACTGCCCACCAGCGTATCCATCCAGCCGCAGATAAAATAAGTCGTGCAGATAATGGACATCCGGAGCATTCCATAAGAAATCACTTCCGGATCCGAAGAATAAATTTTCAGCAGATCCGTTCCCCCTATCACAGCCAAAAAGCCAAGGGCCATTCCCACCGCCGTCACCGTGCCAAGGCAGATAAACAGGATCCGGTTTACGCGTGTGTACATGCGGGCGCCGATATTCTGGCTTGTGAAGCTTAAGTTCGTCTGATAAAGGGCGTTCATCGCCGTATATACAAAACCTTCTATATTGGCAGAAGCCGTATTGCCGGCCATGGCTATGGAACCGAAGGAGTTGACGGACGACTGGATCAGGACGTTGGATATGGAGAAAATCGCCCCCTGCATTCCGGCCGGAAGACCTATCTTCATTATAAGCAGCGTTTTCCTCTTATCTATCCTGAGTTTTTTCAAATGCAGCTTCAGAGGTCCGTCCGACTGAGCCAGACATTTAAGCACAAGGCCTGCCGATACGCACTGGGATAAGACGGTGGCCAGGGCGACACCTGCCACGTCCATGTGAAGCTGTATGACAAAAAACAGGTTCAGTACAATATTGACAACACCGGCCAGGGTAAGAAAATATAACGGCCGTTTTGTATCTCCCACCGCCCTCAGAATGGCGCTGCCGAAGTTATAGGCCATTATCACAGGCATTCCTGCGAAATAAATCCTCATATAAATAACGGATTTTTCTATAACGTCTTCCGGTGTCCCCATCAGCTCCAGCATATATCTGGAGGTAAAAAGGCCGAGGAACACAAGAATCGCTCCGCTGACCAGACTGATGGCTATTGCCGTATGTACCGTCTCACTGACATCCTTCTCGCTTTTCGCCCCGTAATACCGGGCAACCAGAACATTGGCCCCGATTGAAAGTCCGATAAATATATTAATCAGAAGGTTGATAAGAGCCGTCGTGGAGCCGACCGCCGCCAGAGACTGGCTTCCTGCAAAACGCCCCACGACAATCACATCGGCCGCATTAAAGAGAAGCTGCAGTACGCCTGACAGCATCAGCGGCAAGGCAAATGACAACACCTTTTTAAGAATCGGGCCGCTGCACATATCCATTTCATAAGACTTCTTCATTCTCTGCTTTCCTTTCCTGTAATCGCATTATAATACTTCAAAACCGGTTTTGACCGGCCAATGTCATATTCTACTGCTGCTTCAGGAGTAATGCAAGTAGTTTTTACTTAATTTTTACACATTATAATTCTTTCATCATCTGGCCGGCATTATCAGCAGCCCTGACTTTTGAAAATGCTTTTACAATCACACCTTTTTCATCAATCAGATACGTTGTCCTGACTACTCCCATCACCTTTTTGCCATACATATTCTTTTCTTTCCATACATCATAAGCCTCGATCGCGGTTCTGTCCGGATCGGCAAGAATTGTGAAAGGAAGATTGTATTTCTCCGCAAATTTTCTATGGGACTCCACCGTATCCTTGCTTATCCCGATAATCTCCGCATTTTTCTCAATGAACGCGGGATATAGCTCTGCAAATGAGCAAGCCTGATTTGTGCAGCCTGCCGTATTATCCTTGCTGTAAAAATATAATATCACTTTCTTTCCCCTGTAATCAGACAGGAAAACCTCTTTTCCTTCCTGGTTCTTAAGAGTAAACTCCGGTGCTTTCATTCCTGGTTCCAACATGATTGATGCTTCCTTTCTCTTATATATTTTCACACTGTTGTTTTTAACACACTGATAGTCTGCGCCAAATCAGCGTTTTTTAAATCGCCATTTCAGTTTTTCACCGTTTGATTGCGTCCTCTCCAAGCAAATCATATATAATGGAGGCAAAAAAAAGAACGGATTTCCGGTCGCCGTCCATGTACCCGGCCAGGAAAACGGATGCTGCTACTGTCTGGTGGAAGCCGGCGGAGAAAGGACATTTATGTCTTATCACGGCGCTGAGTATACATTCCGAAAGGAATGGATGGCGCCCTTTGAAAAGTACAGCTATGATATGGTCTATGTCTGTGGATTGGAGATTGAAGAACCCTCGGGTTTAGAGTTGATTGAATACCTGGAAAGCCATCCGGAGCGGGAACTCTTCTATGCTCCCGGTCCGCGGGGAATACGGATTGGTAAGGAAAAAATGGAGCGGATTTACGCGCTCCATCCCATTCTGCATATCAATGAGCTGGAATCTAAGGAGTTAAGCGGATGCACTTCAGCAGAAGATGCGGCCGAAAAGCTCTGTTCCCTTACCGGCAACACGGTAATCGTAACACTCGGTGAAAACGGCACCTATTGCCGCGAACGCTCCGGTATCACCTATACGGTGCCCGGGATTCCCACTGTTGTTGTCGATACAATAGGGGCCGGAGACTCCCACATCGGAGCGGTTATGGCCTCCCTGAGTCTGGGAAACAGCCTGAGAAAATCGCTTCATATCGCTAATACCGCCGCGTCTGCCGTGGTCGGTGTAAAGGGCGCTTCCTTAACGGAAAAGGAATTCCGGGAAATGTCAATTAGTTAAGCAGGTGAGGACGCTGCCTGTACGGCCGGCGGACGGGGTGGTGGGGTGTGTATATGAGTCTTTTGACCCCAACATCATGACACCTCGCGGAACACAACCGTGTGAACAGTAACAGAAAGACTGCGTTTTCGCGCAATCTTTCTTCTTACTTTATCTTATACAACCAGTTTTTTTACTGTCTTGGATTGTCCGGACAAACGTTCCAGTTCCATCTGTCCCCTGTACACCCTGTCGGTTGCAAGTTTTATATTGTGCAGATGCTTTTCAATAAACATGATTCCCGTCGCATATTGGTTAATCTCCTCTATCATATCCTCGGTCAGGCGGATGGCTCCCATGTATATTATATTTGTCCTGGTCCGGTTCCATAGAGACTTTGGAAAGTGAAATCCATGCTCTGCCAAAAGAAGTCCCAGGTTATTCACCGAAATCCTGACAGTAGAACGCAGCCTCTCTTCCAAAGACCGGCAGATAATATCCGTAAATTCAAAACACGTCTGAAGTTTTCTGCGTATATCCTCACGCTCCATCAGGTAAAACGTATCATCCATTCCGGACTGGCGCCTTATCTCCATATCCGCCATAAACATCAGGTACAGCTTCTCCCATGATTCAATTGACAATACCGCCTGCTCCATGCGGCTGCAAAGGCTCTTCATTTCCTCCATCTGAACCGCACGTTTGCGAAGCTGGGCCCTGGTCCCATCCAGCATCTTGTTTTCAATTCCCTTCAGCTCAAACTGAGCCTTTTTCAGCCGTTCATCCAGGTTCACCTGTATCCGGCAGTCAATATGAGGCCACATTTCTTCATCAGCAGACAGACTTTCGAGATTTTTCATCTCATGCTCTAAAAGCGTTTTAACCGCTTCTGTCAGTCCTGCCTTTTCATTCCCGTAAACTTTCTTCTGGCTGCATTCGATCATATGCCCTAAAATATCCCATACAACCTCTTCGACAAGTTCCCGGCACTGCGCACAAAGCAGCTCGGCCACTACGCCGCAGCACCTCTTTACCTTTGCTATTTTTGCCTCTTCACTCTCTATAAGTAATTTTTGTTTTACTATCTCACGTTTTAATTCTTCAATTCTCTCAATGGTATCCATGCTTGTTCTATAATTCTCCCCTCCGCTGCCAAATGCGAACAAAATATCATCCCAGAATTAGCGCCAGCCATAAGCAACCTTTTGAAAGTAGATTATAAATCAAATGAAATCGCCGTATGAGAGAGTACGCTTCGCGCACACCCATGTCAATCAGCGATAAAAGGCGCGTGCGTTTACGAACCTTTCACCGTCAATTAACGATAACCTGCACGCTCCGCGCACAGATCACCGCCATCAAATAAAAGCAGATACCAAAAAAGGCATCTGCTTAACGGGTATCCAAAATGATTGCAACTGGCTGTCATATACTTCTACTTAGACCCTTTAGCTTTGCGCCACCGCCTTTCGACGGGTTTGCCAAATATAATATTTGTTAGTAGTCATTATACTTTATTTTATTTGGAAGTGCAAATGGTTTCTTTGAAAATTACCAGGAAATTCAAGAATTGTTCCAAAGAGTGAGGGAAGAATCGGTAAATCGGACGAAAATATCATCCGTAACCGGATAATATTCTGATAGCGCTTCAGTATCCGTTCTCCTTTTTTTGTAGGCCGGCACGAAGAATGATAGGAAATCACAACATACCTTCTCCATACCAGCCTATATGAAATCCGGAAAATCATTCCGTAAACGAGATTCTCCGTCGCAATTTTTACATCTCCTGCAGCACCCACAACGCATAATCCACATATACATTGCAGGCAATCAGCAGGCCGTTTTCATCCAGGTCAAACAGGCCGTGATGGTGGGGAACCCCTGTATTCGGTTCTGCAGGATTGTGGGTACCGACAAAAGCGTACATCCCCTTTGTCACCGCCAGATAATCCGCAAAATCATCGGCTCCCAGGACTTTCTCATAATCACTGATAATGTCATCTTCCGGAAGAATCTTTTCAACGACAGCCCTGACCTCATCAACCGCCCGGCCGTCATTTACAAGAGGCGCCGCATAATCGCGAAACTCTACTTCTGCCTCGGCGCCATAAAGCATTGCCGTATGTTTCGCAATCTGGATGACTCTGTCATTCGTGAATTTTCTCACTTCCGGACCGAAGCTCCTTGTAGTACCCTCTATCTCAGCATGCTCCGCAACAATATTATACTGTGTTCCGGCTTTAATCACGCCTACGCCCACAACGACTGTTTCGAGCGGATCTGTATTTCTGGCTACAATGCTCTGGAGTCCCACAACAATCTGGGATGCAATGTAGGCGGCATCAATCCCCAGATGCGGTTTCGACACATGGGCGCCCTTGCCGGTCACACTTATTTTAAAATAATCGCAGCTTGCATTTTGAGGCCCTTTTGTCAGCGATATCTTCCCTGTCGTCAGGCCGCTGGTCACATGGATGCCGAAGACCCGGTCCACACCCTCCAGCAGTCCGGCACTTACAAACTGTCTGGCCCCCTGCCCAATCTCCTCAGCCTGCTGAAAGAACAGCCGGATTTGTCCTGCAAATTCACCTTTTTTTGCGTTCAATATCTTCGCCGCCGTCAAAAGCGTGGCCGTATGGCCGTCATGGCCGCAGGCATGACAAAATCCTTCATTCTGCGAACGATATTCCTCTGTCTTTAAGTCTTCCATTGCCAGCGCATCCATGTCGGCCCGGAGGGCAATGGTTTTACCTTCGCCCTTCTCCCCGTCAATCCAGGCATATACGCCTGTTTCTCCGACTCTTTTGTGCAAAAGACCAATCTTATCAAGCTCTTCCTCTATTTTGTTACATGTATTATATTCCTTCAGGCTTACTTCAGGATGAGCATGAAAATATCTTCTCAGGCTGACAAGGTAAGCTTTTTCATCTGTTACATACTGCTTTAATGCCATTTTACCCTCCATCCGTGCCGGCTAGAGCGTGTTTGAAAATTGCTTTCTGTAAGCTGTGCGTCACACTTTGTGGGAGATTTGGGGCGTGCAGATGGCAGGAATGAATTTTCAAACACACTCTAGTACAGCATTGCACTTATTTCAAAATCGGCAGTTCAGCCGCCGCAGTTATTCAGCGTCATCCCATGCGCAGATGAAAGCGCCCTGGTATTCGTCTTCAATTGTCTTCTTTACTTCCGGTGTATGGTAAACGTCTACAATCTTCTTATATACCTCGTTGTCTCTATCGGCTGTGCGGGCAGCGATTACGTTAATCAACTGGGGAACCGCCTCGTTTGTGGAAGGATCTACATTTTCTGTATAGATGGAATCTTCAACCGGATTAAGTCCTGCCGTAAATGCATTTCCTCCATTGATAATAGCTGCCGCACAGTCCGGAAGAATATTGGCCAGTGTTGCAGACTCAGCCTCCTTGATGTCAATTTTCACTTTGTATTCCGTGATGTCAGCCTTTGTCGGTACATAGCCTTTTTCCGGATCACACACGATAAAACCGGCTTCCTCCAGCAGTTTCAGGGCGCGTCCGCCGTTTGTAAGATCGCTCGGAATTGCGATTACATCGCCATCTTTAATCTCTTCAATAGAAGAAATCTTTTTCTTATTATTGTAGATAGAAAGAGGGGCGATAATTGTGTCGCCGATGTCTACAATGTCATATCCCTTCTGGGCCACATCATTTGCAAGGAATGCTTTGTGCTGGAATGCATTGAGATCAATCTCACCGTCATTTAATGCACGGTTCGGAGCTGCATAGTCGGTAAATTTCATCAGTTCAACCTGGATGCCGTCATCTTTCAGCAGTTCATTAATCGTGTCCCACTGTGCATTGTATTCTCCTACAACACCTACTTTTACCGTAGTTACTTCAGCCGGTTCTTTCTCTGCCTCACCTGCTTCACTTCCGGCTGCCTCGCTGCCCGCCGCTGCGGTAGAAGCCGTTGCATTGCCGCTGCCTGAACTGCAGCCGAAAAGTGAAAGGGCTGTTACGGCTGCAAATGCCACTGCTGCTGTTTTTTTCCATGATGCTTTGAATGTTTTTTTCATTATTTTCTCTCCTTTTTTTAATTGAATATATTTAAATATTACTATTTAAAACATAATCATTCCGTCCGGATCAGACCGGCCGTTACTTCTAATGGGTCGTTTTCCTGATTATCAGGTTTCCGATAAACTGGATAGCGCTGATAATCAGAAGAATAATGATAACCGTAGCCCAAATCATGTCGCGGTACCCCATCTGATAGCCATACCGGATAGCGAAATCGCCCAGACCTCCGGCTCCGATGGCTCCTGCCATGGCCGTAATTCCAATCAGGCTGACAAAGGTGATCATTGTGACACGGGTAATCCCCGGGATGCTTTCTTTCAGATAAACTCCGAAAATGATTTCAACCGGTGAGAAGCCCATCGCCTCGCTGGCCTCAATCAGGCCTCCGTCCAGATCCGCCAGAACCGATTCAATCTGTCTTGCAAAAAAGGGAACGGTTCCCGCGATCAGGGCCACATAAGAGCCGGTAACACCGGAGCCGGTTCCAACGATAGCCCGGCTGACCGGAATCAGCAAAACCATCAAAATAATGAATGGGATGGAACGGATGATGTCGATGGCTTTATCTAAAAAGTTATAGATTACCACATTCTGTAATATTCCGCCTCTTTTTGTCACAATCAGCAGGACTCCGAAAAACAGGCCAAGAAAAAATGCGATAGTACCTGATATCAGCAGCATCTTGAATGTCTGCCCGATACATTTGACAAGCTCTCCGCCCAGGCGCTCCAGGTTCGGGGCTAAACTGTATAATATATTCATTCTTTAATTACCTCCACTTCTACTCCCAGTGAGTTTATGTAATCCATTGCCTTTTCCATCTTATCCGCCTCGCCGCTTAAAGTCACCACCAGCTTGCCAAGCGGTTTCCCTTTCAGGAAATCAATATTTCCGAAAATGATATTGGCCCGGATATCAAATGCCTTAGCAAGATAGGAAATCAGCGGCTCCCCCGCATTGGCGCCGGAATAGGTAAAAAGAAGCATTCTGTCACCGGCTCCAATCTGTGTCAATTCATTTTTATCCTCAATTAAATCATAAATCTTCCTGATATTGCTTGCCGTATCTATGAAGTCCCGGGTGATCCGTACCTGCGGGTGGCTGAATACATCCACGGTATTTCCCGCTTCGACCACGGTACCTTCCTCCATAATGGCAACCCTGTCACAGATATCTTTGACAACAGCCATCTCATGGGTGATCAGTACTATTGTAATTCCCATCTCCTCATTTACCTTTTTGAGAAGCTTCAGGATGGACTGCGTCGTCTGCGGATCCAGTGCGCTGGTAGCCTCATCACAGAGAAGCACCTTCGGATCATTGGCTAAGGCTCTTGCAATGGCAACTCTCTGTTTCTGTCCGCCGGAAAGCTGTGACGGATAGGCATCCCGTTTATCCGTCAGGCCTACCAGCTCCAGCAGAGACGTGATTTTCTCTTCCCTCTCATTCTTCGTAAGTTTCGTCTTTTTAAGAGGAAATTCAATATTCTGATAGACAGTCCTGGAACGCATCAAGTTAAAATGCTGGAAAATCATTCCGATTTTTTTCCGGACTTCTCTCAGCTTTTTTTCATCCAAATCCATTAAGTCCACTTCATCAATCAGAACACGCCCCTGCGTCGGGCGCTCCAGAAGGTTAATGCACCTCACTAATGTAGATTTTCCCGCCCCGGAAAATCCGATAATACCAAAAATCTCTCCGTCCTGTATATCCAGATTAACGTCTTTTACCGCATGGACATTACCGGATTTGGTGTCAAATGTCTTACTCACCTGTTTCAGCTTAATCATTCTTTACTCCTTTCGATTGCCTGTTCCGTAACAGTTCAGACAGCATGAACCTTCCTGTCTTTTCAATATCGTTCAGGAAGTCTCCTTCCATCATTATTTAAAAACCGGGATCAAAAAAAGCTCCCGCCCTGTATTAGGACGAAAGCTGCTGCTTCGTGGTACCACCTAACTTCGTCTGACGCTCACGCAATCAGACCTCTTCAAGTACGGCCGGACATCGACAGGCCACTTTCGCGGCTTATCTGGGAACGGTTTATACTCTATCGCTGTAACGGGCGCACCCCGTCATGATCTAAAATATTCGACCATGCAACTCTGAGACCATCTTCATAAGCCTATCTCTGCTCCCTCTCAACATCCGGGAACTCTCTGTAAAAGCATCCGCTTACTACTCTTCTCTTCAACGTCTTTGCTGGTAATCAATTTATCAACTTGCGATTATATTATTGCATTTTTTATAATTTGTCAACCTTTTTTTAAGTAATTTTGCTTCGGATGAGCAAAACGGTGTGATGGAGATTTAACTGAGGTTTGGAGGACGCGTCCGGAACGGACCATATCCGGTGTGGTGAAGGGGCTGTCTGAATCTTCCGTCCCCGTGGGAGGTTGGTCGTGCAGGGGGAATCCGGCCGGAATGAATTGCTGCGGGGACCGTTTGCACTCTTTGGAGTGCGCATCAGTGCTAAGCTCGTGAGGAACCTCGCTAAGCACCGGCGGACTCCCATGTCCCCT
>OBXO01000124.1_pt1 | contig 90247 bp, 79 predicted proteins | sample 1501431 | NCBI WGS metagenome assembly OBXO01 (sample SAMEA2580163, study PRJEB22360) | human gut metagenome | biome: human gut; feature: human-associated habitat; material: faeces | place: Denmark | collected 2008/2010
CTAATCAGCGATGGATTTAGGCGGCATCCGCAGACTTTATCTTCCCCTCCGCCCCCAAGGTCAGGTTTTCGCCGGGACGAAAGACTCCGCCGGGTGTATCGGCCCCGTCCGCTGGCCTGCGGCCGCTGAATGTCTCACGCGTTAAGTGCGGAGGGCGGACCTTGTCGAGGCCACTCAGTGCTACCGTTTACGGGAGTTACGATATGCCTTCAATGCGCCTTTATGAAAGAATTGCTATATCTGCCTGCCGGAAACACGTAGTGGCCGCGACAGGGCCCTCCCCATTTAAGGTTGGAGACAATCAGCGGCCGGAACGGACCATGTCCGGTGTCGCGAAAACCTTCGCCTGAGTCTTCCGTCCCCGGCGCAAACCCTGACCGGGGAAGTAGGCGCACTCCAAAGAGTGCAAACGGTCCCCGCAGCAATTCATTCCGGCCGGATTCCCCCTCACAACAACCTCAAACCGGGGACGGAAGACTCAGCCAGCCCCCCTCACCACACCGGCCCCGGTCCGTTCCGGACGCGTCCTCCGGGCCTCAGTTAAATTCAATTTTTCTCTTTTCCGTGAACTGTCAGCCTGTTTTTCCCATATGATAAATCAGTAGGGGATGACGGCGCTGAAAAAAGTATCCAGTTGACGGAATACTCGGGTCAAAACAGGTCAATACTAAGGACATGAAGAATTTGACGGAGAGTGAGAACATTGATTATCAGACGTGGAGATATTTATTATGCAGATTTGAGACCGGTTGTGGGTTCGGAACAGGGCGGTGTAAGACCGGTGCTGATTATACAGAATGATATAGGGAACAAGCACAGCCCCACTGTAATCTGTGCAGCAATTACATCAAAGATGAATAAAGCGAAGCTGCCCACCCATGTGGAGCTGAATACAAAGAGGTGTGATATGATCCGGGATTCGGTAATCCTGCTCGAGCAGCTTCGGACCATAGACAAACAGCGGCTGAAAGAAAGAATCTGCCATATTGACGACGAGCTGTTAAAAGACGTGGATCGTGCGCTGATGATAAGCCTTGAGCTGGATACATAGGTTATCATTGACGAACCTCATTAAAAGATGATATAGTGACAGATGTCAGGATTTATTTCCCGTAAAGGATTTTGCACGGGCCGGTTTATATGCCGCTTTTGCAAAGATCGTTAATAAATGTACGAAAGAAACGATGGAAAGCTGTATTCAGCAGACTTTACACCATCACAGTTTAAAGGAGTAAGAAAGAAATATGGACGATGGGTATTGGCCCTTAAGTATACTGATACTGTTTGGTTTTATTCTGATTGACGCGGTTTTATACGGATTTGGTTCAGCCATACAGAACCTAAACGTAAACAGCCTTGAAAAGGAGGCGGAAGAAGGAAACGAACGGGCCGGGAAACTTTTGAGGCTGATCAATAAGCCTGGCGAATTTATCAATACGGTCCAGGTAATGACGAATATAATCGGAATAGTGGCCGGTGCTTATGTGATGCGCCAGCTCGGCCAGCTTTTCCAGATGCTTGTGAAGCATTCGGAGGACGGCCATGAGATGCTGGTTTATTCGGCGAGTGTGGCGGCGGCCGGCGTCATAGTGCTGGCGGTGCTTATCAGCTTCGGCATTGTGATTCCTAAGAAATGCGGGGCCAGAAAGCCGGAGAAGTGGGGATACGGTGTATTTTCAATCGTGCAGGTGTTTGTGATCCTGCTGAGGCCGTTTACATTTCTCATATCGGCGCTCTCGGCACTGGTGCTGAAGCCGATGGGAATTGATTTGAATTCCGATGACGATAACGTAACACAGGAAGATATTATGCTGATGGTCAATGAAGGCCATGAGCAGGGAGTTCTGGAGGCCGGAGAGGCCGAGATGATCACGAATATTTTTGAGCTGAATGATAAAGAAGCCGGAGATATCATGACACACAGGACGAATATAACGGCGCTGGATGCGTCGATGTCACTGGACGAAGCGGTTACTTATATTCTCACGGAGGCCAACAATTCGCGTTTCCCTGTATTTGAGAAGGATATCGACGATATCATCGGAATCCTGCATATGAGGGACGCTCTGGGCTTTGCAGAGAAAGAAGAGAACCGAAAGAAGAATTTAAAAGAGCTGGACGGACTGTTACGCGACGCCCATTTTATACCTGAGACCAGACATGTGGACACGCTGTTCAAGGAAATGCAGTCCCAGAAAATACATATGGAGATTGTAGTGGACGAGTATGGTCAGACAGCCGGAATCATCACGATGGAAGATATTCTGGAGGAGATAGTAGGCAATATCCTCGATGAATACGACGAGGATGAGGAATATATATCCAGACGTGATGACGGAAGTTTTATTTTTGACGGGCTGGCACCGCTGGACGAGGTGGGGGAAGCCCTGGATGTGGAATTTGATGAGGAGGATTACGAGAATTACGATACCCTCAACGGATTTCTGATTTCCAAGCTGGACCGCATTCCCAAGGAAGGGGAGCAGCTTGAGGTGGAATATAAAAATTACCTCTTCAAAGTGCTTTCTGTTGAGAATAAGATGATTCATGCCGTGACGGCGGTTCCGGTATTGGAGAAAAAAGATGAAGCGGAAGTGAAAAATTAAGCATATGAACGCCTGAGCGTGGCCCGGGCGTTCTTTTGATGGCCCGGCGGTGAAAAACATCTGTGCTTTTCATCGCAGCGCGGCGGACTTATTTGGAAGAAGGGGATTATGAAAGCGATACTGCAAGATACGAAGATTATGATGACGGACAGGATATTCCTTTCCAAGGCTGTAAGAATAGCGCTGCCTGTGGCGATGCAGGGCATGCTGAATACAATTGTAAACATGGTGGATACCATGATGATTGGCTCGCTGGGGGCCACCTCCATCGCTGCGGTGGGACTGGCCAACAAGGTGTTTTTTGTAATGACGCTGCTGGTATTTGGCATCGTCAGCGGTTCCGGGATTCTGGCAGCCCAGTTCTGGGGAAATAATGATGTGAAAAATATCAGGAAAGTCCTGGGGCTGGCGCTGCTTCTGGCAATCGGCGCCGCGCTTGCTTTCTTTATTCCGGCAGTCGCATGTCCGAAACATGTGATGAGAATCTTTACGACTGGAGGGGATACCATACGGATCGGGGCATCCTATTTGTCCCTGGTTGCTCTTTCCTATCCTTTTATTGCCGTCAGCAACACTTATGTTGCGATGCAGAGGGCGGTAGGAAAAGTAAAAGCTCCCGTTGTAATAAGCAGCTGCACGATTTTAATTAATATTTTTTTCAATTATATGTTTATTTTCGGCAAATTCGGGGCGCCGGCCATGGGCGTGGTAGGCGCGGCACTGGCAACGCTGATAGCCCGTATTGTGGAAATGACGGCCCTCCTTCTTGTCGTATATCTGAAGAAATCTCCGATTGCATGCCGGCCCAGAGAACTGTTCGGCTATTCGGCCTCATTTGTAAAGAAATTCTTCGCAACGGCCTCCCCGGTTATCGCAAACGAATTTATCTGGGGTCTGGGCGTTACGATGTATTCTCTGGCATATGGGCGCATGGGGGATAACGCGGTTGCCGCTATTACGGTAGCTACGACAATCCAGGATATTATGTCTGTCCTGTTCCAGGGGCTGAGCGCAGCGACGGCGGTTATCCTTGGAAATGAGCTGGGCGCCGGCCATCTGAAAAAGGCGGAGAGGTACGCGAAGAACTTCCTGATACTCCAGTTTATTGTTACGGTTATCATGGCCTTTATCTGTGCGGGAGTCCGGTGGCAGATTATCGATCTTTACCGTCTGGGCGGAGAGGTGGCCCGGGATGTCAGTCTCTGTCTGATTGTCTTCTCGCTGTTTATGCCGTTTAAAATGTTTAACTATGTCAATATAGTGGGGGTACTGCGAAGCGGCGGTGATACGAAAGTCTGTCTGTTTCTGGACTGCAGCGGCGTCTGGATGATTGGAATTCCGATGGCCTTTATCGGCGGCCTGGTGCTGAAACAGCCGATTTACATAGTTTATGCGATGGTTACTCTGGAAGAGGTTTATAAAACAATTTTAAGTTATATCCGTTACAGGCAGAAAAAGTGGCTGAAAAACCTGACACTTGAGATTCAGGGGTAGGCTTACGGGGATTCAGAGTTGATTTTTCAGGGAGATGGAAGCAAATTTCAGAGGGGGAAATTATGAACGAGGAAGAGAAGATTTTTGCAGGAAAAATGTTTGATCCGAGAAAGACGGAACTGAAGGCTATCAAGCATAAGGCTCATGAGGCATACCGCCGTTACAATGCCATGGATGAATACGATCCGGGACGGATTGCGGTTCTGCGCGGGATTATCGGAAAAATGGGAAAAACATGTTATTTCCAGGGGCCTGTACAGTTTAACTATGGGAGTCATACGTATATCGGAGAGAATTTCTTTGCCAACTTCAATCTTATGGTGATGGATGACGCGAGAATTTTTATTGGAGATAATGTCTGTTTTGGACCGAATGTGTCGCTGATGGCGACAAATCATCCTCTGATTGCTAAAGAGAGAGTTGGACTGGATAGGAACGGCAGCACAGCGATGGCTGAATTTGCAGAAGAAATCCATATCGGCGATAACGTCTGGCTGGCCTGCAATGTAGTAGTGCTTGGCGGCGTAAGAATCGGCGACGGAGCCGTGATTGGGGCCGGCAGCGTTGTGACAAAGGATATTCCGGCCCATTATCTGGCTTACGGCAATCCCTGCCGCCCGATCCGTCTCATTACGGACGCGGACAGCAGGAGCGACCTGATTCTGGAGGAGGATCGGGAACATTTTAACTTTAACAGGTAGCAGAACGCTGACCCGGTAATTACCGGATTACGGTTACATGGTATTCGCGCATCCAGAAATCCACCTGAATCAGGTAGGCCATAAGCTGGGGCGCTGCCATAAGCTGGCCATACCATGGCTTACCGTAATCCGACGGGCTTTCCAGAAAGCGTTCTGCTTTCTTTTTGTCCACAAAGCCAAGCACAGGGGAGGAAGAGTCGTTTAGGATATCACGGACACGTCCGGCCAGCAGCGCTTCGTATTTTCTGTCATAAGTCTTTGGATATGGTGATTTCCTCCTAAACAGTATCTCGTCGGGAAGCAGCCCGCGGCCGGCTTCCCGCAGAAGTGCTTTTACAATATTGCCCCGGGCCTTCATATCCCAGGGGACATTAAAGAGATATTCTATAATACGGTGATCGGCAAAAGGAACCCGGGCCTCCAGCCCGCTGTACATACTGGTCCGATCCATTCTGTTTAACAGCGTCTGCATGAACCACCTCAGGTTCAGATAGGAGATTTCCCGCCGTCTGGCCTCCTCTGCGCCTTCCCCGGCCAGCTTCGGAACCTCTGCCACGGAAGCTTCATATGCGTGTTTTACGTAATCCTCCATTTTTAGAAAATCGAGAAAATCATCGGAAAGCAGAACCTTGCGGGCCTCCAGATCCATCGTCCAGGGGAAGGTGTCTGCTAAGAAGCATTCCTTTTTATGAAACCAGGGATAACCGCCGAAAATTTCATCCGCGCATTCCCCTGTCAGGGCAACCTTGTGCTTTCTGGCGACAAGAGAACAAAAATAGAGCAGGGAAGAATCGACGTCGGCCATGGCCGGCAGATCATGGGCCCTGACTGAATCGAAGAGAAGATCGGCCTGGTCTTTGGTGGAACATTCGAGGTACGTATGCTCGGAGCCAAGGAAATCTACCATCTTGTCTACAAAGGGACGATCCTGGGAGGGCTGGAAGGAGCTGGCCTTGAAATTTTCCGCATTTCCCGCGAAGTCAAAGGAATAAGTGTGAAGCTTCTGGTTCCGGTTTTCCAGTTCTCTGGCGCAGATCGCAGAGACAAGAGAGGAATCAACGCCTCCCGACAAAAAGGTGCAGATGGGGACATCGGAAACCATCTGTCTTCTTACGGCGTCCCGGAGAAGAAAACCTGTTTTTTCCACCGTATCTTCAAAAGAATCGGTATGCGGCAGGCTTTTCAGCTTCCAGTAGGCTTTAAGACGGTTTCCTGAGGGAGTGCAGCAGAGAAAATGGCCGGGCAGCACTTCTTTGATATTTCGAAAGACGCCGCAGCCGCTGGTTCTGGCCGGGCCGATGCTGAATATTTCATTCAGACCGTCCCTGTCAATTTCGGGGCGGATACCCGGGCAGGCCAGGAGCGCCTTCAGTTCCGAAGCAAAGTGAACGGTTCCCGTCTCCTCGCAGGCCGTATAGAAAAGCGGCTTGATACCGGAGCGGTCCCGGTAAAGAAGGAGCTGGTTTTTTGCCGTATCCATGATTGCGAGTGCAAAGATTCCATTGACCCTGCTGATAAAATCGGTACCCCAGGCCAGATAGGCGTTCAATAGGACTTCCGTATCGCTGTCCGTGTCAAAGGCCGCTCCTACCATTTTCAATTCATCTCTGAGCTCCTTTGTATTATAAAGCTCTCCGTTATATACGATACCGAAGGTCCGGGAGCCGGACCGATGGAGCATGGGCTGATGGCCGGTGAGCAGATCGACGATAGCCAGGCGTACCTGGGCCAGACCGAAATGTTCATTTAAAAACGTACCCTCGTCATCCGGCCCCCGTCTCTTTTGTGCCTGGTTCATGGCATCCAGAATATTCAGGTTATACACCTTCTCCTTCGTAAAATCCATTTCCGGGTTGAAAAAGCCGGCAATTCCGCACATAATAATTCCTCCTTAAATCAAGACTGTGTATACAGGTTACTTACAAGTAAAGCTACAGTCAGCCATCGGTCAAACTACTCCGCGCCGCATAAATCGGGATTTTCACAAAAAACCGTGAAAACACCTCGCGGAAACCATCATGGCTGAACTGTTACGTATTAAACCAGCATCAGGCAGGCTGCTATAAAAGCTGCCGTTAAGCCAATCAGAACAGGGGGCAGGTTTTTCCGCGCCAGCTCAATCGGGCTCACATTGCAGATGGCTGCCACTGGAATCAGTCCCCAGGGAACGATGGTGCCTCCGCCGACAAAGATGGCGCCAATCTGTCCGAGAGCGGCCAGGACGGGAACAGAGGCGAAAGTAGCGGTTCCGAAGGTATGGGCGAGAGCACCGGTGAGCGGAAGACCTGAAAAGCCGGAGCCGTCCAGACCGGTCAAACACCCGATAATCAATTGGAAAAATGCGGCAATATATGGATTCAGGGGGGTATGGGCGGCAAGCCAGACAGCCCAGTCATTCAAAATTCCGTCTCCAAAACCTTCCCCGAGAATCGAGGTGATGCCTCCGCCTCCGAGAAAGAAGAAAGCCCCGATAACGATCACGGGGGCAAAAATACGGATAGCAAACAGAAAGCCGTCGGTCAGATAACGTGTGACCTTCTCAGGCGACTGTTTTCCGAAACCGAGTACGGCGCCGAAACACATAAGCAGGACGGCTGTACCGGATACAACGCTGGTAGCGTCTCCGCCGTTTAAGTCGAGGGACAGCATGCATACAATATCCGCCAGGAAGGCGAGGGGAACGGCAGCTGCCAGCGCCAGAGCTGCCCTGGAATTGCCCTGGCTCCCAGAGTCCTGTTTATTTACGACATTTCCGCTTGAGGAAAGCTTTGCCGTACCCATGGATTTCCTGTTCAGAAGAAAGGCGGCCAGGACGGTGACACCGCCCATAACCCAGAAAACCGGCCATGCCTGGGAAAGGATGTCGGCCGCTGAAATTCCCGCTGCTGCCGCCGATATGGCCGGAGCGCCCTGTATCACCACATCATAGCTTAGGGCAAAACCATGGCCAAACAAGTTCATGGCCATGGCAGCGGCCAGAGGAGAGAGTCCGGCCCGGACGGCAAACGGAATCATAATCGCACCGACGAGGGCAACTGACGGGGAGGGCCATAAAAAGAGAGAAAACAGAAACATCGTAACACCCAGAAGCCACCAGGTGCGCGCCGGTGTTTTCATTACCTTTGACATCGGCTCCATCAGAAGACGATCGCTTCCCAGATCCGCCATACATTTGGAAAGGGCGGTGACCAGTGCGATAGTGGCGATGATCTCCATAAATTCCCTGGCTGCATATAAAATGGCATTAAATACCGTTTGAATACCGCCGATAAAAGAGTGGAGCCCGAGAGCGCCCAGCAGAAAAAGAAACAGGGTGCATACGAGAGGAGTATCCCGCCTCAGGACCATTACGGCGAGAACAGAAACCACTCCCACGAGATAGAGAATATGGAGCGGAGTGATAATCATAGCTGATTCAGGCATAATTTAAGTCTCCTGATTAAAAGAATATACTACTATTGTATGTGGGGAGGGAAGAGAGGGTTAAGCATAATTGCAGACTTATTGGTTGAGGATGGAGGACGCGTCCGGAACGGACCATGTCCGGTGTGGTGAGGGGGGCTGGCTGGGACTTTTGTCCCGGTCTGCGGATGCCTTTGGAATCCATTGCTGATTAGCGTGGTCCTATCGAGCTTAGCAGCGCGATGAACCGGGTCATTGAATGAAATAATAACCGGAAAATACTTGCGCTCCCATCCCATTAGTGCTAAAATAGTAAGGATTGTGAGCATAATTACCATGTAATATTTAACCCGGGAGCACACGGTGTGATCCGGAAATCATATTTTATTATAGAAAGAGGAGTGTTATTTTTATGTCAGGACATTCAAAGTTCGCCAATATTAAGCACAAAAAGGAAAAGAATGATTCAGCGAAGGGCAAGATTTTTACTGTAATTGGACGTGAGATTGCCGTTGCCGTAAAAGAGGGCGGAGCGGATCCGGCCAACAACAGCCGTCTTCGCGACGTAATCGCGAAAGCGAAAGCGAACAACATGCCGAACGACACGATTGAGCGCGGTATCAAAAAAGCGGCGGGAGATGCCAACTCTGTAAACTATGAAAACCTTACATACGAAGGATACGGCCCTAACGGCGTCGCTATCATCGTAGATGCGCTGACCGATAATAAAAACCGTACGGCTGCCAATGTGAGAAGCGCCTTTACCAAGGGCGGCGGAAACGTCGGAACGCCGGGAAGCGTCTCCTTCATGTTTGATAAGAAGGGCCAGATTATTATCGACAAAGAAGAGTGCGAGATCGATGCGGACGAACTGATGATGCTGTCTCTCGATGCAGGCGCAGAAGATTTCGCAGAAGAGGAAGACAGCTATGAAGTAATCACAGCCCCGGAGGATTTTTCAGCGGTCCGTGAAGCGCTTGAAAAAGAAGGAATACCAATGATGGAAGCCGATGTTACGATGATTCCCCAGACCTGGGTAGAGTTAACGGACGACGACGCCATCAAAAAGATGAACCGGATTCTGGATCTCCTGGATGACGATGACGATGTCCAGGCAACTTACCACAACTGGGACGAATAAAGAATAGAAAAATGATGCTGCAGGGAGAACAGGCGGCATCATTTTTTGATCCAGCGGCCGCAGGCCGGTGGACGGGGCCGATACATCCGGCGGAGTCTTTCGTCCCGGCGAAAACCTTCCTTTGGGGCGGAGAAGAAGATATAGTCTGCGGACGCCTTTGGAATCCATCGCTGATTAGCGAGGTTTTTCGAGCTTAGCAGCGCGATGCATTCCACCGAGTGAAAACGTGCTCCGCAGACTATATCTTCTTTGCAGTCCCAACTCACAGCAATTCACCCCGGGACAAAAGACTCATCCAATCACCCTCACCGCCCCGTCCGCTGGACATCCCGGCGGCGTCCCACCTTCTTTGTACAGGTAAATCTTGACTGTATTGTTAAAATAATGCTATAATATTTTACAGATGATTTTATTACCTGATAACAGGGGAATCTTAGTTCTATTTTATCAAATCTATTGAAATATTGAATCTATTGCTCATGGGAGTCCTTTCCATGGGAATTCCGTAAGGAAAAACGAAAAGAAGAATGCATCTTAGGAGAAAGACGGGTTCAGTCTTTTTTGAGATGATGCTGATTCTATAAAAATATCATAAAGGAGGGTTGCTTATGCATGATTTGAGCAACATTACGACACTGGATCTGATAATAGTGGCGCTGTATCTGTTGGGGATGCTTGGGATTGGAGTTTATTTCGTCAGGCGGATTCAGAATGCAGGAGACTATTATGTGGCAGGCCGGAGCCTTGGCCCTCTGGTTTTGGCGGGAACGGTATGTGCAACGATTATCGGCGGAAGCGCGATGATGGGAAGAGCGGGACTAGGATATGATTATGGCTCCCTTGCGGTGGTAACGGCTCTGCCTTATCTGATCGGAATGTTTGTGTTTTCCGGAATCAGCGGCCGAATTCAGGAGGTAGGCGTAAAGTATAATATTACGTCGATACCGGAGCTGTTTGAAAAACGTTTCAGTAAAACGGCAAAATGCCTGATTGCGCTGCTGATCGGTTATACGATGATGGGAACTGTGGCATCCCAGATCACTGCCGTTGCGGTAATTGTGAAAATGATTGGCGGTAAAATTGGGATTACCTACGAGATGGGAGCATGTCTTGCAACATTTATATTCATCTTTTATACGGCGGCCTCCGGTCTTTTCGGCGTAGTGTATACGGATGTGGTGCAGTTTTTCATGCTGATTATTTTTGTCTATATCCTGCTTCCGTTTTCGGGGATTCGATATCTCGGCGGATTTGGGAATTTTTGGAATAATGTTCCGAAGGAGATGCTGATTCCTAACATCGACGGCAAGGTGGTCGGGGATATTGTAACATACCTGGTATTTACGATGGCGGGGGCCGAGATGTGGCAGCGGGCATTTGCGGCCAAGAGCCGGAAAGCAGCCAAAGAGGGGATGTTCTGGGGAACCTCCATCTATGGATGCACCATTTTTATTATCCTGATGCTGGGGCTGATGGGAAGACAGATCCTGCCGAATGTGAAAGAGCTTTACGGAACTGCGGAGGCCGTCATTCCGGGGCTGGTAATCCATATTCTTCCGATCGGTATCACGGGACTTTGTCTGGCGGGCCTTCTTTCGGTTATGATGAGCTCGGCGGACAGTTATCTGCTTATCTCCACACAGACTTTTGTACAGGACCTGGGAAAGACGCTGAATCCTAAAATATCCGATAAAAGGGAAGTATTCATATCCCGTATCCTGTCAGCGGTGCTTGCAATAGGAGCATTGATTATCGCCCTTTACATAAAGAATGCGTATAATGCCCTGATGTTTGCATGGACCTTCTACGCCGCATCGGTAGGCCTTCCGGCTTTGGCGGCGCTCTATTGGAGAAAAGCCACCAATGCCGGAATTATAGCAAGTATTGTTTCCGGCTTTGTTGTGAGTATCGGCTGGGATTTGATAGGAAAACCATGGGGACTGGGCTCTGCGGTTCCAGGTTCCCTGGTCTGCGCTGTCGTCCTTGTGACGGTAAGTCTCGCAACGTATAAAACACATCCCTCAGAGATGGTATAATGCCCGCATTGCGTACGCGGAGCGGCACTAACCTGTAAGGCTGCAAGAGAATCCCCTGTCCGGCGCAGCTGTTCCGGACAGGGGGTTAAATGGCAGGTATTAAATTTCGCTGGGTTTGCAGATGATTTAGCGCCGCTGACAGTTCCGCCGATGGCGATAATATGTCCCCGCAGCAATTCATTCCGGCCGGATTCCCCCTCCGCGATAACCTCCCACAGGGTCGGAAGACTCAGCCAGCCCTCCTTCACCACACCGGACATGGTCCGTTCCGGACGCGTCCTCCAGACCTCAGTTAAATTGTATTCCGCGGGGTGTTTGACATGGCCCCGGCTTTATTCGGAGCGCCTAATTATTATAATGATAACTGTCCAGCAGCTGGTTTTTCATATGCCACAGTTCATTCGACAAATCTACATGAATTTCATGAGGGTTGACGAGACGTCTTGATTCGTCCCAGAGAGTTTCCTGTTCTTGCCTGCAGTATTCCCGCAGTTCCATTACTTTTGGTGACTGGTATACACATTCCCCGTTTCTAAATACAGGTACAAGCAGTTCACGGATCGTGTAGGAGCCCGGAGCCAGGTGTGTCTTTTTCCAGGTTTCCACCGGGTCAAAGAGAAGGAGGGAATTATTCTCATCATAAATCTCATCCACAAGACAAATCAAATCAGCAATGATTTTTCCGCTTTCCCTGTCGTAGATCCTGCGGATCGTCTTGTTGCCCGGGTTCGTGACCTTCTCCGTATTTTCGGAAAGCTTTATCTTTGGAATGAATTTTCCTGTTTTTTTATCCATGATAGCGGCGAGCTTGTATACGCCGCCGAAGGATGGACAGTCCTTAGAGGTGATCAGGTTGGTTCCCACACCCCAGGAATTGATGGTGGCTCCCTGGATTTTTAAGCTGTCAATCAGGTATTCATCCAGGTCGTTTGAAGCTGAGATGGTGGCGTCCGGGAAACCGGCTTCATCCAGCATCTTTTTCGCTTTTTTAGACAGATAGGCAAGGTCGCCGCTGTCCAGGCGGATTCCGTAGAAGGTAAGCGGGATCCCGGCTTCCTTCATTTCCCTGAATACTTTGATGGCATTGGGAACTCCGGAATTTAATGTATCATAGGTGTCAACAAGGAGAATGCAGGCGGACGGGTACAGCTTGGCATAGGTACGGAAGGCCGTCAGCTCATCCGGAAAACTCATAATCCAGCTATGGGCATGGGTGCCTTTGACAGGAACGTCGAAAAGCTTTCCCGCCAGGACATTGGAAGTACCGATGCAGCCTGCAATCATGGCAGCCCTTGCGCCATAGGTTCCCGCGTCCGGTCCCTGGGCGCGGCGAAGTCCGAATTCCATGATTCCGTCTCCGCGTGCCGCATAGACGATGCGTGATGTCTTGGTGGCGATCAGGCTCTGATGGTTGATGATATTTAATATGGCAGTCTCCACCAGCTGTGCTTCCATGATAGGTGCAATTACCTTGATGATTGGTTCGCGCGGAAACATGACGGTGCCTTCCGGAATTGCATAGATATCGCCGGAGAATTTGAAGTGGAGAAGATAGTCGAGGAAGTCTTCGTCGAAAAGTCCCACGCTCCTTAAATAGTCCACATCTTCCGGCTCAAAATGAAGATTCTTTACGTATTCAATTACCTGCTCCAGCCCGGCGCAGATGGAAAATGCATTGCCATCCGGGTTGCTTCTGTAAAAAGCGTCAAAAATGACAGTTTCATTGGCGTCTTTTTCCTTGAAATACCCCTGCATCATTGTCAGTTCATACAGGTCTGTCAGTAGTGTCAGGTTCCTTTGGTACATGATTTTCTCCTTAGTTTTATCTTCTTGGATGGTGGCGGGTACGATTGGAAAACCTCATTCAGTCTTCGGGTATGACCCGAAGAATTTCAAAATACCTCACCAAGTGCTCATAGTATACCACAAATTTGGGAAAAAATAAAAGGGTGATAAAAAAATATCAGATAATTTTGCAGATCATGATAAAACTAGATGGAAGGTAGCTGTGTAACCCGGGATTTTCGTGTGAAAAGGCTGTGGCAGCATAAATGGGACTGTTCCGGTCTTGACAACTGCATGGAAAGTGTTTACAATTAAAAGGCTAAGAATTGCAAAAATAATTAATGGAAATAATATGGAAAAACTTTGATGGAGACAGTAGTTCCGACAGGAAAGCCAAAGCGAGACCGGGGCGGTGGAAGCCGGTTGTGAGTAGGGCGGATATGAAAATCACTCCGGAGTTTCAGGCTGAACCCGGCGGCAGAGGAGAGTAATTTCAGGCGGCCGGTATGAGTAAGTCTTGACGGGATCCCCCGTTACAGGGAGCGCATATGGAAGTATGCAGTAATAGGTGGTATAGCAAGTAGGCCCTTGTCCTGTTACGGGATAGGGGCCTGTTTTATTGATGGCGGTGAGCTGTGCGCGAGCTTGCAGTTATCGTTTTATATCGTTATAAGCAGAGATTAGGAGGAAGCAATTATGTACGACAAAGTCTCTACAAACCTTAATTTTGTAGAAAGAGAGAAAAACATCGAGAAGTTCTGGGAAGACCACCAGATCTTTGAAAAAAGCATCGACAGCCGTAAAGACGGCGAAACCTACACTTTTTATGACGGCCCCCCCACGGCCAACGGAAAACCTCATATCGGCCATGTGCTGACGCGTGTCATTAAAGATATGATTCCGAGATACCGGACAATGAAGGGCTATATGGTGCCGAGAAAGGCCGGCTGGGATACGCACGGACTTCCGGTGGAGCTGGAGGTAGAGAAGAGCCTGGGACTGGACGGCAAGGAGCAGATCGAGGAGTATGGCCTTGAACCGTTTATTGAGCATTGTAAAGAAAGTGTATGGAAATACAAGGGAATGTGGGAGGACTTTTCCTCCACCGTCGGCTTCTGGGCTGATATGGAAGATCCTTACGTAACATACCACAATGAGTATATCGAGTCCGAGTGGTGGGCTCTGAAAAAGATCTGGGACAGGGGCCTTTTATATAAAGGCTTCAAGATTGTGCCGTACTGCCCGCGCTGCGGAACTCCGCTTTCCAGCCATGAAGTGGCGCAGGGCTACAAGGATGTCAAAGAGCGCTCCGCTATTGTTAAGTTCAAGTTAAAGGATGAGGAGGGATTTGTTCTCGCCTGGACCACTACACCGTGGACACTTCCCTCCAACGTGGGCTTATGCGTAAATCCAAATGAGAACTATGTGAAGGTGGCAATGAAAGAGGACGGAACCGTCTATTATCTGGCTGAGGCTCTCTGTGATTCGGTACTGGGCGCCGACACCTATGAGGTGAAGGAGCGCTATAAGGGAAAAGAACTGGAATATAAAGAATATGATCCTCTTTTTGACTGTGCCCTTGAAATCTGCAAAAAACAGAAGAAAAAAGCTTATTATATCACCTGTGGAGACTTTGTAACTCTGACAGACGGTACGGGAGTCGTTCATATTGCCCCGGCATTCGGTGAAGACGACTCCAGGATAGGCAGAGAATACAGCCTTCCTTTTGTACAGCTTGTAAACTCCAAAGGCGAGATGGAAGAGGGAACGCCATTTGCCGGCGTTTTCTGCAAAAAGGCTGACCCGATGGTGCTTCAGAGCCTGAAGGAAAAGGGCTTGTTGTTATCCGCCCCGGTGTTTGAGCACAGCTATCCCCATTGCTGGCGGTGCGACACTCCTCTGATCTATTATGCCAGAGAATCCTGGTTCATCCAGATGACGGCGGTGAAGGAGGATCTGATCCGCAATAATAATACAATCAACTGGATTCCTGAGAGCATCGGTAAAGGACGTTTCGGCGACTGGCTGGAGAATGTCCAGGATTGGGGCATCAGCCGTAACCGTTACTGGGGAACTCCGCTCAATATCTGGGAGTGTGAGTGCGGCTGCCAGCATTCCATCGGCAGCATCGAAGAGTTAAAGAGCATGTCGGACAACTGCCCGGATGATATCGAGCTTCACCGCCCGTATATTGATTCGGTGACAATCACCTGTCCGGAGTGCGGCAAAGAAATGCACCGTGTCCCGGAGGTAATCGACTGCTGGTTCGATTCCGGCGCCATGCCGTTTGCACAGCACCATTACCCATTTGAGAATAAGGATTTGTTTGACCAGCAGTTCCCGGCTGATTTTATCTCCGAGGCGGTGGATCAGACGAGAGGCTGGTTCTATTCTCTGCTTGCAATCTCAACACTGATTTTCAATAAGGCGCCATATAAGAATGTTATCGTTATGGGCCATGTCCAGGATGAGAATGGGCAGAAGATGAGCAAATCCAAGGGCAATGCGGTCGATCCCTTCGACGCGCTGGAGACTTACGGCGCAGATGCCATCAGATGGTATTTCTATGTAAACAGCGCGCCATGGCTGCCCAACCGATTCCACGGCAAGGCTGTAATGGAAGGACAGAGAAAGTTCATGGGTACCCTCTGGAATACCTATGCATTTTTCGTGTTATATGCAAATATAGATAATTTTAATGCAACAGAATATAAACTGGAGTACGATAAACTGCCGGTTATGGATAAGTGGCTGCTCTCCAAGCTGAACACGCTTGTAAAAGAAGTGGACGACGATCTGGCAAATTACAGGATTCCGGAAGCCGCAAGAGCGCTTCAGGATTTTGTGGATGATATGAGCAACTGGTATGTAAGAAGAAGCCGCGAGCGTTTCTGGGCGAAAGGGATGGAGCAGGATAAGATTAATGCATATATGACGCTCTATACTGCACTTGTGATCGTATGCAAGGCGGCCGCTCCGATGGTTCCGTTTATGACGGAGGATATCTACCAGAACCTCGTCAGGAAGATCGACAAAGATGCCCCTGAGAGCATCCATCTGTGCGATTTCCCTGCGGCGGATGAGAACTGCATCGATAAAGAACTGGAATCAAGGATGGATGAGGTGCTTAAGATTGTCGTATTCGGCCGTGCAGCCAGAAATACGGCCAATATCAAGAACCGTCAGCCGATCGGCAAGATGTTCGTAAAGGCGGAAAAAGCTCTTCCGGAATTCTACCAGGAGATTATCGAAGATGAGCTGAATGTAAAAGAGGTGATATTTACCAGCGATGTGCGCGATTTCACATCCTACAGCTTCAAACCTCAGCTTAAGACGGTGGGACCAAAATACGGAAAACAGCTGGGCAGTATTAAAAAGGCCCTGGCTGAAATCGACGGAAATAAAGCGATGGATACTCTGAATGGGAGCGGAAGCCTGACATTTGACTTTGACGGAGCAAATGTGGTTCTGACAAAAGAGGATCTTCTGATTGATACGGCTAAGGTGGAAGGCTACATTTCCGAGGGAGACAACTCCATTACTGTTGTCCTTGATACGAATCTGACACCGGAACTGGTGGAGGAAGGATTTGTGCGCGAAATTATCAGCAAGATTCAGACAATGCGTAAAGAAGCCGGTTTTGAAGTAATGAACCATATTAATGTTTTCCAGGATGAGAATGAGGTCATTGCCGGCATCCTCAAAAAATACACGGACGAAATCAAGAGCGAGGTTCTGGCAGACAACATCATGCTCGGACAGACCGGAGGATATGCAAAAGAATGGAATATCAACGGTGAGAAGGTTATGCTGGGAGTCGAAAAAACCACCGACTGATTAGGAGGAGGATAGCAGATGCAGACTTTTGATAAGGAAGCAATAAAGAAGAGTATTATTGACAATGTGAAGAACCAGTTCAGAAAGACGATTGAAGAAGCGACGCCGCAGCAGGTATATCAGGCGGTTGCCTATGCGGTAAAGGATGTGATTATCGATAACTGGATTGCAACGCAGAAAACATTCGATGATTTAAAGGTAAAAAAGGTTTACTATCTGTCCATGGAATTCTTAATGGGCCGTGCCCTGGGGAATAACATCATTAACCTGGGCGAGCAGAAGGAGATAAGGGAAGCCCTGGAAGAGCTGGGCTTTGATTTAAATGCCATCGAGGACCAGGAGCCGGATCCGGCTCTTGGCAACGGCGGTCTTGGCCGTCTGGCAGCCTGCTTCCTGGATTCCCTTGCTACGCTTGGATACCCGGCCTATGGCTGCGGTATCCGCTACCACTACGGCATGTTCAAGCAGAAAATTGAAAACGGTTATCAGATCGAAGTGCCGGACGAATGGCTGAAGAACGGATATCCATTCGAAATACGCCGTGCGGAATATGCAACGGAGGTAAAATTTGGAGGTTATGTGAAGACGGTCTGGAACGGGCAGCGCAATGTGTTTGTCCAGGAAGGTTATCAGTCCGTTCTGGCAGTGCCTTATGATATGCCGATTGTAGGCTATGGAAATAACGTGGTCAACACACTCCGTATCTGGGATGCGCAGCCGATTAACACGTTCAGCCTGACCGCCTTTGACAAGGGAGATTACCAGAAGGCAGTGGAGCAGGAAAACCTGGCGAAGAACCTTGTTGAAGTTCTCTACCCAAATGATAATCACTACGCCGGCAAAGAGCTGCGCCTGAAGCAGCAGTACTTCTTCAACTCCGCCAGCCTGCAGGTGGCGATTAAAAAATTCAAAGAGCAGAATGAAGATATCCATATGCTGCCGGAGAAGGTAGTGTTCCAGATGAACGATACCCATCCGACCGTATCGGTGGCGGAGCTTATGAGAATCCTCCTGGATGAAGAACATCTGGAGTGGGAGGATGCCTGGGATATCACAACGAGATGCTGCGCCTACACAAACCATACCATCATGGCAGAGGCGCTGGAAAAATGGCCGATCGAGCTGTTCTCCAGGCTGCTTCCGCGTATCTACCAGATTGTGGAGGAGATCAACCGCCGCTTCCTGCTGGAAGTTGGGCAGAAGTATCCGAACAACTATGAAAAAGTAAAGAAAATGGCGATTATCTTCGATGGCCAGGTTAAGATGGCACATCTGGCCATTGTGGCCGGATTTTCCGTAAACGGAGTAGCCAGGCTTCATACGGAAATCCTGAAGAAACAGGAACTGCGCGATTTCTATGAGATGATGCCGGAAAAATTCAACAATAAGACAAACGGAATCACCCAGAGGCGTTTCCTGCTTCACGGCAACCCGCTTCTGGCTCAGTGGGTGACCGATAAGATAGGGAATGAGTGGATCACGGATCTGCCCCATATCAGCAAGCTGGCAATCTATGCGGAGGATGAGAAGTGCCGCCAGGAATTTATGAATATTAAATATCAGAATAAACTCCGTCTGGCAAAATATATCAAAGAGCACAATGGCATCGATGTAGATCCCCGCTCAATTTTTGATGTGCAGGTAAAACGGCTCCACGAATATAAACGCCAGCTTTTGAATATTCTTCACGTTATGTATCTTTACAACCAGCTGAAGGATAATCCGGGCATCGATATGGTTCCGAGAACCTTTATTTTCGGGGCAAAGGCGGCCGCCGGATATCAGATTGCCAAGAAGACCATCAAGTTAATCAACTCTGTGGCCGATGTAATTAACAATGATAAGTCGATTAACGGTAAGATAAAAGTTGTCTTTATTGAAGATTACAAGGTATCCAATGCCGAGATCATTTTTGCTGCAGCCGATGTCAGTGAGCAGATTTCCACAGCCAGCAAGGAGGCGTCCGGAACGGGCAACATGAAATTTATGCTCAACGGAGCGCTTACACTGGGAACCATGGACGGAGCCAATGTGGAGATTGTCGAGGAGGTAGGAGAGGACAACGCCTTTATTTTCGGCCTTACCTCAGACGAAGTAATTAACTTTGAGAATAACGGAGGCTATAATCCGGTAGAGATTTTTAATACGGATCAGGAAATCCGCCGTGTGCTGATGCAGTTAATCAACGGCTACTACGCACCGCAGGATCCGGAGCTGTTCCGCGACATTTATAATTCTCTGTTGAATACGAAAAACAGTGAGAAAGCCGATACCTACTTTATCCTGAAAGATTTCCATTCTTATGCAGATGCGCAGCAGAGAGTGGAAGCGGCATACCGCGATGAGACAAAATGGGCAAAAGCGGCGATGATGAATGTGGCTTGTTCCGGCAAGTTCTCCTCAGACAGAACCATTGAGGAATATGTAAGGGACATTTGGCACCTTAAAAAGGTAAAGGTGGAATTAGACTAAATGAGAACCGGTTTTCTTTCTAAGAACCATTTTAAGAACAGGAATAATCGAATTTCCCTGCCGGTCATCCTGGCGGTGTGCCTGTTTTTGGCGTCTGTGTTCTGCTATATTACATTTTCAGCCAGCAGCAGAGCCCAGGCGGAGCGGATAGTAAAAAAATTATTTACATCCGAAAGCTATAGGGAACTGGAGGAGGCCGCAAATATTGGCCTGCCTCAGATGTATGACACCCATTTTCCAGGAGATTTTACCCCGGAGGGCAGGGACAGCCTGCTTCCCGTGGGAATACCCTACACTCTGTTCCTGGAGCAGTTTCCCTCGCCTGTAGAGCGGATTTATGCGCAGGAACCGGTTCTGGCTCTGGAGGAAGAGAGCGGGAAGACGGTGCGGTACCGGTACACGGTGGAGACGGAATTTTATCTGGAGAGAAGACTGGAGGAGGTTTCGCCTGTGGTGCAGAAGAGTTTCACGGGAACAATTACCCTTAAAAAGACCGGTTTTCTGAAATGGAAGATGGAGGCTTTTACCGTCGGTTAGATGACGGAGCGGAAGAGGTGTTCACAGGCAGTTAAAAATAAGCGGTTGGAATAGAAATCCGGCTCGTAACATAGAATGATAATGCGAGATCTATAATTCTGTGGAACGGAGCCGGATTTTTTATGAGAAAAGCAGCAGCGGTTTGCCTGTTGGCAATCCTGATACCATATATAACGACACTGGCCTGGACAGGCCGGGTGGAGGGAAATACAGACAGAGGCGCCGTATCGGGGCGCACAATCCTGCTGGACAGGGAGGGTTCCCCGGCGCCTGTCGATATGGAAGAATACCTGATTGGAATTACGGCACTGCAGATTCCGGCGGAGTATGATATGGAAGCCATCAAGGCACAGGCGATTATAGCCAGGACTTATCTCTGCAAGCAGATGCAGGGGAAGGACCGGATTGAAGAGTCGGCGCTGGACCTCGACTATCTGGAACAGAGCCAGATGGAGGAAATGTGGGGGAAAGCCGATTATCTGGCAAATTACAAAAAAATAAGGGATGCGGTCCAGGCGACGGCCGGACAGGTGATACAGTATAATGGAGACTACATAGATCCCTTGTTCCACAGGCTGAGCGCCGGGATGACGAGAAACGGTGATGAACTTCATCCCTATCTGGTACAGGTGGATGCCGCCGGGGATGTGGAGGGAGAAAACTACCTGGGCGTATATCTGTTTACAAGGGAGGATTTGGCCGCCAGGCTTAACTCGATGCCGGATTCGCCCGAAGTCAGGCCGGAGGAGGTGCTGGAAAGTATCCAGGTCATTAAAAAAGACGAGGCCGGATATGTGGAATCCATTCAGGTGGGCCCCAAAAGCTATGGAGGTGAGGAGATACAATATGCCCTGGGGCTTCCGTCCCCGGCATATTCATTTGAGGAAGCGGAAGGCAATATCAGATGCACGGTCAAAGGGATTGGCCATGGTTACGGTTTTGACCAGTACGGCGCCGGCCTGAAAGCGAAGGAGGGGTGGACGGCTGAAAAAATACTGGAATTTTATTATAAAAATATTGTTGTAGTTTTTGAATAAAAAGCTTCGGTCAGGTAAGAATATAACCGAGGTGATAAACGTGAAAAATAAGATGAATCAGTTGTTCAAGGACAAATTGTTCCTTGTGATGATGGTGTTAGGCCTGCTGACTATAGTAGCTGCAGCAGGAGCGGTAAAGATTAGAAAGGGAGATAATATTAACGAGCAGAATCCGTACCTGGAAGTCCCTCAGACTCAGGGAATTCTTGCGGAAAACATACCGCAGAACAAAACCGGAAACGGCGGCAGTACGGAAAATGCTGAGACAAAAGCCCAGGCGGCCGGAAGCTCAGACGCTTCCTATTCTTCCGATGACAAATCAGACTCCGCAGACAAAGGAGAAAACAGTGCAAAAGCCGCAGGAGCCGGAAACGGCGCCGCTCAGGCAGTGACACTAAATTTCGGGGGCCAGCGCACGCTGCAGTGGCCTGTCAAAGGAAATGTAGTGTTGGATTACAGTATGGAGACAACCGTATACTTCCCGACTCTCGATCAGTACAAATGCAATCCGGCCCTGATTATCCAGGGTGATATCAGCGATCCGGTAAGCGCGCCGGCAGACGCCAGAGTTCTGGAGTCAGGCTCCAATGAGGAGATCGGTAATTACGTAGTCCTGGACCTGGGCAACGAGTACACAGCCGTATGCGGCCAGCTCAAAGATATCCAGGTGGCAGAAAATGAGTATGTTACAAAAGGAACTCTGCTGGGATATGTATCTGAGCCTACAAAATACTATTCAATCGAGGGCAATAACGTCTATTTCGAGTTAATGCATGAAGGGCAGCCTGTTGACGCTCTGGATTATCTGGAGTAACCGGTCGGCGGGAAGACAGAAGGAACTGAGAAAACTGAATAATGATAATCATAAAAGTGCCGCGGCAGTTTATGGAAGGGAAAGGAAATTTGACCTTGCATAAAGTGCGGCGGTATTTTTGTATCTTTTCATGTTTACTTAAAGGTACAACTGGGGTTATAATAATCAGAGCAGAGCTGTGAATCAATTTAATTTACGATTATAATGCAAGGAGAAGTGCTATGAATCAGGAAATACTGAAACAGAATTTTGAAAGTCATGGTTTTAAAACAGCTTTTTTTAGTACTGCAAAAGAGGCGGCGGATTATCTTTCCGCCCAGATCAGAGAGTCCAGCGTTTCGATCGGAGGCAGCATTACGGTGAAGGAGATGGGGCTGGCCGAGCGTCTCAGGGAGAATAACGAGGTGATTTGGCATTGGAATATCCCGGGAAGAGAGACTCTGCTGCAGGCAAGAGAGGCAAAGGTCTATCTGACCAGTGCAAACGGAGTATCCGAGACGGGAGAACTGGTCAATATCGACGGAACGGGAAACCGTGTTTCGCAGACCCTCTATGGACCGGAAAAAATATATTTTATTGTGGGGAGCAATAAGATAGAGCCGGATCTTGCCAGGGCAATGGAACGGGCTAAGAATGTGGCGGCGCCGAAAAACGCCCACCGCCTCGGTTCGGCTACGCCGTGTGCGGCTAAGGGGGATCGCTGCTATAACTGCAGCAGCCCGGGAAGAATCTGCCGGTCAACCGTAATCATCGAGCGTCCGTCGAATGGGATGGAAGCAGAGATAGTATTTGTGGACGAGGCTCTGGGATATTAATCAGACACGCCCCGGGGGTATTTCTTAAAATTTAATAAATCTAATGGAAATATCATGATTTGTTCACAAAGTTTTCAAAGGGGAGCGTTATAATAGTACCGTGCTAAGACAGAATAGAACACACAAGGAGAAGGCAGATGAATATTTTATTTTTTTTAACACCTAAAAGTGACGTTGCGTACATAAATGATGATGATACACTCAGACAGGCACTGGAGACGATGGAATTTCACAAATATGCGGCTGTTCCGATTGTCAACCGTCAGGGAAGGTACATCGGTACGCTGACAGAGGGGGATTTGCTTTGGGGTATTAAAAATAAGTATGATTTATCATTGAGAGATGCGGAGCGGATCCGCATTACGGAGATTCCAAGAAGATCGGACAATAAACCGGTTCTTGCGGATTCCGATATGGAAGATTTAATTGATAAAGCCCTGAACCAGAACTTTGTCCCGGTATTGGACGATCAGAAAAATTTTATAGGCATTATAACAAGAAAAGATATCATTAAATACCTTTGTAAAGAAAAGGAAAAAGAGCTGCAGACAAGAAAATAACGAAACAGCTCAGCCAGGATGTATTCCGCGAGGTGTTTTCGCTGTTTTTGCGAAAATCCCGAGTTATGCGGCGCGAAACGGCGCTTTTAGCCGTTTCTGTGCATCATTTGTTGCAGTTTGGCCGAAGGCTGAACTGTAACAAAATAACAGATAGACAGAAGCTTTTTAAAGATGCGAAATGGCCGTAAGCCGGTCCTTTTCGCATCTTTTTTTGTCAATTTTCTTTCCGCAACATAGTATAAAGTATAAGTCTCAGGAAAGGTTTTAATGAATATGAATTGTTTTAATCCTCATTATCCGGACGGAATGGATTTCAGAAGACAGGATCCCATGCCTGATATGTCATCCTGGTACATGGATCAGGGATATCCTCCCTGCGGAATGCCGCCCACAATGATACAGCCGCGATCAGAATCGAACTCCCGCCAGTCAGGCCGCACACCATGGATGCCGGCTGATACGTCTATGCCGTCGGGCAGCGGCAGCGTACGGGATGGAATGGGCAGCATGCCTGACAGAATGGGCAGTATGCCGGGGGAGACAGCTCCAATGAACATGGGAACCGCTCCAATGAACATGGGAACCGCTCCGGCAAACATGGGAACCGCTCCAATGAACATGGGAACCGCTCCGGCAAACATGGGAACCGCTCCGGCAAACATGGGAACTGCTCCGGCAAACATGGGAACCGCTCCGGCAAACATGGGAACCGCTCCGACAAACATGGGAACCGCTCCGGCAAACATGGGAACCGCTCCGGCAAACATGGGAACCGCTCCGGCAAACATGGAAACGGCTCCGGCGAACATGGGAGCTATGCCGGCAATGCCCGGCAATATGGCGCAGGGACAGAATAATATGGCATTCTGCGAAGATTTGGATCGCTTCCCGATCGGCATGGGCTATGTGCCGATGCAGAGATGGTCTCAGCCATCTCCTCTTGATGAAGGCTTTTGCAGGGGAACGATATTCACAGAGCTGGATCTGCCATTTGTGATGGGGAGGTGCATGTAAATGAACGAAACTGCCAGAACGCTTATGCAGAGAATTTATGAAGCGAGCTTTGCTGTGGACGATATCGTCCTGTACCTGGATACGCATCCGGATGATATGAACGCTCTGAATTATTATAACTATGTAGTGCAGCTGCGGAAAGAAGCCGTGGATGCCTATCAGCAGCAGTTTGGCCCTCTTACAACCGACGGAGTTGAGAGCGATTCAAAATGGACGTGGCTGACAGATAAATGGCCATGGGAAGGAGAGATGTAAGGTATGTGGAAATATGAAAAGCGTTTACAGTATCCGGTAAAAATTAAACAGTCTAATCCACAGATGGCACAGTTTATTATGAGTCAGTATGGTGGGCCAGACGGAGAAATTGGAGCTTCCATGCGTTATCTTTCCCAACGGTATTCCATGCCTTACAAAGTGGGAAAAGGCCTTTTGACGGACATCGGAACCGAAGAACTGGCACATATGGAAATTGTGGCGGCCATTATTCATCAGCTGACACGGAACCTGACGCCGGAACAGATTAAAGAGTCCGGTTTCGGCCCGTATTATATTGACCATACGACAGGAATCTGGCCGCAGGCTGCGGGAGGAATACCTTTCAATGCATGTGAATTCCAGTCCAAGGGAGACCCGATTACCGACCTCTTTGAGGATATGGCGGCTGAACAAAAGGCAAGATCCACTTATGACAACATCCTCCGTGTCGTTAAAGACCCTGACGTTTGTGACCCGATCCGATATCTGAGAGAGCGTGAAATTGTTCATTTCCAGCGTTTCGGCGAGGCTCTCAGGGATCTCCAGGAGCATCTCGACAGCAAGAACTTTTATGCTTTTAACCCGTCTTTCGATAAAGTCAAAAGCGATTAAATGTAAAAAAATTCCGTTTGCCCTCCGCGCATAAATCGGACGATTATGCAGATAATAATATAAAATCTATTTAAGGAGGCATACTCATTATGGTAACAAACGGAAAGAATACTTGTATCGAATGTACAATTGTTAACTGCGCTAACCATGCAAAGGACGCAAACTATTGCGCATTAGAGAGGATCAAAGTTGGTACACACGAGGCCAACCCGACTCAGAAAGAATGTACTGACTGTGAGTCTTTCGTAAACAGAGCTTAAAAGACGTCACGTTGTTCTTCCTTTACAAAAAACGGTCCGCGGCTATAAACTGCGGACCGTTTTTATGTTAAACGATAACCTGCACGCTCCGCGCACAGATGTACTTTCATGTTAAATTAAAAAGCTGTTGCAATCTGCAACAGCTTTAATGACCTGTCCGGGAATCGAACCCGGGTTTACGCCGTGAGAGGGCGTCGTCTTGACCGCTTGACCAACAGGCCATACTGAGGTGTAATCGAGGCGACGTGATTCGAACACGCGACCTCTGCGTCCCGAACGCAGCGCTCTACCAAACTGAGCCACGCCTCGATGTCGTTTAATGGTGAGCGATGTATATCATATCATTAAATTGTAGAAAAAGCAAGAGAAATTTGAAAAAAAGTAAATATTTTTTTTCACGGCCGCTCATACTAACATTGAGGTGAAGCAGATGACAGATAATATGAATCAGAAACAGCAGGAAAAAATACAGAAGAAAAAGAATCTGGAAAAGTTTAACAGTATTACACAGAAAGTAAAACCTGAAAACCAGAACCAGACCCACAATGTACGAAAAGAAGCGGTAGACCCGAAAATGAGGCAGGTATAAGCGTCCTATCCGGATGCTTACACCTGCCGGCGGTAACGGGTGCGTGGCGCCTGTTACCGCTTACGAGGAAATTGTATGAAGCTTGTATGAAGCAGGAGAGTTCGGCATAACCTGATAACAAAGGGAATGAAAGAAGGAAAAGAGGGATGAGCCATAAGCTGTTAAATAAATACCTCTTATTATTTGATACCGGAGGTTTGATTTACATAGTATTAGAACTGGCCTGGAGAGGCCGGTCACATATCAGTATGTTTCTTCTGGGCGGCATCTGCTTTATTGCAATCGGATTGATTAATGAGATCCTCCCGTGGGAAATGCCTCTTTGGAAACAGATGATAATTGGGGCAGTCATCGTCACTGTCCTTGAGTTTATCACAGGCTGTATCGTTAATATCTGGCTCGGCTGGGATGTATGGGATTACAGCGGTATGCCGGGCAATATACTGGGGCAAATTTGTCCCCAGTACTTTGTATTATGGCTGTTCGTCAGTTTGGGAGGTATCCTGCTGGACGACAGGCTAAGATACAGCTGGTTCGGCGAAGAGCTTCCTCATTACAGGATGAAATAAGGAAGGTCAGGATACCGGCAGGGTCAGCGCGTTTCCATCGCTCGTCAGGGTGATGGTACCGGATTCATCAGTACGGAAAACCGTGATGTTCCGGCTGTGCAGGCGCTCCAGAACCGCTTTGCCGGGGTGACCGTAGGAATTATCCCTGCCGCAGCTTATAACGGCGATGGAAGGATTTACGCTGTTGAGGAAGGCTTCCCCGGTGGAGGTGGGAGAACCGTGGTGGCCGACACATAATGCATCGGCTTTCAAGTCAGGCCAGTACTCCGTCATCTCCTGTTCGCTTTCCTGTTCGGCATCGCCTGCCAGGAGAATAGAGGTATCGCCGTAGACAAGCCGGATTGCAATTGAATAATTATTTACATCATCGTATTGGCCGGAAAGAGGGGAGAGAATTTCAAAATATCCCCCGCCCAAGGGATACCGTTCTCCCGGCTGTGGATGGACTACCTCTTTTTCCATCCTTTGTACCGTATCAGTAAAAGATTTATAAATCTTTGTATCGGTTTCGTAGTCGGGGCCGAGAATCATATCCGTGTTGAAGACGTTGAGCGCGCCTACCAGTCCGTTCAGGTGATCTGCGTCATAATGGGAGGCCACTATATAATCCAGCTTTGCAACCCCCTTCTCTTTTAGATACGCCACGACGAAGGAAGAGGCGGTTCTGTCACCGCCGTCATAAAGCATAAAGTGGCCGTCTGCATTTATCAGGACGGACAGGCCCTGACCCACGTCGAGGAAATCCACTCTGAGCCCGCTCCGTTCAGACGGATCCGTGACAGAGGGAATATCCTCAAAGCGGCCGCTTCCGGGAGCTTTTGGTGAATTGGGAATATTACCTGAAAGTACGTCGGAAACAGCTTCGGAAACAGCTTCGGAAACAGCTTCGGAAACAGCAACATAAGCGCTTTGAAAATCGGAATTATCAGGGCTGTTTCCGAGCAGCCTTCCGGATATGAATTCCGGCAGCAGGCCGCAGACACAGAGCAGGGCTATCAGCCCAATCACTATCTTTTTAATATTGGAATATTTATTATTTTTTTGTTTTTGATATTTTCTGCTTTTGCTTTTATTCATAATGGTCCTCCTTGCTGCCGGCAAAGCCGCAGGCAGTACCAGTATAAACGATTTACAGATACCTGTAAACCTTTCCGTATTTCCATGCCAGGAAAGCGGCCAGCAGAAATGCAATGGCTTCCGCAGCCGGAGTGGCCGACCAGACGCCCGTAATCCCAAAGAGGGAGGAGAAGAGCAGGATCGCCGATACCAGCAGTATAAGAGTTCGCATAAAGGACAGGATGGCCGACAGGGTTCCGTTGCCGAATGCCGTGAACAGAGCCGATATAAAAATACTGAAGCCTTTGAACAGGTAGCTGACGGCAAATATTCTGAGTCCGGTAGCCGCAAGTGCATGTACGGCGCTGCCGGCCGGTGAGAATACGGAAGCCAGCAAGTCTGCAAAGAGAACAGTGCCCGCCGTCATGACTACGCCGACACTGGTACAGAAATATAAGCTTATGCGAAACAGCTTTTTCAGCTTCCGGCAATCACCGCTTCCGTAGTTATAACTGAATAGCGGAGCCACACCGATGGAATATCCAAGGTTAATGGCGATAAGCACAAAATCGAGATATAAAAGGATCGAAATTGCAGCCACTCCGTCAGGCCCGATGAGCCTCATCATGATAATGTTAAATAAAAAGGTCGTAACACTGGTGGACAGGTTGCTGACCATTTCAGACGAGCCGTTGGTCATAGCGCGCATAAGAGTCTGCATGGAAGCGCGTGGTTTTACAAAGTGCAGCGGAGCCTCCCTGTGGCGTGCGAAATAGTACAGTCCGAAGACTGCGGCAATAAAGTAGCCGATCCCTGTTGCAACAGCGGCGCCGGCTACACCCATATTGCAGACTGCAATAAAGTAATAGTCCAGAAAAACATTGGCAAGACCGCTGACCAGGGTCACCAAAAGCCCTGTACCCGGTTTACCGTTGGCGACAAAAAGGCTCTGGAACTGCACCTGCAGAAGGCTGAAGGGCAGAAATAATATAATCGGCAGCGCGTATTCGCGGCAATAGTCAAAAACGGCGTAATTGGCGCCCAGAAGATGAATAATATCACCAAGAAACAGGCAGGAGACGACGGAAAATGCGATGCCCAGACCAATCGTAAACAGAATAATGAATGTAACGATCTGGTTTGCCTCTTTTTGTTTTCCTTCTCCGAGTTTTCTCGATACGATGGCGGTTGTGCCGGTTCCAAACATAGTGCCCAGACCGATGACAATGCTCATCAGCGGATAAATGATATTGACTGCGGAAAATGCGTTGGTGTTAATAAGACGGGATACGAAGATTCCGTCCACGATAGTATACAGTGACATTACCACCATCATAAAAATAGAGGGCAGGGTAAATGCCAGGATTGATTTCAGATTAATTTCACGGTTCAGTTCGTTATTCATTTTTTAATTGCCTCCAATTATAGCCTGAAATCGTCTGCAGGATGTCCCCAAACAGTTCAAGCTGTTCCTCTGTGTATTTTGTTCTGAGATCTGACTCCACTTTCTGGAATATCTCATCATAGAGCCCCATTATATTGGCTATTTCCGGGCTCAGCCTCAGATAGTAAACCCGCTTATCCATGGAACTTTGTTCCTTCAGAACAAGCTTTTGCCTGACCAGTTCATTGATTTTGATGGTAACGGCTGATTTGGTTATATGGAGCGCTTGGGCCAGCTTACTTACGGTGCAGTCCTCAAGCTGTTCAATAACATTAATATAGAGAAGGCTGTTATAGGACAGGCCGTTGAAATAATCGCTTCCGTTCATCATCTGAAGCTCATACAGGGACATATGATAATAGAAGCTGTTCATTTTATCAGTGATAGTCATATTATACTCCTTTAGTTATAGTAATTTAATTAAATTTACTTAACTATATTACACGATTAAATAATATATGTCAATCTCATTCGTTGACTTTTTGGAAAATTGTGATATAATGGTTATTGTTCACAGCATAAATCATTGGATACAATACGTGAGCCTTTACTTTGCAGATATGGTTCATCGGTAGAACGCTAGCTTCCCAAGCTGGAAAGGCGGGTTCGACTCCCGTTATCTGCTTCTGAAAAACCTTGCATAGCCAAGGTTTTTTCTTTTATATCCCGGACGCCAGGTTTACGGTTTCTGCATCTTATTATCAGCAGGGAATACCCAGCCGCTGTTCTTTGAAAATTTCAAGCGATTAACGAAAGTTTAACTTTTTAATAATTCTGACAATTTATTAAAAATTGTCTTAAGGAAATGTTAATAATTATTTGTTAGCTAGCTAAGTATTGCGTATTCGGTGAATAGCTGTTATACTGATAAAGAGTCAGAAACGGGATAGTATTACAAAAAAATTGACAGACAGGAGGGGTTACATGAAGAAAAAAAGAACAATAGTTGCTGTTCTGGCAATGGTGTTGACCTTAGGGGCAGGGCTGGCCGGTTGCAGTACAAAATCGAGAGAGATTGCGTTTGCCGATGTAGGATGGGATAGTGTGAAATTCCATAATGCAGTTGCAGGCCTGGTAGCGGAATCTGCTTTTGGTTATACCTGGAAGGAGATGCCGGGTTCAAGCCCGATTATGCATGAGGCCTTGAAAAACGGTGAAATTGATGTGAATATGGAGGAGTGGACGGACAACCTGTCGACCTATTATGAGGACAGGGATGCCGGGCTCTTTAAGGATCTGGGAACGAACTTTGGTGATAACATCCAGGGATTTTACGTTCCGAGATACGTGATAGAGGGAGATCCGGAGCGGGGAATTGAGCCGATGGCTCCGGGACTCAATACCGTTCAGGATTTAAAAAAGTATGCAGATGTTTTTCCGGATGACGAAAAACCAGGTATGGGACGCATCTACGGAGCAATCCCGGGCTGGGAAATAAATGAGATCATGCAGAAAAAGGTGAAGTTTAACGGACTTGACAGTCAGTATAATTACTTCCAGCCGGGGTCGGATGCGGCGCTTTCGGCGGCATTTACCTCCGCCTTTGAAAAGGGTGAGCCGATTGTCGGTTATTACTGGGAACCAACCTGGCTGACCGGTAAGTATGATATGGTGCTCCTGGAAGATTACCCCTATGTGGATTTGGAGAAATACAAAGCTGGAGAGACCGCTTGTCCGTCTGTCGATGTTACGGTCGGCGTCAGCAACCAGTTCTATGAGGAAGAGCCGGAGTTCTGCGAATTCCTGGAAAAATATGAGACCAGCAGTTCGCTGACCTCGGAAGCGCTTGCCTATATGCAGGACAACGAAGGAGTTACCTATACCGATACCGCAAAATGGTTTTTGACAGAGCATAGTGAATTAATCGATCAGTGGCTGCCGGAAGACAAAGCGGAGGATGTTAGGGGCGCGCTCGGACTTTCACAGGAGAAGACGAATTATTTCTTTGATTTCCCGTTTGTGATTCCGATTGATGTCAATGCCTTTGATACTTCCGTAAAAGCGTTTGCGAACCAGTCAACCGTATTTAAGGCAATCAGGGACGGGCTTAATATTTTGATCAATGTTCTCAATGCAATCCTCAATCTGATTCCGTGGTGGCTTCTGATTGCAATTGTTTTCTTCGGAGGTTATAAACTGAGCGGTAAAGTGAGAAATGGCATTATCTACAGTATCCTTCTGTTCCTTGTGGGAGCTATCGGGCTGTGGGATTTAATGTATGAAACGCTGTCGATTGTGCTTGCGTCTGTTGTGATTTCACTACTTATAGGCCTTCCTGTGGGAATTATGATTTCGGGCAGCGACAGGGCGAACGTGATCGTGCGGCCGATTCTGGATACGATGCAGACAATGCCTGTGTTTGTTTACCTGATTCCGGCAGTGCTTTTCTTCGGACTGGGTAAAGCTCCGGCCGTTATTGCCACGACTATTTATGCCATTGTGCCGGTTATCAGGCTGACCAGCCATGGTATCAGGCAGGTGGATCCGGAAGTGGTGGAAGCTGCCAGATCCTTTGGCTCCACGAAGTGGCAGTGTCTTTTCAAAGTTCAGATACCACAGGCCCTGCCGACGATCCTGACCGGCGTCAACCAGACGCTTATGATGGCGATGGCCATGGTAGTTACCTGTTCCATGATTGGAGCCTCCGGACTGGGAATGGAAGTGCTTATCAGCGTTAACCGTATTGAGATCGGCAGGGGACTTCTGGCCGGTACGGCAGTCGTAATAGTGGCAATTCTCATGGATCGACTGACTCAGGGATGGTTCAAGAGAAAGGAGGACAATGCGGATGGCAGAAAATAAAGTGATTATCGACGGAAAAGACAGGGAAAAAGAGAATGATTATATTTTACAGGTGAATCATCTGACAAAGCTGTACGGGGCCTCTAACAAAGCAGAAGCCGCAAAGCTGATGAAAGAGGGAAAAACCAAGGATGAAGTTTTTAAAGAAACAGGTGTCACCGTCGCGCTCTGGGACGTAAGCTTTAAGGTTAAGAGAGGCGAGGTGTTTGTCATCATCGGCCTTTCCGGCTCCGGCAAATCCACGGTGGTCAGAATGCTGAATATGCTCAACAAACCGACGAGCGGCCAGGTCATGTATGAGGACAGCGAAATCGACACTTTCAGTAAGAAAGACTTGAATGAATACCGCCGGGACAAGATATCCATGGTTTTCCAGAGTTTCGGCCTGATGAGCCACAGGGACGTACTCGGTAACGTGGTCTATGGCCTGGAAGTTAAAGGCGTTCCAAGGGTGGAACGGGAACGCAAGGCGATGGAGATGATAGAGATGGTCGGCCTGAAAGGCCACGAGCATACATTAATAGGCAATCTGTCCGGCGGCATGAGACAGAGAGTTGGAATTGCCAGGGCTTTGGCCAACGATCCGGAGGTGCTTTTAATGGATGAACCGTTCTCGGCATTAGACCCTCTCGTTAGAAAGGATATGCAGTTTGAACTTTTGTCTCTGCAGAGGAAGCTGGAAAAGACGGTGGTATTTATCACACATGATATCAACGAGGCGTTTAAACTGGGAGATACTGTGGCGATTATGCGTGACGGACGCCTGATCCAGGTGGGCACGCCTGAGGAGATGAGCGCGAATCCGGCAGACGACTATGTCCGCCAATTTATCAACAGTGCAGATATGACGAAGGTTCTCTGCGCAAAGAATGTAATGATTACTCCCTGCGTGGTGCGTGAGACGGATTCTCCCGAGTATGCGCTCCGCGAGATGAAGAACAACGGAGTGTCCACGGCCTATGTGGTGGGCCGCCATATGAAGTTCCTCGGCATTGTAAATGTTGAATCTGCGATCAGGGCAAGAAAGGAAGAAAAATCGCTGAAGGAAGTCTATGTGACGGATGTCGAGACCACGACGAGAGATACCGTTATCAGTGATATCCTGCCTATAGCGGCAGAGGCAAAATATCCGATAGCCGTTCTCGAGGAGGATGGAAGTCTTGTCGGTATCGTTTCCAAGGCATCGGTACTGTCTTCTCTGATGTAAAGCTAAAGAAAACGTCAAGACAAGATAAAGATGACGTAAAGACAGAATCAAGATGATATAAAGACAGAATTAAGATGGCATTAAGATGGTATAAAGATACCGTAAAGAGTGAAAAAAGTTAATAATATGATAGAAAGACGGTCATTTCCGCAATATCAGGGGGAAGATGGCCGTTTTCTCTATTCTTTCTATTTGAAAAAACAGGATATGGTGGTATAATAGGAAAATAGACATTCTAGACAAAAATGTACAGACTTGTATTAAGTGTACGCACGGAGGACTTTATGGAAGTTATCATTATCGGGTGTGGAAAAGTTGGAGTCACACTGGCAGACCAACTGGTCCGGGAAGACCACAATGTTGTGATGGTTGATACGTCGGCGGAGAGACTGCAAAGTTTTTCGGAAGATATTGACGCTATTAAACTGGTTGGAAACGGCGCCAGCATCAGCACCCAATTGGAAGCCGGAGTTCAGACTGCCGATATTCTGATAGCAGTGACAGGTTCCGATGAATTAAACCTGTTTTGCTGCCTGATCGCCAAGAAGGCGGGCAAATGCCACACGATTGCCAGGGTAAGGAACCCTGTATACAGTAATGAGATAGGATTCATCAAGGAACAGCTGGGAATCTCCATGATTATCAATCCGGAGCTTGCGGCAGCTACCGAGATTTCCAGAATTTTGCGCTTCCCTTCCGCGATTAAGATTGACCCGTTTGCCAAGGGTAAGGTGGAGCTTTTAAAATTTAAGATAAAACCGGAATTTCATATGGACGGTTTGACGGTTATGGACGTGGACAGCCAGCTTCGCTGTGACGTACTGATCGGAGCGGTGGAACGGGGGGACGATGTGACGATTCCCGCCGGTAATTTTGTGCTTCACGACGGCGATATGGTATCGATTATTGCATCTCCCAGGAATTCTATGGAGTTTTTCCGCAAGATAGGAATCCAGACTAACCAGGTCAAAAATACGCTGGTAGTGGGCGGAGGAACCATTGCCTATTATCTTGCCCAGCAGCTTTCTGCGATGCGTATTAAAGTGAAAATTGTTGAAAAGGATAAGAAACGCTGTGAATTGCTCTGCGAACTGCTTCAGGATACCCTGATAATCAACGGTGACGGTACGGACAGACGGCTTCTGATGGAGGAGGGGCTGACGGATGCGGAATCTTTTGTAACACTGACCAATATGGATGAGGAGAATGTATTTCTTGCCTTATTTGCAAAGGAGAATTCTAAAGCCAAGCTTATCACAAAGGTAAACCGGATTGCATTTGATGAGCTGATCGGGACACTGGACCTTGGAAGCGTCATTTATCCCAAATATATAACGGCCGATTACATTCTCCAGTATGTAAGGGCAATGCAGAACTCAATCGGTAGTAATGTCGAGACATTATACCATATACTGGACGGCAAGGCGGAGGCCCTCGAATTTTCGATTCAGGAGGAGTCGGAGGTGACCGACGTTTCACTGATGGAACTGAAGCTGAAAAAAAACCTGCTGATCGGCGGAATTAACCGGAATGGGAAAATCCATATACCGAGAGGACAGGACAGTATCCTTAAGGGTGATACGGTAATTGTTGTGACTACACAAAAGGGACTGCAGGATATCCGCGATATTTTGAAAAAGTAGAAGGAGCTGAAGAGATGAATTATTCCATCATATTTTATATTATGGGGTGGATTTTGAATTTTGAGGCTGCTTTTATGGTGCCTCCCTGTATTGTTGCCCTGATTTACGGGGAGCAGGCAGGATGGAGTTTTGTTATCACGATGGCCTTATGTCTGCTCATTGGCGTCCCGCTGGTGATTAAGAAACCTAAAAAACAGATATTTTATACTTCGGAGGGATTTGTAACAGTTTCCCTGTGCTGGGTGGTTATGAGTATTATGGGAGCACTGCCGTTTTTGTTCAGCGGTTCTATTACAAGCCCTGTGGACGCCCTGTTTGAGACGGTATCCGGTTTTACGACAACCGGAGCCAGTATCCTGAGCGATGTTGAAGTGCTGCCGAAGTCTATTCTTTTCTGGCGGAGCTTTACGCACTGGATTGGAGGTATGGGAGTTCTCGTCTTTATCCTGAGCCTTCTTCCGCTAACCGGCGGTTCTCATATGAACCTGATGAAAGCGGAGAGCCCCGGGCCTTCCGTAAGCAGGCTTGTACCGAAGGTAAGACTGACTGCGAAGCTGCTGTATTCGATTTATATATTCATGACGGTTGTGGAAATCCTTTTCCTGCTGGTGGGGAAGATGCCGCTATTTGATGCTGTTACCGTTACATTTGGAACGGCAGGAACAGGCGGCTTTGCAATTAAAAACAACAGTATTGCCGGTTATTCCCCCTATATTCAGAACGTTGTGACGGTATTTATGATATTATTCGGCGTGAATTTCAATGTTTACTTTTTGATTCTGATGAAGAGGGTGGGACAGGCATTCAGGACAGAGGAATTGCGGTGGTATCTGATAATTATAGCTGTCTCCATAGGAATTATCACGGTAAATACAGCAGGTCTGTACAGGAGCCTGGGAGATGCGCTGCATCACGCTTCGTTTCAGGTCGCTTCCATTATAACCACAACAGGCTTTGCCACCCAGGATTTTGACCTTTGGCCGCAGGCCTCAAAGACGATCCTGGTATTGTTAATGTTTATCGGCGCCTGTGCCGGCAGTACCGGCGGCGGAGTTAAGGTGTCGCGTCTGGTGGTGCTTGTAAAGACCGTCAGAAAAGAGCTGATCCAGTTTCTGCACCCACAGGTTATCCGCAAAATTAAGATGGACGGAAAAGTGGTGGAGCATGAAGTAGTGCGGTCAATCAATGTGTTTATGGTGGCATACACGTTACTGTTTTCACTGTCGGTATTTCTCTTGGCGTTTGACGGAGAAGATCTGATAACGAATTTTACGGCAGTGGCGGCCACATTTAATAACATCGGGCCTGGACTTGAACTGGTCGGACCGTCCAAAAATTTCGGCATTTTTTCAGAACCGGCAAAGCTTGTCCTGATATTTGACATGCTGGCGGGAAGACTTGAGATTTTCCCGGTGTTAATCCTGTTTTCAAGGGAAACATGGAAAAAGTTTTAATCGAGCTGTGCGATTGAGTGGTTTAATACGTCCATGATCCGGAGAAGTGTCTCTCTGTCATGGGATTCCAGAATCAAAAGGTTCCCGCTGCAGTACAGGTCGGCGAACATACTGATTTGGCGGACTGGGCCGATATACCGGGAACGGAGATTACGGGCGGCGGATGCATTTTTGCAGGCAGCGGCACATGAAAAGCCGCCGTTTGGTTCCTGATTGATTTTTTCATTGTTAAACATGATTTTCACCTCACAGTGTTTAAGTTTTACTGCTCACGGAACTGCGTTTTCAGCGGGGCTGTGAATCGTAATTTTAAGTTTACAGACCGTCATAATATGATTTAGAAAGGATTGGCCTGATGGATATTTTATTTTTTCTGATAGGTTGCCTGTTTCTTGCCGAGACAATTGATCTGTTTTGCAACAGGGATTTTCTGATTTTTGTATCGGACACGATTAATCCGGCTGATTATGACATCAAAAAGGTATACTCTGTTGAAAAGTGGCTGTTTGCCATCGACACTTTGGCCAGCTATTCAATCTCCTTCCATCTGGGAGGAATGGCCGGTGATTTTGTGATGCTGGCGGTTATTTTTGCCACGATGATCGCACACTGGTGGGTTTTTAAAAGTCCTAAATTTAGGGTTTCGGGCAGGGCCCCTGGCGGAAAAAAGAAGAGGTAATATGGACAGGTTCTGCCTGGGCAGACGCAGTACCGGCACCGGAAATTTCCGGTGCTTTTTCTTTTCACGGAAAAGTACATCCTGTCCGGTGCGCATAGAGGTTTTCCGGTAACACATTGTCCCCATGTACATACTATATACTATAAAGAAAAACAAATAAAGGAGATTTTAAGTATGTGTTGTTTATTTAATAGATGTAGATGTGGATGTGGATGCTGGAATTCTGGATGCGGATGTAACAATAACGGATGTGGCTGTGGCTGCGGTTCCAACAGTGGCTGCGGTTCCAACAGTGGCTGCGGCTCCAACAGTGGCTGCGGCTCCAACAACGGCTGTGGCTGCAACAGAGCTTACAGAGCAGGATTTAATGATGGTTACGCTGTCGGCTACAGAGATGGATTTAATGCCGCTTCAAACAACGGCTGCAACAGCGGATGCGGCTGTGGTTCCAACAGTGGATGCGGCGGCGTAATGCCGATTAATGATGGAGGCTGCGGCTGCAATAACTAATTGATGGCGGTGGCCTGTATGCAGAGCATGCAGGCTATTGCTGCTAATTTTCCTTTCACAAAATATTTACCGTGTGTTCAAAATATATTCACATTTTCTACAAACAGAGGTCACAATTAAAAGATATACTAAGACCATAAAGATAAAGCAAATGAATCAAGTAAAACGAAAGAAGAAAAAACACAAATTAATCAGACATTCAGAATAGTAATATTTTTTTCATAATAAGCCGGATGGCCACTGGGCCACCCGGCTCCTCCTTTTTATAAATCATTTATCCGGAGAAGAATTTTTGCAAAGTCCATATAATGATGTTGGGGTCAAAAGGTCTTTTGCCCCCTTTGATACCGGATTGCTCCGCACTGCGTGCTCTCACAATCCTCAAAAACATTCGCAATCCGCTCATTTTTCTGCGAAAAATGGCTTCTTACTCATGTTTTTGGCGGGTCCCAAGATTAAAAATCTTCATGCAAGCAAGCTTGCATCAGATTTCCAACCTTTTGACCCTGGTATCATATAATTGTTCTAATTGTATAAAACACTGCATATAATTTAATGATCCGGGAAAAACTGGTAAGAGAAAGGAGACGAAATAACTATGCCAAGAGGAAAGAAAAAATCATGTACGGAGAAACTGAGTGAGGTCAGGGAGATGATTGACGCTCTGGAAGCACAGATTAAAGATTTGAAGGCGAGAGAGAAAGAGCTTCTGAAAGAGCGGAGAGAGGAAGACTTGAAACATATTGCAGATATTCTTGAGGAGCGCAATCTGACCCCGGACGAACTGGCCGGGATGCTGGATCAGATGACCCCGGCCGAGCGAGTGAGGTTGTTATCTCATGTGGAGCCTGAAGAGCAGGCGGAGTGGCAGGCAGTGTAGAACGTGAACTGCCTTTCGGTTCAGTCGGTCAGAAGACCGAGATGCAGGCAGGCGCGGTAGATGCCGTCCTCTGCAATGGGAGAAGTCACATAATCTGCGGCCTCTTTCAGCTCTTTCACAGCATTGCCCATGGCAACGCCGATGCCTGCTTTGATAATCACTTCCATATCATTCATACTGTCACCGAAGGCAACGGAATCGGAGAGGTCTTCCTTCTCACCGAAATATGCGGCAAGGCGGCTCAGGCCCTCTGCTTTTGAGATACCGTGTTCCATGACATCGGCTCCGCGGCGTCCGGCGAACAAAGGCATTTTTAAATTGGGAAATTCTGCTTCAACCCGGCGTACCTGGGATTCATCGCCGATAAAGGCGAGAGTCCGGATGTTCATATCAAGCATCTTCCATGGATCCTGAAAACGCCTTCCGCAGCTTCCCCAGGCGTTAATGTCGCTGGCCTCAATTATCTCAGGATGAATGTAATAATCGTCATCACCCAGAGTCATCCCAATTCCATAGCCCTCGCGGTCACAGAAGCAAAGCAGTTCTTCCAATAATTTACGGTTAAACAGATGTTCAAATATCAGGTTGTCACCGACGGTTATTTTCGTGCCGTTCATATGGATAACAGCATCAGGTTTTATAATGTCACGGTATTGCCGGCTGTAGTAGTTGTCCATATCGCGGCCTGTGGCAAGTACGATTTTATGTTTTTTTCGAAGTATATCAATCGCTTCCAGCGCACTTGGTGTAATCTTCCCTGTGTTGTGGTCCAGGAGAGTCATGTCAAGGTCAAAACTGATCATGGTGTATCCGCCTTTCTGGAATTATGTTTTCATAGGAGATTATACCCGAATCCCTCAGGAACGTGGAGTCGACGGAAATCAGCGCCGGATTCCTGCGGTGGACGCAGAAACTGTTTATGCGCAGTATAATGCCCGCTATGCGGCCATTATACCATAAAACCGGCACGGATTCATGAGTTTCCTTTATTTTTATAATTATAGAAAATTTTCATTGATTTTTAAGATATATTTGGTATAATAATAGAGCAGAGTACGGAGTATGGCGTAGCTTGGTAGCGCGCTCGGCTGGGGGCCGAGAGGTCGCAGGTTCAAATCCTGTTACTCCGAGTCATATAAAAACATTATTTAAAGTTACTTATTTAACAGTGCTTGAAGATAATGTTTTTATTTTTTTGTGGGCGGCGTTGATTTAGACGGTTCTTTTCACATATTAATTTAATTAGATCAATGCGATGAGCCAGATAAATGCAAACAGATAAAGGTCTAATCCGAAAATGATAATGCTCCAAAAAAAGTTAAAGAATAACTGTATGCCATAGAGCAATAAAGCGTTCGGTTTATAGTCTGTTTGAGGTATAAACGAGATAAGAGGAAATTCCCATCAGTATGTAAAGCACTGTCCATACGATTGGAAAAATAAACCCTGGCAAGTTTTAACTGAATGTGGTATACTTGCTGGGAATCTTTATTACGATGGTAAAATGTGCGCGAATCGTTCTTTTGCCGCAGGCGGAGAAGTTCCGGCGCTGTGGTTAGTTAAATCGCGATGGAAGGCCGGACATTGCATAATAATATCCTGACATGGGAGAGTAATAGGAATATGGAAATTTATCTGGATGAAAAATCGCCGCTGCCGAAGTACCAGCAGATTACGGAGCAGCTCTATGCGATGATTCGGAGCGGAGAGCTGAAGGCTGGAGAGAAGCTTCCGCCGGAGCGGGAGCTTGGAAAAGAAAACCATATAGCAAGAGGCACGGTTCAGATGGCCTATCAGGAATTAGTGCATCAGGGCTATGCTTATGCTGTCCGCGGGAGCGGGACATACATTTCTGAGACAGGAAACAGCCAGAAAGAAGAGATTCTGACGAAGGAGATTAATAATATTTTTGACCGCGCCGAGCAGATGGGCCTCCAGACCCGCGAAGTGGTGGACATATTCAGAAAGCAGATGGTCCGCCATATGGCCGGAGACGTAAAACTGATGATAGCCTGGGTAGAGTGCAGTCCGGAGTCGATTCAGCTGGCAAAAAACGAATATAAGAATGTGGAGAACAGCAGTATCCAATATTTTCTACTCGAAACAGTGCTGAAGGAACCGCAGCTTTTGGAGGATAATTTTGATATAATTGTGACGACGACACACCACTATGAAACGTTTGTCCAGGCATTCCCGGAACTGGTCAGCAAGGTGGAGGTGGTTACCACAGTCACGAGCAGCGAAACTTTGATAGGACTGGCTAAAATATCACCGGAAACAAGAGTGGTAGCCTGGACGATCAGCAACCGTTTTATGGAGAATCTGCTTTGGCAGATTCGGGATTTAGAGAATATCAATATTGTGAAAACCTTTGTTTCGGATAAGGAACGGGATGAGATTGGTGAAAGCTTAAGCAATGCGGACCTCCTGCTGACAACGAAGGAATACAGTACACTGGGCGAGCCGTTTATGGTCAGCCTGATTCAGAAATACAAGAAGGCTGGAGGAAGAGTCCTGTATTTTGACTATGTTTTTGATTCGGGTTCCCTCCTTCATCTCCAGACAAGCATCTGTGAGAAAATAGCGGAAAAAGAGAAGGATATATTGTAAGGGAAACCGCAGGGAAATAGAATAGACAGAACCTGATTTTGTGATGAATATAGTATTAAAAGAGACGTCTGTTTTCGGAGAAACAGGCGCCTCTTTTTTTGCGTAAATATGAGAAATCATCCGATAGGTATAGTTCCAATTTTAATATTAAATATATAATAAGCTGGACATATCTAAAGTGGTATAGTCCAAACTAGAGTTATAATATAGAATTTTAAACAAAAAACTGAAAGTAGCTTGACAAATTATATATAGAATATTAAAATAAAAGCCATAAGTAAAGAGAGTGTTAAAAACGGCCGTGAAATTATTGAGAATCTAATAGATTGGAATAGTCCAATTGAAAAAAGGAGGAAGGAAATGAAACTCACAAATTATGAACAGGATGTGCTGAACGGTAAGTATGGGGAGGGCGCAGCCATGGCGATGGAGATTCAGGTGGCAATCGGAGAGACCTTCGATGCACCGAGGATGGTCCCGGTGACCAGAACCCATGTGGCGCTCAGCGCACAGGACGCAGATCTGTGGTTTGCCGAAAAACTGCTTTCAAAAGGGGCAAAGTGCAAGATTCCCCCGACAATCAATCCGAGCATCTGCATCAAATATCTGAATGAGCATCTCCATGAAGTTCCGGACGAGGGAAAGAATATCGTGTTTGCCACGAATGAGGCATACCGGAAGCTGGGAGCACAGCTTACCTTTGACTGTACGCCTTATCTTCAGCAGAATGTTCCGGCTTATGGAGAGGTGATTGCTTTTTCGGAATCCAGTGCGACCCCATATGTCAATTCCGTGATTGGCGCAAGAACCAACCGGGAAGGGGCGAACAGCGCCCTCTGTGCGGCGATAACAGGGATGGTTCCGGAGTACGGGCTTCTATTCGACGAGAACCGCAAGGCGGAAATCCTGGTTGACGTCCAGGCGGATGTTAAAACGGATTTTGACTACCAGATTCTCGGCTGGTGTTATCCGGAAAAATATAAAGGACTTGAGGTTCCTGTTTTTAAAGGGATTAAAGAAAGGCCGACGCCGGAGGGCTTCATGAATTTCGGCGCTCAGCTCAATACATCGGGATGCGTCTCCATGTATCACATAGCGGGAATCACACCGGAGGCCCCTACCGTGGAGGCGGCCGTCGGCAGCAAAAAGATTAAACGGGAAATCGTGATTACGGATAAAGATTTGCAGGATACGAGAGAGCGGCTTTGCAATGAGCCGGGAACGATTGATTTTGCGATGTTCGGGTGCCCCCACATTACAATCCGTCAGGTTGGAATAATTGCTAAAGTCTGTGAGGGAAGGAAATTCAAGGTAGACACATGGCTGCTGACAAGTTCCCTTACGAGAGAGCTGGCGGACAGAATGGGATATCTGAGCATCATCCAGAGGGCCGGCGGCCATATAATAGCCGATACCTGCATCGATGTACCTCCGTGCTGGAAACCGTATTACGGGTCGGTGGGAGTGACGGATTCTCCGAAATGTGCTTATTACAATGAAATCCGCGGAATTAAATTCTTAATCCGCCCGCTCGAAGAAGCGGTAGAGGCGGCAATTTCAGGAAAGGTGGTTAAATAATGGAACGTACATATCACTGCGCAAAAATTGCAAAAGGGACGGCCGAGGCCGAGGCTCTGGTCTCCAAAGATGCGGTCTGCTTTTATCTCGTAGTACCTGAGACAGGGGAGCTGATTGAACGCAATCACGATATAAATGGAAAGAATGTGGCGGGAAAGATACTCATCATGCCGTCGGGAAAAGGAAGTTCGGTGGTGCAGGCGGATGGTCTTTACAAGCTGCTGATGAAGGGGAAGCACCCGGCCGGATTAATAGTGGAGACAGCCGACACGGTGCTGGTGACGGCGGCGGTAGCAATGGAGATTCCGATGGTGCATAAGGTGGATCCGGAATTCTTCAGTGAAATCAAAGACGGGGATCTCGTACTTATGGATGCGACAAGCGGAGTGATTACCGTCAAGAGCTGAGCTTAACTGACAAACGGATACGAATAATACAGAGTGAAAATCCAGAAGGAGGATAAAGAATATGAAACGTAGTGTTAAAGCGGCAGCAGCGATTTTAACGGCAGTCAGTATGGTTACAGGTCTGACGGCATGTGGTTCTTCAGGCAGCGCTTCAGTCACACCGGCCGCCCAGTCCGAACCGAAAAGCGATACATCACAGAACCCGGCATCAGGAGGTTCGGAATATACGGGGGAATCTTACCAGATCAGCATTGGCCATATCTGTTCGGAGAGCCATTCCCTGCATAAATGCTGCCTCGCATTTAAGGAGGAGGTCGAATCGAAATCGGGCGGGAAGATTACGGTTGAAATCCATCCGAACAGCGAACTGGGTGGGGATGAAGCCATGCTGGAATCCGTAGCGCTGGGGACATTGACCATGGTCGTACCGTCGGCAAACCTGCTGAGCGCTTATGTAGACGGTTTCCAGGTGCTGGGAATGCCTTACCTCTTTGACACCCCGGAACACGCCTTTGCCGCCATGGACGGGGACCTTGGAACAATCCTGAATAAAAGACTGGAAGACGGCAATGTGGGACTTTTAAATCTTGGATATAACTTTAACGGTATCAGGAATATGACCAACAACAAACGCCCGATTAAGACTCCCGACGATCTGAAGGGACTGAAAATGCGCTGCATGAGCAATCAGGTATACATAAAGATGTTTGAAGCCCTTGGGGCAAATGCAACCCCTATGAGCTGGAGCGAACTATTTACAGCGCTTCAGCAGGGAACGGTAGACGGGGAGGAAAACCCGGCATCCTTGATTTACGAAGCAAAATTCCAGGAAGTACAGAAATATATCAGTACAACGGAACATATTTATGATTTCTGCGGTATTGTCATCAACAGAAATTTCTATGAGGGCATGGATGAGCAGGCCAGAAAGATTCTGGACGATGCAGTACAGACTAAGCTCATTGACGAACAGCGTTCCATGGAATTAGATAATAACGACGAATATCTTAAAAAGCTGCAGGAGGAAGGAATGGAGCTGACCGAGCTTACGGCAGAGGATCGCAAGGCATTTGCGGATAAGGTGGCTCCAATGTATGAGAACTGGGAAACCACATATGGCCAGGACATCGTAGACGCGGTTGAGAAATACAGAGCGCAGTAGTGTCTCCGTTTTATTTGTGAAAGGAAGCGCATTATGAAGAAACTCATTAACTTCTATAATCAGCTGGAGGCGCATCTTCTGGTTTGCAGTCTGATTTTCACCGTAATCCTCGTCTTTTTCCAGGTTATTCTGAGATATGTGTTCAGTTCCTCCCTGTCCTGGTCGGAAGAACTGGCAAGATACATTTTTATCTGGCAGATTTGGCTTGGAACAAGTGTTGCCCAAAGAGATAATTCCCATGTCAGGATCGAGGCTCTGGGCGGTTCGGAAGAAAGCAGGAGAAAGACTGTGCTCCGCATAGCCGCCGACGTCATCTGGCTGGCCTTCTGTCTCCTTCTGGTAAAATACGGTTTTGAACTGGTGGCATCGATTTATAAGCGCGGTCTTATTTCAGCGGCGATGAGAATGCCGATGTACCTTGTATACCTTAGTCTTCCTGTCAGCCAGCTTGCAGTGTCTCTTCGTATTATCGGAGAATTATGGCGGACGGTAAAAGAGTATAGAAACGGCGCCGCAGAGCCTGTGGAAGGAGGCGGGGGAGCTTGAATATAGCTGTATTATTTGGTTCTTTTATCCTGATGATGGCATTGTCGGTGCCTGTCGGGTATGCAATTGGTATTGCAACATTTATTACGCTTAGTTGTTTTTCCAATATTCCGGTGGCGCTTATCACGCAGAACGCCATTACCGGCTGTGACTCCTTTCCTCTGATGGCAATACCGTTTTTTATGCTGGCCGGAAATCTGATGAGCAGCGGCGGAATTGCAAAGAGAATTGTAGATTTTGCCGATACGCTCTTAGGCTGGATACAGGGAGGGCTGTGTATTGTTACAACGATAGCATGTATGTTTTTTGCCGCCATCTCCGGTTCCGCGATGGCGACAACATCCGCCATCGGAGGCTTCATGATTCCGGAAATGGAGAAGCGCGGTTACAGCCGGCCGTTCAGCGCGGCCCTGGCCGCTTCGGCCGGAACCATCGGCGTTATTATTCCTCCCAGTATTCCCTTTGTTATCTACGCCGTTGTTGTGGGAGAGTCCATCAGTGATTTGTTCATGGCTGGTATTGTACCTGGCATACTGATGGGTGTGGTTTTGATTATTGTGTCCGTATTCCGCACCGGCGGAGAAAATGTAAGCAAAGGTGAAAGGCCGACATTTAAGAAAGTTTGGGTGTCTTTTAAGGGAGCTTTCTGGGCGCTTTTGACACCGGTAATCATTCTGGGCGGAATCTATTCCGGTATATTTACGCCGACGGAGTCAGCGGTTGTGGCCGTTGTATACTGCTTTGTTGTCAGCGTGTTTATTTACCGGGAAATCGATTTAAAGGGAGTATACGATTCATTTTACAGAAGTATCAGCGTCAATGGCATGACGACATTTATGGTAGGATTATCAATGGCCTTTGCAGCCTATCTGACAATGGAACGGATTCCGCACAAAATTGCAGCCGCCATGCTGAGCGTTACGGATAACAGGATTGTCCTGCTTCTGTTAATCAACGTTTTCCTGCTGTTTATCGGATGTCTTATCGATAATATCCCGGCTACGATAATCCTTTCGCCGATTCTGCTGCCGGTGGTAACTCAGATAGGAATGTCTCCGATTACCTTCGGTGTTATGCTTACAATGAACCTTGCCATCGGCTTTGTCACACCTCCATACGGTATCAATCTGTTTGTGGCTGCCGGTATCTCGGGGGAACCGATGACGCGGCTGATAAAACCGATGCTGTTTTTCATCGGAGGACTCCTGATAGCGCTCGGCCTGACCACATTCTGTGAGCCGGTGACACTTGGCCTTTTGGGCCTTATGAAATAAATGGATATTAGAAAATGTGTTAGACAGGAGGTAGGAAAATGCCTTTGATGCTGGAAGAGGATTATCAGATAAGTCTGCCGTCCATGCACCGGGTCAGACAGAAATTTGACAGACCCAGAGTGGAAGATCCGGAGGGTAGAATCCGTTCGGAATTTGCAAAAGAAGAAATCTCCGGAAAAATACGAAAAGGGCAGCGTGTGGCAGTTGCCGTGGGTAGCCGCGGAATCAGGAATCTGGCTTTCATTGTACATAGCATTATCGGTGAGATAAAACGGTGCGGCGGCGAGCCGTTTATCGTTTCCGCCATGGGGAGCCATGGCGGAGGAACCGAGGAGGGACAAAAGGAAATCCTGACCGGGTACGGCATCACGGAAGAGGCTATGGGTGTTCCTGTGGTTACAAGCCTGGATGTGGTGGAGATTGGAAAGCTAAAAAGCGGCACGAAGGTATATTTTGACAAAGCGGCATTCGAAGCAGATTTGGTAGTTCCGGTCAACCGGGTCAAAATCCATACTGATTTTGTTGCGGATATCCAGAGCGGGCTGTGCAAAATGCTGGTGATCGGTCTTGGAAACCATGTGGGATGCACCTCGATTCATGAGGAAAGCTTCGACCATTTTGGGGAAGTGCTGAAAGAAGCGGCTGCCATGATTATGCAGTCGGCCAATATTGGATTCGGCGTTGCGGTACTGGAAAACGCTTATGATGAGACGGCATGGATAGAGGCTGTTCCGGCTGAAACCATGATAGAGCGCGAGAAGCAGCTTGTGAAGATAGCGGCGGGAAATATGCCGACGCTGATGATACCTGAAATAGATGTCCTGATAGTTGAAAAAATAGGAAAAGATATTTCCGGCTGCGGATACGATCCGAATATTTTGGGTAAAAGCTTTCTGCTCAAAGAATTTATCCTGCCGGTACCAAAGATTGATAAGATGGTACTTCTCGATCTCTCGGAGGAGACTCACGGAAACGGCGTGGGACTTGGGATATTCGACATAACGACAAGGAAAGTATTCGACCAGCTGGATTATGAGTCAATCTATGCCAATGGAATTGCCGTCAAGGATTTAGATGACTGCAAGATTCCGGTGATAGCCAGAGACGAGGATGAAGCGGTGAAAATTGCCGTGAAAGTGCTGCGGGGAGCCAATAAAGAGCAGCTTAAGATTGTCAGGATTGAGAGTACGCTCCGGCTCGAATATATCGAGGTTTCAGAAGCTTTACTGCCGTTAATTGAAGCAGATGAGCGACTGGAGCTGGTTTGAACGGTTACAGGTTATATTTGAATAAAATATTGCATGGCAGGCCTTCTGTGATCCCCTCACAGGAGGTCTGCTGTGTTTTAGGAAAAAAGAATATATGGAAAAAATTACCATAATAAAATACTGCGTTATCTATTAAAATATACTCCAATTAATGATAATATAGATGAAAATCATACTAAAGGAGAACAATTATGACGACTTATGTGATAACTGCTGAAATGGAAATATTATTTGGGGAATATTTGGAACAGGATGAAAAAAGCAAGAATACGATAGAAAAATACCGTCGCGATCTCAGAAAATTCGTCGAATATATTGACGGTGAAGAGGTGACAAAAGAGCAGGTCATAGGTTTTAAAGAATATCTGGTTGAGCATTACGCGGTGAACAGCGTGAATTCGATTATTGCCTCCCTGAACCGGTTCATGCAGTTTGCGGGGTGGCAGGAATTCAGAGTCAAGCAGCTGAAAAAACAGCGGCAAGTATACTGTCCGGAAGAAAAGGAACTGACAAAACAGGAGTATTTCGAATTGATTCGGACAGCCAAACGGGAAGGGAAAGAAAAGATTGGTTTGATTATCCAGACTATCGGAAGTACGGGAATCCGTATCAGTGAACTGCCAAGCATCACAGTACAGGCTGTTAAGAACGGTGTGGCACAGGTGGACTGCAAAGGGAAAAACCGACAGGTTCTTTTGCCGCGAAAGCTTCTGGTGAAATTAATGCATTATATAAGGAAAGAACACATACAATGCGGCCCCATTTTTATAACCAAACAGGGGAATCCGTTAGATCGGAGCAACATCTGGAAAGAAATGAAAAAGATCTGCCGCCTGGCCGGGGTAAATGAAAAAAAGGTATTTCCCCATAACCTTAGACACCTGTTTGCCTATTCCTTTTATCAGATGGAAAAGGATATTGCCAAACTGGCGGATTTACTGGGGCATAGTAATATTAATACGACGAGGATTTATATTGTTTCTTCGGGAGTTGAACATAGGAAACAGATTGAAAAGATGAACTTGTTATTATGATGGTACAACATAATAGTGATTATGTTGTATAAATCCGACATTAAATATATCTGTAAGGTTAAGTATAATATAAACAAAAATTAATAAAAAATTTATAATTTTGACCTTCGACTATTATAGCAGTAAAGATTGAAAAATTCAATGTTTTCTTATATAAACTTATCCTGTTTTGTATAATTTTGTCAATTCTAAATCCTGGTGATGCCGATAATCTTTAGAAGAATCACAGAAAAACAATTGCAAAAATTACAATTCTGATATTCTAGTGAAGAATTACCATTCTATGTGGTAAATTTTTTCCATCTTTAATATAAATAAATTAAAATCTTTATTCTATATTTGATTTTCCTAAATATACATATAAGTTTCAAATTATTAAAAATTAATCGGCATATACCAACTCTAATTAAGCAAAAATACAACATAATCACTATTATGTTGTATTCAAGCTTAGACACCACAGTTGGAGATTGCTAAATGTTACTGGATAAAGGAATTATCGATGTTCATGCCCATATACTGCCTGGGGTAGACGACGGATGCAGATATATCGGAGAAACGATAGAATTATTGAAACTGGCATATGAGCAAGGGGTCCGCGGAGTAATCGCAACACCGCATTATGTGCGCGGACATAACCGGGCGGATGCAGACAGGCTGAGAGAAAAGATGCAGCTTCTTCGGGAGAAAGCCGCTGTGTCTTTACCGGAAATGAAGCTCTATCAGGGACAGGAGATACTGTATTTCGACGGTGTTACGGAAGAACTGGCTTCAGGCGAAATATTAACTCTGGGAGAGACAAGATATGTTCTGGTCGAGTTTATGCCTGGAGTGCCCTACAACGAAATATTTTTGGCAGTACGTTCTCTGATTCTGTCCGGATACTTTCCAGTTCTGGCTCATATCGAGCGCTATCAATGTTTGAGGAAGAGCGAAGCCATAGATGAACTTATTCATGCGGGAGCATATATGCAGATGAATTACAGGTGTCTGAGCAGGCTGAAAGGTTTATCCGAGCGGAACTGGTGCAGAAAACAGGTTCTGGAGGGCAGAATTCATTTGCTGGGTACGGATATGCACCGCCTCGATTACCGGCCGCCGGAACTGGCAAAGTCCCTGGAATGGCTGAAAAAAAGAGGAGGGGAGGAGCTGGCTGAGAAATTGACGATGGAAAATCCTTCCGCAATTCTGGCAGGAGATAGCTTATAGAAATAATTATTTTAAAGATGGAAAGAACATAGACAGACAGCAGAATCTTACATGTTTCTGACAGATAAAAACACAAAAAGACAATAAGGATAAAGAGGATTTTAAGAGTATGGAAAAAGTTTACCGGGATGATGATGAAATTGAGATTGACCTCAGAGAGCTTCTCTTTGAGATGAAGAAGAAAATATGGTTTATTATTGCCGGACTGCTGATTGGCGCGGCAATTACCGGGGCTTACAGCAAATTCCTGATTACGCCCCAGTATAAGTCGGAGGCAAAGCTTTATGTGCTTTCCAAAGAAACAACCCTGACTTCCCTGGCAGATTTGCAGATTGGTAGCCAGCTGACACAGGATTATAAGGTTCTTGTCGGCAGCAGACCCGTCCTTCAGGGAGTCGTTGACCATATGAAGCTGGATATGACTTACTGGGAACTTGAGAAAAAGCTGACGATTGATAATCCGAATAACACGCGAATTCTTACCCTGACGATAAAGGACCCGAATCCGTATCTGGCCAAATCCATTGTTGACGAGGTTGCCAATACCGCCTCCGATTACATTGGTGAGATTATGGAAATGGTACCGCCGAAGCTGATTGAGGACGGAGAGGTTGCGTCTGAAAAGGCAAGCCCCAATGTTCTGAAGAATACAATAATCGGCGGTATTCTTGGTCTGCTGCTTGTTTGCGGTATTATTGTTGTAAGAGTGATTCTGAATGATACGGTTAAATCCGAGGAGGATGTAAGCAAATATCTGGATCTTCCGGTTCTTGCAGTAATTCCTAAGAAAGACGGAAACGAAGACAGAAAAAAGGGCCAGGGAAAACAGAAAAAATCCCGCAGCAACGGCCGGGGCGCTAAGGCGCCGGAGAAAGGGGCCGGTACCAGACAGAAGAGCGTCGCTGACAGAAAAGGAAGGGGAGAGAACTGATGCATGATGAAATCGTAATTGAAGATTTGATTAGCCCTGATGAGAGATGCATGGGTGAACTGGTATTAAAGGGATTCGAAGTCAATGACTATCAATATGAGGAAGCCATGAAGACACTCAGAACCAACATCCAGTTTTCGGGAAACAATATTCATACCGTCATGTTTACCAGCTCTGCTCCTAACGAGGGAAAAAGTGAGACAACATTCCAGTTGGCGGCTTCCATGGCCCAGCTGGGAAAGAAGGTTCTGTTGATTGACGCGGATATCAGAAAGTCGGTATTAGTTTCCCGGTATCATCTGGAGCATCAGGTGGATGGGCTGTCTCAGTATCTGAGCGGCCAGAGTAAAAAAGAAGAGGTTGTTTACCGGACGAATATTCCGGACCTCAATATTATATTTTCAGGTCCGTTTTCTCCAAATCCGGCAGAGCTTCTTGAGGGAGAACTATTCACTAAACTGATTGCCTGGGCCAGGGAGTGTTATGACTACATATTGATTGATTCACCTCCAATGGGGAGTGTGATAGACGGAGCCGTGATTTCGCGCCACTGTGACGGGGCCATATTAGTTATCGAGAGCGGGGCAATCAGCTACCGGCTGCTTCAGAAAGTGAAAAACCAGCTGGAGAAAAGCGGGTGCCGGATACTTGGAACCGTGCTTAATAAAGTGGATATCAAGCAGGGAAGTTATTATTACTATGGCAAATACGGCAAGTATTATGGTTACGGCCATGAGAATGCGAAGCAGGGGAAAGAGGTAAAAACAGCTTCTGTTTAACGTGTGGTAAAGACGGCTGTAAAGTTATAAGGGAGCGGGTATGAAATGGTTTTAAAAAATCGGACGTTCTACATGGTTCTGGATATAGCGGCGATTATTGTCTCCTATATTCTGGCGGCAATCATCCGCCAACCGGTATTAAAAGGGAAATCTTCGCTGGAACTCTGGTTTGGCGGGACAGTGCTCCTGGTGGTGTATATTTTAGTCGTTTTGTTTTACCAGCCCAAGAGAAGTCTGATGAGAAGGAACAACTGGAATGAATTTCGAATTGTAGTTACCATAAATTTCCAGATGGCGCTTGTAATATCATTTCTTCTTTACATATGCAGAGTGGGAACAAAGTTTCCGAGATCCTTTTACATTGTTCTTTTTGTCTTCAATGTAATTTGGATGTATCTGGGAAGAATTTTTTTGAAAAATTCATTATTTACCTATTACCGAAATCCGGAGAACAAGAAACGGCTGTTAATTTGTTCAAACAAAGAAAATGCGTTGAAGGTCATGCACAAGTTTGTGACATCTACCATGTATGATTACGAAGCAGTTGCCCTGATGCTGGTGGAGAATCAGGAAAAGGATGAGGACAAGCAGGTAATAATCTACCAGATTCTGCACAGGTATAACCGTTCCTATATGGAAGAGAGCAGTGAATCCCTGGAGGATTTTCTGAGGCATCAGGTGATTGACGAGGCTTTGCTAAGCCTTCCGGATTCCGGCAGGGAGGAGATCGGGCAGTTTGTTAAACGGCTGGAGACAATCGGAATCAATACCCATGTAACGGTTAACAGTTTTATCCGCGGGAACCGGGAAAAAATGGTGGAGGATTTTGGGGTTTATCATGTCCTGACCTATAGTCCAAGGATATTTGAACCGACGGAGTTATTTTTAAAGCGGTCAATGGATATTGTGGGAGGTTTTGTCGGACTTCTTTTGACCGGCATCCTGAGCATCTTTGTAATCCCGGCGATCTGCCTGGAATCGCCGGGGTCGCCTATCTTCAAGCAGAGCAGAGTCGGCAGAAACGGGCGGAAATTTTACATTTATAAATTCCGTTCCATGTATATAGACGCGGAGGATCGGAAAAAAGAACTGCTGGCGCAAAACGAGATGAATGGCCTCATGTTCAAAATGAAAGACGACCCCAGAATAACAAAGGTGGGAATATTTATTCGAAAAACAAGTATTGATGAATTTCCCCAATTCTATAACGTCCTGAAAGGCGATATGAGCCTTGTTGGGACAAGGCCTCCCACCGAGGAGGAATTTATGCAGTATGAGGAGCGGCATAAAAGGAGACTGAGCCTGAAACCGGGGCTGACGGGCTTGTGGCAGGTAAAGGGCCGCAGTGAGATTACCGACTTTGAGGAAGTGGTGAAGCTGGATCTTGAGTATATCGATAACTGGTCTATCTGGTCGGATATCAAGCTCTTGATTGAAACGGTATTTGTCGTCCTGTTCCAGCGGGGGGCAACTTAAAAGCGAAGGCCAAAAAGTAATTAATTAAGAAGCAATAAATTGAAAAGTAATTAATAAGAAGCAATTATTAAAATGAACACAGGAGAGTAACAATGGCTGACGGGACAGGAAAAAACAGAAATCAAGATAAGCTGATACATAACAAACTGTTTCTGGCTGTTGCTGCTTTATGCCTCCTGGTTGCCGTAATCTGGTTTGTAAGATTTAGCTACGGCCTCTACATCGATAAGAAGCAGGCGGAGGCAGGTCTTTCGGAAGGGCAGGAACTGTATTTGGCGTCGGGAAAAACACAGGATGGGCTTATAGAACTGGACGGGAAATTATACCGCAGGAATACGGCGGTCCGTGCAATCCTCTGCATTGGCGTGGATACCCAGGGGGAGCTGGAATCCTACCAGGCATCCGGCGTGGGCGGGCAGGCGGACGGACTGTTTCTTGCAGCCCAGGATATGGCCAGGGATACGGTCCGAATTCTGATGATACCAAGGGATACGATGACGGAGATTACACTGTTTGACTTGATGGGGAACGAACTGGGAAAGGATACACAGCATCTGACGCTGGCTTTTGCTTACGGTGATGGAAAAGAAAAAAGCTGTGAGCTTTTGCAGGAGGCGGTTTCCAATCTGCTGTTTGACCTGCAGATAGATGGTTATCTGGCTGCAAACATCAGCTCCATTGCACTTCTGAATGATGAAGTGGGGGGCGTGTCGGTTACGATTCAGGACGAGGGGCTGGACAGCAGAGATCCGGCTCTGACAAAAGGCAGTACGGTCCGTCTCAATGGAAAGCAGGCGGAGATATTTGTCCGTTACCGGGATATTACAAAAGCTCAGACAGCCATCGGCCGTATGGATCGCCAGAAACAGTATATGGAAGCATACTTGAAACAGGTAAAAGAGGAAGCCGGAACAGATAAAACATTGATTACCCGTCTTGTTAAGGACATCGAAGAACATATGGTCACCAACATGGCCAAAGACCAATATATGGATATGGGGCTGGCAGTTTTGAGCAGCCAGCAGCAAATAGGGCAGGGAGACTTCCTGACTGTGCCCGGTGAGGCCGTTGAGACAGAACGTTTTGACGAATATCATCCCGATAAAGAAGCTCTGAAGAAAATGGTGGTTGAGCTGTTTTACAAGGAAGTAAAGTAGCTGCTTTATATCGGGAAGCAGTGCTTTTGGCAGACTAAGGAGACAATAATTAGCAGCCGAAAGACCGCTATTTATTGATAAATATTATTTAGAAAGGAGTAGTGAAGGACATGAAAAAGAGATATGTAGGCCTGCTGATTGCAGCAGCACTGATGGCACAGCCTCTGACTGCTTATGCAGCAGGAAGTGTTAGTTCCAGACCGTCTTCTGACAACAGCAGCAGCCGCAGCGAGTCTCTGAAGACTGGAAAGCTGGAGCAGAGTGCAGCACCGGTTGTCAACAATGGAGGCGCTGCCGCAAGTGGTTCTGTGTCATTTGCCACAGACAACAATGCTCTTCGTGAGGCAGGATTATCCTGGGATTTGATTGATAAGATCAATACAATCAACGCAGGAACCGAGGCGCTGTACCGTACAATCGGAACAAACAACATGGTTGGATACGTTCCGTTAGCACCGGTTCAGACAGCACTGGCCGGAGACGGCGTCAGACTGAACCTCTACGTGCCGAACCTGGTGGAAGGACTGAACGATGTTCAGATTCTGTATTACAACCAGACAACAAAGGCATGGGAGCTGATGGCGCCTGGTAGCATTAATTATGCTACGAAAGAAGTTTCCGTGAACCTTAGCGGAACAACTCCATTTACGATTGTTTATAAGAAGTAAGATTTGATGACTTTGGAGTAGATGGTTGTATTTGGAGAGAGTGTCCCTTATCCTCCCGGGGATGTTGCGGGAGGGGGGGACAGACAAAAATTTGGAGAGTGCCATGATAATAACCAAAACGCCTTTCCGCATGTCTTTTTTTGGCGGAGGGACTGATATACCGGAATTTTTCAATGAAAATGGAGGTGCAGTTTTATCAACGACGTTTGATAAATACTGCTATGTAAATGTACGTCATTTGCCGCGTTTTTTTGATTACAGCACAGAACTTACTTATTCAAAAACAGAGAGAGTGACAAAGGCAGAAGATATCCGGCATCCTGCTATCCGTAATGCAATGAAGTATCTGGATATGCATGAAATCCGTCTTACATATGAAGCTGATCTTCCGGCGCGTTCCGGGCTTGGGACAAGTAGCTCATTTGCCGTAGGCATGCTGGATGCCTTTTATGCTCTTAAAGGGAAATACGCAGATAAAAAGAAACTGGCGGATGAGGCGATTTATCTTGAGCGAGAGCTGTGCCAGGAAGCTGGCGGATTGCAGGATCAGATTGCCGCCTCTTATGGCGGTTTAAACAGAATTAACTTTAATGCAAACGGATATGAGGTTTTGCCCGTCATTATTTCACCGGAGCGGAAGAAAAAACTCAATGAGAATCTGATGATGTATTTTACCGGATTTACACGTTTTTCTTCTGAAATACAAAAAGCAAACCAGATAAGTGCAGGAGAGAAGAAAACACAGTTGAAAGAAATGCTGGCTCTTGTGGATGAGGCTGAAAGAATTCTGACAGATAAGAATTCCGATTTAGATGAGTTTGGTTATTTGCTTGATCACACGTGGAAATTGAAGCGGAAGACGGGTGCAAAGGTATCAACAAGCGATATTGATTTAATGTATCAAACAGCGATAGATGCAGGAGCGTCAGGCGGTAAGCTATTAGGGGCAGGAGGCGGAGGTTTCTTTATTTTTTATGTTCAACCAGATAAACAGGACGCGGTAAGACAGGCTATGCGGGATTTAATGCATGTTCCGTTCGAGTTTGAGAACGGAGGGACGAGAGTAATTCATTACACTCCTGAAAACTATATTCTGAAACAATAAAGTTCAGAAGGTCAAGCGATATGGTTTACTGCAGTGTATGACAAAAGGAATGAACAATAATAAGATTTGACAGGTGGAAGCAAAACAGGATTTCAATAGACAAGAGAGGTATAATGATGACGACCTTAGTTACAGGCGCAGGGGGAATGGTTGGTTCTCATATGGCAGAACTATTACATAATCAGGGAAAAAGTGTAGTTGGAACATATTACAAGCCAACTGTAAATATTAAGGAGCTTTCTTCAGAAATCAGGATGATTGAGTGCGATGTCAGATATCCGCAAAATGTGGAAAAAATCATTATGGAACATCAGCCTGAACACATTTATCATTTGGCCGCTCAGAGCTATCCTACCGTATCATGGGAGAAGCCTTATGAAACAATGGAAATTAATATAAACGGCACAATTGCTGTTTATGAGGCTATTAAAAAGGTCAGAAAACTGCTGAACTGCGGTTATGATCCCATAGTGGTTGTGGCCTGTTCCAGCGCTGAGTATGGAGAAACATTAAATCAGATGAAAGGAAAAGATGTGTATGTAAAAGAATCTGCCGGCCTGCAGCCTCTGCATCCTTATGGAGTAAGCAAAGTCGGTCAGGATTTAATATCTTTTCAATATTTTGTAAATGATCATATTCGCTGCATCAGAGCAAGAATATTCAATTCTACAGGCACAAGAAAGGTGAACGACGTGACCAGCGATTTTACTTATCGGGCTGTTTTGGCAGAACGCTCAGGTAATTACAGGTTGAGGGTTGGTAACTTGAATACACGCAGGGCAATTATGGATCAAAGAGATTTGGTTGCCGCACTGATGCTGTTGGCGGAGAAAGGAAGATCTGGAGAAGTTTATAATATATCATCTGAACATATCTATCAGATGAGCGATATTGTTACAATGATAGAGAAACAGATAGGGCATAAGCTAGAGTTGTGTGTTGATCCGGAATTGCTTCGCCCCACAGATGAGGAAATCATTGTTGGAGACGTTACAAAGCTGAAGGCTGATACAGGCTGGCATCAAAAAATACCAATGGAACAGACAATTGGAGATATGCTGGCATATTGGCGAAATACAGTGCAGGAGTAAGTGCGGAAGAAGGAATATACCATGAATAAGAAGCTGTTGTTTATTACAAGCCGTCTGCTGTGGCCGGTAGATGGTGGCAGAAAAATGTCGTTGAATTACTACTGCCAAGGATTACATGAGAAATTTGGATATGATATTTATTTATATTCATTCCTTGAAAATGGCCAATATTTTAATGGTAAGTTCCCGGAGTATATAAGAGAAGTGAAAGTGGCAAAAGAGATTGGATTTATAGAAAAAGCAACTAACGTACTTCGCTTTTCTTTGCTTGGCCGGAAAAAATGGCCTTTTCAGTGTTCACTTTTCTATAGCAGAGAAAATGCAAGAGCTATCAGAAAGTACAGTGAAAAAATCAAACCGGATGTGATTATAACTGAAATGATACGGACGGCGGCTTATATAGATATATTGAAAGATTGCGGAGGAGTCAAAATCGCAAACCTAGACGATCTTTTGTCAAAGCGCTATGTCAGACAGTGTGAAACCAGAAAATCCAGGGCAAATGTTGCCGGAGCGTATGCTGGTCAATTGCCGGCCTTTTTAAATAAAATAATACAAAATCAAAAGTTAAAAAAAATGCTGTTGAATTTTGAAGCGCGGCGTTGTGCAAAATGGGAGGGGCAATTCTATTTACAGTATGACAAGGTAATGTTTACATCTCCTCTAGAGACAAATGAAATAAATAAAAAGATGGGGGATAATAAAGCAATTACGCTTTCTGTTGGAGTTGACTATGAATTATTTGCAAGACCTATTGAAGGATTGAAAAAGATAGAAAATTCTCTGTCTTATGTGGGAAACTTTAAAGTTGCATCCAACTGCGACACCTTAAGAATGATTTGCAGTAGAATACTTCCTCTGGTGAAGCATAATTATAAATTTTATGTTATTGGATTGTGTCCGCCCGAAATTATGAAGCAGTATGAGTCTGACCCGAATATTATTTTTTGCGGCAGGGTGGAGGATTTGGCAAAAGCAGTGCGAAAAACAGAAGTGTTTTTTTCACCGATAGCCTATGGGACAGGAATAAAAACAAAAATTGTCGAAGCAATGGCAATGGGAATGCCGGTAATTACCAATGAAACAGGTGCGGAAGGGATAGTGGCGGAAAACAGAAAGCAAATTATAATTGCCAATGATTATCATGCGCTGGCAGGCCATTTGGACGAATTGTTAGATTCACCGAAACTGAGAGAGGAAATGGGAAAGGCGGCCAGGAGTTTTGCGAATGAGTTTTTTAGATGGGACGTTGTTTATACGGCGTTTGAATTGGCAGGATTATAAAGGAAAATGTATTTAAACAGAGGATAGAGATGAAGGTATTATTTGTAGGTGACAATGCAATACATGGTTTTGTTGGAGGCAATGCGGAGAACAGAAAATATTATAATGCTTTGAAATTTTATTGTAAAAAAAATGGACATACTTTCAGGGTGATTACAAGAGATACCGAACTTAGCGAATTATTGGGAATTACAGTAACAAAATCAAAAAAAATAGATATATTGGTGAGGGCACAAGGGCATAGTTCATTTTTATATAAAACATGGAAAGATAATTTAAATGTTATCAGAAATTATAATCCTGACCTGATTTTTCTTGGAAGATCACGTTTTGGTTTTATAGCTAAATCTGTTAAAAAAAATATGCCAAACTGTAAAGTTGTAACCAATGTGGATAATGTGGAATGGGATTATGTGGATTCTTATTTTGCCGACAAAAAGGGGATAAGAGGGCTTATTTTAAAATTGCTGGAAAAGGCTGTGGTATGGAATGACGAAAAAGCTGCTGTTAAATATAGTAATAAATTGGTTTTTTTAACCAAAAGAAATTTAGAACGGTACAAGGTAATATATAAACACACAGAAGTAAATCCTATAATTATTCCAATATGCCTGGAGAAGGAAATAGAACTGAAAAAAAAAGTCTGCATATAAAAATATTGTTTTTATTGGAAGCCTTGATTATGAATCGAATATTGTAGCAGTAAAAAAATTGATTCAAATTTGGGAAATGAATTTCAAAGGAAAAAGTAATATCAGGCTTATTATAGCAGGCAGAAATCCATCTCCAGCAATACGGAAATTGGCAGATAAAACGGAAAATATTCTATTAATATCTGATTTTAAATATATTGAGGATGTGGTTCCAAGGCTGTCACTGATGATTGCCCCAATTGAGAAGGGGGCTGGAATGAAGGTGAAGGTAGCAGAAGCTTTGAGTATGGGGATAATGGTAGCCGCCAGCGATGAAGCTTTAGAAGGATATGAATCAGCTGTTGAAAAGGATGTACTTGGAGGTATAGTACGAGCTAACAGTATTGATGAATATAAAGAGTCAATAAACAGATTTATTGCACAATCAAATGACAATTTATTAAAAATTGAAGCACATAACAAGAAACTTTTTAAACTGCTGTATAGTTATGATGTATCTAATAAGTGTATAGGACAGCTTTGTGAAACAGTTCTAAATAATAATATATATTAAATGAAGGAAAAGGGCGATCATGAAATTACGAACCAGAATAAAGTTTAATAGTAACGCTCTGAACCAGAAGCTAATCACTCTGTGGATTGTCTCTTTTTTTTTAGATGCATATGCTATTACTTATATTGATACTTATTCAGTAACATGTTTTTCAATTGTTTCCGCTATAGTACTGGTGAAAGGCGTTGTTGAGTCAATAATAAAAAGAAAAATATTTTTTGATCTTTCACATAGATTAGCGCTATGCATGATGTTTTATATTTTTTTAAACTATATTTTTACGGGTGCCCTTAATATATCATCAATGCTGCTAGCAGAATTCTTTTTTGCAATATTTTTGTTTTCTAAAAGAGAAGAAACAAGGTTTGAGTTGGAAGCTCATATCGAACTTTTCAGTATGATTATGAATGCTATGGCAATTTACGGAATATATCAATTTTTTGGAAGAATATTTTCATTGCCTTTTTGTGACTTGATTATTGAGGGACATATGGTTCCAGGTTTTAACTGGTCTAATAGCATCTATTCATTTGGAATTATAGTCGAACGCTCTAACGCAATATTTCGGGAACCATCATTTTTCAGCCAGTTTCTGGCTATGAATATTTTAATATATACTAATAAATTATTGAAAGAAGATATAAAATTAAAATATTTTTTATTAGCAGTTTTAAATTTATCGGCAATGATTTTATCATTTTCCGGTACAGGATTTATTATATTGTTTTTTGGATTAGTTATTTATCTTTATGTTATACAAAAAAATATAATGATAAGAAATAGGATAATAATCTTAAGCATACCCTTAATCGCTGTAACTATATACTTAGCTGCATCCCCGATAGGAGAATACTTTTTTAAACGGTTGGCTGAAATAACTACTGCTGCATCAAGCTCAATAGCTACATCGGGATATAAAAGATTTGTATCAGGCTTTCAGGTTATGGCAGCGGCATGGAGCCGGGACTTTTTGCTGGGGACGGGAATCGGAGTGGGGGACGAATTTATGCTAACTTTGCCAAATGTTTATAATACAGCGATTGGTAATGGATTTTACAAGGTATCAATAGAACTGGGGACGATAGGGATAAGTTTATGGTTATTATTTATAGCTTCTTTTTGGAAAAAGAAAAAGATGTCTGATAGTGAAAAAGTGATTTTGTGTTCAATAATTCCGCTTATGATATGTCATGAAACTTTTATGTCAAATTACTATTGGTTTTTTATATATCTGCTTAATTACAGATTAGCAAAGGAAAATGATTGTGATAAACAAATTTAACACACTATTTCAAAACTGGTTATATGACTTTATATATGTTTTTTTAAATTACTTTGTAAATTATATTCCATGTTGGCAAATCAGAAAACTATTTTACCGTTTACTGGGTATGAAAATTGGATACGGTTCACGAATTAATATGAGATGCACTATTATGGCACCTTGGAAAATAGAAATAGGACAATATAGCATGATAAATGAATTTGCATTACTAGATGGGCGCGGAGGGCTGATTTTGGGAGATTCCTGTTCTGTATCAATGTGGGCAATTATTTATACAGGCAGTCACAGTACCAATTCTTCACAGTTTGAATATTTTAAAAAAAAGGTCATAATAGGAGATTGTTGTTGGCTCGGAGCCAGATGTGTTGTAATGCCTGGTAGTGTTTTGTCAGAACGAAGTATTATTGCATCTAATAGTGTTTTTAAGGGTGTTACTGAGGTGAACGGTATTTATGTGGGAAATCCTGCAATATTGTTCAAAAACAGAGATTTAGCAGAGAATTATATGTTAGTTAACAAAAGATTCTTTGTTTGAAAGGCGATTGTGGCTGATGAAAAAATATCTTTTTATATGTGAAAATCCATTTCAAATAATGGTTGCTCTCATTATGAAGTATCAGATGTATGCAAATTCTATAGCAGATATAATTGTAACAGACAGAGCATCAGGAATGGAAAACAGATATTATAATTTAAAAAAAATAAAGCAGTTTAGAAATGTTATGTACGTAACCACAAAAAAATGTTACATAAAAGAAAAAAAATATTTATTTTATTTCAATCAAATGAAATGCATGTTTTGTGGATGTAATCTGTTAATAATAAACGAATTGCCATATGATTATGATGAAATATTTGCTTTGGGAGTTACATGTATCGTAAATGCTATAACAAGGAAGATGCAGAGCTTGAATCAAGAGCCAAAGGTTAATTTAGTAGATGAGGGATTTGGGTGTTATACAGAACATTATAGAAAATATTTGTTTGGTTTTCATAAAGGGCGGCATATTTTGCAAGCTTTCAGTAAGTTGTTAAACAGTAAAAAAAGTGCATTGTCTTTGGTACAAAGTTTATATTTGTTCCAACCGGAAATGTGCTTATGGAACCCTCCCTTTGAAATAACCAAAATACATGAACCGGACTTTAAAACATATCCAGCCCTTAAAGATATTATTAATCATGTGTTTGATTACCATAATCAGTGTAAGGATTATGACAAGCCGTTTTTATTTTTTGAGGATTGTACCTATCAGGACACCGGAGATAATATTGATTTTGAAATAGTAATGTCCCTGGCTAAAAGCATCGGGAAAAATAATATGATTGTGAAGCTTCATCCGCGCACTCAGGTAAATCGTTTTGAGCCATTGGGGATAGCTGTTAATAATAAAAAGGGTGTTCCCTGGGAGGTCATTGCTATGAATATGGAGGACGGTGATAAACGGATTTTTATGACGATTTCCTCCTCTTCTGTTATAACTTACAGGCTGCTTTTTAAAAAAAGCTTTAAATCCATGCTGCTTTTCAAGTGTATTGAAAGAGAAAAGCTTCAAGTGGATAATTCACTTATAAATTTTCTTGAAAATTTTGCTGAGAAATTTCCTGATGATTTGTACATACCAAATAATTTGGAAGAAGCAAAAGAGAAAATAAGTGAATGGGAAATGGGAGGATTAAAATCATGAAAACAGTTACCTTAGTTCCAATTAAGTTGAATAATCAGAGAACACCGGGAAAAAATACGAGGCTTTTTGATGACGGAACTGCCTTGATTACATTTTTTTTAAACAGGCTGCTACAAGTGAAAGGAATTGATGAGATTTATGTGTATTGCAGTGATCCGGCAATTGAGAGTTTTTTAGTGCCAGGAATCCGCTTCCTGCAGCGTCCGCTATATTTAGATACGCAGCGAGCAACTCCGCAGGATATTATATCTGAGTTTATGAAGCAGATAGAGGCGGATATATACATGGTATCACATTGTACATCGCCTTTTGTTAGGGTAGAACACTTTGAAGAGTGCCTTGAAGCTGTTAAAGGAGGCAAATACGATTCTTCTTTCACCGCTGAAAAAATACAAAAATTATTATGGGATGCAGAACAAGGACCATTGAATTTTGAACCGGAGAAAATTCCAAGAACGCAGGATTTGCCGCCTATTTATAATGAAGTATCGGCAGCATATGTATTTCACAGAAGCGTATTTGAAAAATACAGACGAAGGATAGGAATTACACCTCACATCACGCAGGTTTCCGGCATAGAGTGTGTAGACATAGATTATCCGGAGGATTTTGATATTGCAAATGCAATATATATGAAGCTGATAAATTAAAGCTGAAGAGGAGGCTGTTATGGTTAAGCATGCAAAATTACTGGATTGTACGCTGAGAGACGGAGCTTATTTGCTGGATAAAAGGTTTGGCGATGACATTATAAAGGGCATTATAAGAGGTCTTTTGAAGGCGAAGGTGGATTATATAGAAATTGGCTTTTTTCAGGATGATGGTTTCGGAGAAGGAAAAACAGTATTTAAAGATTCAAAGGATGCCGGTAGGTTTGTGCCTGATAACAAAAACGGGTGTGAGTTTACGGTATTGACTGATTACAGCCGTTTTTCCGTCAATAATCTGGATAAATGTGACGGAAGCTCTATTGATGTTGTCAGAGAGTGCTTTTTTAAGCATGAACGTTTTGATGCACTAGATGCTTGCCGCGTTATCAAAGAGAAGGGGTATAAACTGTTCGTTCAGCCTGTCGATATTTTAGGATATACAGATTTGGAGTTAATTGAATTTATCCGGTTAGTCAATGAAATAGAACCTTATTGCTTTTCCATTGTTGATACATTTGGCAGCATGTATCAGGAGGATCTGCACCGGGTTTTCGAACTTATTAATCATAATTTGTCTCAAAGCTGTGCGATAGGTTTTCATTCTCATAACAATATGCAATTATCCAGTGCACTTTCTCAGGAGTTTATCAGAATGACGGCTGGAAAACGGCGGGTGGTTATTGATGGTACGATAAACGGTATGGGGAGGGGGGCCGGCAATACGCCAACGGAGCTGGTTACTCAATATATGGTTTCAAAATGGGGTTATAGCTATGATATAGATGCACTGTTGGATATTATTGACAGCTATATGGACAATATAAAATCACGCTGCAGCTGGGGTTACACCACATCTAATTTTATCGCAGGCTGCTATAGCGCCCATGTCAATAATATAGCATTTTTGTTAAAGAAAAACAGTATTCGCTCGAAAGATATCAGATATATTCTGAACAGAATAGGAGCGTCCGCACGGAAAAGATACGATTACGAATTATTGGAAAAATCATATATGGAATTGTTAGACTCAGATATTAATGATGAGAACACATTAGAAAAATTAAAAACCTTTATTGGCAGCAGAACGGTTCTGGTTCTGGCTCCGGGCTATAGCGTAAATAGTGAAATTGAGACTATAAAAAATTATATAACAAAAAAGAAGCCCGTCGTTATCGCTGTGAATTTTATTCATGATTCATTATCGCTGGATTATATCTATATGAGTAATGTTAAGAGATATCAGTATTGGAAAAATGACACCCGATTTTCCGGAATTAAAAAGATTTTCACCTCTAATCTTATGAGTAATGGAGATAATAAAGATTCGGAAATTGTATCATTCACCAAGCTGATCAAATGCGGATGGGAGCATCTTGATAATTCAACCATTATGCTGCTGCGGCTTTTAGATATTCTGCATGTGCAGGATATTGGCATCGCAGGATTTGACGGATATCACTATGCAAATGACGGGAGGATAAATTATGCTTCCAAAGCGTTGGAGTTATCTTCCACCGCGGTTAATCCCACAGAATTAAACACAGAAATTGAGTCCATACTGGAAGATTTTGAAGCTACCCGTGTACATAAGGCAGGAAAAATCGAGTTTGTAACCCCTTCCAGATTTTCCTCCTGTTTCAGGTAAAGGTTTATTAAATGGAGATGAAGAGTATGAATAATAAGAGGTTAATAATCGGCGCTCCGCAAATACGTTACAGCAATGATAAAGTAATATATTACGCAGAGGTTAAGGATAATGGCATAGAGAAGGAGGTGTATTACCAATATGATAGAAAATATGCGAGATATCTGGATGATGTAACCAGTGATGCGTTTTTATGCGGCCTGCTTTACTATGCAATGTTTCATGGGCTGGACATCGTAATGGAAGGTTCTGTTACAGAACAGCTGTATTATCAGTTGACTACGTATCTGATTCCTGTCCTTGCAAAAGCCACAAAGAAGTTTACCTGTATTTCAGTTACTGCAGCGTTAAATTCTGAATTAATTGATAATGCAGGAGCAGTAGGGACCGGGATATCCGGTGGCGTTGATTCCCTGTATACAATAAAAAAATATACAACATGTGAGCAGAAGGATTACCGGCTTACCCATGTAATGTTCAGCGATCTGTGTACCGCCGAATTTACTGATGCAGAAAAGAACAGCTGGAAAAATATAAATATAGAGAATTTTAAAAAACTAAGTCAGGAGCTTGCTCTTGAGTTGATTATTGTGGATACAAATTTGGACAGAAGCTTTTCGGTGGGAAAATATTATGATAAACAGGTGGGGATTTTGCAGAATGCCGGTTTGTCTTCCTTAAAATACTGCGGTTTTATTTATGCACTAAGGAAATTGTTTAAAATATACTATTTTAGCTCAGGATATGAAATGAAGGATTTTACGGTGTCGCCAAAGCCGTATGATACTGCATATTATGATTTACTTAATATGCAGTGTCTGTCTACGAAGAATTTATTTTTTTATTCATCAGGTGCAGAAGCCGGAAGATATGATAAGGTCAAATTCATTTCTGATTATAATATTGCTGAAAAGTATTTGTCGGTATGCAATATCAGCGATTCTAATTGCGGAAAATGTGAAAAGTGTGTACGTACCTTAGGGGAGTTATATGTGGCTGGGAAGCTGGACGGATTTGCAGAAGTTTTACCAGTTGATGATTTTAAAAAAAATATTTCTAAGCGTTATGGATTTATCCTGGCAGAGGCAGCACGCGGCCATATCTTTGAAAGAGAGTTGATAGATGTTACAAGAGAGAAGGGGATTCCGATACCTGTAATGTCATACCTGTATTGTCTGATAAACTTTCCTGTAGGTTTTTTAAGAAAAATATTGTCAAAATCGGATACGGTTCGAAAATTTTACTACAAATACAATATTGACGAACGAATATACGGCATAAGACCGAGACGTAAAACGCTAAAGTAAAGGGGATAATTAGCAATGCTAAAACGATACCGTTCTATGTCAGTGATAGCCAAGGCCGCCTTCTGGGCCTTGTTTGCCAATATCCTTCAAAAGGGAATTGGCATACTGGCCACTCCGGTTTTTACCAGAATCTTAACCGCGGAGGAGTTTGCACAGTATACCTTATATCAGTCATGGCATGATATATTTATTATATTTGCCACATTAAATGTATTTAACTATGCTATTTACACGGCAATGGTTAAATTTGAGGATGATAGAAGCGGATTTATTACTTCCGCACAGACTCTTACAACTGGCTTATCGCTGTTATGTTTTGTGGTTTATTTTATCATACAGATGTTCAGCGGCGATATTCTGGGATTTCCACTGCCGGTTGTTGCTTTGATGTTTGCAGATATTCTATTTATTTCTGCTTTTAATTTGTGGTGTGGGAAGGTTCGATTTGAGTTTCGGTACCGTCTAATGACAGTGCTTTCTGTCTTGGTGGGGATCGCAGGTCCCGTACTGGGTATGGCCGCGGTACATTATGTAACAAATAAAGGCTATGGACGAATTTACGGTGTGGCAGCAGTCAATATTGCAGTGGGCTTTTTTCTTTATCTATACAATATAAAAAAGTCACGGTGTTTTTTTGAAAAGAAATATTGGAAATTTATTTTTGTATACTGTATTCCGCTGATTCCACATTTTTTATCAACGCAGATTCTGACCCGATTTGATCGGATTATGATAAATGACATGTGCGGTGCGGCTCAGGCAGGTATTTACAGCCTTGCATATAGTTTGTCAAATCTAATGACAATAGTAAATGACGGCGTTTTAAAAGCGCTTACTCCCTGGACGTATCATTCTATTAAGGAAGAAAAACCGGAAATGCTGAGTAAAGTGGTTACGGGAACGCTCTTGTTGGTTGCAGGGGCGAATAGTTTATTAATTCTTTTTGCGCCGGAGGCCGTTAAGCTATTTGCGCCGCCTGAGTATTATGAGGCGATTTATATTATTCCGGCTGTATCTGCCAGTGTGTATTTTATGTATTTATTTAATATATTTGCAAACATAGAATATTACTTTTCAGAAACGTGTTATGTTGCGATGGCGTCAATTGCAGCAGCTGTTTTGAATGTGATTTTGAATATGATATTTATTAAAAGGTTTGGGTATATTGCAGCCGGATATACCACGCTTTTCAGCTATATCCTTTATGCAGCCGGTCATTTTGTATTTATGCGGAGAGTCAGTAAAAAACACAGGAAGGGCTATCAATTTTATGATAACAAAAGCATATTGGTGATTTCTGTTATATTTGTGACGGCGGCATTTGCTGTTCTTTTGCTCTACCAATATCCGGTGATTCGTTGGGGGTTGCTTTTGATAATCGTTTTTATTGGTTTTTGCAGGAGGAATGATTTAAAGGAAATGATGAAAAACTGCATTGGCTAAAGAGAAGTTGGCGGAGGGCCTATGCGTTCTGGCCGCTGCATACGGCGAACCTGCAGGTGATTCAGGCAATGGGGCTTAAAGCTGGAGATAATTAAAAAGGCCGTTACGGTTATCTGTCTGATTTGGTCGATAAGATATGGTGTATTCGCAGTAGCGGTATGTGCATTGCCGCTTTCGATTTTTTCACTGCTGGTAAATTCCTTTCCGAATAAATCGCTTTTGAATTATCCATTTCGGATGCAGCTGGCCGATATATTCCCGGCGCTCTGTTCTTATCCGTGCTCACTCATAACCGGTCTTTTATATATGTGAAAACAAGAGCAATCGGCCTCTGTCGGAAAAAGCGGGAAAGTACGGGAGCAGTTAAGTAGAATATAAAATGCAATCGGGCTGCATTTTATATTGATGGCGGTGTCCTTTGCGCGGTGCGTGCAGGTTATCGCTAATATACAAAATAGTTATTTCGGTTAAAAATATAATGCCTAAACTTGGCTATTTACCAAGTTTCATAATATATGGCTGCTTTAGCGTTGCAGTTTATACTATACTACTACTGGCTCTTTATAGAAGAAAAATATTAATGTTGATTAATAAGTAAATTTTAGTATAGTGGTTTTCTGGAGGGGACAAAAATATGAAAAAGGCTGTTAACCAGTGAAGGAGATAGGCGGACAAGCGACAGGATGATTCTGCCAGTACAGAGCAAATGCATTATAGAATGAGGAGAATAAAAATGCAGGCGGGCAGCTTTTTTATATATAAAATCATCCTAAAACCATCAATATATGGTTCAGGTTGAGGGAGAATTAGAGCAAGTAATTAAAGCATAAGGAACCGGTGCCGGAATAATTCAATCCAGACTGGAAATAATCAAAATATGACAATCTTAAGCAAACTACAACTCTGGAACTACATGCTCCAGGACATGAAAGAACCGGTAAGCTACCTGCCTCAGGCCATTCTCATCGGCCTGGCCGCCGCCGCTGCCGGCTCTTTTCTTCTATTTACAGGAAACAGGATAAAAAAAGGGCCGTTACCGGGCCGCAGCAGGAGTGCAGGAAGACATGCCTTTCTCATTTTTACCCTGTTCTTATTTACCGTCTACCTGACAGTATTGCTCCAGGAGGCATTTTTCTCGCGTCCGCCCGGCTCCAGAACCTCCGTCAACCTGGAATTTTTGGGGACCTGGGGGCATAGCGCCCAAGGGAATGCCTATGTAATTGAAAATATCATCATGTTTATCCCTTGGGGAATGCTTCTGCCCCTGCTGATAGCGCCAATGCAAAAAAGAGGCTGGCTCTGTGTTCTGACCGCTTTTCTGGCCGGTGTGTCGCTTGAGACAGTCCAGTATCTGACACAGCGCGGACACTGCCAGCTCGACGATGTCATCATGAATACATTAGGAGCATTCGCCGGCTGGCTGATTATTCGCGTTATGCTTGTCGTGATTTCACATTTAGAATATCATACCAGCCGCCGCTGACAGATAAGCTCTTATGTACTCATCTAAACTGCAATACCAGCAACAATTTCCAAATTCCCCTTGTCTGCCGTCCAAATAAAGATTACAATAGAACTAGAGTATGAATCTGGGTTCCGAAAGCAATCGGAGAGTTTGGTAATCCCGGAAGAATGGAGCCATATGGAGGCAGACAATATGGGGACTGTGGAATGGCAGATGGTCGTTGATCTGACCCAAATTATGGACAGAAGAAACGGAAAAGACAGGCTTGCAGAGCTGATAGAGCTGGCACGGCAGGAGCAGAAGATGCTGACTGTAGTGTTTTATGACATTAACGGACTGCACCTTATCAATGATACATATGGACATCATGAGGGGGATAACCTGCTTTTATACGTTTCTAAAATTATCGAAGAGGGGCTGACGGAGCCGGATCTGCTTTTCAGGTTGAGCGAGGATGAATTTATTCTCGCTCTTTATGATGAAACGGAAGACGGGGCGGCCAAAAGGATGGAGAAAGCGCTGGAACTTCTGGAGAAAAAGCGGGAGCAGTTCGGGATATATTACGATGCTTCTTTCTGTTATGGGGTAACGGCAGTTTATCCGAGCGACAAGTTTTCCGTTAATGAGATTATAACCCGGGCCGATGAACGGATGTACATCCAGAAGAGGAATTTCCACATTGACCGGGCGGGGATGAGGCTGCGCCGCAATACGGAGAGGGGCAGGACAGCTCCCGGTTTTGATTACAACAGGGAGTTCCTTTATGAAGCTCTGGCTTCCAGTACTTATGATTATGTGTTTATCGGAGATATAAGACAGGCGTATTCCGGTATCCCGCGGCCATGGAGCGCAGCGGACTAATCAACCAGTTGGGCCGTTGGATTTTCAGCCAGGCCGCCGCACAGTGCAATAAATGGCGGAGATACAGGCCTGATTTCAGGATGAGCATCAATGTTTCCTACCATCAGCTCCGCAAAGGGGATATTGTTCCGGACATGCTTAAGAAGCTGGAGCAGTTTGCCATGCCTCCCTCCAGTCTGACGCTGGAACTGACGGAATCCTATTTCATGAAAGAGGAGGAGAGCCGGGAAAATTTGCTGGATAAACTGCACGGAGCCGGATTCACTTTGGCAATGGATGACTTCGGTATGGGGTACTCCTCACTTTTGTCTCTCAAGAATATTCCGGTTGATGTGGTTAAGATTGACCGCGGTTTTGTGAAGGGAATAACAGAAGACCGGTTTAATGCTATTTTTATCGGTGCGATTACAGAACTTTGCCACAACGATTGACTGTTGATGATGCCTTTTTTTGAAGACGGTGGCCATGCGCGTAGCGTGCAGATTATCGTTCGCTGTAAGTCTGCACCTGTATGCGGCATGGCCTGTAAGCTGTTAGTATGAAAAAAAGATGGCTATACTAATAGTGTTAAAGACTTAAGCGAAAGGAATAAGGAAATAGAAATGAAAGACAAAATTTTTGGTGTACTTCAGCGTATTGGGCGGAGTTTCATGCTGCCTATCGCGGTGCTGCCGGTGGCGGGGCTGCTGTTGGGAATTGGAAGCTCCTTTACAAATGAGACGACAATTGCCACCTACAGATTGGGGACTATACTTGGGGAGGGCACGATCCTCCACGGCCTCCTGGTAATCATGAGCAAGGCGGGAAGCGCCATATTTGACAACCTGCCCATCATATTTGCCATTGGCGTTGCTATTGGTATGGCAAAGGCTGAAAAGGAGGTAGCGGCTCTCTCGGCGGCAATTGCTTTTTTTGTGATGAATGTATCAATCAATGCAGTACTAGAGGTCACGGGGAAAATACTTCCGGACGGAAGCATCTCCCCGGATGTACTGGAAGGTACCATTGCCAGCGTGTGCGGAATACAGACACTTCAAATGGGTGTGTTTGGGGGAATTATCGTGGGTCTGGGGGTAGCGGCCCTTCATAACCGGTTCCATAAGATTCTGCTTCCCAATGCTCTTTCCTTTTTCGGCGGTTCCCGGTTTGTGCCGATTATTTCCACACTTGTCTATGTATTTGTCGGGATCCTGCTCTATTTTGTATGGCCGCCGGTTCAGAATGCAATTTTTGCCCTCGGAGGGCTGGTGACAGGAACCGGATATCTGGGAACCCTGATTTTCGGTATTGTGAAGAGGGCGCTGATACCCTTTGGCCTTCATCACGTATTTTACCTTCCATTCTGGCAGACCGCAGTCGGAGGTACGATGATGGTGGACGGCAACCTGATACAGGGAGGCCAGAATATCTTTTTTGCACAGCTTGCCTCCCCGGATGTGGTGCATTTCAGCGCTGACGCAACCAGATATTTCTCAGGAGAGTTTATCTTTATGATCTTCGGTCTTCCGGGCGCCGCGCTGGCCATGTACAGACAGGCAAAGCCGGAACACAGAAAGACGGCGGGAGGCCTGCTTCTCTCGGCTGCGCTGACCTGTATGCTGACGGGTATTACGGAGCCGATAGAGTTTTCATTCCTCTTTGTGGCGCCGGTGCTGTTTGTAGTCCAGGTTATTCTGGCCGGTTCAGCGTATATGATCGCCCATATCCTGAATATAGCAGTGGGACTGACTTTTTCGGGAGGTTTTCTGGATCTGCTTTTATTCGGAATTCTTCAGGGCAATGCAAAAACAAGCTGGTTAAGAATCATCCCGGCCGGAATCATTTACTTCCTATTATATTACTTTATTTTCAGTTTTCTTATTAAGAGATTCAACCTGAAAACACCGGGACGCGAGGATTCGGGAGAGGGAACAAAACTATATACAAAAGCGGATGTGAATGAGAAGAAATATGCCGGCAAAAGAGCGGCGTCAAAAGGGCAGGAGAATTCGGAACGGGAGCGAATGATCGCAGAAGGACTGGGAGGAAAAGATAATATTTCCGACGTAGACTGCTGTGCCACCCGGCTTCGCTGTACGGTCCTGGATTCGGATAAGGTCAGGGAGGATGTGCTGAAAAGGACGGGAGCGTCCGGCGTGATCAAAAGAGGCAGGGCGGTTCAGATTATTTATGGGCCGAATGTCACAGTGATCAAGGCAAACTTTGAGGAATACCTGAAAAACGGCGCCGGATCGGAGGAGGACGCAGGAACGCTGCGAAGGCTTTATTCTCCGTTTACCGGGAAGGCATATCCAATATCAGCGGCCGCAGATGCGGCTTTTGCAGAAAAAATGATGGGTGACGGATATCTGGTCGAACCGGAGAAGGGGGAGGCAGTTGCTCCGGAGGACGGCAGGGTTAAATTTGTCTTCCCGGCAAAACATGCCGTCGGCATGAAGACAAAAGACGGCATCGAATATCTGCTCCACATTGGCATTGATACGGTTAAGCTGGATGGAAAGGGCTTTGAAGTATTCGTCAGGGACGGAGACACCGTAAAAAAAGGCGATTTGCTGATGCGGTTTGATCTGGAGTATATCAGGGAGAACGCCGCGTCGGATCAATGTATTGTCGTATTAACCGGACTGGAAGGCGGACTGGGAATTGAGTCGGTAAAAGAGGGCCCGGTTACGGCAGGAGATGAAGTAGCCTGGCTGAGACTGTAAAGAGGATAGAAGAATCAGGGGAACAGGCAAAGCGGACATACGCCACAGATGTCTGCTTTGCCTGTTTTCTTCTTGCTAGATAAGCATTCTATATGTATAATAACGGTAACCGCACAACCGGGAATAATACATCTTCAAAGCAAGAAAAAAATTCTGCCATATTCCCATTTGTTTATATCAGTGGTATAATATGAGGACTTAGTGGGACGAATATCAACAAAAGCTGCTAATAATATGTCTGTAAGAATAAGATATATAAAATTATATAGAAGAAAAGAACAGGAGTACATAAAATGGAACATTTAATCGTGCCGGCGGGATATGAACCGGCGATCGACCTTAGGGAAACCCAGATTGCAATCAAGATAATCAAAGATTTTTTTCAGAGGGAGCTGGCAAAGCAGCTGCATCTTACCAGGGTGTCGGCCCCTCTGTTCGTTTTGCCCGAATCGGGGCTGAACGATAACTTAAACGGCGTGGAACGACCGGTTCAATTTGGAATCAGGGAGCAGGAGGATCGTCCTGCCGAGATTGTCCATTCCCTTGCAAAGTGGAAACGTCTGGCGCTGAAGGAGTACGGCTTCGGCGTTGGAGAAGGTCTTTACACCGATATGAGCGCTATCCGCAGGGACGAGGACACGGACAACATCCATTCCATATATGTGGACCAGTGGGATTGGGAGAAGATTATCAATAAGGAAGACAGAGACAGGGAGAATCTGGAGCTGATCGTAAAGGCCGTATATAAGGCTCTGAAAGTAACGGAGGATTATATGGCCTATGAGTATGAATATATCGGAAGATATCTGCCGGATCATATCGAATTTGTGACGACCCAGCAGCTTGAGGATATGTATCCCGACTGTACGCCGAAAGAGAGGGAGTACAGAATCGCTAAACTTCACAAGGCGGTTTTCATTGAGCAGATTGGTGATAAGCTGTCTTCCGGAGAAAAGCATGACGGACGTGCGCCGGATTATGATGACTGGAAACTGAATGGGGACATTATTGTATACTATCCGGTCCTTGATATTGCACTTGAGCTTTCATCGATGGGAATCCGCGTTGATGAGGAGGCATTGAAGGAGCAGTTAAAGAAGGCGGGCTGTGAGGAGCGGGCTGAACTGCCTTTCCAGAAAGCGCTCTTAAATGGAGAGCTTCCCTATACGATCGGCGGCGGTATCGGCCAGTCCAGAATCTGTATGTTCTTCCTTCGAAAAGCCCATATCGGAGAAGTGCAGGCATCCATATGGCCCGACGGAATACGGATGGAAGCGGAGAAGCATAAAATACATCTGCTGTAACAGCGGGGCAAGGGGGAACTGATGGCAGACCAGTACGACGTAATAATAATCGGCGCAGGCCCGGGCGGCTATACGGCGGCAGCGAGAGCGGCAGGCTTCGGAATGAATGTGGCCTTAATCGAAAAGGGCGAGCTGGGAGGTGCCTGTGTCAACACGGGCTGCGTTCCGGCGAAAGCCATGCTGCAGGCATCTGCCGTTTACGGAGATTTAAAACATGCCTCCCGGTTTGGGATCAGCGTGGATTCTGTTGGATTTAATTTAAAGAAGATGCAGGCGTATAAGGATGAGTCGGTGGAGGAGTACAGGAGTATGATACGTTCCCTTCTGAACCGTAAGAATGTAAAACTGATTCATGGGACTGCAAAGCTTCATAAAGATAATATTGTTGAGGTGGAGGGAGAAGAGGGCTCCTCCCTCTGTGTCGGAAAGAATATTATATTGGCTACGGGAGCCGAGCCGGTAATCCCTGATATACCGGGAGCGGATTTACCCCAGGTGCTGACCAGCAGGGATATCTTAAGCGCCGGTGAGTGGCACTTCGACAGGCTGGTTATTATTGGAGGAGGAGTGATCGGCATTGAAGTAGCCACTATTTTTTCTGCGCTGGGTTCCAGGGTTACCCTGCTGGAGAAAAAAGGGCGTCTTCTGGATACGATGGATCCGATGATATCGGAGCAATTGGAAGAATCGCTTCGCTCCAAAGGAATCGACGTAAAATGCAACGTTTCCGTGATGGAGATCCGGAGCCGGGGCGGTGACAGCGTTGCTGTCAGCTACCGCGAGGAAGGACCGTGGAAGGAGCTGGCCGCCGACCGGATTCTTCTCTCCGTGGGCCGCAGGCCGGATATGACGAAGGTTCTGGCGGAGGACTGCCGGGTGGAGTTAAAGCATGGCAGGCCGATAGTCAAGGGGACTTACCGGACAACGCAGGAGCATGTGTATGCTATCGGAGATACGGTCGCAAAGACGCGTCTCGCCCATGTGGCGGCGGCACAGGCTACCTACGTGATTGAGCATCTGACCGGAAAAGGCCACAGAATGCAGCTCACCGTCGTTCCCAACGGAATGTTTGTAGTGCTGCCGGTAGTGCCGACCTGCATCTACACCGATCCTGAGATTGCGGCGGTGGGATTTACCGAGGAAGATGCAAGACAATATAATATGAAGGTTAAATGCGGCCAGGCGTTCATGGGTATCAACGGCAAGGCCATTCTGGCGAGAAAGAAAATGGGCTTTATTCGGCTTATTTTTGAAGCATATACGGATACCCTGGTTGGAGCGCAGATTATGTGTCCTCGTGCCACCGATATGATTGGCGAGATGGCTACGGCCATTGCCAACGGATTAACTGCGTATCAGCTTTCCACGGCAATGAGAGCACATCCGACATACAGCGAGGCTATCTCGCTTGCCATAGAGGATGCATTAAAAAGCTATGGATGATAATAAAGGAGGAACTAAGATGGAACAAGCAGTCGGTACAAGAATTGCGGCACTGAGGGAACGGATGGCGGAAAGAGGGATGGACGCCTATTTAATCCCTACGGCCGATTTCCACGGTTCTGAGTATGTGGATGGCTATTTTAAGGCGCGTCACTTTATAACCGGATTCACCGGTTCTGCCGGAACAGCCGTTGTTACAATGGAGGAAGCCGGTCTGTGGACAGATGGCCGCTACTTCGTGCAGGCGGCTAAGGAGCTTGCCGGAAGCGAGGTAAAGCTGTTTAAGATGGGGGAAGAAGGCGTTCCCACTGTGGAGGAATATTTGGAGCAGACCATGACCATGGGAGGCGTTCTCGGTTTTGACGGCCGCGTGGTTGGCGGCCTTATGGGAGAGGAACTCCAGGACAGACTTGCTGCAAAAGAAATCTGTATCGCGTGTTATGAAGATTTAATCGGAGAAATTTGGGAAGACAGACCGGAGCTTCCGAAAGAACCGGTGTGGATTCTGGAAGATAAATATGCCGGTAAGCCGGCATCGGAAAAAATAGCGGATCTCCGAAGCACAATGGCTGAAAAGAATACGGGTGTCCATATTCTGACCAGCCTCGACGATATTATCTGGCTTTTAAACATCCGCGGCAATGACGTTCCCTGTACTCCGGTCGTATTATCTTATCTGATTGTCACACGGGGAGAAATTCTCCTGTTTATCAATCAGGAGACATTAAATGAAGAGGTGAGAACCTATCTGGCCGGGCTGGGAGTGAAACTTTATGATTACAATGACATCTACCAGGTGGTGCCTTCCTTTAAAAATGAGACGGTGATGCTTGAAAAAGCGCATGTGAATTATGCGGTATGCCAGAGCCTTGATAACAGCGTCACGGTGGTTGATATGATGAATCCCACATCCGCTGCGAAAGCCGTTAAGAACCCGGTTGAGATTGAGAATATGAGGAAGGTGCATATCAAAGACGGCGTTGCCATGGTGAAATTTATGTACTGGCTGAAACAAAACGTAGGAAAGACAGAGATAGATGAGATTACGGCCGCCGCTTACCTGGATAAGCTGAGAAGTGAAGTGGAAGGCAATCTGGGCCTCAGCTTCGGTACGATTTCCGCCTATTCCGACAATGCGGCGATGTGCCATTATGCCGTATCGGAGGAGAGCAATAAAAAACTGATGCCGCGCGGACTATATCTGGTCGATTCAGGCGGCCAGTATCTTGAAGGTACGACGGATATCACCAGAACCTTTGCCCTGGGATCGCTGACGGAAGAAGAGAAAGAATGCTTCACCCTGGTTGCATCCTGTATGCTGAGATTGTTGAATGTCAAATTCCCCTACGGCTGTCACGGTTATAATTTCGACTTTGCAGCCAGAGAACTGCTTTGGAGAAGGGGGCTTGATTTTAACCATGGAACAGGCCACGGCGTCAGCTTCCTGGGCAGCGTCCATGAGCGTCCGAACGGAGTCCGCTGGCGCGTAGTGCCTGAACGTCAGGATAATGCGGTGTTTGAGGAGGGAATGATCACTTCCGACGAACCGGGATTGTATTTCGAGGGCAAATTCGGAATCAGGACGGAAAACCTGATGCTCTGTGTAAAGGCAGAGAAGAATAAATATGCCCAATTTATGAAATTTGAAAACCTGACCTGGGTTCCGATCGATCTCGATGCCATCGATGTAAAATACATGGAGCCGAGGGATCGGGAGCTGTTAAATGCTTACCATAAAGAAGTTTATAATAAAATCTCTCCATATCTGTCGGAGGAAGAGACTAAATGGCTGGAGAAGGTGACGCGGGAAATCTGACGCTAACAATATCTGAGAACCGCAGGCATATCATAAGCGTTATTTTTATATGATATAGTAACCAACTGTAATGAGAGGTTACAAATTAATGCAGAGATATGGACGCAGTTACAAAAGCCTGCATGCCTGTGAAGCATCTGAAACAGAACAGGGATATCTGCAGGTCAATGTGGTAAACAGTGAGAATAATTTTCCAATCCAGGGGGCCGATGTTTTGATCCGGTATCAGGGGGAAGAGGCGCCGGAGGAGGTAGTGCAAACCAACAATTCCGGCCAGACCGAATCCATTGCCGTGAAGGCGCCTCCCGTTGCCCTGAGTCTGGATGAACAGAATACGATAAGACCGTATTCAGAGTATACGGTGACCGTGACGGCTCCCGGCTTTGAACCGGTGACGGTAAACGGAACGGAGATATTGGCCGGCGTTACGGCGATTCAGCCGATACGGATGATACCGGTTGAAGAAGAGCAGGGGACGATGGTAGACATTGAAATCCCGGATCATACACTTTACGGAACGTATCCTCCGAAAATTGCCGAGGAGGAGATTAAACCGACCAATGAAAGCGGCGAGATTGTTTTAAGCCGTGTGGTGGTTCCGCAGACAATCGTGGTACATGACGGAGTCCCGACCGATGCAACGGCAAAGAATTATTATGTCCCATACAGGGACTATATCAAGAATGTGGCGTCCAGTGAAATTTATGCGACATGGCCACAGGCCACAATCGTAGCCAATGTTCTGGCGATTATGTCATTTACACTCAACAGGGTTTACACGGAATGGTACAGGAACCAGGGCTACGACTTTACGATTACTTCGTCCACTGCTTTTGATCATAAGTGGATTTACGGAAGAGATATCTTTGACACGATCTCCGTGGTGGTCGATGATATTTTCGACAGCTATCTGTCAAGACCGGGAGTAAGGCAGCCGATCCTGACTCAGTACTGTGACGGAAGACAGGTAACCTGTCCGGGATGGATGACTCAGTGGGGCTCCTGCAATTTAGGAGAACAGGGCTACAGCCCGATAGAGATCCTCAGACATTTTTATGGCAGCAACATGTACATTAACACCGCAGAGATGATTTCCGGAATTCCGGCATCATTTCCGGGAACGAATCTGTCGATTGGTTCAAGCGGTGACAAGGTCAGGCAGATGCAGGAACAGCTCGATACAATTGCAACTGTGTATTCCTCAATCCCGAGGGTGGCGAATGATGGGATATACGGACCGGCTACGGCCGAATCGGTAAAAGTGTTCCAGTCGGTTTTTGGCCTCCCCCAGACAGGTGTGGTTGATTTTGCCACCTGGTATAAGATTTCACATATTTATGTCGGTATTACAAGGATTGCCGAGCTTTCATAGAAACGCATGTAACAGTTCAGCCATGATGTATTCCGCGAGGTGTTTTCGCTGTTTTTTGCGAAAATCCCGAGTTGTGCGGCGCGAAACGGCGTTTTTTGCCGTTTCTGTGCATTATTTGTTACGGTTTAGCCGAAGGCTGAACTGTAACAAACGCATTGCGTGGCGGTAGCTGTGAGAGCAGCGGACAGTAAAATATAACAAAAGATAAGAAGGAGAAGCGCTATGAACAGCCTGTCTGCCAGGGAGCAGAAGAAGGAAGAAATGAAAAAGAGCCGCGCAGGCTCTATCACGGAGGGTGTGATTTGGAAACAGCTTTTACTATTTTTCTTTCCGATTCTGTTTGGCACGTTTTTTCAGCAGCTCTATAATACGGTAGATGCAATTATTGTTGGACGGTTTGTAGGGAAGGAGGCCCTGGCGGCGGTAGGCGGAAGTACCGGAATGTTGATCAACCTGTTGGTCGGCTTCTTTGTCGGACTTTCTTCCGGCGCGACCGTCATAATTTCCCAGTTTTATGGCGCGCAGAATGAGGATAGGGTTCGCGAGGCAGTTCATACAGCCATGGCCTTTTCTCTCGTCTGCGGCCTGGGAATGACGGTGATCGGCCTGCTCTTCGGCCGGACAGCCCTGGAAGCGATGGGCACGCCGGCGGAGATTATGGATTATTCTCTCTCTTATTTAAATATTTATTTTATCGGAATCATCACGAACCTGATTTATAATATGGGTTCCGGGATTCTGAGAGCGATCGGGGATTCCAAGCGCCCGCTGTACTATCTGATGGCAAGCTGCCTGACCAATATTGTGCTGGATATCGTACTTGTTGTGGTTCTCCGGATGGAAGTCAGGGGCGCGGCTATTGCAACGGTATTTTCCCAGCTTGTCAGCGCCATACTCGTGGTGTTTGCCCTGATGAGGACGACGGATTCCTATAAGCTGATTATCCGCAAGATCCGTCTGAATCTTTTCATGGTCAAACGAATAATTAAAATTGGACTGCCGGCCGGCCTGCAGTCGGTAATGTATGCCCTGTCCAATATTATCATCCAGAGCAGTGTTAACGCTCTGGGAACGGATACCATTGCCGCCTGGACGGCATACAGTAAGATTGACAGTGTATACTGGATGATTATCAGTGCGCTGGGGATCTCCATCACAACATTTGTAGGCCAAAATTACGGAGCGGGCAAGATGGCACGGGTAAAACGCGGCGTAAACGTCTGTCTCGGTATTACGGCCCTTATCACATTCCTCCTCTGCACGGTTTTGTACTTGTTCGGCGGCTATGTATATCTGCTGTTTACAACGGATGCCGCAGTAATCGCAAAAGGCATGGAAATCCTGTATTTCCTCGTTCCGACATTTATCCTCTATATCTGTATAGAGATTTTTTCAGGCGCGCTCCGCGGCGTGGGCGACTGCTGGATACCGATGATCATGACGGCTTTGGGTGTCTGCACCCTACGAGTGGTCTGGATTATCATTGCGGTTCCAATCCGTCCCAGCATTATAACGGTCATATTCAGTTATCCGCTGACATGGGGAATCACAACCGTATTATTCATTATTTACTACTATTGCTTCAGCGCATTAAAAAAATTCAACGTACCTCTTTTGCGTCTCCGCAGAAAAAGACGGAGAAGGCTCGGGGATCAGTAACAAATGGTAGACACTTTTTTGAAGTTGTGGTAATCTATCCTTGACAGGAATGAATTGTCACGTAATTGTCCGCTGAAGGCCGGAGCATTACGATATTAATGGAAGAGAGAGGATGATAATAATGGATTATGGACAAATGAATCAGGTTTACCAGGCCGAAGGATACGGCCAGGAGACATTGGGAAGATATGTGGCAAAAACTTATCTGTGGATGTTTGCAGGCCTTATGCTTACGTTTGCAATCGCTGTAACGGGGTATCTGACCGGGGCCATTCTGTTTGTTTTTGCCATACCTTATGGACTGATAGTAATATCGGGACTGGAACTGCTCACCGTATTCTGGATGTCTGCCAGAGTCAATAAGATGTCCGTCGGTGCGGCAAGGGGAATGTTCCTGTTCTATGCGGCGTTAAACGGCATTGTTTTTTCAGCGTACTTTCTGGTATTCGGAGTCGTTCAGCTGCTTCTCGTATTTGTGGCAACGTCACTTTTCTTCGGAATTATGGCAGGGGTCAGCCTTATTTTTAAAATTGACATCAGCGGCATCAGGCCAATTTTGGTAGGAGGGCTGATTTTCCTGATTATTTTTGGAATTTTATCCATGTTTCTGAATCTCGGAGCCATGGAAACCGTAATGTGTTATGTGGGAATTGCCGTTTTCCTTGGATTTACCGCCTATGACACAGGAAAGATAAGACAGAATTATGTACAGTTTGCAGGAAATCAGGAGGTTTTAGAGAAAGCATCTATTTTCTCGGCCCTGTCCCTGTATCTTGACTTTATCAATCTGTTCCTTTACATTTTACGGTTATTAAACAGAAGCAGAAATTAATCGGGCTGACTTAACAGCCGACCCGGCCGGTGTGCTCCGGGACGACAGAAGGAAAAGAATCCGACTGTTATCCCGCGGCGTACCGGCTTTTTTAATTCAATTATGTGTCATATCTTACAAGAATTTTTTTCTTTCAGTGATAGAAAATAGCGTAACCGTTCATACTGTCTGAACGGTTACGAAATAGCGGTACTGCAAGGAAGGTGATACATGAGGAGGGAGAACCATGATTCAGGAGCAGCGTCATATTTACTATGATCAAGACTTGAAAATAGAAGCATATAATTTAAGCGGAATAGTCCAGAAATTTCCGAACCATTTCCATGAATATTACGTGGTTGGGTTTGTGTAGGGAGGAAAGCGCCACCTCTGGTGCAGGGGTCCCTCTGCTCCGCTAGAGACGTATTCTTACTGATACCGGCGCAGTTCTTCATAAACCTTCAAATAAATATCTGAAAAGACACTTCCCCTGTTCCAGATAAACGTAAAATCATGATCCAGTTCAAAATCTTTCAGAGGCATCCTGCACAGGGTCCCGTTTTGGATTCCCTGCAGGGCAGCCGCCTCATAGAGAAAAGAGATGCCGAGATTTTTTTCAAGAAGCTCCAGAATGACATGCATGCTGCCAATCTCCGTGATATGGGTGAAATCGGAGAGGCGGATATTTTTCATGTCCAGATGTTTCTCAAGGATATCCCGGGTTCCGGAACCAGGCTCCCGAAGCAGCAGATGTTCATTGAACAGATCCCGGATCCGGCAGGGTTCATTCGGGAGGTTGTGGCGCGTAGAGCAGACCGGAATGAACGGCTCGGTGCGGTAAATGTGGGAGTCAAATTCAGACGTATCGTAATTGCCTTCCACCAGGGCAAAATGGATATCGCCTGTGCGGAGACGTTTTAATAAATCATCCGTATTGGAGATGATCAGACTGAGGCTGTCGCCGGGATGGCGGCTCAGATAAGAGGCCAGCGGTTCAGAGATTACCGCCTCCCCGATCGTCATAGTGGTGCCGAAGCGGAGGGCAAGGCCCGAGGGCGAGAGCCTGGAAATCTGTTCTTTCATAAACTGCTCATCGCTTTTTATCGCCGACGCAGTCCTCAGCAGAATTTTACCGGCAGGGGAGAGAAGAAGCTTCTTTCCGTCGTGCTGGAACAGCTTTATGTGGTACAGCTTTTCCAGATAGTGTATATGCTGCGTAACTGCCGGCTGGGTAATATGAAGCGCCTCGGCGGCCTTGGTATAATTCATATATTCGCATACGGTTAAAAAGGTACTAACCCTGAAATCCAGCATAATCAATTTCCTCCTGTGTCCTGTGCTGTTCAGTATGTATAAGCTGTTCACTGTCTGTGAATAGCTTATATAAATGTATTGATATATCATAACACATTTTTATTGAAGTATAAATATATATAATTTTACATTATCGATGGGGCGAGTTACCATATATTTCATGAATTAGGAAGTACCTCCGGCGGCAGCACAGCGAGCCGGGATACATATAAACCTATTTTCAATGAAAAGATGAAAAACAGGAGGAAATGAAATGGAATTCGCAGAAAAAAATGGAAAGGGGTTGCTTCTTTGTCTGGGCGTGGCAATTCCGGCATGGTTCGCAGGAAAGATATTTCCGGTTGCGGGAGGAGCCGTGATTGCTATTATGGCGGGAATGATAATTACCATGTTTATAAAGGATAAATCGCCTTTTATGGGCGGCATCCATTTTACTTCTAAAAAAATATTGCAGTGGGCCGTAATTCTATTGGGCTTTGGTCTGAATCTCCACGTAATACTCAAAACAGGAAGAGAGTCACTTCCGATTATCGTGTCCACAATCACGATTTCACTGGTGATTGCCTATGTTTTACATAAGACAATGCATATCCCTTCCAATATCTCAACCCTGATTGGAGTCGGTTCCTCCATCTGCGGAGGTTCGGCTATCGCCGCCACGGCTCCGGTAATTGAGGCGGATGATGAGGAGGTTGCACAGGCCATATCCGTTATTTTCTTTTTCAACGTTCTGGCAGCCATCTTTTTCCCTATGTTCGGTAATTTTCTCGGGTTTGATACGACTACGGGAAATGCTTTTGGAATCTTTGCCGGGACGGCAGTCAATGATACTTCCTCGGTGACGGCGACGGCGGCCACTTGGGACAGCATGTGGAATCTGGGCTCTGCAACACTTGATAAGGCTGTGACGGTAAAGCTGACCAGGACACTGGCCATTATTCCGATTACGCTCTTCCTTGCTTTTCTTAGAACCGAAAAAGAGGAAAAGGAAGATAAGGCCGAAGGGAAAAAAGTAAGCCTGAAACAAATATTCCCGTTCTTTATTCTCTATTTTATTGCCGCATCCATTATCACCACGGCGGCAGTCCAGGCAGGCGTGCCGGTTGCGTTTTTTAATCCGGTAAAAGAGCTGAGCAAGTTCTTTATTGTTCTTGCGATGGCTGCGATTGGTCTGAATACCAATATTGCCGAACTGATAAGAACGGGAGGAAAACCGATTATCATGGGCTTTAGCTGCTGGGTCGGAATCACGGGAGTCAGCCTGCTGATGCAGAGGGTAATGGGAATCTGGTAGTAAAGCTTTGCAAATCCTTCTAAATGATATACAATGAAGGCATAGAGCCTGTCTGCCGGAGCGAAGAACGGATAGGGCGGACGAAAAAGCGAGAGGAGATACCGATACCATGACAATTGCGGAAGTAAGTAAAAATTATGAGATATCAGCAGATACGCTGCGCTATTATGAGCGCATCGGTCTGCTCCCTCCTGTGCCCCGTACGAAAAGCGGAATCAGGGATTATGATGAGGATTCTCTGAAATGGATTCAGCTGATGAAGTGCATGAGGAAGGCCGGGGTACAGATAGAGGCACTTGTCGAATATGTAGCCTTGTTTGAACAGGGGAAAGAGACGGTAAATGCCCGTAAGAATATCCTGGTTGAGCAGAGAGCCCAGCTTATGGAAAGAATGAAGGAGCTTCAGGAGTCGCTGGATCTGCTGGACAGCAAGATTGAGCATTATGAACATGTGCTTGTCCCGGCTCAGGAAAGTCTGAGAAGGCCGGAAGATATGGAGACAAAGAAAGGCGCCTGAACGGGTCCGGCTGAAGACTGCCTGTAAATGTCTGGATATTTTGTAAGAAAAGTGTCAGAAAAATTCACAAATAATATATTGACTTCACCCTGACGGTGTTTGGTATAATATACAATGAACTAGATTATACCAAACACCGGTTTTTTAATTCACAGGACATATGTCCTGTGAATTAAAAAATGTTCCGAGAGGAGCGCAGCGGCGGCAGGGAATTATGCCGCCGTAGCGGCCCGACTGCCGGGAAAAAAGAAAAACTGTAAAAAGTTAATTTACTTCGGAAAGGAATGTACTGGATTTATGAAATATGGAAAACGTTTGACTGCCTGTACTCTGGCAGGGCTGCTGGGGATATCTGTATTTTCACAGCCGCTCACCGTATATGCGAAAGAATGGAGCAGGGTGGGCAATGTATATCAGATGGCGGACGGAACCCCTATTCACGGTGTTCTGGCAAGGGGAATCGATCTTTCTTACTGGAACCAGAATGTGGATTGGAACCAGGTGGCGGCTGACGATGTGAAGTTTGCCATGCTGGCAACAAGATTCAGAGGGGCTGAGGATCCCTTCTTCAGTATCAATGCCCGTGGGGCAAGCAGCGTCGGAATCGACATTGGCGCCTATATTTATTCCTATGCGACATCCGTTGAGATGGCTGAACAGGAGGCGGATTTTATTCTCAATGTGATTAAGGACTATCCGATTTCCTATCCGGTTGTGTTTGACGCGGAGGATGCCAATACACTCGGCACTTTGTCACCTTCCGAGGTCAGTGCGGTGATTAATGCCTTCTGCCGCAAGATTGAGGCGGCGGGATACCACCCGATGGTTTATGCCAATGAGCATTGGATCAAGAATAAAATCGATATGTCGGCGCTGAATTATGACATGTGGGTGGCAAGATACGGCGTCATGTATACATATGACAGTCCGGCCATGTGGCAGGCCACCAACACAGGCTCCATTAACGGAATTAACAGCAACGTGGACATAAATTTCCTGTATAAAGACTTTTCCAGTGTTATTCCGGCAAATACATGGAGAACGATCGGAGGCAGCACTTATTATTATCAGAATTATACAATGCAGAAATCGACCTGGATCAATGATGGCCAGGGTCAGTATTATATGAGCGCCGACGGTACACCGGCCAAAGGCTGGATGACGTTCCCGGAGGGACGCTATTACCTGGATGCCTCCACCGGAAAGATGGCGACAGACTGGCAGCAGCTTGACGGAGCCTGGTATTTCTTCGACCCGTCGGGCACGATGGCTACAGGCTGGAGGGATGTGAACGGCGCCAGATATTATATGGACGGAGAGGGAAGAATGCAGACCGGCTGGCAGGATATCGACGGAGCACGCTATTACCTGGATAGTTCAGGCCGGATGACCACCGGCTGGCAGAATCCGGACGGAGCCAGTTATTATCTGGGCACGGATGGAAAGATGCAGACTGGCTGGGCACAGGTAAACGGAGCCTGGTATTATCTGAACAATGAAGGAAAGATGCAGACCGGATGGCAGGAGATAGAAGGAAGACGCTACTTCCTTGACGCCTCGGGCGTTATGAAGACCGGCTGGCAGGATATTGACGGAGCCAAGTATTATTTCAGTGCGTCAGGAGCTATGAAGACCGGCTGGCAGAATCCGGACGGAGCCTGGTATTATCTGAACGGCGAAGGAAAGATGCAGACCGGCTGGCAGAATGTAGAAGGCAGGCACTACTACATGGATTCTGCAGGCATTATGCAGACCGGCTGGAAGGATATTAACGGAAGCTGGTATTATCTGGACAGCAGCGGTGCTATGCAGACCGGCTGGCAGGATATAGGCGGAGCCAGGTATTATTTAAACGACAGCGGAGTTATGCTGACAGACTGGCAGGATATAAGCGGGGCCAGGTATTATTTTAACAGCAGCGGTGCAATGATATCCGGCTGGCAGGATATAGGCGGAGCCAGATATTACTTTGACACGGCAAATGGCGCTCTGGCGGTAAATACGGTCCTGGAACTTGGCGGAGTTAAGTATCAGGCCGGAGCAGACGGCATTTGCACACAGATAACGGCAGAGACGGCAGACGCAGCGCAGCAGACAGAGCAGGCTCAGCAGACGCCGTCACAGCAGGGCCCCGGACATTGATTTATTACATCTGATTGCAAATAGCGGCAAAAAGCCGGAAAGCAGCTGATATCAGGGCTGCTTTCCGGTTGGCGGATGTTTCACGGCTTTCCTCAACGTCCAGAACAAAAGTTTCATTCAGCTTTTTCTGGATTTCCACAAAGATGCGCAGCTGTTCGTCGCTGAAAGCTTCCAGATTCTTATAGGTGCGTTTGTAACAGCGCTGTTCGAACTGATTATGGCCTTCGTAGATAACCCATCCCTCCGGAGTGAGAGTCAGGTTGTATTCCCGGTTATTATCGGCATTTCTCGTCTGTTCAATCCATCCCTTCTGGCGGAGCTTGCGCAGAATCTGGGAACAGGCGCTGGGAGTTTTCCTGAGTATTGCGGACGCAGTAGTTTGTCAAACTTGCTGTGGATATTTTTTCCAACTGTTCAAATGCGCAGGATTGGAATGGGCCATCGTTATATAATAGAAGAAAGTGCTATGTAGCCGGAGAAGTACTCACCGCAGCAGACAGGATTTGCCTGCCGTTTTGCCAGGGTGGGTATTCCTCCGGTTTTCATACTGTCTTACCTGTTACTAATCTTTATTGTATAAACTTCTTGTCAAATTCCGGATTAAAATAATAGTAGTTCTTTGAATCCATCGTGTCCTTTAAGTTCTCCAGCGCTTCACCGAACCGCTGGAAGTGGACCAGTTCCCTGGCACGCAGAAACTGAAGCGGAGCGCGCACATCGGGATCTGTAATAATGCGCAGAAGATTGTCATAGGTGGTTCTGGCTTTTTGCTCGGCCGCAAGATCTTCCGTCAGATCAGTGATGGCATCACCCTTACTCTGAAATTCGCATGCATTAAACGGAATGCCTGCCGCGGCCGTGGGCCAGAGGGCGCTGGTATGGTCCACATAATAGGCATCAAAACCGGCTGTTCTGGCATCATCGATGGTCATATTCTTTGTAAGCTGGTAAATCATGGCACAAATCATCTCCATGTGGGCCAGCTCCTCCGTACCGATATCCGTCAGCAGACCGGCCACTTTTTTACAGGGCATGGAATAACGCTGGGATAAATACCGCATGGAAGCAGCCAATTCTCCGTCCGGGCCGCCGAACTGGCTGATAATTAATGAAGCTGTCTTAGGACAGCAGGTTTTGATATTAACCGGAAACTGAAGCCGTTTTTCATAGTTCCACATTAAAGGGCGCCTCCTTCCCATGGAGCGGGTCCGTCCAGCCATGTGAAATGGTCGGAAAGTCCGCCGTTTTTACTAATACAGTCTAAGGTGAGCGGTTCAAAATTAGCTGCGAAATCTCTTAAAAGCTGTTCACGCTTCGGCGCCATCTGATTAAAATAGGAGATGGCATCCGCACAATCCGGATGGGTATCCAGATAAAGAGTTACATCATTCAGTGCGAAGCTTACCTCATCAATTTCTTTTAAAAGTGTGATTCTGTCCGTCATTTCTGTTCACCTCCTACATAAAAAGGAAAGTCCAGATTTTCAAAAATAGTACCTCGTTTCAGCGCAAGAGAGAGTTCGCGGGGCTGCATCCAGGGCTGCTTTGGAACGGAAGCGATTGCAAGAATTTGTTTACAGGTACATTCTTTTGCCAAATTGTCGTTAGCCGGGCTCATAATTAATCCTCCTTTCATTCATGCTTTTTCATTCTATCCCTATTTCATGATTCCCATTGATGCATTTCAATGAAATTCATTAATAGTATTGGACAATCTGCGCAATAATAAATTACAAAAAAATTGTTAAAACAGGGAGAATATAAAGCCGCATTATCCGGAACGGCCGGTAAAACAAACCGGACTGCGCTCTGCGGCCGCTGTTTTTAAAGAAATATTTAAAATTCGGTGAAAAAAAGTTGTTATAAAATAAAAAACGTGTATAAAAACTCTCTGAAAGAACTTGCAATTTGACAAAACCCATTATACAATGGCACTAGGCAAAAGTTGGACTTACTAAAAAGTGAACTTTTTTGGGGTCACGGTAGGTAGTATCCGTTGTCGAAATAATTCAAATGGAGGACAGCAAAATGAGTAATTCTGCACAAACATTGTCAGGTAAGAGAATTGAATCCCTGCTTGATGATAACAGTTTTGTTGAAGTAGGTTCTTACGTTACAGCAAGGAACACGGATTTCAACATGACGGCACAGGAGACTGCGGCTGATGGTGTAATTACCGGATACGGTACCATCGAAGGCAATCTTGTGTATGTGTACAGCCAGGATGCGTCTGTTATGGGCGGATCGATCGGCGAAATGCACGCTAAAAAAATTTCCGGCATTTATAAAATGGCGATGAAGATGGGAGCTCCGGTTATCGGACTCTTAGATTGTTCCGGTCTTCGTCTTCAGGAGGCGACAGACGCGCTTGACGGTTTTGGCCAGATGTATCTGGAGCAGACTCTGGCATCCGGCGTGATCCCGCAGATTTGTGCGGTATTTGGAAATTGCGGCGGCGGTATGGCGGTATCTTCTGCTATTGCAGATTTTGTATTTATGGCAGAGGACGGCAAGTTATTTGTGAATTCTCCCAATGCCCTGGCTGGAAATGACGTGACCAAGTGCGATACGGCATCTGCAAAATTCCAAAGTGAGGAGGCAGGCCTTGTTGATATGGTTGGCAGTGAAGATGAGATTCTTGGACAGATCAGAACTCTTGTATCAATTCTTCCGGCTAATAACGAGGATGATATGTCTTATGACGAATGCGAGGACGATTTAAACAGGGTTTGTGCAGATCTGGCCGGCTGGACCGGAGATACTGCCAAAGCGCTGGCAGAGATTTCTGACGATTATTTCTTCATGGAAGTAAAGAAAGAATATGATCCTTCTATGGTAACCGGATTTATCCGACTGAACGGAACAACGGTTGGATGTGTGGCAAACCGTACCGAAATTTATAATGAAGAAAACGAAAAAACAGAAGAGTTTGATGCGGCTTTATCAGCAAGAGGCTGTGAAAAAGCGGCGGAATTTGTTAATTTCTGCAATGCATTTAATATTCCGTTACTGACTCTCGTTAACGTAAAAGGATACAAACAGTGCACATGTACTGAGAAGAAAATCGCCAAAGCGGCAGGCCGTCTGACCTATGCTTTCGCCAATGCAGATGTGGCAAAAGTTACGGTAGTGATCGGAGAAGCGTTCGGAAGTGCATACATTACTATGAACAGCAAATCCATCGGTGCGGATATTGTATACGCATGGCCTCAGGCAAAGATCGGTATGATGGATGCACAGAGTGCGGTCAAGATTATGTACTCAGAGGAGATTGAAAAATCGGAGAATGCAGCGGCTCTTATCAGTGAGAAAGCGGCTGAATATGAAAAACTTCAAAGCTCTGCCCAGGCAGCGGCAAGAAGAGGATATGTGGATGATATTATCGAAGCAGGCGAGACAAGAAAACGCGTAATCGCCGCATTTGAGATGTTATTCACAAAGAGAGAGGATCGTCCGTCTAAAAAGCATGGAACGGTCTGATTATGATGAGGTGACGCATATATGAAACAGAATATTAAAAAAGTATTGCTTGTGTTATGTATGGCAGTCTGCTTCTTTGCCCTTACCGCCTGCTCCGGCAGCAAGAAGGAATCAGAGCCGGTTCCGGAGACAATTGTCTCTACGATGAAGACGGGAGCCGAGAATTATCTGAAGGAGTTTGACAGCTATGACGATGAAACGCTGGCAACGACATTAAAGAGGGTACAGAAACAGAAGAACACTGTCATGGAAAGTGCCATTACTTCCTGGCAGAGCTCTAAAGCAGATTTAGGAAGACTGGTATCCGTTCTTTCTGAGGATGTTGAGCGTGTGGATGAGGAAACTTATAAAATAACGGTAAGGGCAAGCTATGAGCAGAGAGAACTCGATTTTGTCCTTACGGCGGAAGAGGTAGTGAGCGATAATTACGGCGGCACTTCCCTTGCGGCAACCGAGATGGTCTTCACTCCAATCTTTACTACAGGCGAGAAGCTTGAAAGAGCGGCAATGAATACACTGATGGGTATGGGAACCGTATTCCTGGTACTCATTTTCATCAGCTTCATTATAGCCAGCCTGAAGAATGTAAATACGCTGGAAGCGAATTTCAAGGCAAAACAGGAGGCTAAGAAGGCGGCGGCAGTTCCCGCACCGGCAGCTCCGGCGGCAGTTCCGGCCCCGGCACCAGCGCCCGCACCGGCAGCTTCAGCAGTTCCGGTTCCGGAGCCTGTTGTTTATGAAGAGGAGAATCTGGCGGATGATATGGAGCTTGTTGCAGTAATTACGGCAGCTATTTCTGCAGCAGCGGCAGTTCCGGCAGAAGGACTGGTAGTTCGTTCAATCAGACGCAAGTCTGGCTCAAAATGGAAAAATGCTTAATTGAATCAGGAGGAAAATCAGATGAAAAACTATACAATTACAGTTAATGGTAATGTTTATGAAGTAACAGTGGAAGAGGGCTTCACAGGGGCTGCTAAGGCAGCACCGGCACCGGCTCCAAAGGCAGCACCGGCACCGGCTCCAAAGGCAGCACCGGCACCGGCTCCAAAGGCAG
>OBXO01000125.1_pt1 | contig 89758 bp, 70 predicted proteins | sample 1501431 | NCBI WGS metagenome assembly OBXO01 (sample SAMEA2580163, study PRJEB22360) | human gut metagenome | biome: human gut; feature: human-associated habitat; material: faeces | place: Denmark | collected 2008/2010
CTGCTTTGTATGTTACTTTGATAGTAGATCCGCTTACTTTAACGTTTGTGATAACCGGAGCATCTGGTGTGATTGCTGTTACAGAGAATGGATAAGCATTGGACCATTCACCAAATACTTTCTTACCGTTCTCATCACGTGTCCAAGCGTGGCAGTATGCATAGTACATACCCTGATCTACATATTTGAATGTAGTAGAAGTCTGTACCTGATTCTTACTGATAGATGTATAATCTTTGTTTGTGATGCAATCACGGTCTGTAGAAATTACATAATCATAACCTGCAGCGCCGTCAGCTTCACCAGAAAGGATAACAGTTGCTTTGTTACCAACAACTTTAACATTGCTGATTACTGGAGCACCAACATTTTCAGATTTCTTTACAGATACTTTCTGGCTTCCTGTATAGCTCTTGCTATCAGCTTTAGCTGTTACAGTAGCAGTTCCATCACCATTGTCTTTTACATCGTATTCTGTTGCTGGAACGATTACGCTACCATTAAGTACAGTAGTTGTTAATTTACCGTTTGTTTCGGAAATTTCAACTGTTGTATTAGCAATGTCTTTTTTAACAATCTTCCATGTTATATCAATAGTATATGTGTTTGTAGTGTCATTTACAACTGGATTGCTGAATACTCCAGTCCATTCACCTGTACCATTGCTCAGTTTATATCCATTTTTAAGCTTTAATGTAGCTTTTAATACTTTATTTGAAGCTGTAACATCTACATTGTTAGAAAGTCCTGTGAATTCATAATCAGTTCCTTCTACTAATGTTTTATCGCCAACCTTAATTATTACATTTGGTGTAACAGCTACACCACCAGCATATTCTGTGTCTGATACAGTAATATTTTTGCGACCTACAGTAACTCCTTCAATTGCGAAGTCCTGAGCTTTTGTATAAGTTACATCGCTTCCTTCAAATTTTGTAGAACCAGCATAGTTTCCAATACCTGTAACATAAACATATGCTTTTGGTCCGGTAATATTATTGAAATACTTGATTTCATAATCTTTACCTTCAACAAGATTCATAGTTCTATATTTAGCTACGCTTGGAACAAATTTAATGTCTTTAAATGTTTTTTCTGTTCCGTCATATCCAAATACATAATTTGTTTTGGTAAAGTCAATCTTATCACCGTTTTCATCAAATGCGTAGAATGTACCATTTAAATAGCTGGTAGTAAGTGCTCTAGGAAGAATCTTAAATCCAACTTCTTTAGTTTCACCAACAAAGTTAGTATTTGTTTTTACTGGTGCTAATGTTACTGTTGCATCACCAACATTTACATTTACTTTAGAAGTTGTTGGGTATGTAATTGCAAAATCAGAAGCGCTCAGTTCAACATCATTTAATGTGATTTTAAAATTAGAAGTTGTTGGCTTAATCTGACTTCCTGTATAGGTAAATGCTTCTTTTTCTGCGTCAGTAGTAGCTTTTGCTTCAACTTTAACATCACTCAGATTTGCTTTGTTAATTGTAAATTTAGCTGTCTGAGTTCCAGAATAATCACCTTTTCCTACAACAGTTACTGTAGCTTCACCAGCATTTTTGTTGTTAGAGCAGGACTGGATTTCATAATCAATACCAGATGCCAGTTCTACACCATCAACTGTTAATTTTACAGTCGGTGTAATTGCTTTTCCAGTATAAGTATAAGATCCTACAACTTCAAGTTTTGCATTAGTATCAGCGATATCTTTGTTAGTTACAGTTGTTGTTTTGGAAGCAGTAACTTCAGTTGTACCAGTTGTATAGTTTTTGTTTTTAATATCTGTTTCTACTAATTTTGTAGTAATTGTTGCACCTACTGAAACAGGAGTTGTGCTTGAAGTATATGTTAATTTATATGCATCTGCCGGAACATCTTTTTTCTTTCCTGTAGCGCCTGCTTTAACAGTAACTTTTCCATCCATGTAGTCAGATGCGGTCTGAAGACTTCCATTGTACTGAACTTTTTCAGGAACAGTAATATCTGCAGCTTCGATTACTGCGGCATTAATTGCAAATGTACCAATTTTAACACGGCCACTATAGTTTCCAGTACCTACAATGTAAACTTCTACGTCTTTTTTGGAAACAGCCTTAGCATTTGTGTTATCATTTACATACTCTACTTTGTAATCACTTGTAGATAAGTTAACATTTGTAGTTCCACTAACAAATTTAACATCTTTAATATCTTTAGTGATTGCCTCACCAGTGTATGTTTCAGCTCCTAAATCTTCAGCAGAATTTGCTTGTTTATCTTTAGTTGTGCCAAGTGTATATCTTAATCCATCTACTGTAAGTTTATTTAATGTTACAGAAAGATTTACGGTTGTGTTTCCGATAACGTTTGTATTATCACCATTTACAGAAACAGATAAAGTTGTCGCACCACTTGCTAAAGTTGCTGGAGCAACAGTAATAGCAGAAGAAATATAAGATGTTACCTCTGTGTCGCCAATGTAGAAATGAATTGCATTCTTTACAGCTGTTGCATTAGATGCATCATCTTTTCCAATACTGTCAGTAACAATTTTGAAATCTGACATCTGATTAGCAACAACTTTAACTTTATCTGTTGTAACTTTTATTACATTACCTGTATAATTGCGATTTGTTTTTTCATCTTTATCTAAGGAGTCTGTAGCAATGCTCAATGTGCTTTCAGTGCCAACAGCAGTTAATCCACTTCCAGTAACTGTATATACAGATGTTGGAAGAGTTTCTCCTGTTACAGTGTCTTTAACTGTTACATAATCAGAAGAGATTTTAGATCTTTCTGCATAAGAAACAGTATTTTTCTTTAATGTTAATTCTAATTTGTCTGGATTCAGAGTACGTTTGTTAATTATAAAAGGTGCTTTAATCTGTCCTGTATATCCTGCTTTGTCTACAGTAGCAACAACCTGAAGTGTTTTTCCAGCAGGTGTAGCATTTACAAGATCGTCTCCCTCATATGTATACTTAAAGTCATTATATGAAAGACCTGAAATACCAGCAATTGTAAATCCAGCAATCTGAGTATCACTAAATGCCACCTGTTTACCAGTATAAGCTACAGTTGCGCCACCAAGATTTAATGTCGCAGATGAAACATCTACACTCTTAATTTCAATGCCTTCAATTGTAGTTTTAAATCCAGCATTAGCACCCGTTCCTGTAATCTCTACAGATACAATATGACCAGCATCAGTAGATACAAAAGTAGCTGATGTTAATTTACTATTTAAATCAGCAACATTTGTAGCACTTCCAGTATAAGTTCCTGAATGACCAACAACTTCTTTGCCATCAATACGAACTTTATAATCAAAGTTTGCAACATCAGTGCTACCATCTTTAAGATCACCAGATACAGCCAAAGCGCCTGTCCAATTTGCTAATGTTAATTTAGGTGCAGTTGCAGTTGCAACATCTGTCACGTCAGTAGTATTTTCTACAACCGGAGCTTCTGTAGCATCATCAGAAAATGTTTCAGCAGCCGGAGCTTCAGTCTCAACGGCAGCATCAGTACCATCGCTGAACTCAGCAGCCCATACCGGCACATTAGAAGTAGCAAGCATTGCAACAACAAGTGACATACTTAATGTCTTTTTTGCCATGCCCTTCTTTGTGTTTTTAATCTTTGTCATGATTATAGTTCCCCTTTCCTTAATATAACTATTTCTTTTTTGGGTAAAGATTCCTAGACATAATCTGTCTGTTATGGTTAATAATAGTGCTTTCACCACTTTTTGTCAAGGGTAATGCTCAAGAATTTTACGATTTTTTTAAATTTCATACACTTCAAAAGCATTTATTTTCCTTGATTTTTCAGGTTTAAAATCTATAACTTGTTACAAATGTGGTGAGTTTTTCTTGTTTATCACAAGATGATGTAGTATTCTCTTTTTTACCGATTCTAACAGTTAATCCTGATCTGTTCTGGAAGCTGGCTTACAATCTTTCTTTCTCCGAATAATTTATGATAGAATTCATATCCTGAATTAGAGTCTTCTGTTATTACCAGATCTGGTTGGATATCCTCTTTTGCCTGCAAATTATATAACTGATAAGTTTCATTATATATTCTTTTGGCGTTTTGATATTTCTGACTGTCTCGCTCTTGTCTCATGCCGTAAATTTCTTCGATACTATATGGTAAATGTTCCAGACTATCCCTTGTGACCAAAACGAAATAATTGTCACTGCCTTTTACCATTCTGGTAAATTCTTTACTGCGCAAAAATGGTGCTCCTTCATCAATAAATATAATGCATTGCTGCAGGGTGGCAAGCCTTTCTTTCCATGAAGCGTTTTCCATTACTACACATCGTTTTTCACATATTTGGGTAATTCCTGATGATATGCCATTGTTCTCATAATCAGAAATCATTCTAAGAAGTTCTGTTTTTCCTGTTGCAGAATCTCCCTGAATGACTGTGATATTTCTCTTTACTGTAAGATGATAATGAACTCGTTTGTTGTATATTTCAATATCATACTTTCCTGTCATGTTTTATTATCCCCTCAATAATCGGTTTACAATGATTTCGTCATCCAGTTCCAGCATGGAATGAACCGTTTTTCCTGTGTTTACAATATAGATATCAAATGACTGTTTTCCAAAGTCCATGATATAGCCCAGGCGAATTGTGATGTCTTTTTGTTCTGCCAGTTTTAAAATCCATTGTGCACAGTTGTTTCCGCAGGCAGATGCGTTAAATATATGATCTGGATCATTTTGCATCAATATCAGAGTTTTTACTCCTCCTGAGAGGCGTTCCGGTGGAATCGGGCCGAGAAATGGGCTGTCAATCATACATGGACCTTTTACCTCTGATCCATCTATATCTTTGATCATTTTTCTGGAAGTTTCTGATGTGATCCACTCATCTTCATATGTGTTATTGAAAAACACATCAGGATTAAAAATATAATTGTCTCCCGGATTGTCCCCAAAAAATATTTTCAGCATCTTGTATTCCTCCATTCTGTCAAAACTGATTATCTTTTCTTATTTTATCAAAAATATCTTCCTGTTTCCAGCATCACAAAAACAGCAGAGAACTTTTTTATCATTCTCTGCTGTTTCTCTACCATTTGCTTTAAGGTGTTAAAGCAAACATATTATTTCTTTCTGACAATAACCTTATCCAGATGCCAGATATCATCTACATATTCCTGGATGGTTCTGTCGGATGTGAATTTACCGCTGCATGCTGTGTTGAGGAGCGCTTTCTTAGCCCAGCCTTTTTCGTCTCTGTATGCTGCTTCTACGCGTTTCTGTGCGTCTGCATAGGAACGGAAGTCTGCGAGGATGAAGTAGCGGTCTGCTCTGTCTGTGTTCTTTGTGTTGAGAAGTGAATCGTACAGGTCACGGAAGAGTTCTGTATCATTGGAGAAGGTTCCGTTGATGAGCTGCATCAGTACCTGACGGATTTCTTCGTCTGTGTTGTAGATCACGTTTGGATCGTATCCGCCGTTGTTTTCGTAGTTGATTACTTCGTCGGAGCTTAAACCGAAGATGAATGCGTTTTCTGCGCCAACTTCTTCTACGATCTCTACGTTAGCACCGTCCATTGTTCCAAGTGTAGGAGCACCGTTGAGCATGAACTTCATGTTACCTGTACCGGATGCTTCTTTACTTGCTGTGGAAATCTGCTCGGAAACGTCTGCTGCTGCGAAGATCCACTCAGCGTTGGATACTCTGTAGTTTTCGATGAATACAACTTTGATCTTGCCGTTGATGGAAGTGTCGTTGTTTACTACATCTGCTACTGAGTTGATGAGTTTGATAATCTTCTTGGCTGTTGCGTAACCTGCGGATGCTTTTGCACCGAAGATGAATGTTCTTGGATAGAATTCCATTTCCGGATGCATCTTGATCTGGTTGTACAGATAGATAACATGCAGGATGTTCAGGAGCTGACGTTTGTACTCGTGAAGTCTCTTAACCTGTACATCGAAGATGGAGTGCGGGTCTACTTCTACGCCATTGTGCTCAAGGATGTATTTAGCCAGACGCTCTTTGTTCTTGAACTTAATGTTCATGAATTCCTGGAGTGCTTTCTCATCATCAGCATAAACTGCCAGTTTCTTTAACTGTGGAAGGTCTGTAACCCAGTCCGGTCCGATATGCTCTGTGATCCAGTCTGCAAGGAGTGGATTTGCGTGGAGCAGGAAACGTCTCTGAGTGATACCGTTTGTCTTGTTGTTGAATTTCTCAGGCATCATTTCATAGAAGTCTTTTAATTCCTGATTCTTCAGGATCTCTGTATGAAGGCGTGCAACACCGTTTACAGAGTAGCCTGCTGCGATTGCAAGGTGAGCCATCTTAACCTGTCCGTCATAGATGATTGCCATCTTTTTGATCTTCTCATAATTTCCCGGATATTTTGCCTGGATCTCAAGGATGAAACGACGGTTGATCTCTTCGATAATCTGGTATACACGCGGAAGCAGTCTGGAGAAGAGCTCGATCGGCCATTTCTCAAGTGCCTCGGACATGATTGTATGGTTTGTGTAAGCAACAGATTTTCTTGTTACTTCCCATGCTTCATCCCATCCAAGCCCTTCTTCATCCATGAGGATACGCATTAACTCTGCTACTGCTACAGTCGGATGTGTATCGTTCATCTGGAATGTTACTTTTTCATATAATTTATGGATATCGTCATGTTTCTTTTTGTATTTGGCAATTGCTGCCTGGAGGCTTGCAGATACAAAGAAGTACTGCTGTTTCAGTCTCAGCTCTTTACCTGCATAATGATTGTCATTCGGGTAAAGAACTTCTACGATATTGCGGGCAAGGTTCTCCTGCTCTACTGCTTTCTTGTAATCACCCTTGTCAAAGGAATCAAGCTCGAAGTCTACGATCGGCTCTGCATCCCAGATACGAAGTGTGTTTACTACATCATTGTCATATCCTGTAATCGGCATATCATAAGGAATGGCTTTTACTGCCTGATATCCTTCATGGATAAATTTGTTTCCGCCCTTTTCAGGATCGTACTCTACTCTTACATATCCACCGAAGTGTACTTCTTTGGCATATTCCGGACGACGCAGTTCAAATGGGTAGCCGTTCTTTAACCAGTTATCCGGTACCTCGATCTGATAACCGTTCTGGATTTTCTGTTTGAACATTCCGTAGTGGTAACGGATTCCGCAGCCATATGCTGCGTAATTTAAAGTTGCGAGAGAATCAAGGAAGCATGCAGCCAGTCTTCCCAGACCACCGTTTCCAAGTGCCGGATCCGGTTCCTGATCTTCGATACAGTTAAGGTCAAATCCCAGCTCTTCGAGAGCTTCTTTTACTTCACCGTAAGCGCAAAGGTTGATCAGGTTGTTTCCGAGAGCACGTCCCATCAGGAATTCCATGGACATATAGTATACGATCTTCGGATCCTGTTCGTCATAAGCTTTCTGTGTTGCAAGCCAGTTATCAATGATAACGTCTTTTACAGAGTAGCTTACTGCCTGGAAAATCTGCTCCTGTGTAGCTTCTTCAATTGTTTTTCGATAGAGGAATTTTACGTTGTCTTTTACGCTTTTCTTGAATGCCTCTTTCTTGAACATTTCGTTTGTCATTTCATACCTCCCGTAATGGTTTCACTGTTCACTTTATTCTCAGCAATACACCTTGCGGATATTGCCGGTGAACCTCTTCATTCCGTCAACTCTTCTGTTTTCTCATATCAGAGAAATTGGGGGCAAAGAATCTCTGCCTCCAATTTCCTCTCTGAAATCAGACTGTCAAGGATAATGATACTCTTTTTTCGACAGTCTGTCATGTGTATAATTGCCGAATTTTATAACAATTTTTTTTCGTGCATTGCGAAAGTAGTATATTTCCTGTGAAATACCTGTAACTCATCAGTTTCTTGTCAGTAATTGACCGAATGTTGTCTATTACAGTTTCTTAACACCCATAGTTACTGCTTCTTTGTTGATGTTCCACTCTTTCACATAACCATCGGTCTCGCCAAGTACCATTTCGTCCGCAAGTACTTCTGACTTGATCTCATCTTCGTGTGCTTTCATGACATCCTGAATCTTGTCGTTTCCGTGAGCGTATACTACGATCTTGTCCATAACTTCGAAGCCGGCTTCCTTTCTCATGGTCTGGATCTTGCTGATGATCTCACGTACAAATCCCTCTTCGATCAGTTCAGGTGTCAGGTTTGTATCCAGGACTACGGATGTTTCACCGTCAGATTCAGATACATAACCCTCTGTCTGTGCTGTTTCAATAAGAAGGTCTTCTTCTGTAAGCTCTACATCGTTTCCGTTGATATCCAGTTTCAGGACACCGTTGGTTCTCAGTTCGTTCATTGCTGCTGTTCCATTGATGTCTGTGAGAGCCTGTCTGATTCCTCCAAGGAGTTTACCGTATTTCGGTCCTACTGTACGAAGCTGTGGTTTGAAGCTGTAGGAGATAAAGGATTCTACATCATCTGCGAATTTTACTTCTTTGACATTCAGTTCGTCTGCGATGATGTCAGTGTAGAATTCACTCATTTTCTTCTCAGCTTTTACATACATGGTTCCGATCGGCTGACGGTTCTTGATGTTTGCTGTATTTCTGCAGGCACGTCCCAGAACTACGATCTCCAGAAGCTCTTTCATGTCTGCTTCCAGATCTTTGTCGATCCATGCTTCGTTTACAGTTGGGAAGTCGCAGAGATGGATACTCTCCGGAGCATCTTTATCCACGCTTCTTACCAGGTTCTGATAGATATCTTCTGTCATGAACGGAATCATCGGAGCTGCTGTCTTGGCGATGGTTACCAGCGCATGGTACAGGGTCATGTAAGCATTGATCTTATCCTGCTCCATTCCCTTTGCCCAGAAACGTTCACGGCTTCTTCTTACATACCAGTTACTCATCTCATCTACGAATTCCTGAAGTGATCTTGCTGCTTCCGGGATCTTGTAGTTTGCCAGATCATTGTCTACAGCCTGAACAGTTGTGTTTAATCTGCTGAGCAGCCATTTGTCCATTACAGGAAGCTGGTCATAGTTCAGTTCATATTTGGTCGGGTCAAAGTTGTCGATGTCTGCATATAATACGAAGAATGCGTAAGTATTCCACAGTGTGCTCATGAATTTACGCTGTCCTTCCACAACTGCCTTGCCATGGAAACGGTTCGGAAGCCATGGAGCACTGTTGATGTAGAAGTACCATCTGATGGCATCTGCGCCGTATTTGTTCAGTGCATCGAATGGATCAACTGCATTTCCTTTGGACTTACTCATCTTCTGTCCGTTCTCATCCTGGACATGTCCCAGAACGATTACGTTCTTGTATGGTGCTTTATTGAAGAGCAGTGTGGATTCTGCAAGGAGTGAATAGAACCATCCACGAGTCTGGTCTACAGCCTCGGAGATAAAGTTTGCAGGGAACTGCTGCTCAAATAATTCTTTGTTTTCAAATGGATAATGATGCTGTGCGAAAGGCATTGCTCCTGAGTCGAACCAGCAGTCAATAACCTCCGGTACACGATGCATTTCTCCACCGCACTCCGGACACTTCAGTGTAATCTCATCGATGTATGGACGGTGAAGCTCTACTGTCTTGGCTCTCTCATCACCGCTCATCTCGAATAACTCCTGACGGCTTCCGATGGAATGCATATGTCCACATTCACACTGCCAGATGTTCAGTGGAGTTCCCCAGTAACGGTTACGGCTGATACCCCAGTCCTGAACGTTTTCAAGCCAGTCGCCGAAACGTCCTTTACCGATGCTCTCAGGGATCCAGTTGATTGTATTGTTATTTCTGATCAGGTCATCCTTAACTGCTGTCATCTTGATGAACCAGGATTCTCTTGCATAGTAGATCAGTGGTGTGTCACATCTCCAGCAGTGTGGATAATCATGCTCGAATTTCGGAGCATCGAAGAGCTTGCCTTCTTTGTCCAGATCTGTGAGGACCATAGAATCTGCTTTCTTTACGAAAACGCCTGCGTATGGTGTCTCTTTTGTCAGGTTACCCTGTCCGTCTACGAACTGTACGAATGGCAGTTCATAGTTACGTCCGATTCTGCTGTCGTCTTCACCGAACGCAGGTGCGATGTGAACGATACCTGTACCATCACTCATAGTAACGTAGTTATCACAGGTTACGAAATGAGCTTTCTTTTTCTGTTTTGCTGCTGCCTCTCCTGCACATGCGAAAAGCGGCTCGTATGCTTTGTATTCCAGGTCTGTTCCTTTGTAGGTTTCCAGAACTTCATATGCTTTCTCGCCTTCTTCTTTTGCAAGCTTGCCAAGGACTTTGTCAAGGAGTGCTTCTGCCATATAATAGGTATATCCGTCTGCTGCCTTTACTTTGCAGTAAGTCTCATCCGGGTTTACGCAGAGTGCAACATTGGACGGAAGTGTCCATGGTGTTGTTGTCCATGCAAGGAAGTATGCATCTTCACCAACAACCTTGAATCTTACAACTGCGGAGCGCTCTTTTACAGTTTTGTATCCCTGGGATACTTCCTGTGCGGAAAGAGGGGTACCGCATCTTGGACAGTAAGGAACGATCTTGAAGCCTTTATACAGAAGCTTCTTGTTCCAGATTTCTTTTAATGCCCACCATTCGGATTCAATATAATCGTCATAGTAAGTTACGTATGGATGTTCCATATCGGCCCAGAAACCAACAGTAGAGGAGAAATCCTCCCACATTCCTTTGTATTTCCAGACGCTTTCCTTACACTGTTTGATGAATGGCTCCATACCGTATTCTTCGATCTGCTCTTTGCCATCCAGACCAAGCTTCTTCTCTACTTCCAGTTCTACCGGAAGTCCATGGGTATCCCATCCTGCTTTACGCGGAACCATGTAGCCCTTCATTGTACGGTATCTCGGAATCATATCCTTGATAACGCGGGTAAGTACATGGCCGATGTGCGGTTTGCCGTTTGCAGTGGGCGGTCCATCATAGAATGTATAGGTTTCTCCTTCTTTTCTGTTCTCCATACTTTTCTCAAAGATATGGTTTTCTTTCCAGAATTCTTCTACTTTTTTCTCACGGTCTACAAAGTTTAAGTTCGTATCAACTTTCTGGTACACAGTAATTTACCTCCTGTTTAAATTATTTGTATCAGACACCTGAAAATATGCAGGACGTTTATATACACTGAAAAATATTTCCGGTGTCCTTTAAGAACGAAAATAAGCCCATAAAAAAATCGCCCTTTTGTAAAAGGACGAAGGTTTATTGACGTTCGCTATACCACCTGTTACATTGTACGGGCATCCTCTGCCGATACATGAATCTTTTAACGGGGATTTCCGTCAGCTCTTACCTGTCTGTACACCCTTCAGAGCTGCAACTCCGGAGTGATCTTCACTGCATTTACTCACCACCGGGCTCACACCCTCCCCGGTTCGCTGTCTGCTTTCCCCTGCAGTTACTCTCTCCATCAACGTTTTTGTGGACATATCATTTATTTAACTATGCGGATTCATTATAAGGTCACAAAATTCACTGTGTCAAGTATTTTTTTGAATATTAGGGTAATCCTGTTACTGTTTAATAACACTGGTTACTGTCAAACTCCCGAACAGTAACACACTGTTAACATACTATCATATAAATTTTACACAGGCATTGTAATTAATGATATAATAAGGTAGAATATTTTGTCCGAACGTCATTTAAAACGATGTACTAGAGCGTGTCTAAAAAATCATTCCCGCAATCTGCACGCCCCACTTTGCGGTATATTTCACCCGAATTCAGTTGCCGTAGCCCGCTACGGCGCCCTCATCCGGGCAAAATATACCACAAATTGTGACGCACATCTTGCAGAAAGCCTTTTTCAGACACGCTCTAGGATATGGAAAGCAACTACTATGTATATTTAATGAAGGGTAATTTCAAATGTTTAAAACAAAATTTCATAAATTAATGAAACGTTTCCTCACCGGAATGCTTTGTGCAGGGATTCTGACCTCCCAGCCTGCAGTCACTTACGCTGCCGAGACCTCTGCCACTCCTGAAGCCGGTCATTCAGAAACCTATTCACAGGCCTCAGATATCGATTCTGTCAAAGGATGGCCCACAGGTCCTAATATCGAGGGACAGTCCGCAGTGCTGATGGATGCAGTCACTGATACTATTCTTTATTCCAAGAATGCCAAGGATAAGCTATATCCCGCCAGTATCACTAAGATCATGACCGCTCTTCTGGCCTGTGAATATCTGAATATGGACGATACGATCACCATGTCGCAGGAAGCGGCTTATGGGATTGAGGCCGGAAGCTCCAGCATTTACGCAGAAACAGGAGAGGTTTTCACAGTAGAGCAGGCCCTGATGGCTCTGATGCTGGAATCCGCCAATGAGATGGCTCTTGCTCTGGCAGAAAAAACAAGCGGTTCTGTAAAGAAGTTTGTTGAACTGATGAATCAGCGGGCAGCTCAGCTTGGCTGTAAGAACACCCATTTTAATAATCCAAATGGTCTTCCGGATGAGACGCATTATACCACCGCAGGTGATATGATGAAGATTGCAAAGGCAGCCTGGTATAATCCCAGATTCCGTAAATTTGTGACCACACAGGTTTATGAGATTCCTCCGACTAATAAGCAGTCTGAAACCCGTTATCTTCTCAATCACCATAAGATGATGCCCGGACAGTCTTATGCATACGATGGGGTTCTGGGAGGAAAGACCGGATACACCGATGCAGCGGGAAGTACGCTTGTCACCTATGCCAAGAGAGGAAATTCCATTCTCATTGCAGTTGTGCTGAATTCTACAAACGGTGCTTTTCCTGACACAACTTCTCTGCTGGATTACGGCTTCGACAATTTTGAAAAAGTAGACTTGAATATAGATACCGATCCGGTACCGGCAGTATTTCTCCCATGCGAAAAGCACCTGTTAAAGGACTGGAATAATCTGTGTTCCTTCTATTATATGAGGCATGTGTACGTAACTGTCCCCACAGGAACCGATGTGAGCCAGCTTGTAAAGAAGCAGAAACTTCTGAACAATTCTGTCGGTCCAAAGCGAATTAAAAGTAAATATTATTTAGACGGCCATATGGTCGGATATGGAATGCAATATGAAAAGGAGATCCTTTCAGATTTCCTTCTCAACGCTTCTTTTTAGTTTTCGCCTGAGGCGGAGGACTTCTTTTCTTTCACGAAGTTCCTCTGCTTCTTCTGTATCTGTGAAACGCAATGTCTTCACAGCGAAATATTTCTCATCTTCTGTTTTTCGGATGCGGATCTTGCCTCTTATCAGTCCATGTTCTTCACAATTGGATATGCTGTAATAAACCTTTGGATTATTCATAAACCATCGGAGTTTGCGCTTTGCAGGCAGATGACAGACCGGACATCTGGTGCTGGTCACCTCGCGGTCTTTCATGATTCGCTCTCTTGTGGCAAATTCTCTGGATACATATTTGTCATGATCCGGATAGGAAATATGTATCTCGTCTTTTTTCTTCTTTGGATTCTGGTAAACATCCAGTGACGGATGATTGATGATGATTATGTTATTTATTTTCTCCAGGACTTTCGCTGTATACCAGGCATCTGCAAGCGCCCGGTGAAATCCCCTGGATTTCTCTATTTTCAGCTCATCGATTGCATGCTCCAATGCACACCTGTGTGTACCGTCATCATAACTGATACTGTATAGTTTCTGCACATCATAATAGGTCACAGGTCCGGGAAGCAGATCCAGCAGGCCATAGAACTTCATATTTCTCTGAAGTTCCATCACGTCCTGATTTCCCCAGGTAAAAAAGTACCAGTCTTCTCCACACCAGTCAATAAATTCCCTGACTGCCTGCTCAAAGGGCACTCCTTTCATAAGATCTTTATAATCTACATGAATTACCTCATGGATGCTGTCATGAATCCATTTATAGACCTGTGGTTTGATCAGTCGGTGAAAATGATCCGTTATTTCTTTTTTGCTGTTTACTTTTACAGCCCCAATCTCGATAATCTCAAATGGAAGCCTGTCGTTACGTGTTTTCTTTCCCGAAGGATTCTGATTCCATTCCAGGTCAAAGACAATATAGTTCATTCATCCGGTCCTTTTTGTTTATTACTTTTTCGCATTTATTTTCCACTGCTGATAAACATATTATTTCACAATCTTCAGTTCATACTGTCTGGTTCCCAGACCAATCTTCTCTGCCTGATCCAGTGTTGCCTGCCATTCAATGTTCGGGTTGGAATCTTTGAAATGGTCGTGGTGGCAATGCCAGTCAGGTTTTGCCAGGTGTTCTCCAAGCTGGCTGTTCTCGATTGGAGTTGCTTTCAGACAGGCATCTGCGCAGGCCTGGTCCAGAGCAACCGGGTCAAAGCTTGCAAACATTCCGATATCAGGAAGGATTGGTGCATCATTTTCGCCATGGCAGTCACAGTTCGGGCTGATATCCTGAACAAGTGCTACATGGAAATGCGGACGGCCATGACAGACTGCCTGTGCATATTCTGCCATCTTACGGTCAAGAAGTTCATTCGCACTGCTGTTTGGATTGTATACTGCATCAAAACCGCAGGCTCCGATACAACGGCCGCAGCCTTTACATTTATCATAATCAATGACTGCTTTTTTATTCGGATATGTAATCGCATCACTTCCGCACTCTTTCGCGCAGCGACGGCATCCGCGGCAGAGTTCTTCATTTACTGCAGGTTTTCCGCTGGCATGCTGTTTCATCTTACCAGCGCGGCTTCCGCATCCCATTCCGATATTCTTCAGTGCACCGCCGAAGCCGGTTGCTTCATGACCTTTGAAGTGGCTTAAGCTGATAAAAATATCTGCATCCATGATCGCATGTCCAATCAGTGCAGTCTGACAATATTCGCCGTTAACTACCGGTACTTCTACTTCGTCTGTACCGCGTAAGCCATCACCGATGATAATCTGGCATCCTGTTGAAATGCTGTTAAATCCATTGAGATTTGCGCACTCCAGATGCTCCAGTGCATTCTTACGGCTTCCCGGATAAAGAGTGTTGCAGTCTGTGAGGAACGGAAGTCCTCCCTGCTCTTTACAGAGATCAGCTACTGTTTTTGCGTAATTCGGGCGCAGGAAAGCCAGATTGCCAAGTTCTCCGAAATGCATTTTAATAGCTACGAATTTTCCATCCATATCAATGTCTTTGATTCCGGCTGTAACGCAGAGTTTCTTCAATTTATCAAGCTGGCTGGTGCCAACCGGACATCTGAAATCAGTAAAATAAACGGTTGATTTTTCCATCGTTTTTCCTCCTGTTTTTATTAATCAAAATTTGATTTTCTTTTTTATTTTATCACAAGATGCAGGTTCTTTTCGAGATATTTTTTTGCTTACATCTGTTCGTAAAATTTTGTCACCTTTTTGTATTCTGCAGGCAAAGTGATCTGCTCTACCACAACATCTCCATCTTCTGCATTGTGGTAACGGTAAATGTAAACGCCCTCCTGGATCTCATCTCCTTCGATCAGAGAAACTGCCAGATATCCCTGTCCTTCAAATTCAAAGGTATCCATGATCGCAAAATCCCGTTCTGTTCCGTCAGATACCGGGATGCTGATTACTTCATATTCTTCCATAGTATGTTTTCCTCTCATTCATAAGCAGTCTTATTCTTATTTTCGCTGTTTTTTATTGTAGCAAAGAGTGTTAATTATATCAATCCTATTTAACCGAATCAAGTAAGTCGTTACTGTTCACTCCGTTCACAGTAACAGTAATGCCCCTGCGGGTTACAAAAAGAAAGACTGCACCTCCAATGAGCACAGCCTTTCCGGTTTGGTATATTTTATTCAGTTCTGCTTACAATTGCTTATGCCATGATCGGTTTTAATGCTTCTGCAAGCTTCTCTTTCTCAGCTTCTGCCTCTTCCAGGTTCTTGCCGAGAGTTGTGTAATAGATCTTGATCTTTGGTTCTGTTCCGGATGGGCGGACAACTACTGTCTCACCGTTATCCAGCTTGTAGATCAGTACGTTTGCTGCAGGAAGTCCTGTTTCTTCCGGTTTCTGGTAATCTGTTACTTTTACGATGGCATGACCTGCGATCTCTGTGAGAGGTTTGTCACGAAGTCCCTGCATCAGAGCTGACATCTTATCCATTCCGCTTAATCCCGGGAATTCGAAGCTGTCTACTTTGTTCAGGTAACGTCCGTACTGTGCATAGATCTCTTCCATTCTCTGTTTCAGGGAACTTCCGATGCTTCTGTAATATGCAGCCATTTCACAGATCAGCATAGATCCGATAACAGCATCCTTGTCACGTACATATGGTCCTGCAAGGTATCCGTAGCTCTCTTCAAATCCGAAGATAAATCTGTCTACTTCATCTGCTGCTTCAAGCTGTGCGATCTGATCGCCGATCCACTTGAATCCTGTAAGTACGCTTCTGAGTTCTACTCCATAGTGCTCTGCCACTGCATCTGCAAGTGGTGTGGAAACAATGGATTTCACTGCTACCGGGTTCTTTGGCATTGTGCCTTTTTCAACGCGGCCTGCACAGATATAGTCAAGAAGGAGTACACCTACCTCATTACCTGTTACCAGTTCATAGGAACCATCCGGGCATTTCATTGCAATACCAACACGGTCTGCATCCGGGTCAGTTGCAAGCATTAAGTCTGCACCTGTTTCTTTTGCGAGATTTAATCCAAGCTCCAGAGCTGCAAAGATTTCCGGGTTCGGATAGCTGCAGGTTGTGAAGTATCCGTTCGGATATTCCTGTTCCGGAACGATTGTGATATCTGTGATTCCGATATCTTTTAATACCTGAGTTACAGGTACAAGGCCTGATCCGTTTAACGGGCTGTAAACCAGTTTCAGCCCTGCTGTCTTGCAGAGACCCGGACGAACCTGGCGGGATTCAATGGCTTCATAGAGAGCCTGCTTGCAGTCATCTCCTACGAAACGGATTTTTCCCTGTTCTACGCCCTCTGCGAAGGACATATATTTCGCGCCTGTAAGTACGTCTGTTTTCTGGATTTCTTCATATACAATGGCAGCTGCATCGTCTGTCATCTGGCATCCGTCAGGACCATATGCTTTGTATCCGTTGTACTTAGCCGGGTTGTGGGATGCTGTTACCATAATACCTGCATTGCATTCATAGTAACGTGTTGCAAAAGAAAGTGCCGGTACAGGCATCAGCGCGTCATAAATTCTGACATTGATATCATTTGCCGCCAGTACGCCTGCTGCTGTTTTTGCAAATACATCACTCTTAAGACGGCTGTCATAGCTGATGGCTACTGTCTGATTACCGCCCTGTGTTTTTACCCAGTTCGCAAGTCCCTGTGTTGCCTGGCGAACTACATAAATATTCATACGGTTGGTTCCGGCTCCGAGAACTCCGCGAAGTCCGGCTGTTCCGAATTTCAGCGCTACTGCGAAACGATCTTTAATCTCTTCATCGTTTCCTTCGATTTTGGATAACTCCGGATTAAGATCCGCATCCTGCAGATCTGCTGCCAACCAGCGTTTGTATTCTTCCTGATACATTTTGACCACTCCTGCCTTGTTTTTATAGTTTTTTTTGTATATATTAGCTGAATATAACTATATAATACCATAACTCAGACAAATCAGCAACAAGACAGCGGGATTTCCGTTAAATTTTAAAAATTACTTTCTTTTCTGTTTGTCCGCTCTCTGCAGGCGTTTCCTATATTGGTCAGGCAGAGCACTGTGGTGATCAGGAAAAGTCCCGGGATCAGAATGATCCACCAGGAACCTGTCATTAATGCCTTATCTGACAGAGACAGCATACTTCCCCATGTGATAACCTCTATCGGAAGTCCAATCCCCATAAAACTCAAAGTCGCCTCAGAGATCATTGCAGTTCTTACGTTCATGACTACCATAAACATAATGGATGAGAAAAAGTTCGGCACCAGATGCTTCCACAAAATACGGAAAAATCCTGCTCCCATACATCTTGCTGCGATGATATACTCACTGTTTCGTATCTGTCTTACCTCTGTACGTACCACTTTCGCAATACTGGTCCAGCTGGTCACACCGATTACAAAGGACAGACTCAGGATATTGGCATTTCCCATAATAGCCTGCAGCAAAATGATCAGAAGCAGAGTTGGTATACTTAAAAATATCTCTGTAAATCTCATGATCAGTTCATCCAGCCACCCAGGTGCCACACCACTGAAGGCGCCGACTACCACTGCAATAAAAGTAGAAATAACAGTGGCTAATCCACCAATCAGGATCGAGATCCTTCCTCCATACCAGATCATGGAAAAAACATCACGTCCCATAGTATCTGTTCCAAAAAGGAACTCCCTGTCAGGGGCTTTATTATAGTTTAACAGATCCATATAAGTAGGATCCTTTGTCATGATTAGTTCCGCACACAGACAGCCCAGTACGATAAGAATCAGGATTGCTGCTGAAACAACGGGTTTTCCCTGATACCACTTTTTCTTTGATTTGGGAATTACGGTTTCTGTCTTTCTGTTTCCTGCCAGTTCAAATAAATGATTGGTCATCCTTCTACTACCTCCGATTTCTCGGTTATTACTTCATCCTTCATACGGGGATCTATCTGTTCATTGATCGTCTGACTGACGATATTACAGAAAATAACCAGGATTCCTGACATCATACAAAGCAGCATCAGCAGATTGTAATCATGATATCTGGCACTCTCATAGGACAGAGCTCCGATTCCGGGATAAGAGAATACACTTTCTACCACATAGGTTCCTCCAAGTACATGGGGGACTGCAATGGCCATAATACTCAGATAAGCAGGCATTACATTTCGGACACAATGTCTGAACATAAGCTTTTTCTTATCCAGACCTTTTGCCTTTGCCAAAAGTACATAATCTGCGCGAACCTCTTCAAGGATCTTATTTCGGATCATGTAAGCATAATACCATAAATGCTCCATGACCACGATGGTCAGAGGCATAATCAGATGCAGCACTCTGTCACCGATATCTCCTGCATTTCCTGTACTGTAAGCTCCACTGCTTGGCAGGATCTTAAGATTTACGGAAAAAACAAGGATCAGGACCAGAGCCATCCAGAACTCAGGAATACAGCTGGATATGGTTCCCAGCTTACACAGGAGCCGGTCTGCCAGCCGGTTTTCGTACCAGGCACACAGGATTCCCAGAAGCAAGGCTCCGGCAAACATAATGATAAATCCGATTCCTCCAAGTACAAGTGTATTGCCAATACGGCCGCCGATCACTTCTACCACATCCTGTTTATATTTAAATGAAATTCCAAATTCTCCATGAAAAGCATTTTTTACCCACTTCACATACTGCACAGAAATTGGTTCGTTCAGCCCCAGTTTCTCCATAGCCCATTCACGTTCTTCCGGACTCATCTTCTCTGTACGGTCACCATAATAGGAGATCAACGGATCTCCCGGTGCAAGACGGGCTACATAAAATACAGCTACAGACAATATAAATACTGAGATCAGGAATATCAGGCATTTTTTACCATAGTAGACTAACTTTTTTTGTCTCATAATATACTGCCCCCCTTTCCTTCAGCCGGAAGCATTGCAAAATGTCCGGGTGATACTTCTGTCCACACGCTGTTTTCCATTCCTTCGCCATCATAATACTGCAGGACTCTTTTTCTTTCCCTGATGGGGTCAGGAACAGGAATTGCAGACAGCAATGTTTTTGTATAAGGATGCACCGGATTGGAATACAATTCTTCCGATGGTGCCAGTTCTACCAGTTTTCCATGATACATAACTCCCACACGGTCACAGAGATACTCAACCATAGCCAGGTCATGGGCAATAAACAGAAATGTAAATCCATGCTCCTCCTGCAGATGACGGAACAGATTGACGATCTGTGCCTGTATGGACACATCCAGAGAAGCGATAGGTTCATCAGCCACCAGAAATTCCGGTTCCATACACAGAGATCTGGCTATGGCCACTCGCTGTCTCTGTCCCCCTGATAATTCAGATGGATAACGGTCCAGGAAACTGTTCTCAAGTCCTACATATTCCATCTGAAAAGCAGCATCCTTCACAAAGCTTCCTCTCGGAGGTGTGATATGCTGGATTCTCATTGGTTCCGTAATAATATCTGACACCTTCATTTTCTGGTTCAGGCTGGATGCGGAATCCTGAAATATCATCTGGCGGCAGGTCTGCAGCATTTTTTTATGCTTTTTGAATTCCTTTTTGTCGCAGATATTTACATCTTTATACCAGATTTCTCCCTGAGCTGGCTGATATATATTCATCAGACATCTGGCAACTGTGGACTTTCCTGAACCAGATTCCCCTACCAGACCAAAGATCTCACCTTTATGGATCTGAAATGAGACATCATCTACAGCCTTTACCTTGATCTTTTTTGTCAGATGAAACTGCTGAGTCAGATGCCTGACATCCAATAAAATTTCTTTACTCATGGACGATTCCTCCCATAGGTGATTTGATCTGCGGTGCTCTTGGATCCAGCAGCCAGGTTGCCGCATAATGAGTATCTGTTATCTTAAACATAGGCGGCATTTCTTCATAATCAATATTCAGAGCATATTCGTTTCTACATGCAAAAGCATCACCTTTCGGCGGATCTATCAAAGTAGGAGGCATGCCGGGGATAGTGTACAGGCTTTCTTTTCCATTTGCAAATGCAGGCAGTGATCTCATCAGCCCCCATGTGTATGGATGTCTGGGATCATAATACACTTCCTCTGCTGTACCGATCTCTACGATCTTGCCTGCATACATGACTGCCACTCTGTCTGCCACACGTGCAACCACTCCCAGATCATGGGATACCAGTATGGTAGCTGTTCCAAGCTTCATCTGTATTTCCCGCAGAAGATCCAGGATCTGTGCCTGTATGGTCACATCCAGTGCAGTAGTTGGTTCATCTGCAAATAAAATATCCGGATCTGCTGCCAGAGCAATGGCCATGACACATCTCTGACGCATTCCTCCGGAGAACTGCCAGGGATACTGATGATATCGTTCCTTTGGATGGGAGATACCTACCAGTTCCATAAGCTCCAGAACCTTCTTATTTACCTGTTCCTTCGTGTAGTTCTTATTGTGGATCACCACTGCTTCCCCAATCTGTTTTCCAATTTTAATAGTTGGATTCAGGGATGTCATAGGATCCTGAAAGATCATCGAAAAAACTCTTCCACGCAGTTTCTGCATCTCCTTTTCCCTGTAACAGGTGATATCCTGTCCGTTCACACAGATGCTTCCCTCTTTTATTTTTGCGCTTGGTGGCAAAAGCTTCATGATACTTTTGCAAAGCACACTCTTCCCGCATCCGGATTCTCCAACTATAGCCAGCACCTCTCCCTTTTTTAATGAAAAAGACACATCTCTTACTGCCTGGACTTCTCCGGCAGGACCGTCAATGCTGACTGAAAGATTTTTAACTTCTAATAAATGTTCCATTTTTAATCCTTTTTCCGCTCGTGTAAAAAGGGGGCACCTTTAGTGCCCCCGTCACAACCTTTATCTTTTTTATGATGTTAGAGTCAAAGGTCTTATGGTGCAAGCATGAATGGCTTTTTGACCTTTTGACCCTGATATCATTTTATTATTCAATAGTCCAGTCTGCTACATTCCAGAAGATTCCAACTCCATGATGTCCCATAATTGTATCAGGATCAATTCCTTTAATATTGCTGTCAGCAACATAGTTGGCATCAATATAGCAGATCATTGCATAAGCCGGATCCTCTGCCAGAGCTTTCTGGAAATTAGCATAGGCTTCTGCACGAACTTCCGGATCAGCTGACTGTCTTGCTTCTGTCAGATACTTGTCAACGTCTGCATTAGAATAGCCGGAGTAGTTTGCTCCCTTATCTGTTCCGAATACTTTGTATGTATGGTCGTCAGCGTCAAATGGGCTTCCCCATCCGATCAGGAATGCCATCTGTCCTGCCCAGTCTGTCTGTGCAGGGATCTCTACTGATACATCCATGCCAATCTCTTTCAGTTCCTGTGCTGCGATCTGAGCCATATCAATACGTACCTGATCTCCTGCACTTACGCTGATTACAAATCCCACTTTTTCGCCGTCACGATAATAGAATCCGTCATCACCCATCTCGCATCCTGCAGCTTCCAGAATTTCTTTTGCTTTTTCAGGATTGTAATCATAATGCTCTACATCTTCATAATTGTAGATATTTCTCTGAAGAGGTCCATAAGCCGGCATTCCCTGTCCAAGGATAACTGCGTCGATGATCGCCTGACGGTCAAGCCCATAGCATACTGCCGGGATCAGATCACGGTTTTTCTGCCAGTATTCATTTCCAAAGTTAAACATGATTCCACGATAGTCAGAAGTCTTCATATCGTAGCATGTATATGCCTCATCATCAGCAAAAGCAGCTGCATCCTTTGGTGTTAATAATGCCAGATCAAGTTCTCCGGATTTTAACTGAAGTGCTTTCGCATTGTCATCCGGTACGATCTTGAATACAACTTTATCAATGGAAGGCTCACCCTTGAAATAGTCTTCGTTCTTAACCAGTGTGATCGCCTGTCCCTCATCCCAGGATTCGATCTTGTATGGACCTGTTCCTACCGGATTACGGAAGAAATCAGAGGTCTGCATATCTTCGCCCTCAAGCAGATGCTTAGGAAGAACCGCCATTGTCATATAGTCAAGGAATGCAACGTTTTTGTCCTCAAGCTTGAACGCAACCGTATGATCATCAATAACATTGATCTCTTCTACGTCCTCGTAGTTGGGTGCATTCTCAGAACCGTTTTCCGGATCCATGATCGCTTCAATAGTAAATTTAACATCCTCTGCTGTCACAGGTTCGCCGTCCTGCCATTTCGCATCTTCTGCCATATGGAATGTATAAGTATTGGTTTCATCATCAAAATCCCAGCTCTCTGCCAGTCCCGGAACTACCTGATTATCTCCGTCATGTGCAGTTAAACCGTTGAAGATCAGAATATTGATCTCTCCATGTTCATCCATAGCAGGATTGATCCTGGTATAATCTCCGCTTCCGTATACCAGTGTTGTTTCTTCCTCTGCCAGTACAGTCACTGTTGCTCCGGTACTGACCAGTGATACAGTCAGAAGTACTCCGGCCATTGTCAATAAACCCTTTTTCATTTCATGTTCCCTCTCTTTTTCTTTATTGGTAACTGGCTTTTATGATATCAGACAATTCTGACATCAGTAAGCCCTGCGGGGGGATATTGACATATTCCTTTTTGTGCCTTATATATGCCATATATGGCATACCTGCAGCAGTATCATTACTCTCCATCGCAGTGCGATCCTGCCCGGAGTGTTATTTATGTTATAGGAACATTACAGAGTAATTTCCTATAATATAAATAACACTCCGCCTTTAGTATTTCACTAAAAGCGAAGTGTCCTGATATTAATATAATTTTGCACCAGCCGGAATATGGTCATCTACCATCAGAAGATGAAGTTTTTCTTCGCCCTCTTCCTCATGGATTGCACTAAGTAACATTCCACAAGATTCAATTCCCATCATTGCTCTAGGTGGCAGATTTGTGATAGCTATAAGAGTCTTACCTACCAGTTCTTCTGGTTCGTAGAATGCGTGAATACCGCTTAAAATGGTACGTTCTACGCCTGTTCCATCATCCAGAGTAAACTGTAAAAGTTTCTTTGACTTCGGCACTGCGACACACTCTTTTACCTTTACTGCACGGAAATCGGACTTGCTGAAAGTCTCAAAATCTACCTCATCTTTGAACAATGGTTCGATTTCTACCTTTGAAAAATCAATCTTCTCAACTGGCTTTTCTGAAACTGTTTTAGCCTGCGCAACGTTGTTTGCTTCGTTCTTAGCAGCGCCCTGGGACTTCATTGTCGGGAACAGCAGTACGTCACGGATTGCCTGGCTGTCTGTAAGCAGCATAACCAGACGATCGATTCCGTATCCGATACCACCTGTAGGCGGCATACCGATCTCCAGTGCATTCAGGAAGTCTTCATCTGTGTGGTTCGCTTCCTCATCTCCTGCGTCAGCAAGAGCATCCTGTGCTTTGAAACGCTCTCTCTGGTCAATCGGGTCATTGAGCTCGGAATATGCGTTACACATTTCCCATGTATTAATGAACAGCTCGAAACGCTCTACCTTATTCGGATCAGAAGGTTTCTTCTTTGTCAGCGGAGAAATCTCGATCGGATGATCCATGATAAATGTTGGCTGGATCAGTTCTTTTTCACAGTATTCCTCGAAGAACAGGTTGATGATATCACCCTTCTTATGACGTTCTTCATATTCAATATGATGCTCATCTGCAAGCTTCTTAGCTGCTTCATCATCTGCAACTTCATCAAAGTCAATTCCTGCATATTTCTTGATCGCATCATTCATGGTCAGACGTTCAAAAGGTTTGCTGAGGTCGATCTCGATACCATTGTAGGAAATCTTCGCAGAACCACAAACCTTCTCTGCCAGATAACGGAACATAGACTCAGTCAGTTCCATCATGCCTTCATAATCTGTATATGCCTGATAAAGCTCCATCAGAGTAAACTCCGGATTATGACGGGTATCTACACCTTCATTACGGAATACACGTCCGATCTCATAAACTCTCTCAAGACCACCAACAATCAGTCTCTTCAGATAAAGCTCAAGAGAAATACGAAGCTTAACATCTTCGTTCAGTGCATTATAATGAGTTTCAAACGGTCTTGCTGCAGCACCGCCTGCATTTGCAACCAGCATCGGAGTTTCCACTTCCATGAAGTCACGGTCTGCAAGGAAGTTACGGATTTCTTTCAGAATCTGGGAACGTTTGATAAATACGTTCTTGCTGTCCTGATTCATGATAAGGTCTACATATCTCTGACGATAACGCATATCTGTATCTGTCAGTCCATGGAATTTCTCAGGAAGAATCTGTAAGCTCTTGGAAAGAAGAGTCATGCTTTCTGCATGGATAGAAATCTCACCTGTTCTTGTTCTGAATGCAAAACCTTCCAGTCCGAAGATATCACCGATATCGGATTTCTTAAAATCTGCATAAGAATCTGCTCCGATCGCATCTCTTGCTACATATACCTGAATATTTCCCTGTAAATCCTGGATATTGCAGAAAGAAGCCTTACCCATAACTCTCTTGAACATCATACGGCCTGCGATCGCTACGTGGATCGGGCTTGCGTCCATGATTTCTCTTCTCTCTTCATAATCTTTCTTAACAGCTTCCTTTGCCTGTTCTTCATCAAGACCTGTTACATCTACTTCTGCACGATCTTTGAGAAGTTCTGCCTCATGTGCTTCATAAAGACTCTTCACTTCCATTGAGTGATGAGTCTGGTTAAACTTTGTGATCTGAAATGGGTCTTTTCCATTAGCCTGAAGATCTGCCAGTTTATCGCGACGTACCTTCAGTAACTGGTTTAAATCCTGTTCCTGCTTCTGCTGTGCCACCGTGGTTCCTCCTTATATACTTGTATAATTATTATTTGTTCGTAACTGTTCAGTACCTTCACAGTTACGAGCCAAAATGCATTAAAAATCACCTGCGGTGATGGCATTTTGGCTTGTATGTCTCGGGATTTTGGTACTTACGTGCCAAAACACCTCGCGGGATAGTAGACTACTGAATAGTTACATTTATTCTACATTTCCATGTGATATCAGATGTAACAGAAGATTCCGTTTAACAGAATCCTGTATTTTCAAATATCAATTTATCAGATATACAGACAAAAATAAGAAATAACAAACTTCTTATTGTCTTCTTATTATCTGCTTATATAGTCAGAGAAAGGTGCGCGTTATGCCTTTGCATGATAAATCTCTACGCGCACCTCAGTCATCTGTCTCTTATACGTTTCTCTGGATCTCCAGAACTTTGTATTTCATGATTCCTGCCGGCATCTCTACTTCTACTACATCACCTGTATGCGCACCGATAAGTGCTTTTCCTACGGGAGATTCGTTGGAGATTTTGCCTTCAAGGCTGTTAGCCTCTGTGGAACCTACGATCTTCAGCTCGATGTCTTCTTCGAATTCAAAATCGTGTACTTTAACCTTACATCCAACGCTGATCTTGTCCAGATCTACTTCGTCCTCTACAACAACTTCAGCATTCTTTAAGATCTTCTCGATTTCTTCGATACGTGCTTCAATGTCTCTCTGTTCGTCTTTCGCTGCATCGTATTCCGCATTCTCAGATAAGTCGCCCTGTTCTCTGGCTTCCTTAATTTTCTCTGCTACTTCTTTTCTCTTTACTACCTTTAAATCATGCAGCTCTTCTTCTAATTTTTTAAGTCCTGCATAAGTTAGTAAGTTTTTCTTTTCTTCCATAATAACCTTACTCCCTTTCAACATCCGGTATAGTCTTCTGCGTTTCTTTTCGCCCCGGATCACTACATGGATTTATGTGCTTCCTGATACATCATACCTGAAAAAGGGCAGACTTATTCTAGGATATTCACAATTTCTGTATTATACAAAAAAGCACCCGGATTGTCAAGCATTCCGAGCGCCTTTGCTATTGTTTATATTTCTCATTTCACATGGTTTTAACTTTTATGCTAATCTTGATAAAAGCGCCTCCAGAGCTTCATAACTTTCTATGGTGTTTGACTCTCTTCTGAGCCCTGCGCTGTGACGCATGCCTGCAGTATACCAGGCAACGTGTTTACGCATCTCACGGATTCCTACGAATTCCCCTTTTAATTCAATCTGTTTTCTGGCATGACGCAGGATCATTTCACGTATTTCCTCTACAGACGGGCGTTCCAACAGTTCTCCTGTCCGGAAATAATGGTTCAGTTCGCGGAACAACCAGGGATTTCCCCTTACTGCACGTCCCACCATAACAGCATCACATCCGGTCTGTTTTACCAGTGCTTCTGCTTTCAGCGGAGAATCTACATCTCCGTTTCCAATTACAGGAATGGTAATCGCTTCTTTTACCCTGCGGATCGTATCCCAGTCTGCAGTGCCGGAATAGTACTGCTGTCTGGTGCGCCCATGCACTGCAAGTGCTGCTGCTCCCGCATCCTCAATACGTTTCGCGATTTCAACAATATCTACCGGTTCATTCTCAAATCCGATTCGCACCTTGATAGTCAACGGTTTACTGATTGCAGATGATACTTTTCGAACGATCTCTTCAATCAGATTCGGGTTCTTCAACAATGCAGATCCCTCGCCGTTATTGACAACCTTCGGCACAGGGCATCCCATATTGATGTCCAGGATATCGAAATCTCTGTCCTCAATGGATTTCGCAACCTCTGCCATAAGATCCGGTTCACTGCCAAAAAGCTGCATGGAAACCGGGTGCTCACATGGATCAATTTTCATCAGAGCAATAGTGTTTTTATTGTGAAAAGAAATCGCTTTTGCACTGATCATTTCCATACAGATCAGTCCGGCTCCCTGCTCTTTACAGAGCGTTCGAAATGGCAGGTCTGTGACACCTGCCATTGGTGCAAGAACAAACGGATTGTCAATCTGTACGTTTCCTATTTTCCACTGCATCTTCATGAATGGTTCTCTTGCCTGTACCGGCTCATTCTTTGTCTGCATGGATTCAGTCCTCACTGCCCGATGTTTTCTTCAGTTCTTCTTCCGGGATGTCTCCGAGAAAGAATACTTTATAATACATTTCCAGAGATTCCAGAAGTTCTTTCTTGTCCTGCTGAAGCTGTTTGATCTTCAGTCCGCTTCCGATCTCATCGTAGCGGGCATCTGCTTCCAGAGCTTCTGTTTTAAACTGAAGTCTGCCGTTTTCGTCAAATTCCAGAGTCAGGATTCCTCCTACATCCTCTGTGTAAAGAACACACATGATCTGAAGCTCTTTCTTCACATGATCCGGAAGTGCATTGAAATCCTGATTAAAATAAAATTTCTTCTCATAGGCACTTGCGCCGCAGAGAGTAATGTTGTCCTGATACATAAATTACTGTTTCCCTCTTTCGAAATTATTCAGAATCTTTATACATAGCTGTAAAGTCCACGCACTGAAACCTCTCCTGCGCTGACTTTCACAACTTCTTTATTCTGCCTTTCCACAAGCAGTTCACCTTTTTCATCAATCCCCCTGCAGATTCCTTCGAAACTTCTGTCACCATCGATCACTCTGACCGGCTGGTTCAGGTTTGCAAGGATTCTGTGGTAATCATCCAGCAGATGAGTAAAATCACAGGTCTGGATAAATTTCTCATAGTTGATCTCGAAATATTTCATCACCAGTGCAATCACCTGATTTCTGTCATATTCATGACCGCCCTCCAGAATCAGTGAAGTCGCTTTGTCCTGCATTTCTTCCGGAAATTCTTTCAGGTTTACATTGATTCCTACTCCGATGAGAACATAATTAATCTTCACACCATTTGTTCCCATCTCGGTCAGGATACCACAGATTTTCTTCTTAGAGATCACAATATCATTGGGCCATTTAATACTTACGTTAAACCCCAGTTCCTCTGCTGCCTGTGCCACTGCCATTCCCATAACCAGTGTCAGCATAGACGCATACTGCGGTGAAAATTCCGGACGTAAGAGCAGTGTCATCATAATAGAGCTACCCTCCGGCGCTTCCCATCTTCTGTCAAAACGCCCTCTTCCCGCAGACTGAAATTCCGCAACTGCCAGAGTTCCATGCTCTGCACCATCTTTTGCCAGACGCTTGATCCATGAATTGGTAGAATCTGTTTCTTTTGCAAAATGGACGGTTTTGCCCGCCCATTTTGTGTCTATCGCCTGTGAAATTGTTTCTTCATTATACAGATGTGCCATTATTTGTTCTCCGGCTCTCCTAATGTTGCTACCATAACAGCTTTGATGGTATGCATACGGTTCTCTGCCTCATCAAATACTTTGGACTGCTCAGATTCAAATACTTCGTCTGTTACTTCCATGTCTGTCAGATTGAATCTCTCGCCCATTTCCTTGCCGATCTTTGTCTTAAGGTCATGGAATGCAGGCAGACAGTGAAGGAAGATTGCTTTCTCTCCTGCGTTCTTCATAACGTCCTTTGTTACTTTATAAGGTGTCAGATCATGGATTCTCTCTGTCCATACCTCATCCGGCTCACCCATAGATACCCATACGTCTGTATAGATAACGTCTGCATCCTTTGTTCCTTCCTGAACATCCTCTGTCAGAGTGATGCTTCCGCCGGATGCTTTTGCATATTCCTCGCACTGAGCAACTAACTCTGCATTCGGGAAATATTTCTTAGTTGTGCAGGCTACGAAATGCATGCCAAGTTTTGTGCAGGCAATCATCAGGGAATTACCCATATTGTAACGGGCATCACCCATGTATACAAGCTTACGTCCTTTTAAATCTCCGAAATGCTCACGGATTGTCAGCATATCAGCGATCATCTGTGTCGGATGATATTCGTTCGTAAGGCCATTCCATACCGGAACACCTGCATGTTTTGCAAGCTCTTCTACGACTTCCTGACCAAATCCACGATATTCGATACCATCATACATTCTTCCCAGAACTCTTGCTGTATCTGCAATGCTTTCTTTCTTACCGATCTGAGAACCTGTCGGATCCAGGTATGTGCTTCCCATTCCAAGATCATGGGCAGCTACCTCAAAAGAGCAGCGGGTTCTTGTACTTGTTTTTTCAAAAATAAGTGCAATATTTTTGCCTCTGTAATATTCGTGAAGCTCGCCGGCTTTCTTCTTTGCTTTAAGTTCTGCGGATAAATCAATAAGATATGTGATCTCCTCCGGTGTAAAGTCTTTCAGTGTCAGAAAGTTTCTTCCTTTTAAGTTCATAATAATTCTCTCCCCGATGTCATTTATTCTCTTTTGTTATTTGTCTGTCTCCGCTTTCGGATCAGTGACGATCTCTTTCAGCGAACTTGCCAGACCTGCAATTCCCTGAATATCCGACGGAATAATGATCTTGGTTGCCTTACCGTCTGCTGCCCTGGCAAATGCTTCCAGACTCTTCAGTGTCAGAACTGCCTCATCTGCTCCTGCCTCTCTGATCATGCGGATACCCTCTGCATTGGCATTCTGAACTTTCAGAACTGCCTCAGCCTGTCCTTCTGCCTCCTTGATCATACGCTCTTTCTGAGCCTCTGCGCGGAGGATTGCTGCCTGTTTCTCAGCTTCTGCATCCAGAATTGCGGACTGTTTCTTACCTTCTGCAACAAGGATCGTAGATTTCTTCTGACCTTCTGCGATCAGGATTGCTTCACGACGTTCACGCTCAGCTTTCATCTGTTTCTCCATTGCATCCTGAATAGCTGCCGGAGGAATAATGTTCTTCAGTTCCACACGATTGACCTTGATTCCCCATGGATCAGTAGCTTCATCAAGAGAAGCTCTCATCTTGGTATTGATCGTCTCACGTGATGTAAGTGTCTCATCCAGTTCCATGTCACCGATAATATTTCTTAAGGTTGTTGCGGACAGATTCTCGATTGCCATGATCGGATTCTCCACACCGTAAGTATAAAGCTTCGGATCTGTAATCTGAAAGAATACGACAGTATCGATCTGCATGGTTACGTTATCCTTTGTGATAACCGGCTGCGGTGGAAAATCCACTACCTGTTCTTTCAGATTTACCTTTCTGGCTACTCGTTCAATAAACGGAACCTTGAAGTGAATTCCTGTACTCCAGGTCGCCTGATAAGCTCCCAGACGCTCCAGGATTACTGCATATGCCTGTGGTACAATGCGGACGCAGGATGCAAGGACCCATACCGCAATAACGATAATAACTATCAGAAAAACCACGCCCATAACTAATCCTCCTTATTCTGTTTTACGATAAGTTTCACACCTCGGATCTCTTCGATCGTTACAACGGTGCCTTCGCCGATTTTTTCGTCATCAGCAGAACGTGCAGTCCATTCAATGTCATTGATGCGAACCTGGCCTGTCTGCGCCAGATTGTCAATCTCCTGAATCACAACTGCTTTCTTTCCAATCAGACTGTTTGCATTGGTCTGTATGGTTTCTTTGTTGAAGTACTTCATTGCCAGTGGTCTGGTAAAGATGAGAAGTACCAATGAAACACACAGAAACAGCAATATCTGTACAGTGAGGTTCGCTCCTGCATAACATGCAATAGCAGCGACCAGTGCGCCGCCGGCAAACCAGATGGTGGTCAGTCCTGCCGTAATTGCCTCTACAACAAGCAATAACGCAAGAATCCCAAGCCAGATCAAAGGCTGCATGAAACTCCTCCTTTCGTCTGCTATCGTCTCTGACGAGCAGCTTCATACATGAGAATTCCGGATGCCATGGCAGCATTCAGAGATTCTACTTTTCCACACATAGGAATCCGTATCAGACAATCAGCACTGTCTGCCGCTTCATCTGTCAGTCCTTTTCCCTCATTGCCGATCAGGAAAGCAGTTCCTCCTGTGTAGGATTCCTGATCATAAGAGTTCTTACCATGCAGATGCGCCGCAAATGTGCGGATATTTCTGTCTTTCAGTTCCTGTGCTAATGATACCACACTTTCCACATATAGGAAAGGCATTCTGTAGACAGAACCCATGGTTGATCGTATAACCTTCGGGTTTGTGATATCCACGCAGGTCTTTGTCAGAAGAACTCCGCTTACTCCGGCACCCTCTCCTGTACGGAGAATAGTTCCCGCATTTCCCGGATCCTGCAGATCTTCCAGAATCATAACCAGCGGATTTTCCCCGCCGAGAATATCTTCCATTATATAGGAAGGTTTCTTAAGCACTGTCATAATTCCCTGCGGCGTCTGCGTATCGCTCATCTGTCGAAAAACAGAATCTGTTACTATTTCATATGGAAGTTTCTCCACCTGAGCCATCAGTTCTGCATCATCGCTGAGAGCTTCTGATACATACACCTTCGAAATCCAATCCCTAGGTGCTTCGCCGAACATTTTTCTTCCTTCTGCAACAAAAAGCCCTTGTTCTCTGCGGGCTTTTGTTTTCTGGTTCAGCTGTATGATATTTTTTACCTGTCCGTTATTTACACTGGTGATCATATCTTATCCTCAATTTTCCGAAACCTTATTCAGGTCACTGTTTGCTCCTGCTGCAACAACTGTGCAGTCTGCCGGAAACACTTCATCCGGCGCCACATTCATATTCATCTTATCGCCATGCTTCAGACCGATCAGATTGATGTTATACTTTTCCCTGACCTTCAGCTCCCGAAGTGTTTTTCCTATCCATTCCCGTGGGATCTTAAATTCTGCCATACTGAAATCAGAAGAAAGCTCAAACATATCGACAAATCCACTGGAAAGAAGATTTCTTGCAACTCTGATACCCATGGAATGTTCAGGATAAATCACCTTATCTGCCCCTATTTTCTCCAGTATCCTGCCATGAAGAGAATTCATTGCCTTCGCCATGACAAAAGGAACTCCAAGTTCTTTCACCTGCATCGTTGCTGTAATACTGGCCTCCATATTCTCGGCTACTGCGATGACCGCAACATCTACGTTCTGAACTCCAAGCGATTCCAGAATTCCCGGATCACGCACATCTGCCTTGACAGCATAGGAAACTTTCTCTGCGATATCCTGCACATTATCATCTTTATCGTCAATGGCAAGTACATCGCAGTTCGCCTCTGCCAGAGTAAGGGCTACCGTCATCCCGAACTGCCCAAGACCGATCACTGCATAAGATTTATTCTTCATTTTCTTCCTCATTTCTCTTTCTGAACATGTATTCGTTATCCTCTGCAAATATCCGCCTGACTGCCGAACCGTTACTATCCAATCATAATATCTTCTTCTGCCAGATGTGAATCTGCCGGCATTTTCTGTACACGTACAGTCACTGCAGTTCCCAGAGTCAGCGGACCGATTCTTCCCAGATACATAGTCAGGATCACGATCCATTTGCCTGCTGTATTCAGGCAGGGTGTCAGCCCTCTGCTAAGTCCTACCGTTGCAACCGCAGATGTAATTTCATAAACAACATCTTCTATAGGTGCTTCCGGCATGGCTGCACACAACAGCGTACTCATGAGAATAAGTACTGTAAGTACCATACCTGTCACTACGATCGCAGAACGGATGTAGCTGTCTCTGATTCTCCTGTGGTGTACTTCCACATCCCGTTTTCCCTGAAGATTGGATTTCAGACTCAGCAGAAGGACCGCAACTGTTGTTGTCTTAATTCCACCTGCTGTTCCCATAGGGGAACCGCCGATCAACATCAATATCAGGCACAGCATATAAGTTGCATTGGAAAATCTCTCCTGACTTACAGTGAAAAATCCGGCTGTTCTTGTGGTAACTGACTGGAACAAAGATGCCATCCACTTCGTTTCCGGCGAATATGTCCCAATACTTTCTGGATTTCCATGATCAAACAGAAAGATCAGTACTGTACCGCCCACAACAAGTATCAGCGTCATCATCAACACGATCTTACTGTGAAGACGGAGATTTTTAAATATACGTCCCACAGGAAGTTTCCCTCTGATGACTCGTTTAATCTTATCCCAGATATCCCACCAGACCACAAACCCAAGACCTGACATAATGATCAATCCTACACTTGTAAAGTTTACGATCGGATCAGCAACATACTGAGCCATGCTGTCCTCTCCCAGCAGATCAATACCAGCATTACAGAATGCAGATACTGCCGTAAAAACAGAATATCCCAGACCTTTTGCCAGACCGAACTGCGGAATAAATCGAACTGCATAACACACTGCACCGATTCCTTCTGCTCCAAACACACAGATCAGAACTTTCTTCACCAGCCTGACCATCCCACCCATTCTGTCCATATTATAGGACTCCTGGATAACACGCCGGTTCCTCAGCGATATTTTCTTTCTCAGACTTATAAAAATAATACTGCCCAGAGAAATCAGTCCCACACCTCCGATCTGGATCAGGACAAGAATAATAATCTTGCCTGCCAGAGTCCAGTGAGTTGCCGTAACAACTGTCACAAGCCCTGTTACACATATACTTGTGGTTGCGGTAAACATGGCATCTGTAAAAGATGTGTGGTATCCGGGTGCCGTACAAAACGGCAGCCACAGAAGTAATCCCCCTAAGATAATCACCCCCGCAAAACCGAGGGTAATTATCTGAGCAGTATTTAATTTATGCAGTCTGTTATATAACTGCATCTTTTTATTCATTTGTTATTTGTTGTTTTTATCATAGTTATGAGAAAGTGACTGGCATACTTCCCACTGATAGTCAGAGATACCTTTCTGCATAGCAAGTGCTTCATTGATATCGAAGTCTACGAATTCACCGTGACGATATCCGACAACGCGGCATGTCTTGCCTGCAATAAGAAGGTCTACAGCCAGAGCACCCATCATAGATGCATATACACGGTCTTTACATGTCGGGCTTCCACCACGCTGCATGTGTCCAAGGATTGTAGCACGTGTTTCGATACCTGTGGCAGCTTCGATACGTTTTGCCATTGCTTCAGAATGACCGATACCTTCTGCATTGATGATGATGTGATGCTTTTTGCCTTTCTTACGACTCTCGATAATGTTATTGATCAGCTTCTGCTCATCATAGTCATATTTTTCAGGAACCAGAACGTCCTCAGCACCGTTGGCAATACCGCACCACAGAGCAATATATCCTGCACCACGTCCCATAACCTCGATGATACTGCATCTCTCATGAGAAGTGGAAGTATCACGTACTTTATCAATTGCTTCCATTGCTGTGTTTACAGCTGTATCAAATCCGATGGTATATTCTGTACATGCAATGTCAAGGTCGATTGTTCCGGGAAGACCGATTGTATTGATTCCGAGATTCGCAAGCTTCTGAGCACCTGCGAAGGATCCGTCACCACCGATGACAACAAGTCCGTCGATTCCATGTTTTCTGCAGATCTCTGCTCCACGTTTCTGGCCTTCTTCTGTACGGAATTCTGCACAACGTGCTGTATAAAGGATTGTACCTCCACGCTCGATTGTATCAGATACATCTTTTGCGCTCATGTCAATAATCTCTTCGTTTAACAGACCATTGTATCCTTTCAGAATACCTTTTACATTTAATCCATTGCTTAAACCTCTTCTGACAACTGCACGAATTGCAGCATTCATTCCAGGTGCGTCACCACCGCTGGTAAGGACACCAATGGTTTTTATCTTGTTTTCTGCCATCTTTTCTTCCTCCATCTTCTGAATCTATCTCATTTTTACTATACACATATTCGGGTATAGTTTAGCGCATTTCTATAAGTTTTTCAATCCTCTTTCTACAACTTAATATAACTTTTACCCTTTAAAAACATTGATTTTACGTGTGATTTTTATTGTTTTTCTATCCATTTTTAACATATTTTATTCATTGGCTTATTTTTTGCGTATCATTCGGGTATCACAGGACGATATAAAGCAAAATGGATGCAGGCATTCTTTGGGCTTCGTCCTTTTCTGATCTGCATTACTGGATCCAGTTCCCGACCTCCCTGATCTACTTCTGCGCTATTTAATGGACGTGAAGCAATATAACAACATCACGTCCGGCAGCAGACAATATGACTTTTCATGTATGAGGGGCAGTCTTTATTATATTATAATATTATTACATTATTTATATTTTGCCCACCATATACAAAAATCTTTTACTGTTGCCACTTTGCATTCTCCCACGCATTATCGTGTTACATAATTTCTATACCCAAACACTCTGTTTAGTGCAGTGGTATTTCGCCAGCTCATCATAAACCTTAGGGGGCAACCTTCCAGTAACTCCATCATTTTCCATCATTTGCAAATACCATATTCATAAAATTTCCGGAATGAATACTGGATATCCGGCAGGTAAGCATTTTCCATACACAACGTTGCGTATTTTTCATTGCAACGTTGCGATAGCTTCAGGTCCTTTCCGGATAACGAACGTTCGGATAAAAATAGCGAACGTTCGCTATTTTCAGAACCTTAAAAGTCAGAGACTTCGGCACCTGTAAAGCCTATTCATTTCGTTTTTGTATCTATTCGTGTTGTTTCGGAACGCTTCCAGAATTATGAAAATAGCTCTATTCGTGTTTGTTTTGACAACCGCCCGACAGCAGCCTATTTCCTGGCGTACCAACTTTTCTATTGTTTTGGGAATTTTGTGAAAGAAATACGGCATATGTGGTCGTGGGATCTCTGATTAAAACTTTTTTCCATCCCCCCGGTTAAAAGCAAAAACCTGATCAGGGAATATTTTATGCATTTATGGGCATATGTGGTCGTGGAGCTTCTTTCTTTTTCGCTTCTGCAGATCAGGGGGATTCCTGCTGCTGCATTTCATGCTGGAATAAACCCTAAATTCCTAAACAGGGTACAACTTGTACCTCTGTTCAAATCATACTTCATTCAATGTTATCGGTTGACGCCAAGCTCTTATTACTGGTGGTGCAGATATAAGAGCTATCTCGTAATTGCGCCGGCGCAATTTCTTTAAGCCATGTTCTTAGTGGCAATTCTTTTCTTGCTTCCCTGCTGTTTACCCTTTCGATACTTAACCAAATATAAACGTACTCCATTATCAATTGCTGTGAGTATTGCTTCCTTTCGTGACATTTCGGTAATACTGTAAAGATCATGACTCCATTCATCAAAAGAAAAGCAATAGTAATATCCATTTAATTCCTTTGCCTTCATGCTTTCTCACTCCTTTGCTTTAGTCCTGCTGCCGGGCTTCGCCCTTTATATACTCCGGTACCTGATACACCTTTCTTAAAATCTATGCCCGATCATATCCAGTGCTGTCCTTTCTGTAGAGCTAGTCCAGTTCCTGTTAAAAGTGCCAACACCACCGCCAACAACTCCCCGGCTGTATATTTCACCATCCCTACAGAACTCCCTTAACAGGTTCGATCTGGACGGCTTACGAAGCTCAGTTAATCCTTTTCGTAACCATTGTCTTGCTGCTTCTCTTGTAACTCCAACTGTTTCGCCTATCTTATCCAGTGTCAGCTCCTGCTGGTACCGCATCCGAACTACTTCCGGAGATTTTCCTGGCAGATCATCTACCAGAGTCCAGAGAACACTTTTAAGCTTTTCTCTTTCCAGATTATCCAGAACACTCTCGTATTCGTCTTCAGGATCCGCGATTGTGTCCCCAAAAGTCAAACCGTCTGTCCCCTCTATTTCTTTGTCCATACTTCCAGCTTTGCAAGCTTCGGCAGCAATCTTTAATCTTTCCAGAGTCTCCTGGCTGATTTCCAGATAGTAACAGGTCTGTTCATCAGTGGGACTCTTTCCGAAGTACACCCTATAATCATTCAAAAACCTCTGATACTTCAAAATTCTTTCCTGCAGATTAAACGGGATATGTATATGTCTGTTGTCCTGGCTGTATCTCCTCACGCCCTGTCTGATCCACAGAGAAGCATAAGAATGAAAAGGGACACCTGCAGATAAGTCGTAGTGATCTACTGCATTGCACATCCCCAGATAGCCCTCCTGCATCAGATCATCTATATCCGTCTCTGTCTTTGCATACTTTCTAACTATCAGGTAAATTAAATTCCTGTTCTGCTGCCATAGCCTTGTCATGTTCTCTGTTACATCTTCCCCGGCTTTAATCTTCTGTACCAGTTGCTCATTGGTTTCTCTCCCTGTTTCTATTGACACAAGACACCACCTGCCCTTACAATTATATTATCCCTGTAAGCCTGCTGCCTTGTATGTAGTGGGCTGTCTTTTTGAATATTAGGTATATACGAAAAGAACCGACGTAACTGCTGCCATCAAGGTTTATAGTTGCGCCGGCGCAATTTGTAATTTGCTTTTTCTCCCGGACTAAGCTATAATATTCTCAATCCGAAAACAGGTTGACGGATTACTTGCCTTTATCAGTGGTGGTGCACTGATAAGGGCTTTTTTCTTATTCTGCAACACTCTGTTGCTTCTCCTGATCTTCCAGAGCACATAAATAACCATACATAAATGCACATTCTGCACCATTCTGAAAATCTGCCAGTCTCTTTTCATCGTAGAGTCCATATCCAACATCGAAAACTGCCTGAATAATACCCTTTCTCTTTTTCATGCTCTGTCTTATATGTCTCTTTCTGACTCTTTTCAATACTTCATCGGCTTTTTCTTTAGCATTAGCTTTCATTCTTTCTTTTCTCCAGTCCTGCCAGATAGCACTTAAAATACTTACCGCTTTTTCCCCTGCAATATCTTCAAACTGTTTATAGAGCTTGTCCACTTTGGAATTACACCATTCCTGCTCCATGAACCCGTTAATAATCGGGATCAGATCCTCTGCACGCTCAAATGATTTATTCAAGTATATAGTTTCTCTTTGGTGAGGACAGATCACAAACTCACTTACATCTGTCTTATGAAGCATATTCAGGGTAAATAACTCTTTTGCTCCCAACTGATCTTTATCTACTAATACAATTTCTGGAATCTTTCTTGTTACTACTGAAACCATAATATAAATCCGCCTTTCCTTTTATCTACTATTTTTCCGGGATTATATCCCTTAATAATTTATATTCTGTCATTATGATGAAATGACCGAATCGGTCATAATTCCCGCCACAATTTTGCAGCTATCCTGAATCCTGCAACAAATCCGCTGTATTCTACAGAATCACTATGATCTTCTATCATACGTGTAAAATCCTCCTGCTTATCCTGCGGAACTACTTCTTTAATTGCTTTCTCAAGCTGTCCCCAGCTCTTTCGGTTCCTTGGACTCTCTGTACGGTTTCCAGTCCAAAAGCTATGTAATACCTCTATAATCTTCATATTGCCGTGTTTCTCCTTTCCTGCAAATATCTCTATCATTTGTTCTTCTGTGCATATTTTGCAGTAGGAATCCTCTTTTTCTTTCCCTGCTGTATGCCCTTTCTATACTTGACCAGATACAAACGTACACCATTGTCAATTGCATCGAGTATTGCTTCTTTTCGTGACATTTCAGCAATGCTGTAAAGATCGTAACTACAATCACTAAAAGAAAAACAATAATAATATCCGTTTAATTCCTTTGCCTTCATACTCAATTACTCCTTTATTCCGTTTTATCTCCTGCACTGCTGCCGGGCTTCGCCCTTTGCTGATCTGTTCCTCTGCTTTTACTGGACGTAAAGGAATGTAATAACGATCACGTCCGGCAGCAGGTCTCTATCTTTAACCACCCTTAACAGTTCCTGCAAAGTATTGTGTTTACTGACACTTCCAACATCTTTACTGTCGTAACTTTAATACTCTTAATCAAGCCCATAACGGAGATCCTGTCCCCGAATATGGTTAATTAACTGTACTGCTCTGCCATTCCTTAAAGATATGACTCTCAAGCTCTTTATAAGTATCTTTCAGTTCTTCACTGTTTCTTTCACATATACCCTGTACCTGTCCTTTTATTTTTCCAGATCTTGCACTGTATTGTCTGGATAATGGATAAAAACTCTTCCAGGCTCCAATAATGGCATTCTGGATAATCTCAAGTTGTTCATTTGGTTTTTCGGACAGTGAAAGAATCTTTGCTTTTAATAAACTGATCTGTTCCGGCGTAAGCTGGTTTCTTGTTTTTAAATAAGCCAGGAACATATTGTTGACTGCTGCATCCGGGAAATACGTTCCCTGCGGAACAGTTTCTTTTTCTTTATCTTTTTCTTTTTTATTTATTTTACTTTTATTTTCTTTTATATTATTTTTCCTGGAAAAATCCTCTTTTTTCTCGGAAAAATCGCCGTTTTTCTCGGAAGAATTAAAAAAAGAGTTCACTTTAATAAAGCTCTCTGTTTCCTCTTCTGAAAGAAGCCAGAACCTTTCGACAGTAATCGGCGTTTTTAACGCTCTGGTTTTAATCATTTTCTGGTATCGCCACTGTATTCCGGCAGAGGTCAGAACCTTGTCCGACTGGAAAAGTGTATTATCAAACAGTGACCGTTCCAGCAAGAAGTTTAAGACCTGCTTTACCTTATTACTGCTCATTTTCAAATCATCTGATATAATGAACTCTATATCTTCATCAATCTGCATATAATAACCGGTTTTGTATATCTCGCATAACAGATAAAGATAGATTGTAAGCCCGTCTGTACCATACCGAGCCTTTAAGATTTTTATTTTTCTGTCAGAGAAAAAGCCGACATCTACCGGGAAAAAGTAGTTTCCTTCCTGCTTCTTCCTGCCCATATGTCTCTACTCCTTGACTTGTAAACCTGTCTCCTGTAAACTGACAGTGTTTAAAAAATCTCTGATCTGCCTGTAGCTCATACCGCACCCGATCAGACCAGAAACAAGGAACTCCTTGGATTGAACCGCCCGAAGCTCTTCTTCACTGAAATGCTCACGTAAACTCTCTTTTTTATCTAGTTTCAGTGTTTCTCGGAGCTGTCGGGCATTCTTTCCAAATACCGCCTTGTAAACCAGATCAGTATAAAGAGAATAGGCAAAACCATGTAAATTCTCTGTTGACTGCTGCAGAGCTTCTGTTAATGCCATCCTGCAGGTTAATGCCTTGATACGTTCCCGGTTTTTATCGGTGAGGGCCTTTTCCATTTCAGAAAACTGTTTGATATATCCCTCTTTAAATTTCAATGCCTTTTCGCCTGTATAACCCATGGCTAAAAGCGTGAATCCATCACGGGTAACATAATACATTGGTTGTGTTCTATTCCACTGATCTATGTATGAGGTCGGTGTGAAATTGTGCCGACCAAATTCCGCACTGCATTTGATTTCTCGAATGTCTCGCAACACTTGTTTGTGCTCTTTTCCAAAAGTCTCAGCAATGTCCAGGCTTGTTACAACTACCCTTTCACTACCTTTGATTGTCTTAATCTCCGCATTCATTGCACACGCCTTTCTTATACCGCTGCGCCTGTGCCTGCTGTATCCTGCTGCCGGGCTTCGCCCTCTTCAAACTCCACACCAAAGCATTTTGTTTTAAAGTAAGCGATCGGTACCTTACCAGCTACAATCAGGAACCCTTGTTCTTTTAATTCCTGGTTCATCTGCCGGATAAATTTATAAGCCTGCCCCTGTGAAGTGCCCATGATCTCAGATATTTCCCGTGCTGTAATATACTGCCTTTTCATTTCCTGTCTCACTTCCTTCTTTTGTATGTAAGTTGCTGATCTGATAGTATCAGACTCTCAAGTTCTCTCCTGTTCATCTTCCTCCCAGTCTTTGTTGATCTGATGCAGGACCCACACGGTAGCAGTCAAAGCAACAATTATCTGCCATGCTGGAAGGTCTACGTATTTCCCGGCTAATACTGCCAGGATAATAAGCAATATTTTCATTATTTGTTGTTTCCCCTTCCTTCAATTGCTGTCTATGCAAATAAAACCATAGCTACGTGCATATTTTTTCGTCTTAACTGCTGTCCGCGATATCTTCTTTACCTTTTGGTCTTTTTCCCATCCTGTAGGCAAATAAGAGGCATTTGGTGTATGTGCACTCTCTGACCTCAACGGTCTGCTGACAGCAACAGTCAAGGCATTTCCTTCGTATTGCCTTTAAAGGTGTTAATTTACTCATGATCTTCTCCTGTTCATTTCTAAGCCACCGCCCCCGGTTACTTAATCAATAATTTCTGTTACATCTACGCCTAAGGCTTTCGCAATGCGTCCGACTGTTTCAGGTCTTGCACTTCTACCCGCCATTAAGCTACATAATGTACCGCGTGAAATTCCTGACGCTTCAAGCTCTTTTGTCCCTTTGCAGGCTCGGGCTCTGGCAAGATCAAATTTTTTCCTGTTTAATTTCATTGCTTATCCCCCTTTCGCACTCACAATTAAATTGTGTTTATTTTTAAATAATACGCAGTCAAATTATATTTGTCAATATATTTCCGATTATTTCTTGAATTTAATTGTGTATAATGGTATTGTATCCTTAAGGAGGTGCTGTAATAGTGAAGAAAGATAATTCTAAAATAGGTAAAAGCATAAAACAATTTCGCCAGAGACGTAACTTAACGCAGAACGAACTTGCAAGTTTAATAGGAAAAACAGGAAGCTCTATACAAAAATACGAATCTGGTGTAACTGAAGTTCCTCTAAGTGTTTTAGAAAAAATAGCTCATGTTTTGGGATGTCATGTCTTAGATTTTTTAGATTTTTATTCTTCAAATGAATGGCTTGATAAACGTGATAATGCCGCCGTAGATTTTTTAAACTCTATTGGATGTAAAGTAATATGGGATGCCGGTATCTTTTCAGATGGTGATTCTGATCATTCAATAATTTATTACAATAATGAAAGTTATCTAATCCCTGTAGATGAACTTACGTCATTAATTTCTGATATGGAATTTTTTACAAAAAATTTAGTTTCACGTACCCTAAATAAAGGTGTAAAATTTCCAATTCCTGACGAATCAATAAACCCTTGACCAAATCGGTCATTTTAGAATAGAGCAGAACCGGCAGCAGGCTTTATACTACTGCTGCCATGATAATATATTTACCCAGGAAGCCGGGGGACGTGCTTTTCACTCGATCTGGACACCTTACCAGAAAGAAGTGATTTTATGAGTACATACGAAGAATTGTAAATTATACTTACTACCGCTTTACTAATCGTTGCGATTTTGACATATACGCATAAAAAATAGCCATCCTAATCTTTGGCGAGACTGACGGCTATTTTTTACTAATCTTATTATTTCGCCGGGTCGGGTGATGACGCTCACCTTCCGGCTCCCTTGTTAAGTATATTATAGGTCAATTAAATTTATTTGTCAATTTCGTTTCTAACCCCGTTCACAACAGAAAGGAGCATATTTCTTTATGAATAACGAAGAATTTTCAATGAAATTAAACGAAATTAAGGAACGTGTTTTATCCAGTTCCACCCCAGAAGATGAATCTAAATATACGGAATCTCTCTTTGAGTCAATTAAACATATTGATAAACAGAAAAATGAGTTCTGGTATGCGCGAGAGCTGCAAGCCGCTTTAGAATACAAAGAATGGAGAAACTTTACTAAAGTAATAGATCGAGCTATTACTGCCTGCGAAAACAGTGAAAACGCCATTTCTCCCCATTTTGTTGAGGTCAACAAAATCGTTAGTGCCGGAGTCACAACGAAATCCATATCCGACTATAAACTTTCTCGCTATGCCTGTTACCTCATTGTTCAAAATGCAGATCCCAGAAAGAAGGTCATCGCTCTTGGTCAGACTTATTTTGCAGTCAAAACACGGCAGCAGGAATTAATTGAGAATTTTGATGATCTTACCGAAGATAAAAAACGTTTAGCAATCCGTAACGAAATGATTGCTCATAACAAATCCCTCGCAGAAGCCGCAAAGCTGGCAGGTGTAGAAACGCCTCAGGAATATGCAATTTTCCAAAATAAAGGCTATCAGGGATTATATGGTGGACTTGGTGCAAAGGAAATACACGCACGAAAAGGCTTGAAGAAAAGTCAAAAGATTCTGGATCATATGGGAAGCACTGAATTAGCTGCTAATCTTTTCCGTGCAACTCAGACAGATGAAAAGCTTCGCCGGGATCATATTACCGGAAAAACGGCTGCCAATAATACACACTATGAAGTAGGAAAAAAGGTCCGCCAAACTATTAAAGAGCTTGGTGGAACTATGCCAGAAGATTTACCGACCCCAACAAAAAGCATTAAACAAATTGAACAGGAACAAAATAAGCTCGAGAAAAAATAATATATCTTCTTTTCGTTTCTAAGCCACCGCCCCCGGCAGAGATGAAAGGAATGAAACAATATGCCATCATACTATGACGAAAAAACAAAGTCCTGGTACTGTAAGTTCAATTACCTGGACTGGCAGGGACAGCGGCAGCAGAAAATGAAACGAGGATTTCCCAGAAAGAAAGATGCAGCAGATTTTGAGACACGTTTCAAAGCTTCCCAGAAATACGACAGTAAAACAACTATCGGTTCTATTGCAGATAGCTATCTGGAAGAGATCGCACCCAGACGACGCGCTTCTACCATCAAGAACTATAAAACCACTTTTGAGAAACATATCAAGCCTTATTTTGCTGATCTGCCTATAGGTGCTCTGACCGAAAAGCATATTATAGGTTGGCAGAACACAATACTTGCAGTTGATTTATCTGATACCTACATACACAAATTAGACACTATTTTTCGTACTTTGTACGCTTTTGGAGCAAAGAGGTGCAAGCTCCTGGAGAATCCTTTTGACGGTCTGGAGAAAATCGGACACGCCAGAGCGGACACCATGCAGTTCTGGACCTTAAATCAGTATCGTAGTTTCATAGCCTTAATAGAGGATCCTGTGAAGCATTTAGCCTTTGATCTGTTATTTTATACTGGAATACGTGCCGGTGAGCTCCTGGCTCTGCAGATCGGTGATATAGATCTTGTCCAGGGAATTCTACACATTACTAAATCTTATCAGCGAATAGGTGGCAAAAATATCATTTCGCCACCAAAGACCAAAAAAGGAATCCGTGACATTACCATGCCAAAGTTTCTTTGTTATGAGATTATCGAATATAAAAAACATATTTATGGCTGTGATCCTGAATTTCCGCTATTTGCTAAGATGTGCCGCGGTACCTTAAAATATAATCTTGATAAATATTCGGAACTTGCCGGTATCCCCCGCATCAGAGTACATGATCTAAGGCACTCCCATGTAGCTCTACTGATTGAACAGGGTGTTGCTCCTATGATTATCCAGGAACGCCTGGGACATGAAAGTATTAACACGACGCTTGGAACTTACGGACATTTATACCCCAACAAACAGAAACAGGTTGTGGATATTCTGGATAATTTATAATTCTCTGTCCATTTTGTTCCAAACGTGATATAATATCATTGCTGTTGAACCTCCAGCAGGAAGGAGGTGAATACTATGTTGAAATATGTTTCTCTGTTCTTTGTAATTCTGGCCGGAGATATAGTTGGACATTATATTTGCAAATTCCTAGACAAGAACAAACAGCAGTAACAACTCAAAAAATAAATCAAAAGATAAACTGCCCGATATGGCAGAAAAGCCCCCGGATTTTCACATTTCCGGGGGTTTTCGTATCATTTGCGTATCATTTACATTATAAAAAAGTCCAAAATATCTGTATTTAAGCCACTTTTATAAATTCTTTAATCCTCTTTCTACAACTTTAACATTGGTTTTACCATATTTTTCGTACATATAGTTCAGCCATGAGTCCTGAATTTGTGCATGATATCCAACCGGAAGCTTCTTTATGGCCTTTACGTCTTTCAGGTAGATCACAACAGCACTGTCACCCGGTGAACGTCTGAGGTCTGCAAGCAATTCCTGAGATTGCTGTGTGTAGCTTTCTTTATTGTCAAACTGTATCCAGATTTCCCTTGGCATATTGTCAAAGGGACGGATTTTTTCAAGGATCAGTTTACTGGCGCGATCGTCCTCTGCAGATACTCTGCCCTGAATAAATACTCTGCCTTCTTCATTCAGGAACTGCTGACTTTTCTCATAATCTCTGGGGAACACAACTACCTCCACTGTTCCTACCAGATCCTCCACTGTGAGGAATGCCATAACCTTATTATTCTTTGTATATTTGATGGTTTTATCCGTAATCATTCCACCGATAATTACTTTCTGACCATCCATGACTTTCGGAAGATTTGTTTCTTCATCCTGCTGAAAATCAGAGGTTTTCGCAGAAATGGTTTTCTCCATCATTCCCCGGTAATTTTCCAGAGGATGACCACTGAGGTAGATTCCCAGAACTTCCTTCTCATATCCCAGAAGTTCCTCTTTTCCGAATTCCTCCACATCGGGCATACGGATTTCAAATTCTTTTTTGTCCTCCTCGCTTACCAGATCAAAAAGGCTCATCTGGCCTGCCAGTGAATTCTTCTTATCCTGACTGATACTGTCTGAAATCTTCTGATAAACCAGCATTTTCTGGCGGCGGTTACCATCCAGGCAATCCAGCGCACCTGCTTTGATAAAGTTTTCTACTGCTCGCTTATTCATCTGCGGAGAGTTTCGTTCCATAAAATCCTTCAGGGAACGATATTGTCCGTTCTCTTCCCTCTCTCTTACCAGGCTTTCAATAACCGGACGTCCCACACTCTTTATAGCTGACAGGCCATATCGGATTGCACCGTTATCTACAGAGAATCCATACATTCCACAGTTCACATCCGGCGGCAGGATCTTAATCCCCATCTGTCTGCAGACCAGAATATATTCTGCAACCTTATTTGGAAAATCAATAACCGATGTCATTAATGCGGCCATAAATTCCACAGGATAGTAATATTTCAGATATGCAGTCTGATAGGAAACAACTGCATAGGCTGCTGCATGGGACTTATTAAAAGCATATTTGGCGAAATCAATCATTTCATCATAGATTTTATTTGCCGTTGCCTCATCAATTCCATTTGCAATACAGCCTGGAACTCCCTCTGCTTCATTTCCGTAAACAAAGTTCTGGCGCTCCTTTTCCATGACAGAGGCCTTCTTTTTGGACATTGCTCGACGTACCAAGTCGCTTCGGCCCAGAGTATAACCTGCCAGGTTCCGAACAATCTGCATAACCTGCTCCTGATAGACAATACACCCATACGTAGGCTTCAGGATCGGCTCCAGCTGAGGACAGTCATAACGGATGGTATCCGGTCGGTTTTTGCCCCGGATATACTGGGGGATGAAGTCCATGGGGCCCGGACGATAAAGAGAGATTCCCGCGATCACATCTTCCAGACTCTGAGGCTTCAGTTCCTTCATGAAGTTTTTCATTCCCGCACTTTCAAGCTGAAATACACCATCAGAACGACCGGTGCCAAGGGAATCCAAAACCTTTTTATCATCATAATTAATCTTCTGCATATCCAGAGTCACTCCTGCATCCTTCTGGATCAGCTTTACTGCATTCTGGATCACAGTCAGAGTACGAAGTCCCAGGAAGTCCATTTTTAAAAGTCCCAATTCTTCCAGTGTTGTCATGGTAAACTGAGTGACAATAGACCCGTCTGATGCTCTGGAAAGCGGTACATATTCTGATACGTCCTTCTGGCTGATAACAACACCTGCCGCATGCATGGAGGTATGTCTGGGAAGTCCCTCCAGACGTCTTGCCATATCGATCAGATAATGAATTTCATCCTGCTCTTCATATGCTTTTTTCAGCTCAGGGTTCATAGTAAGGGCTTTATCTATAGTAATATTTAATTCCTGCGGGATCATTTTCGCAATGGAATCCACCTGTGCATAAGGCATATCCAGTACACGGCCCACATCCCGGATCACACCACGGGCTGCCAGCGTACCAAAAGTAACGATCTGAACCACACAATCATCCCCATATTTACGGCGGACATATTCAATAACCTCCTGCCTTCTTTCGAAGCAGAAGTCAACGTCAATATCAGGCATAGATACTCGTTCCGGATTCAGAAATCGCTCAAAGAGCAGATCATAGCGAATAGGATCAAGCTGTGTGATGCCCAAGGTATAAGCAACCAGACTTCCCGCTGCAGAGCCACGTCCCGGTCCTACCATAATGTCATGATCGCGGGCATATTTAATAAAATCCCATACTATAAGGAAGTAATCCACGTAGCCCATATTTTTTATAGTAGATAATTCGTAATTCAGACGAGCTTTTAATTCCTCTGTAACCGGCTGATAACGTTCCTCCAGTCCCTCGAAGCATAGCTTGTTCAGATATTCCCAGGATGTAAGACCATCCGGCACATCGAATCTTGGAAGCTTGGTCACGCCAAATTCAATCTCAACATGACATCTCTGTGCAATCTTATGAGTATTCTCCAGGGCCTCCAAAGCATATGGGAAAAGTTCTGCCATTTCTTCCGGGGATTTCACATAATACTGGCCGCCCTCATAACGCATTCTGTCCTCGTCTGCCAGTTTCTTGTTTGTCTGCAGACAGAGAAGAATATCATGAGGATCAGCATCCTCCGCCCTTGTATAATGCACATCATTGGTTGTAACAAGGTCAATCCCTGTTTCTTCGTGCATACGGAGAAGTTCCTGATTTACCAGTCTCTGCGCAGGAATTCCATGATCCTGTAATTCCAGGAAGAAATTGCCTTTTCCAAAAATATCCTGATAACGAAGAGCTGCTGCCTTTGCATCCTCATACATGCCTCTCTGAAGATATCTGGCAACCTCACCTGCAAGGCAGGCACTTAAGGCAATAATCCCTTCATGGTACTCTTTTAATACCGCAAGATCTACTCGCGGTTTATAATAGAATCCTTCTGTAAAACCCTTGGACACAATTTTCATCAGATTTGCATAACCCTGATTATTCTCTGCCAGAAGAACCAGGTGGTAATATCTGTCTTCGCCGCTTCCTGCTTCACGGTCAAATCTGGAACCGGGAGCTACATATACCTCACATCCCAGAATCGGATTGATTCCCTCGGCTCTTGCTGCACGATAAAAATCAATCACACCATACATAACTCCATGATCTGTGATCGCCGCACTGTCCATGCCAAGTTCTTTGACACGGGCTACATATTCTTTTATCTTATTGGAACCATCCAGCAGACTGTATTCTGTATGGACGTGAAGATGTGTAAACTCCAACTCTATTTCTCTCCTGTTCTAATATCTGCAATTTTATCGCAGTATATTTTTACTGTTATTATTTCGCGTAGATTCTCTTGTCCTTAATCTCTACTTTGCCTTCTTTCATCAGATGACCAATAGCACGTTTAAACGCTCCCTTACTCAGGCCGAATTCTCTCTGGATTACTTCCGGTGATGCCTTGTCATCAAATGGAAGAACACCTGCAAACTCATTGATCACTTCAAGGACATTCTCCGCATCCTCATTGATCTGCAGGTATGCCTTCTGGCGGTCTGTGACATTCATTTTTCCGTCTTCTTTTACTTCGCTGACACGCAGCTCCAGAATCTTGCCCGGACGGTATTTTCCCTTGGCTTCTCTTGCAGGGATCAGTGCAGAATATTTATCATCAACTGCCACAAATACACCGAATCTGTCGCTGATCTCATAAACACGACCTTTCACCATATCTCCCACTACATAAGGAGTTCTGGTGGAAAGATAATGATAAACCTTCATAGTTGCGCAGAGACGACTGCTCTTGTCAATATAGAGTGCTACCAGCACATCTTCTCCCTCTCTTACTTTCAGAGTCTGCTCATGATATGGAAGCAGAAGGTCTTTCTCCAGTCCCCAGTCAAGGAATGCACCAATCCTTGTTACCTGAGAGACTTTCAGAACTGCTGTCTGACCTACCTGAAGCTTCGGTTCTTTTGTTGTTGCAATAAGACGATCCTGAGAATCCTTGTAGATAAATGCTTCAATGCTGTCGCCTTCCTTTGTTCCTTCCGGAACCTGTCTGGACGGAAGAAGAACACGGTTCTTTGCATCTGCCTGCATATCCTCACCCAGATATACACCAAAATCTACGGACTTCACTACTGTTAATTTCTGTTTTTTTCCTAACTCTATCATATAATCTCCATTTCTGTTGTGATAGTATCTTTTTAAAAAAATTAAAAATATACTATACTGTCATCATCCTCTGACATTAGCTTTATATTTCAGTATAACATAAATAATAAAGGCGGCACAATGCCGCCTTATTATTTTTTATTATCTTATTTTACGTTACTGTTCACTATAGATCAGGATGTATTTTATTCCAATTCAATTTCACATACACTCAGACAGATTCTTTATCGTGTATTATATATTCTGCATCCACTTGCATGCCAGTTCTATCCAGGACTGGCATTCTTTCTGTACACAGCCGCCGTCTTCGTGGCTTGTCTCTTCGTTTGCAAGACTTAAACCATGTCCGCCAACCGGATAAAGATGCATTTCTACCGGAATTTCAAATTTGCGCAACGCATTGAAGAACAACAGAGAATTCTCTACAGGAACACAATCATCTGTCACTGTATGCCACAGGAATGTGGTTGGTGTATCTTTAGATACCTGGAATTCCAGAGACTGTTCTTTTCTCTTATCAAGATCATTATAATCCTCTCCAAGCAAGCATTCAAAGGAACCTGTATGTGCAAACTCACCGGAAGTGATCACCGGATAACTTAAGATCATACCATTTGGTTTCACCATATCAGAAGTTACCCCAAGTGTCTGTGCAATAAAATCTTTCTTCCAGAAAACGCCAAGACTTGCTGCCAGATGACCACCTGCGGAAAAGCCCTGCAGAACAATTTTATTCGTATCAATATGAAACTCTGCAGCATTTTTTCTTAAAAAAGCAACAGACTTCGCAAGCTGCAAGAGTGCCAGTGGATATCTGGCAGGTTCTACGCTATAGCGCAGGATCACTGCATGATATCCCCTTACCAGATACTGCATGGCGATCGGTTCTGCTTCTCTGTCAGAAGTCATAGCATACCCGCCTCCCGGGCAGATCACAACTACCGGACGCTTTCTGTTGATATGCATTTCAATGGAATTATCCAGAAAATAAGTGTATAAATCTGCAGTTTCTTTATATCCGTCTACTGCAATTTCAATCTTCTTATAAATCATAAGTTCCTCCTGTATATTTCATCATTTTTTCCATTTCTACTCCCCATTCCGCTAATTTTTGGGGAATATTTACAGCTACTTTTCTCAGTTTTGTTTTGCCATCCTTTGCTGCCAGACGCTTATATAAATGTATATTTCCATCTGCATCAAGAACAATATAAAAACACTCTAAAATATGACCTGATCCTACAATTTCCCGTGTTGTATATATATATCCTGCTTTATTCTTTTTTCTTTTAGAAAAAACAATCCCTCTGCTTCTCCTGTCTCGGAAACTTGGAAAATAATCTTCACGTATAATTTCAAGTTCTTCCCATTTATACATTTTTTTGAAAAACAGATACGATATTTTGCAGCCTTCTTTACTTAATGTTACGACTTTTGAAGAGAAAAACAATAATGGTGCATCAATCAAAAACTCAAGAATCAATATTGGAATTCTTTCTCCCTCTTCAGCAGACAGCCCTGTCCAAATAAGCAGTACCGTAATAAGTATTACCATGGTTATCTGCAAAAAATATCTGATCTTTATTACTTCTTGCTGATATTCTTTTAAATTTGTACAGTCTGCTCCTTTGCTTTGAATTTTTTTTCTTTGTTGCCTCCTCAATTCTATCATTTCATCATATTGTCTTTGTCTTTGTTTTTCTTCTTCTTTTATTCCCTCTCCTTTTTCTGCCTCCACTCCCCATTCCTTCATTTTTTCACGAACATTTACGTACATTTTTCTAATAACTTGCTTTTTTCCTTTTTCTAATTTATAAGAAAAAACATTGCCATGTTCATCAAAAGTAATGTAAAAACAATCTGAAAGCGGAAACGCATCAACGATCATCCTGGTAGTATATTTCTTTTTCTTCTTATTTACTGCATATTTGGAAAATACAATCCCCTGATAACGTATGCTCCCTCCCTTACCATATGTATACCAGACATCCTCTCTGATAACAGCAAGCTCTTCCCATTTATAATTTCTCTTCCAAAACAGCCAGGATACCGTACAGCCTTCTCTGCTCAGCACAACAGTTCTCATATAATACAAGATTAACAGCAACATTAATATTTCCACACTAAAAATTATAAATTCATATCCCTCTGTTCTTATTTCCTTTCTTTCCAGGAAAATCATCAGAATTCCTATGCCGAATACAAACGCTGATATAAATAATATCAGTATTATATGTGGATCTAATACTCTTATTTTTTCCTGCTGCTCTTTCATATGCATTTCCTCCGGTTGTCTGAAATCCTTACTGTTACTATTCCGGTATATCAACCTAATTTCTTGCATTTTCTTATGAGTTCATTATAAGGTAAATATATGTAATTGTTAAGGTGCAAAATAAAATGTTGCTGTCCCGTTTACTGCAAATTAAACGAACCATACAATATTAAAGTTCAGCTGTTATTATCTTTCAAGGATCATGACATCTTTTTCATTCATGCTAACGGTCTGCCCTGAAACGTTCTCCTCCTTCGATAAAGTTGCAGAAAATTGCCCGGACTTTCTGCAATATGGCAGAAGAATTTTCCTTGTTTCTTCTGCTACAAAAAATCTCCCGGATAAGAGAAGCGCTTACTCTTATCCGGGAGATTTTTTATATCTTTAACAAATTCATATCTTTTATTTTCAGATCAGCAATTATTTATTTCCCTGTCCATAATATGCATTTGCACCATGTTTTCTGAAGTAGTGCTTATCCTGCAGATCCTGTGGTGCAGGTTTTACCTGTGGATTGATCAGCTCACAGCGGGATGCCATCTTGGCAACTTCCTCAAGAACAACTGCGTTATGTACTGCTTCATGAGCATCCTTACCCCATGCAAATGGTCCATGGTTTTTGCAAAGTACTGCAGGTACTGCTTCATAATCTTTGTCCTTAAACAGGTCTACGATCAGAAGTCCTGTATTTTTCTCATATTCTTCAAATTCCTTGCCTTCCAGGCAGCGTGCACATGGAACTTCACCATAAATATAATCTGCATGTGTGGTTCCATAACATGGGATTGCTCTTCCGGCCTGTGCCCAGCTTGTTGCCCATGAAGAATGTGTATGTACAACTCCTCCGATATTCGGGAATGCTTTGTACAGTTCTACATGAGTTGCTGTATCAGAAGATGGATTGTATTTTCCTTCTACCTTATTTCCATTCAGGTCTACAACAACCATATCATCCGGTGTCAGCAGATCATAATCAACCCCACTTGGTTTGATGACAAAAAGTCCTGATTCTCTGTCGATTCCGCTTACATTTCCCCATGTAAATGTAACAAGTCCGTATTTTGGAAGATCCATGTTTGCTTTGTAAACTTCCTCTTTTAATTTCTCCAGCATGATTCGTACCTCTCCTTTTGCTTTTCAGATATTCTTTTACAACAGCTTTCAGATGTTCCGGCTTTTTTCTGCATATCCCACCCGGAAAATCTCTTAATATCTGTATTATAGCACTTGTACGGTACATGTACCAACTTGTATGTTGATTATTTTACTGTTTCTCATACAAAAACTCTTCAGGCAGACTTACCTTGAAATCTTTTGCAAGTGAACGGAAATTGTCCGGTGTAATAGTCTGAAGTTTATTTGGAGTCATAGAAAGAATCTTCACCAGGATCTCTGCAGATTTTTCTACCGTATGGAGCAGACCAAATGTCAGGTCAAAATCTTCACCTGAGCAGAACATTCCATGATGTGCCCAGATAACAACATCATATTTCTTCATTAATTCTGCTGTTCTTATGGCAATTTCTCTTCCACCCGGTACCATCCAGCCGACAACACCTACGCCGTCCGGGAATACAACCGGACACTCTGTAGCAGATTCCCATAACTCTCTTGTAAAGATCTTATCATCCAGTGGCAGAACAAATGTCAGAGCAATTGTATTTGTCGTATGTGCATGATAAATAACACGATGTTTTCCGTTTGTCAGTTTCTTCTTCACTTCATGATTCATCAGATGAGTCGGAAGCTCACTGGTAGGTCTGCCGCCCTCAACCAGGCCCCAGCGGATTCTGTAATTCATTCCTGTCTCATCCAATTCAATGATCGCAAGACATACTTCCGGATCCACGATAATATTTCTGAAATATTTACCGCTTCCCGTTACAAGGAAAAACTCTCCTGCTAATCCCGGAACCTCTACCCCGATCGGTATCCATTCTCCAGGTGCATTCAGACGGGGACGAATCATCTCTACTTCCTCCGGTTTCAGACGATAGCTTAAGTTTCCGCCGTTTCTCTCATGCCATCCCTGAAGATAACCGTCATTTGCCATTTTGATAAATCCCTGTACAAATTTAGATTCCAGAATTTTCATAATATATATACCCTCCGCTTTTTGTGGTTTTATGTTGTTTGTTTTTAACAATATATTGTTTCTTGTTGTTTGTAAATGTATTATATATTGTTTCTTGTTGTTTGTAAATAATTTATTCAAAAAATCTCCCACAAAACCACACATCAATTCCGAAATATCTTTGTCAATTCTGTCCTGCTATTCATCCTGTTCAGAAGATTTTTACCGTTATTTTTGCTGAAATTCTATAATTGCGTATGCTTTTCCGTCTGTATCATCAAGCGATACAATCACCTTTCCTGTTTCTGCTTTTGCTTTCGGGCAGATTATATCTCCAAGTTTTGCCTGCATCTTATACTCTGCACGCATCTGGTATACTTTGAAATCTTCCGGCAGGAAATCTTCTGCCATACAGATATACTGACAGTTGTTTACATGATGATTAGTGTCAAGATGATGCTTCTGCACTGTGAATGATTCCTGTGAAGTCATGTCATCCGGAAGTTTGATTTTCCTCGGTGCATAATCCATTTCCAGCTTTTCGCCAAGTATGTAATTGTCTGTATCTGCAGGTGTCAATCTCACCGGAATCCCTGTACTGATGGCCAGATGTGTCCAGTTGGAGTTCGCCCAGGCAAGCTTCTTCCCATCCATTGTTTCTATGGTGAAATTACGCATACCCATGAATCCTTTGAAATCATAAGGTGCTGTCGTGATCCTGATTTCCGTTCCCATAGCAGGATATTCATCCACAATTACCTGCCAGGAAGAAAGAACCCACGCTCTGTCTCTTGCCTTCAGCACGTCTCCTCCAAGCCCGACCGACTCCGCATGAAATGTACAGCTATCCTGAAAATAATTCAAAACACCCGGTAATGTCAGTTTGCCGTTCTCACCTGTCTCACTGTATCTGACTCTGCTGTTAAAACTGTAATTCATTTTTATGTCCTCTTTTCTTATGTCACTATGATTTTTTAATATACTTCTTTTCTATTATTATAACAAGCCAAAAGTATAAGGCATAAAACAGTTTTTATAAACTGGCCTATGCCTTATCTTTGTTCTACGTTATATTATTTACTGTAATTCTTTGCTACAAATGTGATCATTACCTTAAACAAATCCCCATCCAGATACAGCTTAAACTCACCGCCCTGCAGCTCTGTCAGGCTCTTTGCGATAGAGAGTCCCAGTCCGCTTCCTTCTGTATTTCTCGCCACATCTCCTCTGATAAACCGTTCTGTCAGTTCATCCGCAGAGATATTCAAGGGCTGTGCTGAAATATTTTTCAGAGAAAAAGTTACTTTTTTATTTCTGTTGCTGATTTCTGCATAAACTCTGGTGCCTTCCATTGCATACTTCACAACATTGCCGAATACATTTTCCAGAACACGCCACATTCTCTGACCGTCTGCGTAGATAATGGACGGTTCGTCTGTGAAATGTACCATCATAGTCAGGTTCTTCTCCTGGAATTTCTCTTCAAATTCTCCGATCACCTGCTGCACCATTTCTACAAAATCAATATCATTCATCTCCAGCTTGATGTTTCCGGTGCTTGCCTTGGATGCCTCTACCACATCCTCTGTGAGCACCTTCAGTCTCTGAGATTTCTCATCCAGGATGCGTAAATATTCCTGTATTTTCGGATCTGTCGGATTTTCCCGTTTCATCAGATCTACATAATTGATAATGGAAGTCAGAGGTGTTTTCAGGTCATGGGAAACATTTGTGATCAGCTCTGTCTGCATTCTTTCTTTTTTCAGGCTGTTCTCCACAGCAGCATCCAGACCACTGCCAATATTGTTGATATATTCTGCCATCACCTTCTGTTTTCCGGTAAGTGTATCTGTTTTGATCTTATACTGCAGTTCTCCATCGCTTATTTTCTTCAGACCATCCATAATAAGATCCAGTCCGTCCGCTTTTCTGATGGCGAAAATCATAACAGCCACATCTACAGCCATCAATGCCAGCAGAAATACTCCTGCACCACTGAATACGCAGCCGATGATCAGGAACTGCAAAAATAAAAATGCACCTCCCACAAGCAGAACTTTTATTTTTTCTGCTGTATTTCTGGAAAAAGCTCTGGCAAAATCAGCAAGCTTCCCACTGCATTTTCCAATCCATTTCAGAACTTTTCTAATCAGACTGTTTTTCCATAAGGTTCCTGCCTTTATTCTTCTTACCAGGCTGAGATATCCGATCAGAAACCATGCCATTGTATAAGTCCCACATATGAGACAGATAACAATCACTGTCACTACTACATGACTGTAACCCAATGATGAGTTGGCGATCAAGGTTCCCGATATGATCGTTCCTGCCAGCCATATACCGATTACTGTTCCTGCCGCAATTTCTGTATACCATCTGTCAAATCCATTCAGATGTATTTCTTCATCCTCTGGTCTCCTTCCTGCTGTCACAGTCAGCCACACCATACCGATCAGCCAGAGCACACTTCCGAAGATTGCTCCTGCCAGCATCGGAAACATAAGCTTTGAATATGTCTCATAGTTCTCTGCCTCATCAGCCATGGAATCTGCCACAGAAAATTTCGTATCAACCGAAACTGCAAATACAAAATCCTTTGTGTCAAAGCTCTGATCAATGGTATGATTCCACACCTGCAGATCTGCACCCGGAATATTTGTAACACACTCACTTAATTCCGGGTAAACAACTGCATATGCTTTTTCCTTAAATATTTTCTCAAGGTTCTGCTCCAGCTGTGCGTAACTGCTGTACGCTTTTTTATTTGTATAGATTGTCTGTGTTTCTTTATCTGCGAAAAGATATGTGAGGTTGGTACTCCCTTCGGTATAGTCTCCCACGCTGTGAAAGACGGATGCCAGTGATGTTTCATAATCATTGAACTGTTCATCTGACTGTATGGCACGGATGCAGTCCAGAAGTGTGAATAACTCCTTATATGCATCCTCCAGTCTCCCATTCCATTCCGTGCTTTTGTTTACCGCATCCAGGATATTCTCAGCTCCCTGTGGTGCAAATTTCTCGTCCAGCTGACTCAGTTCTACGAAAAAACATCCCGGATATTCTGTGTTTGTTCTGGTATCCGTAACGTTGCCGATATTCTCTGATTGTGAGGTATATCTGTAATAAAGTTCATCTGCTACGGTATCCAGTTTCTCGGACTCGGTCTTTGATTCGAAATCATCTTCTTCAAGAAAATCTGTATTGTAATTAATTTTCAGTGTTCCATCTGCCACCATCTTTTTAAAGTCAGTCCGATAAAAATAGTGGCTGGTTCCGTCAGAAGATTCACATCTTATGACCTGTGAATCTTCGTCATAAACACCTTCATAATAGTTTGCCTCCCAGTCTTTTCCCCACTCCAGAAGATCACTTACAGAGTACGCAAGCCCGGAAGTATTTTTCAGAGAAAGGTCTCTGATGGAATCACGGGTGTTTCCTTTTTCCTCAAATTCTGCCAGATCAATCACTGCCGATGAACCAGCATTTTTCAGATAGTTAATGTCATCCTGCGCTGCCAGACTGACCAGAATATCTGATCCTCTGTTGCTGACCTGTTTCTCAAATGCTTCTGATTCTGTGTAACTTTTGCCTCTGTCATCCAGGCGGATTCCAGTCTGATAGATCATCACAAACATAGCTGCACAGACTGCTGCTGCAACTGCTGCCAGATGCGCGATCACGATCCAGATTGCCTTGACAGAACTGCTTCTGTATCCTTTTCCCTTCATAATGTTTGTCCCTTTCCTTTTTTATTTAATTTATTACTTTGTCAAGCGGATATTCGCAATCCGCTTTGCTACTTGCTCATAACCAAATAACTGCTTCGCAGTTTATCAGAATGCGCTTGCACGCCTCCTGATACAAGCAAGTCCCCACCCACTGCTTATTGCTTTTCGCAATTGAAGCAGGGGACTTACTTGATTTGGTTAAATTTTTTCCACCTTATATCCAAGTCCCCACACAACCTTCAGGTATCTTGGCTCCCTTGGATTAATCTCAATTTTTTCTCTGATATGCCGGATATGCACTGCCACCGTATTATCTGCAGCAACTGCTTCCTCATTCCAGATGTTTTCGTAAATCTGATTAATGGAAAATACCCTTCCCTGATTCTTCATCAGCAGAAGCAGGATATTGTACTCAATGGGTGTCAGCTTCACCACATCACCGTCTACCCTGACTTCCTTCAGGTCATCGTTTATGCTCAGACCTCCTGTCTCGTAGATATGAGCATTCTCCACAGGTATTGCTGCTCCCAGCCTTGTATATCTTCGAAGCTGTGATTTCACCCTTGCCACCAGTTCCAGGGGATTAAAGGGCTTGGTTACATAATCATCTGCCCCTACATTTAATCCAAGGATCTTATCTGCATCTTCTGATTTTGCAGAAAGAATAATGATCGGAAGAGGATTCTCTTCCCTTATCTTCAAAGTAGCCCGGATGCCATCCAGCTTCGGCATCATAATATCTATGATCAGCAGATCCACCGGCTGACTGCGCAATACGTTAATCGCCTCCACACCGTCATAGGCTTTTATGACCGTATACCCTTCCTGCTCCAGATAAATACCGATTGCCTCTACAATGTCTTTATCGTCATCACAGACAAGAATATTCGCCACTTTATACACCTCCCTCATCATCCGAAATGCCAGTCTGAAATCTCTCATGTACAGACACCCCGGCTTCTTATTTTGTATTTCTGATATTAGAATAATCGAAGCTTCTTAATATGAAAGGGACAAATTCTTAAGATTTTCTTATGATTATTCACTTTTCGCAGTCAAAATATCAGGCTGTTAATCTGTCACTTTTATCAGGCTCCTATTTTCATCCAATTCTTCTATTCGTTCTGCTGTATACATTTTTTATCTCATCTTTTCTCTTTTTCTGACAGTCAATAATAGACTGAAAATCATTATATCATTTCACATATATTACTTCTATAGAATATTCTCTTCTGTTTCCCATTTCCACACCCATCACTGTTTATTCCATTCTCCATAACTCACAACCAATCTATAGCAACCCTCGTAAATAATACTTCCATCAACGCACCAGGGGATCATCGTTATATGTTTTTTGGTATTTTATTAACAATCTTCATACATATCGCATATTTTTTTATTGATTTTGTACAATATTATTTATTTTTCGGCAAAACAATGCTACAATGTTTTACAAGATTAGAGCGTGTCTGAAAAAGGCTTTCTGCAAGATGTGCGTCACAATTTGTGGTATATTTTGCCCGGATGAGGGCGCCGTAGCGGGCTACGGCAACTGAATTCGGGTGAAATATCCCGCAAAGTGGGGCGTGCAGATTGCGGGAATGATTTTTCAGACACACTCTAGTGTACTGATTTATAACTGTTCAATGGTCTGCTAACCGCAAAGCTACTGAACAGTTACACGTTTTTTTTCAACGAGGGAGGTATTCTTATGAATCTGGAAAACATGACAAAAATCTACGCCCGTGGTGACAGCCGCATTCAGCTGAAGGTAATTCCCGGACATTTCGTCACATCTCAGTCACATATCACTCACTATCTGGATCTTACAACTATGAAATCCAGAACTGCCGAAGCACAGAATATTGCTCACGAACTGGCTGCTAATTATGAAGTATCTACTCCTGTTGATACCATTATCTGTATGGACGGACTGGAAGTAATTGGCGCATATCTTTCTGAAGAACTTACCAAAGCCGGCATTTTTTCCCTGAATGCTCATCAGACGATCTACGTGATTACTCCTGAATCCAGCAATTCCGGACAGATTATCTTCCGTGATAATTTTCAGCCAATGATCAAGGGCAAAAATGTACTGATCCTCAATGGTTCGATTACCACAGGCTCTACTTTGTCCAAAGCAATCGAGAGCATTCTGTATTACGGAGGCACTATCAGAGGTATCGCAGCCATATTCAGCAGAGTAGACAGCGTGGCTTCTCTCCCTGTATATTCTATTTTTAACACCAAAGATATACCGGACTATCATTCCTATTCATCTACAAAATGTCCAATGTGTCAGAGGCAGCAAAAAATCGATGCCATTGTCAGCAGCTACGGATATTCAGCTCTGTAAATCTTCGAAGTATTTTATAAAGAAATTGTTACCAGAATTGATGACTTTGTCTGGGGACCGGTGATGCTGATCCTGTTGGTCGGAACCGGTATCTTCCTGACTGTGCGCACCAGATTTCTTACATGGCGTAACCTTGGCTATGCACTGAAAAGCACACTCAGCAAGGAAGCCCGCACCAAGAGCCGCGGACAGGGAGATGTATCTCCTTTTTCCGCACTGACAACCGCACTGGCAGCCACCATCGGTACCGGAAATATCGTCGGTGTTGCCACAGCCATGGTTTCCGGTGGTCCCGGAGCTCTGGTATGGAACTTCTCCGATATCGCCAACGCACTGATGGCTATCCCGAACCTGATCTGCATGCTCCTGTTAAGCGGCGAGATTGCCAAAGATGTAAAAGAATTCCAGCCGGAGATTAAAAAATAGTTACCCACATCATTCTTTTTATCATCCTGAAGTAAAATGCAGCCAGAACCTTGTTCCGTCAGGTTCTGGCTGCATTTTACAGAAATCTTGTACGCCGGGTACAAATAAACACTTACTTTATTGATGGCATACTTCCATATACTGTTTTACATCTGAAGCAATTGATATATATGGTGTTCCATATGGGATCCAGGTTGACTGAAAAGCATGATATACATCTGATTTTCCCGGCCATACTGTTCCTATCACATTATTATTTTCATCTAACTGATGAAACCAGGAACCATTTTTATGATCCAATACCTTATCATCCAGGTATCTCATAAACTCTTCATAATCTTTTGCATATTTCTGCTTATGAGTTATATGACATAAGACTGCTGATGTATTGATTGCCTCTGCCAATGTCCAATGCATTCTGTCATGAACAACAGGTTTTCCATCCCAGTCAGTCGTATACACAATTCCAGGATTTCCATCCACATTCCAGGAATCTTCAACTGCTCTGTTGTAGAGTTTCTCTGCAGCTTTTAAATATACTTCTGCAGAATCAGGGGTATCTTTATAAGAAGAATATGCCCACTGCACGATCAATCTGGCCCACTCAATTCCATGGCCCGGTGTTGCTCCATAAGGTTTAAAACGATCAGCAGGACATTCTTTATTGCAATCAAGATCAGCTTTCCATTCCTTTGTAAAATGTTCAGGTATTCTCCAGTCATTTGCGCTTGCCCATCCAATAACATGATCTATAATTCTTCCTGCACGTATTCTGTACTTTTCTTCTTTTATTGCATCTGCTACTGCCAGAAACGCTTCTACTGTATGCATATTTGCGTTAAGACCGCGATAATCATCAAGAACTGTAAATTCTGTATTCCAGGTATCATAAGTAAGTCCCTGTTTTTCATCCCAGAACCGTTTATCAAATAATTCCAATGCATCTTTAAGCAGAGTTTCTGCATTTTTTTCTCCTGCCAGCAAAGCAGAAGAAGCAGCCAGAAGAACAAATGCATGAGCATAACACTGTTTATCTGGCAGGAATTTATTATCCGGTGTAATTCCCGGATACCATCCTCCATTTTCACGATCTTTCAGTTCTTCCAGTAATCCATGTACAGCACCATGGACCAGTGCCGGACTTTCTTTATCCCCAAGCATGATTCCCATACTATATACATGGACCATACGGCATGTGATCCATGTTTCTCTGTTTCTGTCTTTCCATGGTGTTCCATCATCCCCAAGGAAATAAGCACTTCCTCCCGGTGATAAAAATCCTTTTCCAAAATTTAAAAGATTTTTCTGCAATTCACCTAAGAACATTTTATTTTCTTCTGTATCTATCTGATATTTTTTACCCGAATTTTCCATCTTAATCTTACCTTTCACTTCCAAAAAATTTCAGTTTCTCTTATAGCACAAAAAAGCACCTCATACCGAGGTGCCTCATGTAGCAGGGCTACAAGGATTCGAACCTTGAACTGACGGAGTCAGAGTCCGTCAGAACATGCGTCAGAATCCCTGTAAATTCAGGCTTCCTCGCCTTATAATTTTTTAAATTGACCTATCAGATTTCTTATACTGATACAGGTGTTTTCATCTGTTCTGCAATTTCCTTGATTCTGTCAATTCCATATCCTGTATATTTCGCAATCTTATCTATTGGTTCGTTACCTTCAATCATCATTTTTGCCAATGATAAATTTTTCTGTTCGATTCCTTTTCCAATACCTTGTTCGATTCCCCGTTCAATGCCTTGTTCAATGCCCTGCTCAACAAGTGCTTTACTTAAATTACACATATCACGCACCTCACTTTCAAACTCTGCTGTCATTGCAATATCAAACTCATCATTTAAACGTTTCTTCTTTTCTTCTGGTGTTGCAGTTGTTGAAAACAGCACATTTAACAAATCCAGAATTTCCAGATCACTGCTTTCATCCGCATCACCAAGATTAAGTATGACAACTTCCATAAGGTCATATGCTTCTGATTTCACAAACGAGTTACCACGAACAGAATCTTCAACGGTATGATATCTGAATATTCCATTCTTCCTTTTCTTCGCCGGATCAGGACATATCCAGATACTATATACCTTCTGTATCTTCTCATAATGTTCATCTGTAAAGACCGTTCCATACTGCTCTGAAATCATTCTGGCACAATAGTAGAAACCTCTTGTTACCAGTGGATATCCCGGTGTATCATTTAACTGAATCTCCAGATTTATAATAAGCTGTACCGGCTCTTTGCTCTCTGGCAGGGTTGCTTTAAAACGAATATCATAATACACTGTCTGGTCTTTGACAGCATTTGCCTCTGTGTTTAAACCATCCAAACGTTTATCGCCATTTAGTCTTTCATCACGATTCAGCTGATCCTGATGGACTGCATGTTCCGATAACTCCACATTTTCATTCAGACAATTATCGCAGATAAATTTTACGCTATACTGCGAAAACTCTTTTGTACAAGACTTCAAAATCCAGGCAATAACTGCTTTATACGTCAGCAATTTTTTCGCACATTCATCATATCGTGCTCTGTCTGCCGCCAGTTCTATTGTCTGGGCTATATCTGTTTGCCGTTCCATAATCATCATCTCCCGCAAGCATGTCTTCTACTTCTTCTATTTTTATGTTACCACAAGCATCTATTTTCAGCAAGTTTCCCTCGAAAAAACATTTCGACAAAAGCTCCTATGCTGAGCAAATCTTTTACGCTACAGTTGTCTCTTCTTTTATTCCGGGAAGTTTAACAACCTGTCGTACCTCTCCATTTGAAACTACCTTTTTACGGATAGCAATATAATATTTTTGAGTTGTTGACTCAAGATCACCAATATAGGCAGCTATCTCTTCTACTCGTGCACCACTTTCATACATTCTGGTTGCAAATGTTTTTCTGAAAATATGCAATCCACCTTTAACTCCCTGTAATTCTGCATTTTTCATAATAACTTTCATGCGGTGTTCTAAATTAGAAGCTGTATTAATCTTTCCCGTTTTTGTGGTCACTATAAATTCATCTGGCAGACTGCTGTCCCGACTGTATTTTATTTTCTGTAAGATATATTTTGCTTCTTTATTCAGTTCTATCGTTCTTGCCTTTTGATTCTTAGTGCTACCTTCCAGAGATACATAGTTGTTTTCTTCATCAGATTCTTTATTTCGATTTTTTACCATGGATATACTTTTCTCAATTACCAGATAAGCTCCTTACAACTAAAAATCCCCATTTTTTCCATAGTTTCACCTGTGACAAAAATATTTGCTGAATTTTTATGTGATCCAATATCAGCTCCTGCAAGATATCCTTGAAACTTTCTTTCAGAAGCGTGTATATATCTGCAACGCTATTACTGTTGTTTTCTGAGATGATCTGTCGAATTTGTTCCTTTGCAACTGCCATAAAAAATACAAACTATTTTACACTACCTATCTTTTAGTAACTGTTCAGCATCCTTGCAAGATAATAGACTGCTGAATGGTTACTTAAGATCTATATATGTTGGTTCACCAGCACCACCAATAATTTTATCAGCAATATCTAAATCTTCATCTATTTGGATTCGAAACTTCTCCCCAACCGGTTCCCATCCATAATTATTTTCTTTTGAATATATCTCGTCAGAATCAGTTTTTTCCTGTACATAATATTCATCATCCAGTTGTTCTGCTGATTGTAAATCCCACCGGATTTTTCTCTGATACAATTGTAAATCGAGATATTGACAGTTTTTGTCTGGCAGCGACATCTGGAAGTTATCCTCATCAACTACATCGCCTTCTTCATAGTCACCAAAAACACTGGTTTCGAACCTCAATTCATTTTCCGGTCCAAATCCTGCACCTTCAAAACTCACTGGATTGCCAAAACTATCTGTGCCTTTCAGTTTCAATTCATATTCATTAAGCCATTTATCATCCGGAGTCACCCCAAGTGCCGTAATCCTGGAATGTAAATCGTTCATCGCAAGTTCCTTTAAAATCAGATTACCTCCATCTCCACCTGAAATTTCCATATTCATTTTCTTTCGTATCGTCTGCTCTTTTAATTGCTCTGCTGTAATAGTAAAGTCATAAACAAACTCCGTAATATTCTCAGAACGATTTTTCTCAGAAATTGGCGCGCTACTTCCCACATCCAAAACAAGATGTATCTCTGTTTCTCCAGCTGGCAGTTCCACACCATCATACTCCTGCATCAGAACCATTTCTGTATCCATCTCATATTTTGTATAAGAGTCCAAATCCATTAGCCCTGTCGTGCTGCTAAAACTCTGATATCGCTTACCATTAATCAATGTTTTTTCATCATTAATCCATAAATATAGAGATTCTTTCTTTTTTTCTTCATAGTCAGGTTTTACTGATACAATCAAACTATAATTATCCAAAATTACTTCGTTGATTGTTAATGATATCCCACTCTTTGTCTGTACCTGATTTATCACTTCTGTATAGGCAGACAAATCTTTGGAAAATCCCATCAGCTCTCCTATTTTTGTAGTAAATTCTTTAACTGCCGCCTGAACATGCGAATTACCAGCCACTGTGATAAAAGCCAAAAGGATTGCTGCTGCCTGACCGATTTTTCGCCTGTACAGCCTGAAAATATCGCCTCTCTTTATTGTCCATGGTTTTCCTGCTTCTGCTATCAGTTCTTCATCAACCTTTCCAAACTCTTGTGAAAAGTCTAAGTATTTTTTCATATCAACACCTCACGTTTCAAAATACGATATAGTTTTTTTCGATTACGGCATAAATTTGTTTTAATACACCCTTGGGATACGCCATGTCTTTTCGCAATATCCTTTATGGAATCCAGATACCAATAACGCCTGATAAAAATATCCCTGTCTGAATCTGACAGTTTTCTCAGAAAATTTTCTATGATTTTTATCAGTTCTTTTTCCGCGATTTTTTCATCCACTACATAAGAAAAGCTTAATTCATCCATTTCACCACAAACGTCAGCAACATGCCCATCCATGCGCTTCGCAGCCTGCTTTTTACGAAAACAATCAATTGCAAATCCTCGTGCAATTTTTCCAACATATGCAGATAATACAGACGGCCTCCTGGGTGGTATATATTCCCACGCAGCAAGCCACGTATCATTTAAACATTCTTCCACATCCTCATGATTATTTAAAAGATTCCATACAATTTTATAACAATAACCCGAATACTTATTGCTTAACTCCTGAATTGCCGTTTCATCTCTGTTAAAAAACAACTCGATAATTTTTATATCCTCCACCGCATTTCTCCTTTTATTGTTTCAATAAGATATGATTATTCCTGCAGGATATCATCTTCTTATTATATAAGTCGAAAAAATTATACATAGGTTACAAAATTTTTCAATAAAAAAGGAAAAAGACCCACACTCCTTCAAGTCACACAAAAAAAAGACACCTCATACCGAGATGTCTCATTTAGCAGGGCTACAAGGATTCGAACCTTGAACTGACGGAGTCAGAGTCCGTTGCCTTACCGTTTGGCGATAGCCCTTTATGTTTTGTTTTCGCTACTTCGTTCGCGACAATTGGTATTATATAATAGTCTTCCGGAAAATGCAACCCCTTTTTTGAAATTTTTTTAATTTTTTTTATTTTTCTTCAAAAACATGAAAATACCGCCTATTTCCGGGACTTTTTTTATGTACTCAGAGTGAAATTATGCTATAATCAATAAAAACTTATTGCTGTTTATAATAATGTCTTTCGCAGAACTCTAAAACAGCAGGAAATATTTTTACGAGGAAATTTTAATAATAATTTTGTTCTCATAATGAGATATTATTATTAACCAAAAAGGAGAGCTATATATGAGAGCTAATAATCTTACTCTGCTCACAGACCTTTATGAGCTTACTATGATGCAGGGCTATTTTAAGAACCCAACGAACCAGACTGTTATCTTCGATATGTTTTACCGTACCAATCCATGCGGAGGTGCATTTGCCATCACTGCCGGACTGGAACAGATGATTGAATATATTGAGAATCTTAAATTCACAGATGAAGATATCGAATACCTCAGAAGCCTGAATATTTTTGAAGAGGACTTCCTTGAATATTTAAGCAACTTCCGTTTTACAGGTGATATCTATGCAATTCCTGAGGGAACAGTTGTCTTCCCAAGAGAACCGCTTGTCAAAGTTGTAGCACCTATCATGGAAGCTCAGCTTGTAGAGACAGCAATCCTGAATATCATCAATCACCAGAGCCTCATTGCTACCAAAGCAGCCCGCGTTTGCTATGCTGCAAAGGGTGATGCGATCATGGAATTTGGTCTGCGTCGTGCCCAGGGACCGGATGCAGGTATCTTTGGCGCACGTGCCGCAATCATCGGTGGATGTGCCGGTACTTCCTGTGTTCTCACAGGCAAAATGTTCGACGTACCGGTCCTTGGAACTCACGCACACAGCTGGATCATGAGCTTCCCGGATGAATATACCGCATTCAAAACCTATGCCAAACTTTATCCGAATGCCTGCACCTTACTGGTAGATACCTATGATGTCCTGAAATCCGGTGTTCCAAATGCAATTCGTGTATTTGAGGAAATGCGCGAAGAAGGTATTCCGCTTACCAAATACGGTATCCGTATCGACAGTGGTGATCTTGCCTACCTTTCCAAAGAAGCATATAAGATGCTTGCTGCTGCCGGATTTGATGATGCAGTTATTTCCGCTTCCAGCGATCTGGACGAATATCTCATTGAGAGCCTGAAGGCTCAGGATGCCAAGATTAATTCCTGGGGTGTCGGAACACGACTGATCACTGCCAACGATAATCCTGCATTCGGCGGTGTATACAAACTTGCTGCTGTCAAAGATGCAGACAGTACCGAATTTACACCTAAGATCAAGCTTTCCGAAAACACAGAGAAAGTAACCAACCCTGGAAATAAAACCGTATATCGTCTCTATAATAAGAAAACCGGAAAAATCAGGGCAGATCTTATCTGCCTTGCTGATGAAAAGCTTGATGCAGACCAAAACATGGTTCTCTTTGATCCAATCGATACATGGAAAAAAACAAAAGTTCTCGGCGGAACCTATGAAGTACGCGAACTTCTCGTTCCTGTCATCAGAGAAGGTAAACGAGTCTATGAATCTCCATCTGTTATGGAGCTTCGCGAATACTGCCAGAAAGAGCAGAATACTCTCTGGGATGAATCCAGACGTTTCGTAAATCCTCAGAAAGTATATGTAGACCTTTCTCAGAAACTCTGGGATCTGAAAAAAGACCTTCTGGAAGAAATAAGTGAGAAAGCTCTCGACTGAGCATAAACTCAGATTAAGAGTAACAAAATAGACAAGTCCCCGGCTCCAACCGCAAAAATCAACAGGCAGTTGAAGCCGGGGACTTACTTTTTGATTCAGTTAAAACATATGCTGACATCACAGATTTCGCTTTTAGTCCCAACTCTCATATTTGGTCCAAAAAGCCCTACACCGGATGTAACGATATTATGCATATCTCCTTTCTTCAGATAACCACAGGGATTTTCCCAGAAGAATCTGATCACAATATTTCCCGGAAATACCTGTCCGTCATGGGTATGTCCGCAGAGATCCACGTCCACCCCCGCATCCGCCAGTTCCTGAAGTTCTCTCGGCTCATGATCGATAACCAACACTGGCAGTGACACATCCATACCCTCTGTGATTTCCTGCGGAGTCTTTCGTTTATCAATCCCCCGTCCGGGACGCTCATAATCTGGTCTGCCATACAGATAAAAGGAATCATCGATGAGCACATATTCATCTCTCAGAAGCGTAATCCCCGCTTTCTCCAGAAACTCATCCATCTCCGGGGTACTCTCTTTCTTTTCCTTACTACAAAAGGTAAATCCCGCCAGAATCTTTTCCTGAATATCGTGGTTTCCGTAACATGCATACACACCATACTTTGAGCGGATCCCTCTCAATATCTTTGCCAGTTTTTCCGGATCATCCAGTGCCTCATATTCATTGTCAAAAATATCTCCTGCCACTACCACCAGATCCGGTTTCTGCTCATTGATCTTCTCTGTCATCTGCTCCATCTGCTTGCATCCAATATTATATCCGAGATGAAGATCTGCGACCAGAACCACATTTAACTCCTTCATATTTCCTGCCTTTTTATCAACAGAAATATTGTACTTCGTTGTATGTATATTTCCGGCACTGAGCACTCCGTAAATACTGACTGTTGAAATGATCACCGCACAGACAGCTCCCACAACAGCAGTTCCCATATTACTGAAAAGCAATTCTCTTCCCGGAAAGGCAAAATTTCTAAGAGGATATTTCAGTAACAGTCTCAATCCATCCGCGATTCCCAGAGTCATAAGTGTATACATCAAAACACCGAGCCAGTAATTACTCAGAAGCTTCATAAATCTCCTGAATCCTGACGCAGGTGCCATAAATGCGATCAGTATACTAAACACTACAAATAAATATACAAGTCCAATCCCCCTGCACACCCACACATTCCGAAAAACCGTATGCAGTACCTGAAACCAGTGCAGGCTGCGAAGCAGGATATACACACATACCAACAGATAAAACGGTGCCAGATATATTGCAGCCATATAATATGTCTCCTTTCCAACTCTCATTGCCATAACAATTTTATTACTATAACAATTCCAGAAAATCATAACTGCTTCTTATTATACAAAAAAGAATCCTCAGTTGCTAGTGTGCCGACAAGTTGATTCTTGAAACAATCTTGCAGGATAAATTTTCTTATTTCAAGGCGGAGGAAGGAGGCGTAGCGGTGGCTACGGCGACCGACGACAACGCGGAAATAAGAAATTTAGACGCAAGATTGTTCGAGAAATCAACTTGTCGGTACACTACCCTAAGCTGCTGAAGATTCTATTAATTTTACTGTTCCATCTGTCTTCCCAGAAATCCGCTTGCTGTTCTGATGAGCATCTTCTCTGATTCACCCATCACATCCTTTTCATTCTTTCCCAGTAAAAGCACAGATCCTACTGTATCTCCTGCACTGATAATAGGCTGCATGATCTGGGAATACAAAGGTTCTCTCTGTTCCTGAGTCACAGGTATCCTGCTTCTGTCATTTCCGTTAGCAAACACAGAGCTTCTTTCCGTGATTGCATCTTCCAGAGCTTTGCTGATAGGTTTTCCCATATATTCCCTGCTTCCCTGTCCCGCAGCAGCCACTACCTGATCGTGATCTGTGATACACGCTACCATCCCGCTTGACTGCGCCAGCGCCTCTGCATATTCCTTTGCAAAGACATTCAGTTCTCCGATAGGGGAATACTTTTTCAGAATAATCTCCCCCTCCCGGTCAGTAAAAATCTCCAGTGGTGTCCCCTCTTTTATCCGCAGCGTTTTTCTGATCTCCTTAGGAATGACCACACGCCCCAGATCATCTATGCGCCGAACAATTCCTGTCGCTTTCATGCACTTTTCTTCCTCCTGTTTTTCCTTTTATCGAAGTTTACTGTCTTTGTACCCTTCAGTTTCCATATCATGTGTTGTATGGTTATTATGTGGAAAAACAGGCAGAATATACATTTCTGTATTTACAAAAAATGCCATTTAACCATAATCAGGCGGTTAAACCTGAGTAAAAAAGAACCCCTTCACCAGGCAGTATCAATCTCTGCTTAAAGTGAAGGGATTTCCTCATCCATCGCTATTTATTTTACACGATAACCCTGGCAACTGCAAGACCATAAACTTCAAGTTTGTCACTACCATTGCCATAAATCCAGCTGATCTGGCCTTCCGGTACAGGAATATTTACAGCCTCTGTTCCGAAATTCTGATAAATATAATATTTCTCATTTTCATTCTCTCTCACTGTAATCTCCAGTGCATCCGGAATCTCTTCTTTAATTCCGCAGGAAACGCCGCTGTCTTTGAGCACTTTTTCAAGGAAGTCTCCATAGAATTCTTTATCAGCATCTGCTGCCACATACCATGCCTTACCTTTGCCGTATTCATTCACTGTCAGGCAGGAATAGCCTTCATAGAAATCACTTCCGTAGGTCATTAAAGTACATGCTCCGCGAAGCTCCACAAGGTCGCACAGATATTTACATGTATAAGTCTTATCCAGTCCAAGTTCATTGCCAGCCACAGGAACAAAAGAATTTTCTTCCCAGTCATAAAGGCCGTCAATTTCTGTGCTTCTGATTCCCAGCACATCCATCAGACCATGAGGAGTTCCTTCCAGATAACACCTGTCTGTGTCATCTGCAATTCCGGACCAGTAACTTGTGATCAATGTACCGCCGTTTTCCACGAACGCACGAATCTTTTTGGCAAAACCTTCCTTGAACATATAAACCATTGGAAGAGCCAGTACTTTATATTTGTCCAGTTCACAGGTCATATCGATCACATCCACATTGACGCCCTGCTTCCGGAAACCTCTGTAGAATTTCAACATTGCTTCCAGATAATGAAGCCCTTTATTTCTGGGTCCCTGGCTGTCCTCCATTGCCCACTGGCTGTCCCAGTCATAAAGCATGGCAACCGAGCTGTTCACAGTTGTTCCTGCCAGTTCTTTTAACTCTTTCAGAACTTCTCCAACCCTGGAAACTTCTTTAAACACTCTTGTATCATTTCCACCGTAATGATCGATCACTGCTCCGTGGAACTTCTCAGAAGCACCTCTGCTCTGGCGGATCTGGAAATAAAGAGCACCCTCTCCGCCATGTGCAATTGCCTGCATGGACTGTGCAAAAAGCATTCCCGGTTTCTTTAATTTGCTCACACTCTGCCAGTTTGTAGAAGTCGGGCAGGATTCCATCTGGAAAAACGGCTTTCCTTTCAGAGAACGCATCAGGTCATGGCACATTCCATTGTCATAAGCTGTATCGATCACAGCCTCTTTATGCCATGTAGGATAGGTATCCCAGGAAACCACATCTATCTCTTTCGCAATCTTAAAATAATCTAAACCTCCAAAATAATGCATCAGGTTAGCAGTAGTCGGAAGTGTGCTTCCTCCCTCTCTCAGTGCTGCAATCTCATGATGAATGAAATCAGCAGTCTGATGAGTGACAAAGCGTTTCCAGTCCAGATTCAGTGCATGAAGCTGTGTCTCACCAATCTTAGACGGACTCTCAATCTGGTCAAAGCTGTTATAGGTATGACTCCAGAAAGTGGTACACCACTGATCATTCAGGTTTTCAATAGTCTGGTATTTCTCTTTCAACCAGTTACGAAATGCTTCCTGACACAATGGGCAGTGACATTCTCCGCCATATTCATTGGAAATATGCCACAGGATCACACCCGGATGTGTGGCAACCTCCTGTGCCAGCTTTTTGTTAATAATATGTACCTTCTCTCTGTAAACAGGAGAAGTATAACAATGATTATGTCTGAATCCAAATAACGCTCTGTGACGCGTTTCATCTACACGAAGTACCTCCGGATACTTATCTGCCATCCATTTTGGTCTTGCACCTGACGGTGTAGCCAGGATTGTAGAAATTCCTCTTTTATAAAGCTTATCAATGATCTCCTGCAGCCATCCAAAATGAAATACACCTTCTTCCGGCTCCAGTGTGGACCAGGAAAAAATCCCAAGGCTTACTACATTACAGCCAGACTCCTCCAGCATATCAATATCTTTTTCCAGAATATCCGGTCTCTTTAACCACTGTTCCGGATTGTAATCACCTCCATGGAGCAGCTTATCCGTTCTAAAGTCCATACTTGTTCTCCTCTTAATTCTCTATTCTCAGTCGTTTTCTTTTTCACTATCATATTTAATACTCTATCCAATTTCAAAACACACTATTCTCGCTGCTTATTACTTTTCTCAGTCAAAGCAGACGGGATTTGATTTCATTCTTCTTACAGGATATAGTTTGCAATTACTCCAAGCACCAGCAAATGCAAAGGATAAAAAGCATAATAGACATATTTATTGATGTGATCCTTTCTCTCTCCAGTGCAGCACCAGATTCCATAGAACGCAATCGGTCCGGTCACATACATCAGACTGATAATACAGCCCAGCACTGTTTTCAGCACATTTTTTGTCTCAAACACATAGAACACAAACACAAGCAGAACAATACAAAGTCCATACTCTGCCCGGAAAATGCTCACCCAGACAATAGCTGCGATCAGGATCAGTACCTTTAACATACCACCTGTAAATCCGGAAGTTTCTTTAAACAGATCTAAGCATTTCAGCATAATCAGGCAGATACACATCGTGATCATTGCGTTCTGACTGGAAAAGTCCCATACTTTTCCGCAGATTGACAGATCATATGGAATCTCACTGACCAGTGCAGTAACAGCCATCATGATCAGATACTTCTTATAATCCGATGTATTACGAAATCCCTCTACCAGCAGAAACGCAAATACGGGAATCGCCATCCCGCCTATAAGCTGCATAATGGATCCGACTCCCGCAAGTGTCATCAAACGGGAATCCTGAGACATCGCCTGGTTCAGACTCTCCTGAGTATACTGGTCTAAATGGATCAGGCCTTTTTCAATAATGGCAATTCCAACTGTCTGGATCAGCATAGTAATACATGCAAACATCTTCAGCCCATCAGCTGTGATATCCGGAGTTTTCCAGACGATTCCTCTTCTTCCCGTTGTCATATTCATAATATCAACCTTTTACAGCACCGCCTGTAATTCCTTCCACATAGAATTTCTGCATGATCATAAACAGAATAGAAATCGGTATGGATACCAGTACACCACCTGCGCAGAACTGAGTAAAATAAGAATTGATAAGGCTCTTATCCAGCATCTTGTACAGACCAATGGCAACTGTATATTTGGAAGAAATACCGGCATTCAGGATCATCTTTGCATATACGAAATCCATCCATGGCACCAGGAAACTGCTGATAACTGTATAAACAACAATCGGGCGGCTCATGGGCAGAACCATCTGGAAGAAGATTCTTGCCTCACTGCATCCATCAATTCTGGCAGCCTCGCAGAGTGCTCTCGGAACTGTATCAAAGAATCCTTTCGCAATCAAATAACCAAGACCTGAAGAAGCAGAGTAAACCATGATCAAACCGGCATAGCTGTTTGTCAGATTAAAAGATTTCAGTGTGAAGTAAACTGCAATCATTGCCAGCATACCAGGAAACAGATTCAGGATAACTGCCATGTTCATCAGCGGTTTTCTCATCTTGAATCTCATAACAGATGTTGCATATGCAACCATCAGTACGAACATAGTGGAAATCACACATGTAAAGCATGCAATGATAAATGTATTCAGAAACCACTGCGGAAACTGAGATACAGAATCTGAATGAAACAGCTTCATGTAATTGCTGATGCTCCATTCCTTCGGAAAAAATGTACTGGTATTCATTCCTGAATATGCACTGAAGGAAGTACATAACAGCCAGATGATCGGGATCAGCCAGATAAATGCCAGCACTGCGATCAATAAATTATGTAATACTATAGAAGAAGTACGACTGTCTTTCATCTTTTTCATTATTGATATGTTCCCTCCTTATCTCCCTTGATCATCCTGTCAAATGCAACCAGGGTGAATACTGCACAGATAATAAACACGATAATACCGATTGCTGATGCCATCTTATAGTTGTAGTAATCCTGAGTCAGACGGAACAGCCAGGTAACCAGAAGGTCAACCTCTTTTGCCTGTGAGCTTGCCATTGCCTGATTAGTTGTTGTATAAACATCCTGTGTGAGCAGATAAATAACATTAAAGTTATTAATATTTTTTACAAAGTCTGTGATCAGAGCAGGTCCTGTTACAAAGAGCAGATATGGCATTGTAATCTTTCTGAATATCTGGAAGTTTGTTGCACCGTCTACTCTTGCACTCTCAAGCTGGTCAGAAGGAAGGTTCATCAGAACACCTGTTGCGATCAGCATCTGATACGGAACACCAATCCAGATATTAATGAGAATGATCATTACATGTGCCCAGCCCGGAGCAGAAAGAAACGGAATATAGCTTGTGGACACAAGTCCTATGCTTCTTAAGAATCCGGTCAGTCCAATGCTGTGACAGATTGTGTTGACGATACCACCATTGGAGAAGAAATTACGCACCAGCAGAAGTGATACAAACTGCGGGACTGCAATCGTTACGATAAATAAAGTACGCCACATCTTCGACAGTCTTGTCTTCTTGCTGTTAAGAAGCAGTGAAAGCAGGATACCTCCGATATAAGTTGTAAATGTTGCGAAGAAAGCCCATACAAGTGTCCATCCCAGAACCCGCACAAATGCATATCCGAACGTAGATGTAAGACCGCCGCCGCCAAACAAACTGATAAAGTTACTGAAACCTACCCATGAGAACAACTCAGTAGGAGGCATATGCTGCTGATCATAATTTGTAAATGCTACAAAGATCAGAAGTAAGATTGGGATTAATGTGAAAATCACAACTCCAAGTACCGGAAGTGTCAGTAATGTAATATGAAACTTCTCTTCTGTCAGTGATCTGAGATCTTCTTTAAAAGTATTGATATGCTTTCCCGCTTCTTCCATTTTCTGAAGTGTATAAGCATTGATCACGTTCTTAAACCACACAACAGCTGCCGCAAACCATACAACAAAGCTGAACAATGAAAACAACAGGATCGTAAAGGAATTATCATAATCATTAAATTCACTTTTCATTGTTTTCATGTTAAAGACTTTTTCCATCTTTACAGTACCAAGGGTACTGAATTTTGGTACATACTGCATTGCAAATTTCACTGAAAAAACGATCACTGCGATCTCCAGCAATGTCATCAGTACTGCTTTCACATACTGTTTACGCTTTGCATAGCCTGCGCCCATCCAGATCAGGGACAGCTTTACAAAGGCATCACCTTTCACTACAGCAGTACCAAAGTCAGCAAAAAATCCACCGATGGATTTAAAGAATCCACTCACTGCCGCTGCAGCAGAATTATTGTCCTGTGCTGCCATATCTCTCCTCCTCGTCATTTCATTTTTGTTACTATCTTTTCTCAGACAGCATCTGCCGTTTCCTTAAAACAGCTCACATGCCGTTATGCATATGGGCCATTTTTTAAAATCTGTTATATAATTTTTTTATTTTACAATTATTCTACAGAAGCAGCAGCACCCTCTACCAGATTATCAAGTGCTTCCTGGATTGCATTATCATCATCTGCAGATAATGTTCCCTGTGCAATCAGTTCTCCGAATGTCTTTGCAGGATCCCAATATTTTCCGCCAACCTTCTGAGCCTGTGCATATTCAGACTGAGCTGCAAGTGCTGCAAGTGCTACATTTTCCTGAACAGAATCAGATGCTGCTACATTCTTGTTTGAAGGACCACTTTCTCTCTGATCAAAGAACATCTGCTGGGATTCTTCGTTTGTAAGGTACTCAGCAAGAAGAACTGCCCATCCGGAATTCTCAGAATAGCCGTTTACACCAACATATTTGTAACCGGCAACAGATCCCTGCTGAACCTGTTTGTCACCAACTGTGAATGTAGGAAGCTTTGTTGCTGCATATCCGTCACCAAATATCTCCTTTGCTGTGATTGCATCCCATGTACCGGAAACGCATGCTGCCAGATTACCGGATGCAAGCTGATTAGACATATCACCATCAGCAACTGCCATAAATGCCGGATTAGATGTAATATCAAGCATTCCTTTTACTACATCAACACCTGTATATCCATCAGCACTTGTTCCGTTCCAGTCCATAGTTGTTGTTCCGTCATCATTAAGTCCTGTTGTAAATCCTGCTCCATAGAAGAAAGAAGCATTGTACCATCCGGAAGCAAGTGTCATACCAACTTTCTTTCCGGCCTTATCAGCTGCTTCAAGAAGGCTGTCCCAGCTTGCTGCATCTTCCTCGGAAATTACAGATGAATCATAGTAAAGAAAATATCCGTTGTCAGCTGCTCTTGGAAATGCATACAGACTGCCATCAATTGTTGCTGCATCAATAGCGCCTTCAACGTTTGCAGCTTTTACATCATCAAGTGTTGTATCTGCAAGCTGAAGTGCTTCTGCATAATCATCAAGTTTCAGAAGTGCTCCTGCTTTTACAAGATCCGGAAGCTGATCATCTGCGAATGCATATACATCTGCACCAGCCTCTACGTCTGTCAGAATAGTATCTTTTGCAGTAGACTCAGATTCTACGCCAATCTGAATATCAAATTTCTGATCTGCATACTTCTCCTGGAATTTATCTGTCAGTTCTTTTAATAAATTCTGGTCTTCTTCAGCTCCCCATACAGTCAGTTTAATTGTCTCATCCTCTGCTGCACTTACACATACTGTGCAGGAAAGTGCCATAGCTGCTGCCAGTAACGGTGCAATCACCTTTTTTACATTTTTTCTCATTTTCTCTTCCTCCTGTTTTTGATGGTTATGCCTAAACAGCCCGCATCCGATTTGCGTAATAAACGCCCTCAGTTTTGTTTGCGCAACCGTTTGTTCATATTTTTAGTATATTCCTTTATATTTATAAAGTCAATTAGCCATTATTATCTAATTTCAAAACTCTTTTTTTGTCATATTGCACAATTCAGTTTGATTTTTTCGTTTTTTCATACAATGATATACTTGATTTGTGCAACCGTTTTCATTTTGATAAAATCAGATTGTCCAGAGAATTTCAACCGATTTTTTTATACACAAAAAGTTCTCTGCTTATTGATCCTTACAATAAATACAGAGAACTTTCTAATCCTGCCATTCATTTTCAATTTCTATAATCTGATCGGATTTTACATCCATATACTACTGTGTCGACTCCCGCAACACTACCTGGTAGTTCAGAGGCACTGTATCCTCCAGTGGCTTCTCTCCCAGGATGTTCAGTAATTTCGCACATGCCATCTTTCCCAGTCTTACCGTATCAAAGCGTATACTGGTAATCGGTGGATTATTATATTCCAGATTCTTACTGTCATACATACTGGCTATTTTTATTTCTGCAGGAACCGATATTTTCTTTTCCCTCAGACTGCTCAGACACATGCTGCAGATCACATCATCCATACAGACAATACCATCCGCGCCTTCTTCAAGCAGTCTCTTCACAGCATCAGATACTGCTGCCTGATTATCCGTATCCATGAAGATCAGATTTTCGTTAACAGAAACTCCCATTTCCTCATGTGCTTCCAGAAAACCCTGATATCTGCTTCCGGTAACATTGTAGGACTGATTTCCACCCAGAAGTGCCAGATTCCGAAAACCTTTCATCAACATAATACTTGTCAGTTCTTTTCCGGCTTCCTGGTTCTTGTTATCTACAAACGGAACTTCCGGATCTGAAGATGGGCCGATCAATATATATGGTTCCTTACAGTCCTTCAGATATTTCTGTACCTTGGAACTTACCACTGCTCTGCTTACAATGATCCCATCGACTTTTCGATTTGCCTCCAGTCTCTGTATCTGCGATACATCTGCTCCATCAATCATAGAAATAATAATATCATACTCATAGGAGGAAGCCATCTCACAGATTCCATTCATACAGTCTTTAAAAAAAAGAAACTCTGTGGCAACATAATCCTTCGGCATCAGCAGTGCAATATTATAAGTTTTACGCTGTGCCAACCCCTTTGCCACAACATTGGGTCTGTAATCATGTTCTTTTATAAATGCCCGTACTCTGTCTCTTGTAGCCTGACTGATTCTTCCCTTTCCTGAAATAGCACGTGATACCGTAGTCTTACTTACCCCAAGCTCCCGGGCGATATCTTCTATTGTATATATCTTCTTTTCTTCTGTTTCCATAAAATACCCCACTTTTTGCGCAACCACTTGATTATATTCTATAAAATAACAAAATACTCAAGCACTTACAAGTAACTTTTAAAGAAGATATACCGGCAGTTCCTCATTAATATGAACAGAACCTTTTGCTGTTTTTTTCTTTTCTTCTGTAACAGATATTGTTTCCGGTTTCTCTGCCTCTTTTGTGGATACAACGGGCTTCTTTACGGTTTTCCCGGCACCTGCATTTGCTGCACGCCGAATACTCTCCCTGCCTACTGACATAATTCCATGACCTCCTCTGCCAATCTCGTATATTCCCTGGCACTTCTGCTTGATTTTTTATATTCCACAACCGGAATACTGTTATCCTGTGACCATTCTACAGAGCTGTCCACTCTGATGATCTGCTCAAATACATGAATATCCTCAAGTTCATGCAGTGTTTCCATTGTCTGTTTATAATAACTCTTTCTTGTATCTACCTTTGTCACTGCAATTCCGGCAACTTCCAGTTCCGGAGTAATCTGCTTTACTTCATTAAGAAATTCAAACATATTCGCAAGTCCGAACATTCCCCATGGACTTGCCTCAACAGGAATAATTACCCGGTCTGATGCACAAAGGATATTCATCACCCAACCACCCAGCGTAGGAGGTGCATCAATCAGAATATAGTCATAATTTCCTGCATCCTTTATCTTCTGAATGCATTTTCGCAGGATAAATTCTCTCTGCCATTTTGTAAAAAGTTCATATTCTATAGAACTCATCAATGTAGACGATGGTATCAGATCCAGATTTTCGTAGGGAGTATGTACCACATAACCGCTGAGCTCTTCCTGTTTTCCGATTGCGCAATACAGATTCTTCTCTCCTTTCGCCTGCTCCAGCACCCAGTTCTCCGGAAAAAAAGCAAGAGAAAGATTTAACTGCATATCTCCATCGATCAGAAGAACCTTTTTCCCTGCCTGAGCCATCGCCGCTCCAAGGTTTGAACAGGTTGTGGTTTTTCCACTTCCACCCTTATTATTTGTAAAACATATCGTTATGGTTTTTCCCATGGAACTGTCTCCTTTACCACTTACTTTACTTGTATTATAGGAGATTTATCATATAGATTCAACTGTTTTCCTCATCTTCGCAACCCTGTAACTCATTTGCATTGCCGGACAAACATTTCTTTGATTCCCAAAATAAGCCCTTGATTTTTTGTTTTTTTGTGTTATAGTATTTATATACTTGATATGTAGTTTTTAAAACTACATTATATTGTTTTCATTATATTTATCTGAATGAATGGAGGCGTTTTTATGAAATTTAAATTAAAAGATCCCGGAAGTGCGATCACTCATGGTATTGCCCTTCTTCTCGCTGCAGTCGGAGCAGTTCCTCTTATTATCAAGGCAGCGCGTTCTTATGATGTGCTCCATATTGTTGCTTTAAGTATTTTTATCCTTACCATGGTTCTGCTCTATGCAGCCAGTACCATTTACCATTCTGTAGATTCTACAGAGAAGGTCAATCGACGGCTGCGAAAAATGGATCACATGATGATTTTTGTGATGATCGCCGGAAGCTATACTCCTGTATGCCTAATCGTTCTTCATAACCGCATTGGATATATTCTGTGCGCGCTGGTATGGAGTATTGCAGTCCTCGGCATTATCTTAAAGGGCTGTTGGATTACCTGTCCCAAATGGTTGTCCTCTGTACTGTATATCGCCATGGGCTGGCTGTGTGTACTGGCATTTGTTCCAATCTTCCATGCACTCCCACGTGCAGGATTTGACTGGCTTCTTGCAGGCGGAATCATTTATACCATCGGTGGTGTGATCTATGCATTAAAAGTTCCGCTTTTTAATTCCAGACATAAGAATTTTGGTTCCCATGAGATCTTTCACATCTTTGTTATGCTTGGAAGTGCCTGCCATTTCATTGTCATGTACTTTTTTGTTGCTCCACTACCTGTATAACCGTCAATTTGCCAATAAACAAAACAAGGGGTTGTAGCACCGGATTTTTTCCGGTGCTACAACCCCTTAACAATACAATTTTCTCTGCTGCAGCATAATCCCTGCAGGAAAGCTTTTATATTACACAGCTACTCTTCTTTCCGGATACAATCCATAGGATCCATATCCCACGCCAAAATATCCATAATAGCTCTTCGCCTCTGCGAACAGCGGATCATATACTCTGCCTCCGATTTCAGCCCAGCAATGACCGCTTCCGTCAGTTGCCGTTGTATCTACGCAGACATAAACATTCTTATATCCAAGAGCCTTTGCAAGATAGGCAAACGAACAGGCATCTGAAAAACAGTCCCCGCCTTTTCCGCTCAGTATCAGATAATCGTTTGCATATAACGCAGGCCATGCAGTCTGATTATAAAATATTCTTCTGGTATCGTAATAATGCTGATACATTACCCATCTGAAACAGGTTTCAAATTTCTCACTTTTTGACATACTCGGTTTTGTAATCTTGCTGACAACATCCTTTGCTCTCTGCAAAGTCTCATACTCATACGCTTTGGTGGAATTCATTTTCTTTCCATTTGGATAATAAATCGTCTTTCCTTTTTTCCAGGCTTCCAGAATTCCCTTTTCTGTACAATAATAAATTGTATTTCCAACTTTAACTGTTTTCGTTCTCAGAACACCCTTGTCACTGAAATAGTAATATTTTCCGCTGATTTTCTTAACGCCACTGTAACGTTTTCCATTGGAACCAAAATAATATTTCTTGTTATTGTATTTGATCCATCCGTTTTTCATAAATCCTTTTGGACTGAAATAATAAACTTCACCATGGATTTTACGCATTCCTGTAAGATACTGTCCATCTTTAAAATATTTCTTATTTTTTGTTCCATACTCACACCAGCCATTTTTCACCTCCGGTATGGGTGTTGGTGCAGGTGTCTCGATTGGTGTTACATCCGGAGCCGGTGTTTCAATCGGGATCGGTGTTACAGTAACATCCGGTACTTCTGCTGCCATGGCCGGAACACTGCCCATCACACATACTGCGCATACTGCAAGCCATTTTGTCATCTTTTTCATTTTCTCTTATCCTCCTTATCTGACGGGTTCAGAAGCTCAGCAACTCCAGTTTTTTATTTCTGGTAAATTGTTTAATCTCATATTCACGTCTCATCGCTTCTTCTTTTGTTGAAAATCCTTCATAATATACAAGTGTAACCGGTCTTTTGGTCCTTGTATATTTCGCGCCGTTCTTTCCCTCGTTGTGTGCTTTCATACGTTTCTGCAGACAGTTTGTCCACCCTGTATAAAGAGTCCCATCTGCACATTTAACAATGTAAGTATAATTCATCATAATCACCCGACAGTCATATATTATAATCAAGCAACTGTCTTATTGTCTGGAATTGCATTATTTGAAATTTTTTATAATTTATGTAAAGGACAACTGCTATCTTTTGCGGTCGTCCCTGTTTCTATAATAAACAGTCGGTTTAAAACACGTATATCATCCGGACACATATTCTTTCTGACAGCCAGATCTCTCAGCACCAGAAATACCAATATGTCAAAAAAGCAGGCAGGGAAACCGACTGCGGATTTTCTTTCCCACCTGCTTTATTATACGTTTATTTTCTTATTTTGTGAATATCATTTTTCGAAGATTCCAGAGATTTCCCCTGAATTTTCCGCCTTTTACCTTTAGCTGCAGATCTTCACGATCCGGATAATATCTGGTTGAGAATACAATCTCTCCATCATTCAGATAAAGTTCCACTGCAGAAGTATCTGCAAGAATCCGGATATTGTTCAGTTCACTGACTTTCGCTTTCCGCTTATTTCTTCCTGCACCCGCAATTTCAGAAAATCCAATCTCCGCAATTTCATTTTCATATTTAAAGAGCATCTGTCCGCCCATACTGATCTGAAAACTTCTGTCTGTCACTGCAATATCTTCAATTAACAGATCAAAACCTTCATTTACTTCTACACGAACCTCAACAATTGATTTTTCATCATCAAGAATTGTTTTCTCTTTTCGGAGTCTCTCCAGTTCTTTTGCCGGATACTGGAATATTTTTCCATCCTTTACCCTCAGTTCCCGCGGTACGGTAAGACAATGCTGCCAGCCTTCATCAATGGTTTTATTGGTATATTCCTCCTCTGCATCCGGCATTCCCATCCATCCTATCAGAAGTCGCCTTCCGCTGTTATCTGTAAAGGTCTGTGGAGCATAAAAGTCAAATCCCATATCCCACTCACGAAAGTCTCTTTCATCTACAGAGCCATCCTCTTTTACCGGAAAATAGCCTGACTGATAGATATTCTGAAAACGAAATTCTTCCCTCTTCAAGCCCTGTGGTGATACAGACAGAAATTTCTTCCCGTCCAGTTCGAAATAGTCCGGGCATTCCCACATATAGCCAAAAGCTTCCGGTGTGGTTATTATATGTTTAAATTTCCATTCTTTCAGATTTTCTGATTCATAAACCAGAACTGCACCTTTATCTCCCTTAAGACGTCCGCCAAGAACCATAAAATACCTGTCGTTTTCTTTCCAGACTTTCGGGTCTCTGATATGACAGGTAAACTCTTCCGGATATTTTTCAAAAGAAATTATCTCTTCTTTATCTCCGAAATGAATTCCGTCCTCACTTTCTACATGAAGCGTACTGGTCTCACGTCCTTCATTAATATAATCATAATCACCGTCAATCTTTACATTCCCGGTGAAAAACAAATGAAGTTTTTCACTCTCTGCCAATGCAGATCCGGAATAGACACCATGACAGTCATAAGGAGAATCCGGATAAAGAGCTGTCCCTTCGTATTTCCAGTCTACCAGATCTTCGCTTGTATAATGTCCCCAGAATTTCAGTCCGCCTTCCACATCAAAGGGAGCGTATTGAAAAAACACATGATATCTGCCTTTATACCAGCATAGTCCATTTGGATCATTGAGCCATCCGACCGGCGGCATCAGATGATGTCCAAGCCGGAATCTTCCTTCTGTCAGATCTGCGTTCTTTTCAATTACTTTTATATTTCTTTCAAGAACTTTAGTTAGCGTACTCATTTCACAATCTCCAATACTTTATCTGATGGTGTTACCGAATCTTCCGACAGAATTTTCACATCTTTATAATCATCCGAATTCGTTACAATAAGAGGAGTCGTCACATCGTATCCTGCTGCCTTAACTTTCTCCATATCAAAGGAAACCAGAAGCTGGCCTTTCTTTACGTGATCTCCATTCTTTACATGAGATGTAAAATATTTTCCATTCAATTCCACTGTATTGATCCCGATATGGATCAGAAGCTCCATACCACTTTCCGTACTTAAACCAACTGCATGCTTTGTATCAAAAACAGTCTCAACCACAGCATCACATGGAGCAACAACTTCACCCTTCGATGGAATTACGGCAATTCCTTTTCCAAGTACTTCCGAAGCAAATGTAGCGTCATTTACCTGGGAAAGCAAAATCGCAGTTCCTTCTGATACACTATAAAGCACAGAATCATCTGCATTGCTTTTTTCTGTTGTTGATTTATCTCCCACAGCTTCAACACTTTCTGTCTTTTCAGAAACATTAGTGTCCTTATATCCAAACAACCAGGTAAGTACAAAGGCAGCACCAAATGCAATCACAAACATAAGAATATAAGAAACCGGATTATTCAGACAAAGAAGAATTCCAAAGATACCGGTTACGCCAGTTCCCGTAGCCCCCAGTCCTGTAACAGATGCAAACAGTGCACCAAATGCACCACCAATACATCCCATCACAAATGGTTTTCCAAAGCGAAGGTTAACACCAAAGATCGCAGGTTCAGTAATTCCCATACAGGCACTTAATGCAGACGGAACTGCCATTGATTTAATCTTCTGATCCTTTGTCTTAAGTGCTACTGCAAGAGTTGCTCCACCCTGTGCAATATTCGCTGCAGAAGCAAGAGGCAGCCAGTAAGTAACTCCAAATTTAGACAACTGTCCAAGATCAATGATCGTGTACATATGGTGAACACCGGCAACCACCGTCGGTGCATAAAACGCACCCATAATAAAACTTCCGATACCAAATGGCAATGCGATCAGCCACTGAATCCCATTCAGAAGTCCGTTCTCAACAGTAACAAAGATAGGTCCGATAATGGATAATGTCAGATATCCTGTTACAAAGACACTTACAAGCGGAGTAACAAACAGATCAAACATTGCCGGCACTACTTTGTGAAGTCTCTTCTCAATCTGAGCCAGTACCCATACTGCAATGATAACCGGAATTACATGCCCCTGATATCCGACCATATCAATAGAGTAAAGTCCAAACCATACTTTCTGAGTTGCTTTAACACCTTCTGTGGCAACTGTCCATGCATTCTGGAGATTCGGATGAATCATGATCATACCGATAACTGCACCCAGATACGGGTTTGCACCAAACACTTTAGCACCGCTGTATGCGATGAGGATTGGCAGGAACGTATATGCCGTATTACTGAAAAGCTGTGCAAATGTATAAATAGAACCGCTGGTATCAATATTCAAAAATCCATTGTTTACCATGAAGTTCAGTGCTTCCATAATTCCCATCAGGAAACCGCTTGCAACAATTGCAGGAATAATCGGCACAAAAATATCTCCAAGTGTCTTGATCAGTCTCTGTACCGGATTTGCCCTGGAAGCCGCAACTTTTTTCAGCTCTTCTTTACTGCTCTCAGAAACTCCTGCAATCCGGATGAACTCATCATATACTTTATTAACTACACCTGTTCCCAGAATGATCTGCATCTGTCCCTGCGCAAAGAAAACACCTTTTACACCTTCAATGTTCTCAACATATTCCTTATCAGCCTTTGAATTATCACTGATAACCAGGCGAAGACGTGTGGCACAATGAGCTGCGGAAATAATATTTTCTTTTTTACCGATATGGTCATATATCTCCTGTGCTGTTTTTCTGTAATCCATAATATCCTCCTTTTATGGAATCGTTCTCATATAAATGTACACTTTGAAATTCTCACATATTCAACAAATTTCACTTGTTAATCTTATAAAAATACCTTTTAACCTTAATATCATCTTATACCATTCCAAATTTACTCTAATATCTGATTATAACTCAGCAGATGTCTTGCACTCTCACGATATTTCTTATCTGATCACCAATATGTATTTCCTATGGATTGTATGTACTTTTTATGGAATCGTTCTCATATATGCTATTATATCTGGGCGTTTTTTATTTGTAAATATGTAACATATCACAAATATTGTATCCATTTTTTATATATTATTTCCAAAACACTCCCTTTAATATATGTAAATCCAATTATCCGGAAAAAAAGAACTCTGATGATTGCCTCAGAGTTCCTCTTTCATATTCAGTCATATATTTCGGTGAGACTCTCTGAGTACCACCTTACATCCCATTTTTATTTCTTTATGTACAGATGTTGTTTCCTTAGATTCTATCAAATCTACCAGCACTTTTGCTGATTCCATTCCACTTGTCTTATAAAAAAAATGTACAGTAGTCAGCTTTGGTTCTATGATCTTTCCCAGAAAACTGTCTCCCATTCCGGCAATCTGAACCTGTTGAGGAATCTGATATCCGTTCTCCTTCAGCCAATTTGCCGCTCCAACTGCCATAGTATCTGTTGCACAGATCAATGTATCTACATCGGGATGCTCCGTAAAAAGTTCTTTCGCTTTCTCATATCCTGACTCTAATGTGAAATTTCCGCATTTTACACATCCACTTTCCAATGTGATCTGATTTTCTCCAAGAACCTTCTCCACACCTGATTTTCGCTGCCTGCCAACTGCCTCATCTTTATCCGTAACTGTAATATATCCAAACTTCTTTCCTGTCTTCACCATCTGTTCAGTAAGATTTACGGCAGCCTTATAATCGTCCTGAAAAATACATGGATAACCATCCAGCTGTTGTCCAAGTAAAACAATCGGAACTTTAAATCCCTTCATCATTTCTCTGTGCTGTTTTGTCAATATGGTGGCAATAAAAATAACACCATCGACCTGATTATCCCTGAACAGCGAAAGATATTTCAATTCTTCTTCAACACTGTTATTTGTATTTGCCAGTATCAGCTGATATCCTTTTTTGGTAAGTATGTCACTGATTCCGGCAACTTCCCGGCTGATCGTATTGGAATCTATCTTTGGCAGAATTACTCCGACCAGTTTTGTCTTCTTAGTACGCAGCCTCTGCGCCTGTGAAGAAGGCTGATACCCGGTTTCTTCAATAACTCTGCTGATATTTTTTTTCTTTTCCTCACTGACATAACCATTGTTCAGATACCTGGATACGGTAGCTCTGGAGACCCCTGCCAGTTTGGCAATCTCATTAATATTCATATAAAAAGCTCCTCTTTCATGCTGTCTGTATAATTTCCGAAAGTATTTTTATAACCAGCAGTATTTTATGATGCTAGTGTGCCCCTAACCTGATATCCACGAATTGTTAACTGCTGAATCACTACATATTTTGTATTATACTACACATATCATTTCTGTTGCAAATATCAAAGTACTGTTTATACGTTACTGTCTCGGCCCTATACCAAATTAAGGGCTGCCGATCTACGGCAACCCTGTTTTTTTCTTCTATTTCATTATGGAAGATATTCAATCGGATCTATTGGTTCTCCATCCTTTTTCATTGCAAAATAAAGATTGGTTCCTTCTGTGCTGTAATATTTTGTAGGCTGTGCAATATATCCTATCGTCGTTCCCTTTTTAATTGTATCTCCTTCTGACACTGTCAGATCTGTAAGCTGTCCATAAACAGCCTGATATCCATTTCCAAGTTCCATTGTCAGTGTAGTACCCGTCTGCGCATTCTGCTCTATAGAATAAACCTTGCCATTAACAGCAGCTACCACAGGTGCTCCCTCTACTGCACCGACAGCAATAGCCGGACTCAATTTGTACTGATCAAGCGTCGGAAAATAAGTAGTCTGATCCATACTGTAATCAAGGAGAACATTTCCATTCACCGGCCACTCCATTAATGTATCTTCCGAAAAATTTACTGTCGCAAGATTCAGGGCCGATGCCGAAACATCTGTTGCTTCATCTGCCTGATCTTCTGATATCGTCTGGGATTTCATATTTGCATTTACTGATGATTCTTCTGCTTGCTGAGAATTTACAGCATTGTCAGTCTTATCCACATCTGCAGTATTATCTGATTCATTATTATCCACAGTATTCTGAGCTGTTTCCCCATACATTCCTTGTTTTTGGAATGTAACCTTTGTATCATCCAAATCTTCCCCGTCATCGGATATCCACTGATTTTCTGACTCCACATGATTCGTTCCTGCATCTTCACTCAATTGTTCTTCCGTATCCTGTGTACTTTCACCGACATTTTCTGTTTTTTCTTCAGGAGTTTTCTCTTTGACCGGGGAGGTACCTAACTGATAAACTGTAATTCCCAATGCTGCTACAGCGGCCAGTCCAACGGAATTGGCAATGATTCTTGTCACTTTGTTATTCATCATATTCCTTTCACCTCTGTTTTCATCTTCATATCTATAGGGTGTCCAGAATATTCGTATCTATTCAGCAATTTACAGATTTTATGTTCAGCACATCCATCTCAGGAAAATAATATTGTAAAATCTCTTTTGCATTCGCAGACTCCTTTGCCATCTCATTCCCTCCATATTGTGAGAATCCTAATCCATGACCTTTTCCTCTACATAAAAATCGTATTTCCTTTCCAGACTTCTGAATTGTAAAATTTGAGGACGTGAGTCCCATTCCTTTTCTGAATGCCTCGCCTTCCAACACTTTCCCGTCAGCCAGAATTTCTGTAACATAACCGGCACTGTCCCTGGATTTTATTTCAATTCTTTCCGGAAGGACATTTTTATTTATGTATACACTATTCAAATAATCTTTTGCATTTTTATCCACAAGACTGTGTACGGATCTGAGATACGAATCATCTTCGTTGTGGAAAACTTCCATTCCATCTCTTGTCTGTCCTGCACTTAATTCATGATAGGGAACTAACTTTAATTCTTTATTCCATACAATGACTTTTCCTTCTGTTTCTGTTACTGCTTTTTCGTACTTATTCTGTAAAATTACACAAGCCAGGGATTTCCCCTCCATCTCTTTCTTTATCTGACATAAAGTTATTGCCAGATTTTTCTCCTCTTTCATTGTCCGGTAAAAATTTGATCTTGCTATGATTGTTTGTGCTTTTATAGTCTCAAGTTCATATTTGTCTTCAATCTGCGATGAAACGATCACCGGCAGAAGCATTTCCACATTAAATTTTTTATTGATCAATGTAGTGTTGGCACCATTAAAAATAATTGTAACTATATAGGGAACAAAAAACAGAGCAAAGATTCCCGTTGTTCCAGGGAAAAAAGACTTTCTCATATCAGACCATCATTATAAACTTCTTCTTTTTAGTATATACATATATATTTATCTGTATGTATATTATTTATAACACTTCTGTTATATAGCAATTCTCGTAAATAATGCATATTGATCCTGCTCATCAGAACATAAAATCCTGCTGAACTGTCTCAAATTCATTAATTGAGAGGACTGCGATAGTTTCTGCATACGGGGCTTCATTACCCCGTATTAAAATATACAGCTCTATTTATTCTATTCTGGATTCGTGGTTCATTCCAGTAAATGATTTTATTTTTTCTGTTGTTCTTTTTATCATCCGGACGCAAAACAGTTCTGTCTTTTTTAGAATCTGTATCTTTTATGCAGATTCTTTTCTTGTCTTCAATGACTCCCATTACAAAGCAAATAAGAGCAGTCATGATTAACTGAAAATATTTTTTCAGATTCTTTAAAGGACTCTTCATAAAAACTCCTCCTGTTCTGCATTACATCTACTGACTTCAAACAGCCTGTCCACCGTTAAGACTGCGCACTTCCTACGGTTAATGGTATCAGGTACTAATAATATATGAAAAAGCATAAAACTTTAGAACTTTTTTATTTCTCTATAGTAATTCCATAAAATGATGTTAGGGTTAAAAAAACACAAAAAAACTTCTGTGAGAATATCACAGAAGTTTCAAAGTGAAGCATCGGGGATTCGAACCCCGGACAACTTGATTAAAAGTCAAGTGCTCTACCAACTGAGCTACACGCCCCTATTCAATTATTTCATTACTCCTGGCAACGAAAATGCCCAGAGCCGGAATCGAACCAGCGACACGAGGATTTTCAGTCCTCTGCTCTACCAACTGAGCTATCTGGGCAAAATAGCGGGGACAGGATTTGAACCTATGACCTTCGGGTTATGAGCCCGACGAGCTTCCAGACTGCTCCACCCCGCGATATTAATTTTTAAAATCAAAAGCCGATGATCGGACTCGAACCGATAACCTGCTGATTACAAATCAGCTGCTCTGCCAATTGAGCCACATCGGCTTAGCTGTTAAGCTAAGTGGATGGAGAAGGATTCGAACCTTCGAAAGCGTTGCTAACAGATTTACAGTCTGCCCCCTTTGGCCACTCGGGAATCCATCCAAGTATGGAACCTATAGGGCTCGAACCTATGACCCTCTGCTTGTAAGGCAGATGCTCTCCCAGCTGAGCTAAGATTCCATATCCATATGCAATTTACCAAACTCGTCAGCTCATTGCTAACGACCCAGAAGAGACTCGAACTCTCGACCTTCGCCGTGACAGGGCGACGCTCTAACCAACTGAGCCACTGGGCCATTTAAAGGCTTGCACCTTCAAAACTACATACATGTTGACATTTCCTTGAGATTCATTCTTCCTGCGATTC